>ERZ1740068.479-NODE-479-length-19442-cov-9.824831_pt1 | contig 19442 bp, 9 predicted proteins | sample MGYA00581735_ERZ1740068 | MGnify/ENA primary metagenome ERZ1740068 (study PRJEB43018, sample SAMN04849740) | marine metagenome | isolation source: floating plastic debris | place: Pacific Ocean | collected 2008-08-30 | study: EMG produced TPA metagenomics assembly...
AAGACCTAACACCCCCTTCCCCCCAAATCAATCCAATCAGAAGAATCTTTTTTTTCCAAACATAACTTGACCTTTTGTTGTAAGTTGATCAGCAGATACAATATTCATTGTGAAATCCATTAGGGAATAACCGACCATGAATAATTGGGACTGCTGACAACTTTATTCTAGCTACTGTCCATTTCAAAGACTATAAGAGAAACCAAGACTTGAGGAGGCCTCTATTAAAAGCAAGGCAACTGGTGGCAAACGTGTCACTTTAGTGATAAATATTTTAACGTTCCTAGAAGGTATTTGATTTATTCATAGGTGACTGCTCATTGGGACATAAAACATAACATTACAATGCAAATCAAATCACTTATCTGCCACGGCATGGCATGAAGGCAGAAAATGGTTTATGCAGAAGTAAATTGGAAGATAAAATCTACCATGCTACACGCAGTGCAGAGCATTTGGTTAAACAAAATGGGACCAGTGACCTGTTATTACACATTGCCCCAATCCCGAGCTGAATCCGTAACTACATGCCACAATGTGTTCTATTTTATTCTACACTGTACTTAGTAATTTAGAAGAATGTGATAAGCAAACCTATAATCTGCTTGTTGAAAATAATGGTTGGGAGGTCGGCTGAATGTAATAGCAGGAACATAAGAGCCTTAAAACTACCAGCAGCCTGTACAAATTTTATAATACTGCACAAAGTAATCTATAATCATGAAATTTGCCAACACAACACTGTAGCGCAGTCAACCTTCTAATTCATGACTAGAAGGCAGTACCGGTATGTTGACATATGCGCTTCGCTGTAGATCCATTGTAAGAAACTTGACAATGAGAGTTGTGCGCCATGAAGTATTTTAGAGCAGCCATGATGGATTAATAAGCTTCAGAAGTTATTCAAACCAACCTTTCTTTTTTCCAAAGCCGAAAGGCATATTGAGCTTAGATTTTGGTTTATCTTTTTTGACTTTCACTGATGGCACATCACCTTTAGCCTCTGCTTTTACCTAAAAATACACAAACAATCAGCATACAAGACATATCAGGACTTGCATCACACGTGTCTCGACAAGGCCATACCCTCCATTTATGATGTGTCATTTTCCATCATAAAACTATGTCAGCGTAACACATCCTGATATAGTAACACAGGATAGTGTGCATCACAACCCTACTCTACTACACTACATTAGTTTTAGACAATTCAGGCTGCATTACATGATAAGTACAAACACAGATTAATATCTAATAAAGCATTATAATAATAAAGTGGATAACTCCTGCATTGACTTAATATCATTATTCATGTATTCTCACATAAGATATTGTATACAGTGTCTGAGCTACGCTACACTTAAACGCACATTCTTCCAACATTCCTAAACCCTAAATGTTTGTACAATAAACTTAGACATAATTGAAGTTTCCATGCGAAAGATTTTCAATTCTGACCTAGATTTTCAGGTATTCAATTCACTGAATACCGAAAGCGTTGAAGCACTGAGAAGAGTCCGGCGTGACTGCAGTGTAGCACTGGAGATAAAATGAATGCCCAGCAAACTATCCCTAATTGCTAATAATCAGTTTGCTAGTGAGGCTGGACGAAAGCTGAGAATGAGACAATTACAGGCCAGCAAGCATGGCATTCCAGTCAAAAGGCATGACAACCCCAATAAAAATAGACTGATTAAACCCAGTTCATCTTAGCTTTGCAGACTTGTAATCCTGCGTAATCGCAATGATGACTTACCTTGGCTTTTGGAGGCTTGGCATTGGGTGATTTGCTGCGCTTGAGACTAGGTACGCTCACAACTATCTCTGTATTCAGCGGAGACGGTGACCGCACTGGTGATGTGGCTACAGGACTTAACGATCCTGAAGCTTCTACAAAACAGTGTAATGCCCATGATTATAAAACTAAGGAAGAGTTAACAACAGGCCTGAGTAATCAAAATATTAAGACCAGGATCTTATTATGTGCCTGAATGCTGCAGATATTGGCTATAACCACCACCCTTACTCATTTACCAGGTCTTTAGGGGAACGAGGCATTGGCAATAGACAGAACTACGATAGTGGCTATGTTTAAAAGGTAGTTGGCATTTGAGACCAACACATTAATGAGAGGTTTATTTTATGTTTAGCAATAACAGAGCCTCACAAACATCATTGCCAACTGCTATCTATCAATCTCTTCATATTTCTTACAACCCGGCATATGGATTCATCAGTGAGGGACTATATTATTCAGATTTCACAACCATGAATTGCAGCGCATTTCAGATCTATGATACACACAGTAATTTAGGTCAAATCAGAGTTATGTCGGCTCGCCGTTAAGGAAGATTATGAAGAAATATAACCAGGTACTTAAAGTTGGTTGCTGTGAAATCAGTACCACTTTGTTGTTTCGAGCAGGGTGGTGAGGTAAGTGAGTAGATTCAGAACTGTCATGGCAGTCATAGAGCGGAGGACGAAAAATGAAAACAATTATATTTAGAATACTGTGATTGCCTACTCAATGACATGCAAGTGTACTCCAGGATTTAGATACGATTGAACTCATATGCTCACCTATATCAGCTGCTGATTCTTCAACAGGACTGTGTAATTTGACGTGGAATATATCCTTTTTATGATCTGTGTCTGCACTGGATTGTCCTACAAAAGTTACAAAGTATTAACATAAAATATTGTAAACTTGGGTGCAAAAATTGTGGCCATGTGCAAGAGGGCATATCCAGCTATCCAGCAAACTGTTGGAAGGCAATCCTAACACGAATGAACCACAAATACTCTAATAACAAGAATGCCGCAACCAGCATATTGTGCCGCCAGTGCCGGAGTCTGCTCAACCCTATGATTGAAGATTGAAGTTCAACGAAGGCAATTTGAACCTGTTACTAATCACAATCTTGTCAACATGAAACCAGTGATTGCTTCACAGCAGCATAGTGATCTAATGTGATGCAGAGAAAATGTTAGTGGCTCGAAAACAACTCTGAGTGCAGACATTGTTATATAATAAATAGGTCAGAGAAAAATGAATTCCTTCTTCCAGTAGTTCTAAATTTGGAACATCTTCAGTCGCCACTGCAGTGCTATCACTGCGGAGTTGTTACCTCAAACAAGAAGCGAAATAATCCACATTTCTAGTGATCAAGTGAAGGCAAGCCAGATCCAAGCCAAGTAGCAAATGCTGTGCAACTGCTGAGAGGTATTATCCAGTGAATAGTTCACGCCTAGCCTCAGACTAGCTACAAGTCTGACTTCATAAAATCCTACTCAACCGAGGATTGTAGGTCCTATATGGCTGCAGTATTAAAGAAGCAATCAGAATGGAATGCCGAGCCAGAACAAATTGCAAATCAAAATGCTAATCCAACGCCGCCATAATAGCTGCAGCAGCAGAAACTGTTTGCTTTTCCATAAGATGGACATTTTATACGTCATAGAAAGAATGAAATTCCACAAGTGTAAAGTTGGCTTGGCAAGGCAAACCCACCCTTGGCACCTTACACCAAGGTCTCTACTGCACCCTATCTGAATTTTATTTCACCAGTCAAATCATATGTATGCAAAAGACATGGAAACAACAAATTTAAGTATTAGATATTTTTCAGGAAAGATAGCTGCGCAGAATGGTTAGTAAACACCAATGCCGCAGACATACAAGCCAACAAGAGTTCGTGTGGCAAAATATGACGAGAGGGGAAGCCTCAACGCCACTCAGGATTACATTGTGCAGTCTTATCATTCAAATATGTTACCATGGAAATGACAAAGATATCATACCGGTACTTTGCTAAACAAGGTTGAATAATTTTATGATATAGATCAGCACGCGCAGAGAGCTCATGTGCTGGCCCAGCATGCCTGATGTGTGTCACTATTTAATTTGGTACAGTGAAGCATGACCAATATGGCTTATATCCCATTTAGTTATGAATTCAGCAATAACCCGTCTCAATTTATTTGTCAGCCGACAAGCATTTTGAGCATTGTATTCTTTTCAGCAGCCAACGTGGATGCAAAAACACATGTGATCAAGCTGCAAAAACAGCAATTACTTCACCAGTTAACCACAATACAAACAAAACCACTTCCTAGCTGTCGCCAACAGGTAATGAGTTTAGCAATTAGACAGTAATAATGCAATTAGCACAAATTCCCCTCTTAATGACATACCTTTGCTGTCACAAACCGACCTTGGCTGCTCAACTCAAAATCCGAAGAGCCAAAAACTCCACAATTACGAGATGGTGTAAGCCTCCGACTGATTACTAGCAATCACTGCACTGCTCGAGAAAGCTGCAACTTGTGATGTGTGACAATAAAATCCTACACAGCTCCATTCAAGTGTTTACAAATTTGTCAAGTTCATCTTGGAGTTCCATCAACAAGACACACAATTGTTGTATGATTATGGTCCGGATAGCGAGGATTAAAATGCAACCAATGAATAGCCTTTGAAAAAGTATAATAAGCAAGCAACCCAAGACACCATAATACCAGCCTATTACACAATAGCTTCATTATACAGCCGGAATGATAAACTGAGACGTAAGCCTCATAAATCACATGCACTGAAATTTTAAGTGTGCTACAAAAGTCACAATAATGATTCTTTTGGAGTCAGAAATGAAATGCAAAGACAAAAACTTTCACTTCCAAAAGTTCCCGCCTAAACAACATTCACAGCATACAATATTGTGAGAACAGAAATCCTTGAATAATGAAGGGCACACCATTCCATACCAACTAGCCTGGGCAGCATGAAACCCCATCATGAAGCTTCCTGCCTACATTTAGACTCCTTCTGCCTGATAAATACCACCATTTTTTTACACCTGTTTCATGATAAAGACAGGTTGAAATCAAATAAGCAGAAAAGAGTTCTGGATTTGAAGTCAAATTGCAAAATTAGGTCAACATAAAATCCAGATAATCTATGGCTGCTGCCACATAAAACCTTTTTTAGAGCCGAAGAAATGCTGTAAACCACCGCTGCATTAACTCCTCTAAGCCTGTTAAGTTCTCTTAAAGGTACGGTGTAGATAGGCCAGGCAGCTGACTGCTTTCACCTTTTTCAAAAAGTCCTCAATCCAGGTACGCAACAGCAGCACCTCCTCATAAGACAACCACTTCCTACAATTTGATCCTGTACACACACTGTGCTCCTGTGTTTACACAACACCACAAAATACACAAATTCAATTGACCTTCTACTTGAGTAAACATTTCGAAAATCAACAAGTTGATTTAGAAGTACAAACAAGCTTTCAGCTATAAATTACCACATTATGCAACAAAATAGTCATAATCCAGTATTTACATGGAGCAACAAATCAAGTTGTAAACACTCTACCTTGAAAAACCTTCCAGCTAAAGATAATCGGCCGCACCAGAAATTAGAAAATCCACTGATATTGTAGCAGCCAACAACTTTACTTCTGAAAAGCTAAGCTATAGTGCATCGCATACAATACAATAATGCATTGACCTAGTTCAGAGGCACATCTTAATCACAGTATAGCATGCATGGATGCACCTGGCTCCGACAAAACCCAGCTCTTCTTAAAGGGATAACACCTAACACTATGCCACATGAACATTATTAAGCATTTCCACGCTTGGTGGCTAGTAACGTTAATGACAGGGTGTTAGCCCGGCGTGATAGTTACTGATTGCAGGGAGTTAAATCCATGCCTGTGGTTGATATGGCAATTTTAACAAATTCTTTGGGACTGTTGTGGCCACCTGCCCAAAAACATCACATATCTGTTTGATGACACAACCCTCACAAGATTTCCTTCTGCGGAACTTACCCTTTGCAGTGGGGACTACTGCAGAAACATATGACTGAAAATTGCATCAACAGTCCAAAAAGTGCGATTGGTAAACATTATGCAAGTACCATTTGAGAAGATCAAATCTAAAACTTAGATCAGTTTTAGATTTGCATCGAATGCTGGAGCCAACACAAAATGAGTCCGGCTTATCTTCTATAATAGATGCGTTATGAATGGCTATAGGATGGAGCAATCTCGGAGCCGTCAAAAGCACTTATACAGTCTATGATCAGCCTTTACTTCATCATGATATATTAAACAGAACAGAATATTCTTCCGGACGAAAAGGGAACAGGTTGTAAAAGGGTTTCTTAATATCAACACATTCCTCAGATCTAGCCTCATCTCCGAAAACATGTGACAAGGTTGTTAGTGAATCATAATCCTGATAATTAGATGTAGGAAAAAACGTACCTCCCACACAGAGTAAATACTATATGGTGTGGTGATTTATCCCTAGCAACTCAACGCAAGAATATCATTCCGTAAATAAATCATTTTTCCTTTTTATACAGTGTTTATGATTCACTGCAATTCAAGTTAAAAAAATAACACGCCAAATTACCAAAAAATATGCAACAACAATTTGAAAGAATGCAAGACTCAGTGCCATATAGACCAGGACGATTTATGGGAGTGATAAAAATCCATAGTAAATTCTCTTACCATTAGGCGATTTCTTTTTGAAGCCTGGCATACTGAGTGTTTTACTTCCTCGCCCTTTGTTCGATGCTCCTCCCGTGGCACCAGCATCACCCTCGACGTTTAATGATTTATGTTTCTTTCCAAACCCTGGCAGAGAGAACCCTTTTCTTTTGCTTCTCATTTCAACACCAGCATCAGCTGAATCTGTAGTACCATCAGCGCCGGCCGTGACCTTGGGGCCACTGACGGTAATGGCTGGAGAGTTCAGATTAACTTCTGCTCTACCACTTCCTGATGCTCCACCATCTAGACTAGTAGACAATCCAGGTGAGGAGGCCCCAGCGGAGGCAGAGAAGCTCACATCCATATCAGCTGACCCTGATGCTGACATGGTTCTTGGAGCAGTTTCTGCAGTAGTAGCTAAAGCTGGAGCTATGACTTCCTCGTCTATTTGTGGAGGAGATACACTGACAGACGGCTTTGTCTTGGTTTTTATTTTGCTTGGATCTAATGGTACTACTTGTAGTTTGCCTTCTGGTGAGAGAGCAAGTGTGTGAGAAGCAAGATCTATTTTACCAGATGCAGAGGCTGAGCCCTCACTTGACCTAAAAAGAAATAGAAGAATGTCTCAAGAAATAAAACATGACACCAATCAAAACTTGAAAAGGCTCGACGGAGACAAGGTGTTGGTTGAAGAAAATTCTTACCCAACATTGCGGACTGCCTCCAGTTGCACCACATCATGAAAAAATCACAGGTTCATACATTTCCATACAACGACAGCAACACAACTGTTAGGTCTACATATATGTATTGAATGTATGAAGTAAGCAGAAAAAGTAGTCACCATTCGCAGCCCATAATCCCTATAATGCTATATTATCTGTCATGAATCCGAAGGGTTGGAAAGCTCAGAGAAAACTGAAACTTTCCTTAAAAAGACAGGATAATTGGCAACGGGTAATCTTGGTGCACTGGGGTTTGTGTACATTCAAAAAACTGGGCTGGTATGATTGATTCAGTTGTTTTATTAGCACAATTTTATGGCTAATGGTGACTAAATTCAAACATTGTTATGTCACTTACGTAAGCAGAAAGTCTAGTCATCCATGATAACCAACAACCATAATTACTGATTTTGCTAAGTTAATCAGGAAGTGTGTATGGAGCTGTCATTGGGAATAGGCGCTTAAATTAATTTTCACTTGAAACGTGATATTAAATGATATTTTTCACTCAACTTTCACCACTGTCTACTATTTCAAGTGTTTTCAAATCTCAGATGATAGAGATTTGTGAGCTGTATATGTCCCAAGGTGTGGAATGGATAGACTAGCAACTATGCAGGTCCCATAATGGGTAACACCAATGCACACAAGCTTTTGAAGGCAAGGATCCTGTATGGTAATGGTTGTGAACATAAAACATCTCAGATCCAAATTTCCAATAAGTACATGTCGGACATGCACATGAATTTGCATTGTACATGTATATACAAAAAATTGCAAACATAGAAGAGTGCTGATAGAGAGCTCGTAAGTTAATCAATGATATGATACCAATAGATGGAATGTGGATAGGAAATAATTACACTCTGGATCACAGCCAAAAAACTTTGTATTCTGTTTGTTCCGCGCCTGCTGGACATTGCAAACCCTAATACACAATATTAAAGAAATGGACAAACATTTCAATTTTTCTCTAGTACTGGTTGGTTAAATTTAAACTGCTACCATCATGACTAGGGAAACATATCAGTGAAAGGGCTGTAATTCTACAAAACAAGGGCAAATAAAATGCCAGCCATAGCTTGTAAATAAACCTTCACTAAAAGTATCTGGTTTCTATGGCAATTTCTCAGGTATGTAGTGTGAATGTTAACAGTTGCAGTAAAAACTAATGCGGCATGACAGATTGAGGTCACAAACATATTTAGGCCATTAGTTTTTTTACTATAACGGTTATGTACAATGACATTATAACTATAACTGGTGAGCACCACCAAATCAGAGCAGAGTTTTACAAAACTACTTGATTAAAGACTTAACATTTTCAAAGGACGCCTGTATCTCAACTCGCTGGTGCTTTGGTTTTCTTTATAAGCAAAAATCTAAACTGATTGCCTGACTAGTTGATAGTCTTACTCGTGACTATAACCGATTGCATTGCCATGGCGAGAAATTACCTAGATGCTTATCGAGCAGGATGTTCTTATCTGCTCGTGTGAGTTGGGTATCACCCATGGGTCATTTTTAGTAAATCATTGTACCATAAAATATCTAACAAGTCGCAAAATGGTATAACTGAACACTACATGAGCGCAAAGCTAATAATCGGTTATAGAACTCCTAACAACAGGTGTTTTTCTTGGGAATCACACAAAATTGGAGCTTTAGACAATTTTGTTTGTATCTTACCCATTAGTTTGTCGCTCAGTCTTTGCTTCTGGGTTTCTGGACTTATCTTCTTCAGCCTTCAAAAGACAAAGTGCATGTCAGAAATCTCGTATGTAGTGAATCTCATGCAATAAGTACACAATACGGGCAATGTTACGTGGGGCTCATTCCAATGATTTTATGTTACAACAAAGTCATTGGCCACAAAATAGTTTTCATTGAAACTCCTTGAGCCCAAATCTATACTCTGATCGCCATTTACATATAACATGATATGAGATAACTCTAAATTTGGTTGTTGTACATAACAGGAAGCCAGTAAGAGAATTTGTATATCAATCAATTATAATAAATATGCCCTGTGCTGAGAGCTGAGTTAGGTTGATTATGCAACTGACCCAGAAATCCATCAATACAATAAATCTCAATCAGGGCTGTACGAGAAATTCAATTGGTGGAGTAGAGCTATCCCACTGCTCTATGTCGAAAAAGTCAGAGTTTCCACAGGGAATAAGCGCCCCTCCACTCCATATATATCTACACAACCCTGGTAACCATCATTATGACGCAGCAGTAATAAAACCCATGCCGACTGATGGACATTGATTGTCTGCACAGTAGACTAAAGCTTTGAGAACACATAAAAATGCAGACCTAATACGCATCTCGTCACAGAAGGCTAAACATGCCTGACACCCACAACGACCGAGCGAACATACTGAGAGGTAGCAAGGATGACAGGAACCTAGCCCAGCTCTAGGTCTAAAAAGATCATCCACTTATTATAGTTGTGCCCATTTTTATACAGACTATTTTTGTTTTTTTATTATGCACACTGCTAAATTAGTACATATGTTCCCAGTGTCAATGAAATCAATATGTTTTCCTCTATTCTAGCAGTTCATTTCAAGTTCATAGATGTGTACATAGCCTAAAGCAAGAAAAGCTGGCATGCAAAATGGGACGATGAACAAGTAGCAGCACATAGAAATGTGAATTCTTTCACACTACGGTTTTAACTCAATATTACATAATCAGCTTTCACCCCCAATTGAATCTCAAGTGGAATTTTCATGTTTAATGTACAAATCAAATCAAACATCTATTCACGATGAGACAAACACTGTCAACCATAATTGATACTGTATTAAAACTATCATTTCGGCATGCCTGTGAGGAACAACAAACAACAAAAACCGAAAATATATTTCAATGATGTTGGCGTTGAGAAATCATGGCTAAAATTCAGTTCAACTGGTAATAAACAATAAAATGTATTCCGAAAGGTGCAACATTATTTCATGGCCATTGTGTAGTTGATACGCAGGTTACACCCAGCCCTGTAAAACTGCAAACCATGCTCTAAACATACCATAGTAATAGTTTTTATATATTCCAATTAGTCAAGCTTCATCAGTGCCTAGGTCAGCAAAGCTGTGTTTGATCCCCTCAATGATAGATCACTCCATTAATTTAGGAGAACACAAAGAAACAAGTCAGCGCCTTGCGACTTCGCTTTCCACTAGAAAGAGAGTTATAAGCAGCTGGCGATTTGCTAAAAGATTTCGTAGTTTGCCTCCTAATTGGATCACAAAGCTGTAACTGCAGGGCATTTTGCAACTCATGCAGTAAAATCACAGCAGCCTGCTGCCGCCTGTTTAGCATGCATAACATCAAGGGTCAAAGTTGAAATATGTAGGTAAGCAGTTTTTATCATTTCACAGTTTATCTACGCTACTAATGTGTGTAATATTTTTATGTTTTATTAGAATGACTATCAAGTAGAATTACAATGCTGCCATTACATCTAAGCCTAATCAATGTCCACTGTGTGCTGCTTGCATTCTTCCGCTATCAGCCGTAAATGGGAGTTTTACTATCTTTACATCAAATTCATCACAAATCCATTGAAGCCGCTCATTTTTCTCCAGTAAGCTCTGTGGCGGTTTTCCTCTAATAAGTGCTCTGTCATTTCACAAAATTTATGATCATTTCAATTCATGGTTTGCATTGTGAAAGAATTCAATTTATCATTCGCTAGAAATTGACACAATCTGTCAGACTTCCATGCCTAGCAGTCACACATCTAAAGACTGGAATGTAGATGAACATTCATAGACACAGAGACTTGTTGCGTTTAGTAGAAGCGGGAGCACGGCATACCATGTGACCTTCTCATGATTCACTCAATGTTCTCCATCAGCTTGGGATGCTGTTACATCATGTTTCAAATATAAGTGGGTCAATGGTTTATGTCAAGTATATAATTTGAGCAGTTGCTGCATGCCAAAGAGTAGCTCATTGAAATGGTGTGCCACATAACAGAGCACACAGCATGCACAGTTCGGCGACAATGCTAATGGTATTTTAGTAATTTTATTTGAAGATTGTGGTTGTTTTCTACTACCGGTAATGAATGCGGGTCCCTGAAACAAGTTTGCAGTACGCTGTTCATCAGTTATGTCAAGTTTGCAAAAAGTGTTGCTATGATAGCTTCCAACATTCCAAGTCAATTGTAAACCATTCATGATATCAAATATCTAACTTTTGAATCAAATACCTGCTGGGAAATTAAGCAGCAAGCTGATAATATCAAATTATCAAAACGAAAAACAGCTAAGTGCAGTCATCACAATTTCCCTCGGACAAAAAACAACTGGAAATTTGTAGATTGCAAAGCAATGATAACCATGCTTTCTAAACCAAAGCGCATTTTACTAGTAATCTCCAGTCATGGCACCCAGAATTCTTCAATTGATAACGTATGCACGGATTGACAAGGGACAAGTAAACAGGAGAAGAAAACTCAAAAGTAGTAGAGTAGTAGATACATGTATTATGGAGCATTTTGACAACTGAAACCAGTGTCATTAGTTTTATGTTTGGGTGGAACACCATCAATGTAAGTTCTATACCAGCAGTTTACAAATAATTTCTCACTTTTGGGCATGCATGTCTTAAACCTGTACATTTAGTGGATGAAAATCGCAAGCATCGGACAATAACCGCGGATGGCTCTACAATGACATACATCTCAACAAGTCATGGTCGGAATGTCATAATATATCGGCAAGGTCTGTATTTACCAATATGTATACATATAATTATAACGGCAGACACAAATCGCCAAGGAAGACATAGAAACTGATCTGAGACATCAGAACAAAAGAGACAAAACACAAACATTGCATCCCAAGCCACAATTGAGAATGTCAAAACATGTCACAGCATGGATTTTCACCTTACTTGTTGAGAGATGAGCTGAATTTCAATTTCCCTTGTTTTATCAATTCAGTAGGAGCTAACTTCCAACTAAAACTGGTGAAGAAGTGTGTGGGTTAGTGTGCATCAGAGCCGGAAACTTAGCAAGAGACTTATTGAGAAGAAGCCAGGTAATAGTTTTTATCTCCTGACATTTAAAAACAATCGAGACAGCAGCAACGCAACCCTACAGACCTGAGACAAAAACCGTAATAAGATTCCACGAGCTGTTACTACAACATGATGAACAAAAATCAAACTATGCTTCACATCAAGTTGATAAGATCTTCATTATTTGTAAACTGCTGTAATGATACAGTACCTCCATACGCTGCCGACTGGCTATCCGTTATCCCTGTATGGAACTTTTGTTAGATGACAGCAGCAGATTTCAGTAATCCAGGAACACGAAATTAATAAAACGAAAATGTTTCTGAATTGGATCAACCAAGAAAGAAGATTGCGCTAAGGTTCTACTCTGCCCTTTGAGAAGTGAGATGTATTAGGTCATATAATATAACCCAGCTACGCAATTCTCTTTAATTGCTGCTTTAATCATAAGCTGCAACAATCTGCCTTCCGCTGATGAATTCGACAAGCTAATGCCTTCCTTACAACCAGATATGCCCTACCAGCGCCTGATAAAATATCATAAAATACAGTACAGTTTAGACTGTTAATACCTATGAACTCATTAGCAGCAGCAAATTTAGGCCTGTGAAACTAGTGAGGGCGGGTAAAATAAGCCGTCTAGATCTTAAGAAGGTCAGCGTATCATCATACAGGCAAAGATAAACAGCACCCTGGTGAGACGAAACAAATCACTAGCTGCTACATTTCAAATACTTTGCTCCATAATGCAAACCACTGTTGACTTTTATTTTAGGAGTGAAAATAGATATAATATTATACTCTGGGATAGTATTATAAAAAAATCACACTTGAGCTTGGTCATCCCCTTAATGTGTATTTTATTTCGTGAATCTGATTTTCCTATGCGACCATTTGCGGCTACGAGTGCTTGTCAAATAAACAAATGTAGTACAATGTTGAGTATTTTTAAATGTGATGCACAGCAAATTTTTAACTGACTCATTTATTTAATTTTTGACATTTAACATGTTTAAATTTTGGCATTGTATGTTAAAAATGCTTATTTGATCGATTAAATGCATAATATATCATCATATCCTGTGAGGTCATCTATGTGAGGCTGTGTGGAATTTGTTTGAGGACTTCCTTGCCGATTCACCTATGTACATGGTGAACAGGCTGCCAGCATTCAAATGCCTTGTCAGACATTCCCTTCCATCATTGCCCCACCCCAATGGTTACGACGGTCTACTTCATTGAGTCAATCTTTCAACAAGGACCCTAGAAGGGCAAACATGGACCGTATGAGCAATCAAGAAAGCTAACCCCTCCCTATACGGCGCAAAGTAGCAGGATTACTATGACCAACCAAATAATTCAGTTGTAGCCTACTTCTGCAGTGTTACAAACCTCAATTATCAGGCAGGCCAGGCAGTATCTCCTTCAACTCAGAGTCAGACACTACCTATGCTATTTTTAGGACTAATTAGGGTGCATCCTATTATGTGCTAAGCTAAAACTGATAATGCCTTATCAAATCTGAACCAAGCAGCATTATACATGTAGGTAAAGAACCCTGCAATATAGGTAGTCAGCATAGTGATGTGGCGGTTATGCTGAATTAATTGGAGTTAGACTTTGTTATTCACTTTAGACTGAATACAAGAAGGTACATACATCAGTCAAGTTTTGAAAACACTGAATTGCTTTGTACACAGCACTTTTGATGCATACTAGCAACCAGCTGGTCATGTATAAAGGCAATTAATCTTCAGAGTGCAAACGCTAATACTCATCCTTTAGGAATAAACGCCCACTCTAAGGCAGTAAAGGGGTGGGCAACTTCAATCTTTGTTCATTGATACAGCAACGAGATGATTATTCATCTCATTTGCTGTAGTGCCCTCCCTGATAACACTGACCACCCAAGGTTCTCACTACTGAACCCATTATATGTCAAATAACTTAGAATTTGCAGCTATAGAAAAGCAATATAAACTGCATCATACATTACAGTTGGGATAAATGAATTCAAGTAATATAAAAGAATGCCAAAATGTACATACACACACATGTATATTTTAAATAATTGATCATTGTAACAGCGAAGAACTACCAAGTGGTGGTTATTTTATCCTTATCATAGCTTTGTTTGGAAGTTTGATTTGGTTTTATGGCAAGGTTGAAATGCAACACCGTCATTGTTGGAGAAAGTTTCAGTGAGGGAGTAAGGCGTCTTGTCCAAGAGAGACTCGCCTTTGGAGATTTGGATTATTAATTTACGGCTAAGGTTTTGGAGCAGGGGTTTTAGATTTTGGGCTAGGGACGAGCTTAGAGGACAAATAGTCACAAATTGTTCAGTGGTCGACACAAATGGTCCATAATCTGAGATGACGGATCTCATAAATCACAGCAACAAAAAGCATTTCTTACAAGAACAGGGCAGAATGTAGAATGTCACTCTGGAATTATCTTCTCACTGCCAAATGTTACAACACAGACACACAGCTATACTTTTGCAGTATCCACATGTTTGACTCACTAACTCATACCTGCATATCTAGGCTTAAATGCCCCTGAAGGGCTTCTTTAGCGCTGCCATTTCCATTAATGGTTTCTACATCTCCAGTGGACAATCTGCAAATCAAAGACAAAGATACAATCATTTTTTTATCTCCCCATAGGAAGAGGGTCTGGTATTGTATATTTGAGCACTGTTAATGGTGAACTCTATCCCGTGATAGAGGGTCTCTTGATGATGAATCACTTATGCCAATTATGCAGTCCAGAGAAATTCCTGAAGGCGTGATTACATACATGCAGATGGTCAAAAGTTCAATTTTTTGTGTATTATTCAGAGTCAGCATAGCTTCACAATACCCATACATCATAACGCAACTTAGAAGGGTGCAAAAATGACCTTTGGATTTAGGCATAGGGCTAGAGCCAGACTGAACTCGATCGCAAGCCAGAGACATTTTCCAGGATGACGTGGACCTTGGTGTAATTACCTTGAGCTTGAGAAAACATCAGGATTTTTAACAGGCGTTTGAAAATTTGGGTTGGTCACTCTTATGTGCCAACCGATACCATATGCTTCAGTGTTGATGCCACAGTCTATGTAACAAGTAGGCATATATAACAAGTTAACCTATAGGCTGGCCTTCTGCCAGTTGTTAGGCAAATTTTAAGGGAAGCAACTCTAAATGCGTGTAAATATGGGGGCCCATGAAGTTAACTCCTCAATTTCAATACCTGTGCCAATCAACTATGACATCTGTTTGAATTTGATAAAAAAAAGTATGATGTACCGATGTAAAGTCAGAATTTTGAAAAGCATTGCAATACCAAGTTATTCACATACAGTGGTATAACCATTCAGATAGTGCAGAGTAGGCTGCTGGTTCTTCAAAGAAATCAATTTTAATTTATGTATGTATACTCTCTCGGACAAATCCCACAAGGTCTCATGAATTGCAAGCCTTTGAAATCATAATGCGTGAGTTTTAAGTATATACATATGTATCCGATGACACTGGGAGACCATTTTATGCTAAGTTTGATTAAATCATACTTGGCACAAGTTGATAGCTGGATAGAGTTGTATGCCCAATGTATGTGTATTTGGTAGAGTACCTTGCTTCAACATTAGCCTCAGCTGACACATTCTTCCCATTTTCCTTGGACCATGCCTTTCTAGGTTTGTCACCAAATGATAGAGTCCTTTTAGCAGGCTTCCTACTTTTCCTTGATTGCAGTGGAGAGTCTGTTAATGATGTCGTCTCACCGCGTGTGTTGGAAGACGCTTTGTTTCCCATTGTCCAGCTGCAAAGAGTTGACAAATTATCAGACGAAATAGAACAGAAAGTCAAACTACAATAAAACACTAGTAATGTTTTAAATTGTGGATATCAGAAGAACATAATCCTTGCTCGCTTGAGACATGTCTTGACAAGAACATAAAATACCGAGCGTAAAACTTACCTAGTATTTATGATCTTTGCTAGTAAGATGTGAATACTACGTTCAGCAAATAGGTGTGGGAACTTTGATCAATAAATCTGGAATGAAAAAAGTGAGTAATTCTAGTTGAAATATTTTCCCACACTTTACACATAAATGAAGGGGTAGCTAGAAAAATCTCTCATACTTAATTTGTGTCATATAGGTTACTTTTCTGCCAATTTTGTTTGATTGAACGCATCAAATTTTTGATGAATGACTGTGACAATCATACTGAAAATACAGGAATAGATTTTTAGATGCTATCTCCAAGTATCTTCTCAAAATGAAAGCTAAGAACTTTGTTGATAATGGGCGCAGCTCATCATGACTGGTTTTAATGGGTGGGTGCACATTCTTCTTGTTTTGTTAGGTAATCTTATCTCAGGGTTAATAGACTTGAATGTGTTTTTTATGCAGTAGTATCACCAATAGGTCATCCACAGTCATTCAGGTCATTCCAGACTTTCCTAATAATCTAATGGTACATACGCATTGGGAAGGTAATCAAATAGCAGTATGTAGGTATTCCCCTAAAGTTTTTTTTACCAGTAGTACACAAACACACATGTAAAAATAGTTATTGTACACATGCAAGCAATGTGCTCCTATGAGAGGAATTTCATGCATTCATCACTGCATTGAATACATCAAAGATACAAAATAAGATTGAGGAATTTTTTCTTGGAAAACATGAACGCCAGTTCTGAGTCATATTACTACTGCAAGCTTATAGATGCAATAGGCATGGTCTCCCACTAGCAGCAACTATAAGCAATAACCGAGATATGGTACTTTTGACCAAGGTGCTATAATAATAATATATTATGTGAGAAGGGTGTTTCCTTTTTGTCACTTTCACAAGAAGAGATGCTGGATTAGAAAATTGACTAACTGAACCAGGTTTTCAGCAGCTTCATAACAACGATCTCAGCTATAATATTCAACAAATCCAGTAATATCTCAGGAATCGCATGCTTACAAATGATTAAGTGTAGGCTGGGACAATACTGCTACAAACTTGGGAAGCACGGAAAACCAGTTAAATTTGTTGTACCCAAGCCCAGGTTGTTAGCAGCATTTACACGCACAGCAAACATAACTACCCACCCCCAGATGATTTGTAATCCATAATATTGTGGTATATTGCAATTGCCTTAATAATGTATATTGCATTGAATAAAACCCCTCAATATATATATCGGTCTCTGAACTGTCCATAATGGTTGGTACCTCATTAGCAAAACAAACACAGTTACCAGACTTACTGTTGCACGCATCAAAGCCTGACAGCTACTGTATCAAATAAGCGTTCATAACAACCAACTCTGTTTCTCCGTTCTACTACAGTTTTTTTTGACTGGAAATAGAACAAGCAAACATGTTACACTGTCGACAACCAATCTACAGAATGTCAGCAGCAATTTGCACCTTTGTAATCATGCATAGCTGTGACTGTTATGAAAAAATAACAGCGAGGTCAGCCAAGATCTAAACCATGTTTTCTCTCAAGACAAGCTGCTATAGTGCTGATAGCCTGTGATCAAGGATATACACCGATGACCTGGCATCATGTTTTTCTTTCAAGACAGATGATATGACAGTGAGGAATTTGAATCTGTTGCAAAGTCACATCAATGTATACAGTATTAATCAGGGTTTGACATCACTGCTATTAACATTCATATCCTTTTATTGTGTTGTGCTGTGTTACTACCATTAAGTAAATGTATTCTGTGTGTTGAAACTAGTGCTGCGCCATCACTCAACATTTTTAAAAATATCAAACCAGAGGCAGTACAGAATTGGATTGCAATACAGAATTGGATTATATGAAATCACGTTGAGAATCCATGTGATGAATACTTGTAGGTATCAGCCTTTCCCAACAGATTTCGATTTGTGTTTTCACATCAACTAATAGTTCAAAACACTGGATGCTTTAGGCCACTACTACTTCAACTTGAGATCTGTGTCCACCTGCTTCACCTCAATTTGCAGTGCCATGAAATGGAAATACATAGTCCTTCATGGAGCTCAGCACAAGATTATATGTATTTCACATATCAAATTCATTTTGAACATGAAATGAATTTTCATTATATTAGTTTTGATTTTTAAACACTAATACCCCATGAAATGTGAAATGGAAAAGAGGCCTGCTCTACCACATTTTCCATGACATCTGGACCCAGATCTTAACTCGAAGTCGTGCTGGCCTTAGATAAAATCTCTGAATGAGATTCATATTCCCATAGAATAGATAATTGATGTTGTTTGCAGCACTAGTTGGGACTAGGGACCAACCACACACTTTACACACTGCATACAGCAAACGTACAACAATCATCGCCAATGAGTAATACCTCAGCAATATGATAAAATGTCCACCCCCTCCTCTGCGGAATGAAACAGAGAAAACTATTTCATTATGTCAGCCACTGAATATTCACCATATCATATATAGCCTACTGCTTCATCACCATGGGATTACAGGGGAAATAGAGTATGGAACCAGAAATCAATAACTGCTATGACAACTATGGCGACTGTGATGCTAATTGGAGTAAGTCACCTCGGCTTGTGTGAGACTTGGTGTCAAGATTCAGCATTGGCTTTTAAAGCCCCATACAATATTTCATCTCACTAGATTCACCATCCAGTACCGGTAGTATTATGCATAAGCCAACCACATAGGTTCCACATATTGTTGGCCAAGGTTTGAGGTCTTGACTGACTGCATTTGAGGTAAAAACCATACAGGTTTGCATAGTGGATTGTGATGGCCACTGGCCTAGCAACAGCTGTTAGATGCAAAAAAGAGTGGTATCGGGATTGCCTCTCCTTGATCCCAACTCGAGAATTTAAATCAGAATAAAGTACTGCGAAAACAGCAAACAGAGTTTTAGCCCAACTTGCATTCAAAATCAGATGTGCATGAGCGGAACTTACCTGATGACTTTTAAGTTATAAATATGATATAGTCAGATTGGATGTATTTTTCAACCTAAATTTTATCTACAAGCGGAGATATTGCAGTGCTGTCCTATATATAACCCAACAGGCAAACACACAACCGAATGAATGTGTGATCACTCATCCTGAATTTCAGAATGGAGATGAAAAAAATGCAATTAATTATTCATAATACTAAATAGACAGCCTTTACATCCAGTGCAAGTGTCAG
>ERZ1740068.480-NODE-480-length-19433-cov-9.707039_pt1 | contig 19433 bp, 13 predicted proteins | sample MGYA00581735_ERZ1740068 | MGnify/ENA primary metagenome ERZ1740068 (study PRJEB43018, sample SAMN04849740) | marine metagenome | isolation source: floating plastic debris | place: Pacific Ocean | collected 2008-08-30 | study: EMG produced TPA metagenomics assembly...
CAGAACACCTTCAAACTACATCTCTTCCAAAACCTTTTTGGCCTGACCTTCATACATCCCTTGCTGGTCTACAATTTGCTGGAAAGCTTGCCTGGCTTTTTCCGGGTCGTCTTTTAATGCCATCAGGGCAAGGTACCACTCTGCATGCTGCCCGGAAAAATCATTGGCATACTTCTGATAAATCTCAGATAAAACCGCTTCGGCATCTTCTACACGACCTACTTCCAGCAACGAAATACCTAAGTATACGGATAACATTGCAGAGTTTGTGGTATCGGCTATGGCATCTTCAAGCGTTGTAATGGCTGATTGATAATCGCCAGCGAGATATGGGTCTAATGGGTTTTCTACTTTATCCTGTGTTTCTGATCTTGTGGAAACAGATGGATCCAAGGGCTGATAGTAAGCAACATAAAGTTCATCAGCACTCATCCCTCCACCCACTACCGTATATAGTAAAAAACCGATTGTCAAAAGTACTGCGATGGCGGCTGCATATCTTAAGTAAGGCGGACGAGCGGATATCTCTGCATTAGAAGCAACTGGATCTGAGTCCTGCTGATTATTGAGCGAGATGATAGGCGTATCATCTTCAACAACGTAGTCGCTGTCATCCAGGTCTTCGTCTATTTCAATGGCATGGGCTGCCACCATCGCCCTGACGGCTTCGAACTTTCGTGCTTTTTCTCTCGCTTTGAGTGATGAAATAATTGCTTTTTGCTTGAGTAGTTCCACCCGAAAAGGTTCTGAAGTATTTTTCAGGGATTCAATTTCGGTCAGATCACTTTCTGATGCCTCTCTGTCGAGGAATTTATTGATTAACTCATTTTCTCTGTCTGATAGTTGCATAATTAGTAAATTGTTCGTTCTAAACCTGCTACGTGTTCGCGGAGTTTTTTGAAACATTTGTACTTCGTAGCTCTCGCTACCTCAGTACTTGCGAAGCCCATCAGGCTCGCTATTTCTTTCATATCACGCTCTTCGATGTAAAAATAACGGATCACCGATTGACAACTTTCACTTAGCATTTGTAGTGCTTTACCTGACACTTCATGGAGAAGCTCCCGCATCTCTTCTATGGCAGAAGCTTCTTCTGGCTCCATGTAATCATAAAAATAACGCTCGACATCGGGTTCCTGCTCGCTTATTCTGCGCGCCTTCCGATAATTGCTCAGCCACTTATTATAACATGTTCCTACCATATATCCTTTCAGGTTTTTAATGTCATTCACAGTTCCGGCGACTACCTTCTCTCCAAAGTCAACAATCGCTTCCGTGAATACATCCTCCGCAGTATCCATATCACAATTTGTCTTTTTCAACAAATGGTTGATACAAACTGCTTTGCACTCCTTTACCAATAAACCAAGTGACTCAATGTCACCATTCTTCAATCGATCAATTAAAAGCATTAATTCTTACTTCCTAATAATATGTAGCAATAATTACGAAACGTGAACCGTTATTTATCAATTTTTTAAAACAAATGATTTGAACAGGCTCATTCACTAAGAAATTCACGATAAGTTAATCCTAAAGATAGGCTGTTTTTTCGAAAATATCAGTTTAAACGAATACTGATGAATTCCATATCCATCCATATTTTTCACTATCTGCAAGCAAATGAAAGATTGCATTGATAAAACTGAGTAAATTTAATCACAACAGACAAGTTCAATTCACTGACACATTCTACTTGATAAACGTAATTGACTAACTATAAATTGCAGCAGATTTGAGTAATCAAAAAAATGGCAGCACCCCTATGACCTGATGCTGCCAAAAATTTGTAAACCAACTCGTCTCTTCATTGGAAGTAGAAGAGATCAATCAGTAACCGAGCTGATTAAACAATTCTCTCATATTTGAGAGTATAAACTTATGATACCGAAAACTCCTATCCGTCGTGTTCACTTGCCATGAACATAGCTGTAGAAGCGACTCAATAAAATAACACTTATCACCCTCAAGACCCTTAACCAGATAGGAAAAAAGTAAATAGCGCTGCTAATGTTATAAGATAAACTGACTTAAGTCTTTGTTTTGAACAAGCCCATCCAGTCGCTCATCTACCATTTCTCTGGTCACTACGATTTTGGCATTTGGCCCGATCACATCGGGAATATCAAACAGAATGTCATTGAGCAGGTGACTCATGACCGTGTGTAGCCTACGTGCACCGATATTTTCTACCTCTGCATTGATAGAGAACGCTATTTCTGCCAGTTGTTCCAGTGCATCATCGTTAAACTCCAGCTCTACTCCTTCAGATTCGATCAAGGCAATGTACTGCTTCGTCAAGGCGTTTTTAGGTTCTTTGAGAATCGACAAGAAGTCTTCTTTGGTCAGGTTTTGGAGTTCTACCCTAATCGGGAACCTACCTTGTAACTCAGGAATGAGATCAGATGGCTTGGCAAAGTGAAATGCACCGGCTGCTATAAAAAGGATATGGTCTGTCTTAATGACTCCATACTTGGTATTGACAGCGCTTCCTTCTACAATCGGTAACAGATCTCGCTGCACACCTTCTCTACTGACATCAGGGCCGCTTCCACCTTTTTTGCTACCGCCCGCAATTTTATCCACTTCATCGATAAAAATAATACCGGTGTTCTCCGCCTTGGTGATCGCCTCTTCCTTTACCTCGTCCATGTCAATCAATTTGGCTGACTCTTCCTCCATCAGGAGCTTCCTCGCCTCGGCGATCGACACTTTACGTTTTTTACTCTTCTTGGGCATCATGTTACCCAGCATCTCCTGTAGATTGATCATACTGGCTTCATCCATCATACCACCACCAATCATCCCTACACCAGAGCTATTGACTTGTTTCACATCCACTTCAATCTTACGCTCGTCCAGCTCTCCATTTCTGATTTTCTCCCTGAAACGCTCCCGGGTACGCTCATTCAATTCCTGATCATTCTGAGGCATCTCTTCTGATTCAGCGCTAAAACCTACAGCAGCCGGCTGTGAACTCACGCCTTTTACAGGTGGAATCAATGCATCCAAAATGATGTTCTCCACAATTTCGGCAGCCTTTTCCTTGACGTCCTCTTTCTTTCGGGTCTTCACCAGGTTTACAGATTGCTCTACCAGATCACGCACCATGCTCTCAACATCCCTACCAACATAGCCCACCTCAGTAAATTTGGAGGCTTCCACTTTGGTAAAAGGAGCATCTGCAATCTTGGCCAACCTTCGCGCAATCTCTGTTTTTCCTACCCCGGTGGCACCAATCATCAGGATATTATTGGGCACGATATCTCCCTGAATCTCTGACTTCACATTCATACGCCTCCAGCGGTTTCGCAAGGCAATGGCTACATTGCGTTTCGCGTCATGCTGCCCGATGATGTACTTATCCAGTTCTCCCACAATCTGCCGAGGAGTATAATATTTTTCATTGTCTAGCATTCTATACTACAATTTAGTTTTTTGAAATCTTTTTAAGTTGGTCGCAATGGTGATGTGATTGACTCCTCCAGCGGCGTGAAATGTCGATCGTGCATAAGTCAATTCAAACATTTTGATTCTGAGGAACATCCCAAATGAAAATCCTGCTCCTCCAGAAGTTTGCTGTAGACGTAACTCTCTCCTGATCCGATGGTTATAACCTACCATCAAACGAAACCCTTTACCGAGTAAAACTTCTGTTCCAATGTTGATTCTACTGAAAATCTCATCGCCCACACCAGGATCCTGATCGTTGGGATTTAATTGTCTGTTTGCAAAAGTTATTTCATCACGCAGGAGATTACTCGCTGTCAAAGAAAATCTCAAAGGCATGAATTGAGGCTTAAAACTAGTTCCCAGTTGTAAATCAAACGGCAACTCCGACGAGAGTGCTCCCGGATAATCCGAGAGCAGAAAACCCAGGTTTTTTGCCAATAAAGAAACTGTCCAGTGATCTCCTCTGGGTCTGAACACACCTCCCAGATCGAAAAGCAAAGCAGAAGCGCTAAAGGATTCGATAAGGGAGTGCGCGAATTTCACGTTGGCCCCAAGTGTGAATGGTCCCAGTTGATGGCTGCTCCCGATATTCATGGCATACTCCCGGGCCTGAAAACTACCCGTGGCAGCACCCGTGTTATCAAAACCTTGAAAGTCGCCATAATCCACATAGTTGACGCCAAAGTTGACCTTCTGACCTTTGATATTGGACACGTAACTAACGCTACTTTGCTTAATACCTGCATAGTAACCCAGATAGCTGAAAGCCAACTGGTTCGTTTCAATGGAATCTGACAAAGCCGGATTTTGCAGCAGCAGCAGCGGATCACTTTCTGTCAGAGAGACGTTGACACCGCCAAGTGCCGTGGTAGCAGCATTGGTTGGTAAATTCAGAAATTCGAAGGACCGCTGGCCTCCAATCTGCGCATTTGCAGCTGTTGTACTCAACAGTATCAACAACAACTGAACTATTCCAACCTGATGGTATCTCATCACAACGACTATTTTTCTTCTAAAACAAACTGAAGCGGCTGCTTCACTTTTTGCTTCAATAACGCTAATTCGATTACTTCGTCTACTTTGGAGACGTAATTAATCTTCAAATCTTTTAAATAGTCTTTACTAATCTCTTCAATGTCCTTTTTATTCTTGGAACAAAGGATGATATTTTTAATGCCTGCACGCTTGGCTGCCAGAATTTTCTCTTTGATACCTCCCACTGGCAATACCCTACCTCTGAGCGTAATCTCGCCGGTCATGGCCACTTTAGCCTTTACTTTTCTTTGGGTAAAGATCGAGGCAAGCGATGTCAGCATGGTAATTCCTGCTGAAGGACCATCTTTCGGGATCGCTCCTGCCGGCACGTGGATATGTAAATCATATTTATCGAATACACGATGGTTGATTCCCAGTCCTTCTGCATTACTTTTCAAGTAAGACAACGCCGTTACCGCCGACTCCTTCATCACATCGCCCAGCTGCCCTGAAAGTGTCAGCTTGCCTTTGCCCCGGCTGAGGCTGGACTCTATGAACAGGATATCTCCACCAACCGGCGTCCAGGCCAGTCCTGTGACCACTCCAGGCATCTCATTGTCTTCATACTCGTCATTGTCGAAAACAGGCGACCCCAGTACTTTTGTCACCTGTGCCGGTGTGATACTTTTCTGGTATTCCTCTTCCATGGCAATGGATTTGGCGGCATTACGGACCACACCACCAATTTTTCGTTCCAGGTTACGAACACCGGACTCTCTGGTATAGCCTTCAATGATTTTCCCGATGGCTTTCTCGCCAAATGAAATGTCCTTTGCCTTCAGCCCATGTTCCTCTTTCTGCTTAGGAACCAGGTGCTTTTTAGCAATCTGCAACTTCTCCTCCAGCGTATAGCCTGTGATCTCTATGATCTCCATACGATCCCGCAGCGGGCGCTGAATAGTGTCCAGTGAATTGGCAGTGGCAATGAACAATACTTTCGAAAGATCATAGTCTACTTCGAGGTAATTGTCTTTGAAGGAATTATTCTGCTCCGGATCCAACACTTCAAGCAATGCCGAGGAGGGGTCTCCCCTGAAGTCTGAACTGATTTTATCAATCTCATCCAAAATGAATACTGGGTTGGAAGACTTTGCCTTTTTCAGGTTCTGGATGATCTTGCCTGGCATGGCGCCAATGTATGTTTTGCGATGCCCTCTTATTTCAGCTTCATCATGTAATCCACCGAGTGACATTCTGGCATATTCCCTCCCAAGTGCTTCTGCAATTGACTTGCCAAGAGATGTCTTTCCTACTCCAGGAGGTCCATACAAGCAGATAATTGGCCCCTTTAGGTCATTTTTCAACTTCCTGACAGCCAGGTATTCTATGATACGATCTTTGATTTTTTCCATACCAAAGTGGTCTCTATCCAGCACTTCTCTGGCACGTTTCAAATCGAAGTTGTCTTCGGTTGTTTCATTCCATGGCAGGTCTACGAGCAACTCCACATAACTCATCGCAACAGGATATTCCGCAGCTGCTGGATTCATCCGCATGATTTTATCCAACTCTTTATCAAAGTGTTCCTGTACCTGCTGAGGCCAGTCTTTTCCTTTGGCTTTTTCACGCAATGCGTTAACTTCCTGGTCGGGTCCATCCTGTCCAAGTTCATCCTGCAACACCTTCATCTGTTGTCTGAGGAAGTAATCGCGCTGTTGCTGATCGATGTCGGAGTGTACTTTATTGTGTATCTCACGCTTCAGTTCCAGCATCTGAATGTCCTTTAACATGTACTGAAGCAATAACTCCGCACGCTTCATCCCATCATTGATTTCCAGCAGCTTCTGTTTTTCAGAGACGTCCACGTTGACGTTGGATGAAAGAAAATGAGTCAGAAAACTGGAGCTTTCAATGTTGTCCAGCGCTACCTGTGCTTCCTGAGGTATCTCAGGGTTCAACTTGAGAATCTGGCTCGCAGAGTCTTTCAGGGAATCTATCAGCGCATCAAGACTTTCGTCGCTTTCCTCAGGAAAAAACTCCTGCAAAAGGCGTATTCTCGCCAACATGTAGGGAGTTTCCTGCACCATTTCGGTAATCTCAAATCGATTCTTACCTTGAATGATAATCGTAGTATTCCCATCAGGGAGCACCAACATTTTCAAAATCCGTGCAATGGTGCCTGTCTTGTAAATGTCCGTGGCATTGGGTTCTTCATTAGAACTATTCGTTTGAGCCACCACCCCGATAATCCGGTCACCATTATACGCTTTCTTAACCAGCTTAATCGATTTACTTCTGCCAACGGTGACAGGAATTACGACGCCGGGGAAAAGTACTGTATTCCGTACAGGTAAAATGGGAAGATGCTCTGGCAGATCTTCCGGCTCAAGCATGTCATCATCTGCAGGTTCCAGGATTTGAATCAACTCACCTGACTCCTCGTTGAGGTTATCACTTAAAATAAAATCACCAAAGGGCGTATTTTTATTGTCACGCATATATTTCTTTCTAAAGACTTTAGATTTTAGATGCCAGATACTTGACTTTTTCTTTGAATGTAGCATGAAAACACCAATCATTGATATTCACACCAGTCTAATAGGTGGCACCTATTGTCTCAAAAACTTTTAAAATAGCAGACTGTTGATAAAAACTTCAGATTCTTGATTACAGTAAACCCTTGGCTATGTCATACAGGCAAAAAGCTTACTCATCTATGTCTATTGTCTTACATCAAGTATCCACTGTCTACATTTTATGTCAAAATGACATACTTTTCAGTGCTGTCACCCGTTTATTAATGAGCTTCTTAATATTTCAATTGCTATGCCAATTCTTGTCACATCTCAAAGAATTGATATAAATTTAGCTAAGTATTGAATAGCTACTGCGGTATACCGGATCATAATATTGCTGGTTAGTAGTCATTCTATCATTTTGCTGGCGGATCAGGGTGATAGATAAAATAACCGGAATTGGGTATAAACGAGTGGACAGATGTGTATTTTTGCCGTGAAATGAATTTCAAAGGGAACCAGACTAACCAAATATTATCTCAACGAACTACAGGAATATCCTCTCTGCCTGTATTTCTAATGGCATTTTTTACGTGCTTACTGTTGCTTTCTTCTTATAACAGCCAGGGTCAACGCAAGAAAAAGAGAAAAAAACAAATGGAGCTATCCACTGTAGACATACCAGACGATGTCATCTTCAGTGTGTACGATTTCAAAAACATCAATAAGATTCCTGAATATCAGAACCGGGATCTCAAACAAAGAATTTTAAAACTCCAGGCCAATAAAGACTGGCCAAAGTTGCACAAGGCACTTAAAGTATATGTCGGTAATTTTGGCATACAAAATTTCTACAAGGACACCTACTGGATCTGGAGGCTCGCCAAATTGACTGAGCTATTCGAAGGCAGTGAGACGGCCAAGCCCCTCTATCGACTGGCATTACGCCATCACCATAAGGACATCAATGTACAGGAGCTCGAGATCTATTACGATTCACTAAACAATCAGGAGAAGGATCTTTTTGTTCCGCTGGAGTATTATTACCAGTTGGTAGAACACCGAAAGGGCATCGATACACTCAGACCACCACGTGGCGTACTTTTAAACATGGGACCCTCAGTCAATTCCAGAAAAGCAGACTATGGACCTTCATTAGGAATCAACAGAGACGTTTTGCTATTTACTTCCAAAAGAAATGAAGTAACCAAAGGGCTTAAGGAAGTAGACAACGAAGACTTATTTATTACCAAAGTAGAAGAAAACCAGTGGGGCGAAAGCATTCCCCTTGACCAGATCAACACTTCCTACAACGAAGGCTCTGCCTGCCTGAGCAGGGATGGACGTACGCTCTATTTTTCACGATGTGAGTCACCCGACGGCCTGGGTAACTGCGACTTATATGTTGCAGAACTACTCCCTGACAGCACCTGGACCAACATCCGAAATATGGGTATCAATGTCAACAGCGTCAGTTGGGATTCTCATCCATCGCTCTCTCATGGGGAAGACACCTTGTATTTTGCCTCTGACCGAATCGGTGGGTTTGGGCTATCTGATATTTACTTTACCTACAAAAGAAACAATGGAGAATGGGCCCCTGCCCAAAATCTGGGACCGATTGTCAACACCCGAAACAATGACGTAAGTCCTTTTTACCATCCATTCCACGAAGTGCTTTATTTCAGTTCCAATGGGCAATTGTACAATTTTGGAGAATTTGACATCTATAAATCATTCAAAAATGAGCAAGCGTGGAGTGAACCGATTAACATAGGTCCGTTGGTCAATGGAAAAGGCAGTGAATTTTATTTCACCATTGACTCTAAGTCTGAAGATCTTTTTTATGCCCGGTCCGCGGGAAGAGACCTCAACAAGCTCGACCTGTATTCTTTCCCTCTCCCAATGGAAGGACAACCACTGGCAACCGTTTCTGTCACCGGATCACTGACTGACTCCTTGACGGGTAAACCTTTCACTGGTATTGTATCTATTATTGACGTAGACCAGGGTGTAGAAGTCGCTCCAAAATACCTGAGACCTGACGGTAGCTTTGAGTTTGACCTCATCAACAATCGAAATTACTTACTGGTAATACAAGGAGATGAATTCTTTAGAATAGAGGAAATGTTTTACCTGGACGGACCAGTGCGACTAGACAGGGTCACAGAACCTATCGCCAGTAGGGTGAAGTTTGAATCGATCGAGTTTGACAATGGTGCCTCAGAACTAAAAACAGAAATGTATGGCGACCTGAACAAAATCGTCAATTTCTTATATGATAATCCTGATTTCAAATTAAAAATATCCGGCCATACTGACTCCTTTGGTGCCGAAGAGTTTAATCTCAAACTATCCAAAGATCGGGCAGAGACCATTCGCGACTACATTGTCGTATTTGGCGGCGTAGAAACGGAGCGCGTTCAATTTGAAGGATATGGAAGCTCCAAACCAGTAGTCAAGGAGGTCACAGAAGCTGACAAGGCTCTTAACAGGCGGGTAGAGTTTGAAATCTACAGACCTGCACCCGAAGAGACTCCAGACAACTAATCAGGATTTCTGACAGCTACGATTCCAAAAAAGTCACCACACGATCCAGCACACTTTCGGTTCTTAAGATGCGGAAGTGTCCAGTACCGGTAATTTCTTCATGAGTGCATACCTCCCACCCTTGCGCCACAGCTCTTGATTGTGAAATGGGAATGATCTTGTCGTCGCGATCATGGATGATCAGGGCTTTATCTACCTTGATCTCCTTGACGAAATCACTAACATTTAGATCATCTGCTTTGATATCATAGGCGCGTTCAATCTTTTCTGTGAGCATTCTTACAGCAATAGGTGCAATACCTACTATCTTGGCCACCTGATCGATCCGTTCGGTAAAGCGGTTAGGCGTCGTCAGCAAAGCATATCTGCTAATATGATAAGACTGATGCTGGAATAACGCAAAGGTCGTTGCGACACCTCCAAATGAATGGCTCACAATCTTATCTACCTGGAATTTCTCAACCATCAGGCCAACTAACTCAGTGAACTCAAACAAACTCGCAGATCCTTTACTGCTGAATCCATGTGACGGTCCATCAAAAGCATAAACGGTGTAATTGGCAGCCAACAACTTTTCAACCAGATCGGCAAAGTTACCAGCCTGCCCTTCCCAACCGTGAACGAGCAACACAGATTGATCTCCTCCTCCAGCCCATTCATAGAGGCGAATGGTAAAGCCTTTGAAATCAAGGTCTGACTGTTTTGCCTGATCAAGCACCTCCAACTCATGTGGGCGCAGTTTAGAGACCTGAGGGCTGGTCAATTTGGCATAGGCAAACTTCACGATCAGTGACGGAACCAGACTAGAGAGATAATAAACGAATTTCTTTCCGACTTTATTCATAACAACAGTGAGCAATTAATTCTCTAACAAAAAACCCCGACCTCATGGCCAGGGTTTTGAATTTCTTATGTGCTGATTCAAAACTATATGAATTTCTCCACGATTAATTTATAGATGTCGTTCCCGAAGGCAAACACCATAAGTCCCAGCAAGAGTACCATACCAACCTTCTGTGCATTTTCCATGAACTTTTCTGAGGGTTTACGACCTGAGACAATCTCAAAGGTCAGGAAGACCACATGTCCACCATCCAGCGCAGGGATTGGGAGCAGGTTCATGAAAGCCAGTACCATCGACAAAAGACCTGTGATACTCCAGAACTTTACCCAGTCAAATTCATCGCCAAATATCCTCGCAATCCCAATGGGGCCGCTGAGTGACTTGGAAGCGGAAACGTCTCCAACAAACATTTTCTTAAAGGCTTTGATATTCACCCAAACTACATCAAAAGCCTTATTGGTTCCTCTAACAGTCGACTCACTAAATGAAAAATCCTGATGTGCTCTTTCCAGTAAAGACTCTACCCTAAAACCGAGTATTCCTTCATCATTCACCTCGATATCCAAATTAACATCTTGTCCGGCACGGTCAACGACCAACTGAATTTCCTGAGACTTCTTAGTGGATAGCTCTTCCCTAAACTCATCATAAAACTCAATAGACTTGCCATCTACGGATTTGATGACATCGCCAGCTTTCAAACCAGCTGCCAGGGCATTGCCTTCTTCTTCAGAAACTTCACCTACCCTAAAGCGTTCCCGGTAGCTGATAAACTCGCTACGGCGCTCGGTAAACTTATCAAGAAAATCGCTCGGAATGTCTAATTCGATCTGTTGTCCGTTTCTTTCTACGGTGTAACTACCGTTGTCACTGAGAATGGCATCCGGGCTCACAATATCACCATAGCTACGGAAATCCTGTCCATTGACCAACACCACCTTGTCACCCGTCTCAAAGCCTAATTCTTTCCCCAGGGAGTAGGCAACGATACCGTCTTTGTTCAACTCCTCTTTGGCAATGTAGCTTTCGCCGAGGATAAATGTCATCGAAACAAAGATGATGACACCAGTGATCACATTGACAATGATACCACCCAGCATCACAATCAGTCGCTGCCATGCAGGTTTGGCTCTAAATTCCCATGGTTCGGGTTCTTTATTCAGGTGTTTGGTATCCAGCGATTCATCAATCATCCCTGAGATCTTCACGAACCCCCCCAACGGAACAGCTCCAAGTGAATACTCAGTTTCTCCGTATTGAAAACCCCATATCTTTGGAGGAAATCCTATCGAATATTTCTCCACCCTCATCCCAAAAGCTTTGGCAGCTAACAGGTGTCCCAGCTCATGTAGTCCCACTAGCAGGGAAAGTGCCAGCAAAAGCTGGGCTGCCATAATTAATGCACTCATTTGTCGATTATTTCTTTTGCTTTAATTCTTGTTTCAATATCTGTATTCACAAAGTCCTCATATTGAGGATCTAAAACAAATGGCAAGTTATTTAAACATTTTTCAACTACCTCCGATATCTCCAAAAAACCAATACGTTCCTTTAAAAATTCCGCTACTGCCACTTCATTCGCTGCATTCAGGATACAAGGCTGATTTCCACCTTTGCTCATGGCTTCATAGGCCAATCCAAGGTTCCTGAAAGTCTCCATATCAGGTTTTTCAAATGTCAGGCTTGGGTAAGCCGCAAAATCAAACCTTGGAAAGTCCGATTTGAGTCTGTCAGGATAAGCCAGCGCAAACTGAATGGGCAATTTCATATCTGGAAGTCCCATTTGTGCTTTGATCGATCCGTCCTCAAACTGTACCATACTATGGATGATAGACTGTGGATGAACGATCACTTCTATTTGATCATCTCTAAGGCCAAATAACCATTTCGCTTCAATTACTTCTAATCCCTTATTCATCAAAGAAGCAGAATCAATGGTAATCTTGGCTCCCATCTCCCAATTAGGATGTTTTAACGCATCACCCTTGGTCACATGTTTCAAAAATTCGCGATCTTTTCCACGAAAGGGCCCTCCAGAGGCTGTGAGGATGATTTTTTCAATTGGATTATGAAACTCACCAACCAGACATTGGAAGATCGCAGAATGCTCGGAGTCAACAGGGTAAATATTCACTCCTTTTTCCTTTGCCAGGTCGGTAATCAACTGACCTGCCACCACCAGCGTTTCCTTATTAGCCAGTGCAATATTTTTACCTGCCTCTATCGCCTTGATAGTAGGCTTCAGGCCTGCATAGCCAACCAATGCTGTCAAGACGATGTCCACTTCGTCATATTGCACTACGTGACTCAACGACTTTTCGCCCGCAAAAACCTTGATATCCTTACCTGAAAGCGCGTCCTGCACCTGATCATATTTATCTTCATTGGTAATCACCACCACATTGGGTTGAAACTCAATGGCCTGGGCAATCAGCAGGTCGGCATTGTTGTTGGCGGTCAGCACTTCTACCTTGAAGTGCTCGGGATTGGACTTAATGACATCAAGCGTTTGTGTGCCGATGGATCCGGTAGACCCTAAAATCGCTATTTTCTTCAATGAATTAATGTTATCTATTTTACATAGTGCTGCAGCTGGTCCGCTATTTTGCGGTCATTTGACAGCCTGGGTACTTTGTTTTGTCCCCCCAGTTTACCGATCGATTTCATGTACCTGATAAACCCGTTCTCCTCCAGGGCAAGAATCTTCAGCCTGCTCAACACATTTCCGGTGATCAGGTCATCGTAGTAGCTGTTAAGACCTCGCAGCTGTTGATCCAGTTCTTCCGTAAAGGCCTCCATGTCTGCGGGAGGATTACTGAATTCCACAAACCACTCATGGCAAGGCAATCCGGCATCTGGTTCAAACTGGGGTGCGACGGTAAACTCTACCAAATTCACTTCCGGAAATTTCTCTACGGACTGGCGCATGGCTTTCTCCACTTCTTCGCCGATCACATGTTCCCCAAAAGCAGAAATAAAGTGCTTGATCCTGCCCGTTACCAACAGCTTGTATGGCTCACGCGACACAAACTTCACTGTGTCCCCAATGGAATAGCCCCACAAACCTGCATTGCTATTGATGATGAGCGCATAGTTGACGTTCAACTCCACCTGATCGATTCGCAATCGCGTGGGGTTTTCCTCAAAGTACTCATCCGCCGGGATAAACTCAAAGAATATCCCTGAATCCAGTAATAAAAGCAATCCAGGGTCATTTTGTTTGTCCTGATAGGCAATAAAACCTTCTGAAGCCGGATAAGTTTCAATGGATGGTACTTCTTTGCCAATCGCTTCGAATAATTTCTGGCGATAGGGAGTAAAGTTGACACCACCGTACACAAACAGCGAAAAATTAGGAAAAACATCCTTGATTTTCTCCCCCTTCTGTTCGATCAACTTATCAAAATACATCTGAACCCATGGTGGTATCCCAGAAATCAAACTCATGTCTTCATTCATGGTTTCCTCCACCACCCGATCCACTTTGGCCTCCCAGTCCTCCATACAATTGGTCTCATAAGAAGGCATCTGGTTGGTCCGTAAATATCCCGGCACATGGTGATTCACAATCCCTGAAAGCCTGCCCGTGTGAATGCCAGCGGTCTTGGTCAACGTGGGACTACCGCTCAAAAAAATGAGTTTCCCATCCAAAAAATCGCCATCTCCGGTTTCATGCACATAAGTCAAGAGCGCATTTCTGGCACTGTTGATATGATTGGGAATAGAGTCTCTGGTCACAGGGATGTACTTGGTACCCGATGTAGTACCACTTGTCTTGGCAAAATAGGCCGGTTTTCCAGGCCACAACACATCAGACTCCCCATTCTTCACCAATTCCACGTAGGGCTTCAGTTCTTCGTAGGTACGAATGGGCACCCTTTCCTTAAAGTCATCATAGGAATTGATCCCGGCAAAATCATGATCCTTACCAAATTTCGTTTTGGCTCCTTTACTCATGAGTGTCGCAAAAACTTTGTCTTGCGATTTACCAGGATTTGCAGACCACTTCTTTTGAGCACGCACCACCATGGCGGCCAAGGGTTTGCTTAAAATAGAACGTATCCCCATCTGTACATTGATATGGCGACAAAGATACAATTTATGGTAAGATGATCTTTAAAACCCCTGTGTATCTTCTCCGTCTTACCCTTAGATAACCGACCCACACCCAACTCTGGCATACTTTTAGCGTTTTTTAACAAACAACAGGCGACTTTTCTTTCAGAAAGGCGTTTACATAGATGAGTTGAAAATGAAAATAGAAAGCAGATGAAACAAGTACTATGGAGTTCGTTATTCGGATTGATTTTTGGAATAGTGGGTGCTGGTATTTTCTACAAATGGATGCAGCCTACAGACAATCTAACGGAGCAGTATTCCCTCACCAACTATGAAAATGATCAAAACAGGGTCTTTAGCCGACAAGTGACATTGCCATCGACCCCGCCTGTCAATTCCTCCGCTAAATTACCCGGCGCTATCATACAAGACTTTTCCGAAGCTTCTTATGCCAGTACCAACAGCGTAGTATTTATTCAGACATCCAGTGAGGTAGAATACCGTGGCGGATGGGCAGACTGGTTTTTTGAGCCGCGGTCCAGAACACAGGTAGGCAGTGGTTCAGGTGTCATCATGACCGCCGATGGCTATATTGTCACCAATAATCACGTCATCGAAGACGCCGATATCATCAAAGTCATTCACGGAAAAAATTCTTACTCCGGCACTATCGTCGGGACCGACCCTTCTACTGACCTGGCAGTAATTAAAATAGAAGCCAATAACCTACCCAAGATCAGCGTAAGCAATTCTGATGTAGTAAAAGTGGGTGAATGGGTGTTGGCAGTAGGCAACCCTTTCAACCTGGAAAGCACCGTTACCGCTGGTATTGTCAGTGCCAAAGGCAGAAACATCAACATCCTGAGAGACAAATTTCCCATTGAGTCATTCATACAGACCGACGCCGCCATCAATCCCGGCAACAGCGGAGGTGCGCTGGTCAACATCAAAGGGGAATTGATCGGTATTAACACTGCCATTTTATCAAGAACCGGTTCATACGCCGGTTATGGCTTTGCCGTGCCAGTCAATATTGTCAACAAAGTATTCAATGACATCAAAGAGTACGGACAGGTGCAGAAGGCATTTTTTGGTGCAGAATACATGGACATTGACAGTGACCTGGCAGGAAAGCGTAACATCACTGACTTATCAGGCGTGTTGGTGTCTTTTACCCTCGATGGGAGTTCGGCCGATAAAGTGGGCATCCGTAAAGGAGATATTCTCAGAAAAGTGAATGGACAGGAAATCAACAACAAGGGTTATCTCGAAGAAATCATAGGCAACAGCTATCCGGGCGATGTATTGAGCCTGACGGTTGACCGGGAGGGAAAAATGCTGAACAAATCAGTTACGTTGACCAACCAGGAAGGCACCACTGATCTGCTCAAAAAGAACAATTACTACTCAGAAGTATTTGGGGCTACCTTCACTCCTGCTCCCAAAGTGGAACGCGATATCTATGGCATCTCTAAAGGTGTCAAGATTGTAGACATTGACAAGGATGGTTTTTTCCGGGCGCTTGACATCCCTAAAAATCACATTATTACAGGCATCAATGGCAAAGCTGTGGAAACGCCCGAAGAGTTAGAAGAGATATTGAAACAGGTAAGGGGGATCGTATACATCTCTGTTATATCTGAGAATGGAAGACGCATGAGAAGATCCTATCGCATGTAAATTCTGAATCCTGGCTAAGGATTAAACTAAAATAGAAAAGGGCTAAGTGTCTGGACAGCGTGGTGATTACACCATTGTCTTGATTCTTAGCTTTTTTCGTAACTCATCTACTGAATTTCGGAATTTTGGATCAATATCGATCATGTCATTGACTGCCTGCACAGCATGGATGACCGTACTGTGGTCTCTGCCACCAAAATGATAGCCAATCGATTTGAGGGAATGATTGGTATAATCTTTAGAAAAATACATCGCCACCTGACGCGCAATCACAATCTCTTTTTTACGGGTCTTGGCTTTCAGGTCTTCTGTTTCAATCTTAAAATATTCGGAAACAGTCTTTTGGATGTAATCAATACCTACTTCTGTTTCTATGTCTTGAACAATGTTCTTCAGAATCTGCTTGGCAAGCTCCAGGTCAATCTCTCTTTTGGTGAGTGAAGCATGTGCAATCAATGAGATGACTACGCCTTCCAGTTCACGCACATTGGTATCCACACTGTAAGCGAGGTACTCCACTACCTGATGAGGAATCTCAATACCGTCAGCCTGTATCTTTTTCTGGATAATTGCCATCCTTGTTTCAAAATCCGGCTGTTGCAGATCAGCTGTCAAACCCCATTTGAAACGAGAAACCAAACGCTCTTGTAATCCCTTCAAATCTCGCGGCGCACAATCAGAAGTCATCACGATCTGCTTGCCGTTCTGATGCAGGTGATTGAAGATATGGAAGAAAATTTCCTGCGTTTTCTCTTTATCTCTCAAAAACTGGATGTCATCAATGATGAGCACATCTACATTCAGGTAAAAATTGATGAATTCTTGAATGCTGTTATTCTTGAGGGCTTCAATGAATTGATTCGTAAATTTCTCAGAAGCTACATAGAGTACGAACTTATCAAAATTGGTTTTGATTTCGTTGCCAATTGCCTGTACCAAATGCGTTTTACCCAATCCAACGCCGCCATAAATCATTAACGGATTAAAAGAAGTTACACCGGGCTTCTGCGCCACTGCATATCCCGCCGAACGTGCCAACCTATTACAATCTCCTTCTATGTAAGTGTCGAAGTTATTGGTGTAATTAAGATTAGAATTTTTGAATTCTCCATCTATATCTGGCAGAGAAAAAGGACTTTTGTATTGGTCTTCAAGACTATTAACCCTGGCACCACCTGAAATCCCTTTGGCATTGGCATTTCCCTGGAAGTTGACCGTCGTTGGCCGGTTACTGGCATTTCCATTATCAATGACAACAGAATATTCCAGCCTACCTTGTTCTCCCAACTCTTTTCTGATAGCTTCTCTGATATGATCTACGTAATTCTCTTCTAACCACTCGTAAAAAAACTGGCTGGGAACCTGAATGGTGAGCACTTGATTTTCCAGACGCACAGGCACTATCGGAGAGAACCAGGTCTTGTAACTCTGCTCCGGAATGCATTCTTTAATATACAATAAACATTTACTCCAAACTTGGCTGTGCATAGCGGCTCGTGGCAATAAAGAGATAAATATGAGAATCCCGTTGTTCGTAGGGTAACATCAAAAGTGTAGGATTTTTTTAAAAGAAAAAAATAGAATTTGGCTTGACTTTTACAAATCCTTTTCATCTGCAATTTTGCTCGCCCAATTTTGATTTTTTATTGAAAAAGTACAATTGCATTTAAGTCGCCTCCTGAAACTACTTTCATTCACTTTGTCTTAATATTCGAATAAATTTTAACTTTACCGCAACGTAACCCAATTACAACACATGATAAAATTATTTGAAGAATTTGAGCCTGTCAAAAAAACGGAATGGCTGCAAAAAGCTACTTCCGACATGAAAGGCAATGATCCCTTTGAGCAATATGTCAAATCTTTTGGTGAAGAGATTAAACAAATGCCTTATTATGATTCTTCAGATAGCGTAGAATCTGTGTCGTCCAACATCGCGCATTTACTGCACGACAGACCTTATAATAGCTGGTATAACGTCCAGGAAATAGTCGTTAACGAAGAAAAAAAGTGTAACCAACTGGCTTTGAATGCATTAGAAGCAGGCGCTACGGGATTACATTTCATTACTCAAAAAGCCGATGTCGACCTCCATGGCTTATTGCAAAACATTAAGCTTCCCTACATTTATGCTTGTTTCTCAGGGTTTAATGAAAAAAACTTGCTGGACTACATCAAAAATGAATATCCTGCTGAAGAGCACGAGCATCTGCAAGTAAGTATCAATGGTGCGTCTACGGGTAGGGAATCTAAGGACCAAAACGGAGGACAACATTTCTCAGGAACGATTCGTGACTTTTTTCTCACTTTTACGCATCATAATATCGAAACACTGACGAAGTCTATCGCTGAGTTAATGAGCCAATTTGTTGATTTCATTACCAACAGCAATGACGAAAATGTTCAAAATCTGTTTAATAGAATTGTTATCCAAAATTCGTGCTTAAATCACTACTTCCTGGAAGTTGCCAAATTACGGGCCTTGAGGATTCTATTCGCTGAAATTGGCAGCTACTATGTGGTAGCGTCACCCAAGATTTTCATTCAAAGCAAGACGCACACCAGCACAGATCATCTGGACAATCTGCTGACCAATACAACACAGGCAATGGCTGCCATTACCGGTGGAACAGACGCCATCGTCATCACTCCTCACTTCGCCAACCAACGGACTGATGAGCTCTCCGAGCAGGACATCACATTCAGCAACAGAATTGCCAGAAATGTTTCTAATCTGATCGATGAAGAATCACAAATGGGCAAAGTACTGGACCCGGCAGCAGGCTCCTGGTACGTCAATAACCTGACCCAACAGATTGTAGATCAATCCTGGAAAAAATTTACAGACATCGAAGAACTCGGTGGTTATTCAAAAAAATCACAACTCCTTGCCTGATGAAGAAGAGACCGAATTTCAAAGAGAGAAAGCTTCAACAGCAGTCTGTCACACAGAACACTCCATGGACTAGTCCGGAAGGCATAGAAGTGAAGAGTCATTTCACGGCGCAGGACACAGAAGCGGCAGAGCACCTGGGCTTTTCTGCGGGAATCGCTCCCTACCTGCGTGGCCCCTATTCTACCATGTATGCTTCCCGCCCCTGGACCATCCGGCAGTATGCTGGATTCTCTACTGCAGAGGAGTCCAATGCATTTTATAGAAGAAACCTCGCTGCAGGCCAGAAAGGACTATCAGTAGCCTTTGACCTGGCTACCCACAGAGGATATGACAGCGATCACCCCAGGGTAGTGGGTGATGTGGGTAAAGCAGGAGTTGCCATCGATACGGTGGAAGACATGAAGATCCTGTTTGACCAAATTCCGCTAGACAAAATGTCTGTTTCCATGACCATGAATGG
>ERZ1740068.481-NODE-481-length-19389-cov-25.860919_pt1 | contig 19389 bp, 14 predicted proteins | sample MGYA00581735_ERZ1740068 | MGnify/ENA primary metagenome ERZ1740068 (study PRJEB43018, sample SAMN04849740) | marine metagenome | isolation source: floating plastic debris | place: Pacific Ocean | collected 2008-08-30 | study: EMG produced TPA metagenomics...
CCACACTGTCAGGCTTTACAAGCTCCTCTAATCACTTTTGTCCGTCAATCAGGTTACGGCCTTCGATGTAGCTCAGCAGGGCGATGCCGCCGACGAGGAGGTAGGAGATTTGGCGGGTTTGGAGGAGGGTGAAGAGGGTGTCGGCGGTTTGAAGGAGGTTGCGATCAACCATCGGTGGGTCGTTCCAGTTTTTGACATCGAAGGTGATTCCGTCGCGGACGATTGCGCCGACGGAACGAACGATGGGTGTCATCGGAATTCTTCCAAAGGTAGGGTGTGTTGCGGCTACGGAAGATCATGAAGATGAGGAGCGATGTTGAAGCGCCGTAACGCACCGAGGATGTTGCGGGGAAGCGAATGGGCTGCGGTGCGTTTTGGTCTGGCCTGTGTGGTAGGGGAGCGGGTTTGTCGGGGAAACCAAAACACACCCTACCGTTGCAATTCGAGAATGCACCCTACAACTAGCGTCAGCCTGGATGTATTAAGTTTTTGAAGTGAGTCGATTTCCCTGAAATCTTTTTCATTCGTTCAGGGCGATCATGTAACTCGACAAGACCGTTAGATCTTGTCGGCCTTTTATGGATATGCACATCTCTGATAGAGGCAAATCGCAAGCCTCCAGTGATGCTTAGTCTTGGAGCATTCCAAAATCCTTCCAAAAGAGCACAGCAGTACCCAAAAAAGCACTCACCCCCTCTTAGCTGTGAAACAATATTCGAGTTGGCGTGGTTCCTCCCTGTCTTCTTCATCTCGACAAATATTGCGTAGAATTGATCGTCAAAATCTGAAAAGATAAGATAGTCAGAACGCCTACACTCACCATTTGAGCCTTGAAAAATTGACGATGGCGCGGGAAAGTTATCATCAAGATTCACAATTAGAGAAGTTGACGGGACTCCTTTAATGGTGAATTCATAATAATCACTCTGTGCTCCACTTCCTCGCTCCGACAGTATCACCGTACCCGTATCGGATCCTTCGTGGCTCCTAACTTCAGCACATGCATCTCGATTAAAAAGCTCTCGAAGCGCTTGAATACTCATACTATTATGTGCAATCAGTCAGGCCAAAGAATCGACTCTTGAATACGGTTCATATCCTCAATTGTCGAATCAAAACTACGCGCGTCAATACCTAGCTCTGGACTAACCTTTGCTGGGACTAGAGTTTGACAGGTTAGACGTTTCTGACGTCCAGGTATCTTGGTTAGAGATTTTTCTGTAATGTAGACTTTTACACTATCACTTGAAATAAGTTCGTCGTCTCTGTAATCTTCTTTCTCTCGAATGTTTTTAATGCTCTCTGAATCTTGATTTAGCATAATCAAGGTATTGAGTTCCTTGATTATGTAATCGCTGTGAGTTGTTATGAATACTTTGATTCCGACTCTTATTAAGCGAGCAAAGAGTCTCGCTAAACGTCTTTGATTTTCTGGGTGTAGATTGAGTTCTGGCTCATCAATTATCAGCAGATCTCCCGGCATGGCTTCATGGCGAAGATAAAAGCCAACAATGAGCAATGATCGAATTGAGCTGGAGCTTTCATCCATCGACAAGCGCAATTTTTTGTTGCCGCGAGGAGTATAGACTAAGCTACTCTCTTTTACGCTATACTGCCCACCGATAATGTCAGAAAAGTCGTTTAATATGTCGCTGTGTTCCTCACGAATAAAACTGCTCTTCCGAGACAAGATTTCGAGCTTTCGTGTGAACTCTACATTTTCTTCTACAGGGAGTGCATAATCCTGATATCCACTAAGCATTAGCTGGCGTGGATCAACACTTTGGTCTGTACGGCTCATTGCATCGAGCAGACGGTTCCTTGCGAAGTCTAGCTCTTTCCGAAATATTGCAGCTCCTGTGCGCTCAGTACTTGCAATAAAGGGTCTAGGGAAAAGCTCTGCAAAGATCGCATCTTTAATAGCGCTTTGGATCATGTGCCGTAGCACTTCTACAGGGATACGTATCTTTTTTTCTTCTGCTAGTAGTGACATCGTAGCAACTGTAGATTCTGGAGTCTTGCTCAAGGTTAAGACTTCAGTCTCGCCAGCGCGAGCCCTTTGCTCAATAGTTCCAGGGATACGGAGCTTGCTTGAATCGATACACACATTAAAACTAGATTTTTTGAAGAGATCAACTTGTGATGCAAAGATCCCTGGCAGCCACCTCTTATACTCCTCAGAAGCATTATCAATAATTGATTGAGCCTGCTCAACATATTGCTCTAGATCGATTTCCAGAGTTCCGTTAGTTATCAGGTTTGCGATGCTTTCATCATCAACTGGTATGTGAACAAGCTCACGCCAATTATCGACAAACCCGAACAGGGCATAGGTTGCATAAGTTTTCCCCGTATTGTTCCCACCACAGATGATTGTCAGATCACCTAATGAGAATTCTGCGTATCTTATTGCACCTAGGTGCTCAAGTTTTAATGTCAGCATTTGCCTTTCCAATTAAATTGGATTGTGCCTCATCCTAAGTCAGTTCTTCTCGTAACTTTTCTAGCGCCGTATCCAAAGCCTCCGGCAACTTCTCCGCATCACGCCCCCCCGCCTGCGCCAAATTCGGACGACCACCGCCACCACCACCGCAGATCTTCGCGATCGCGCCCACAAACTTCCCAGCCTGCAAACCCTTCGCATTCACCGCCTTACCAAACGCCGCCACGATCGACACCTTACCCGCCGCCGGAACCGACCCCAATACCACCGCCGCATCGCCCAGCTTCTGCTGCAACCGCTCCGCCGCCCCCTGCAACGACTTCGCATCCACCTCGCCCAGATTCGCCACCAAAACCTTAAACTCGCCCACCGTCTCCGCCTGAGACACCAACGCCTCCGACTTCGCCACCGCCAGCTCGCCCTTCACCGCCTCCAGCGACTTCTGCGCCGCCTTCAGCTCCTCTTGCAGGCTCGTCACCCGATCGCTCACCTCCTCCGGCTTCAGCTTGAACCGATCGCACAGATCCTTGACGATACGATCGCGCACGTTCAGATAATCCAACACCGCAGGCCCCGACACCGCCTCGATCCGCCGCACGCCCGACGAAATCCCCGTTTCAGAAATCACCTTAAACGCGCCAATTTCCGCCGTATTGCCCACATGCGTCCCGCCGCACAGCTCCATCGACACGCCGGGGAAATCCACCACGCGCACCACATCGCCGTACTTCTCGCCAAACATCATCGTCGCGCCCTTGGTTTGCGCGTCCGCGATCGCCATTTCTGCCACATCCGCACCGTGCGCTTCCGCGATCCAGGTATTCACCCGATCTTCCACCTGCTGCACCTCATCCGCCGTTAGCGCGCGCGGACAGTTGAAATCGAAGCGCAGGCGATCGAAGTCCACCAGCGAACCCGCCTGCGATACCGAATCGTCCACCACCTGCTTCAGCGCCGCTTGCAACAGGTGCGTCGCGCTGTGGTTCGCCTGTGCCCGACGGCGGCAAGCCCGATCGATCTGCGCCGTCAGCGTCTCGCCCAAAGCGATCGTGCCGCGCTCGACCCGTCCCACATGGACGAACATGCCGCCCTCTTTCTTCACGTCATCGATGCGTACCACCGCCGTCTCCGTCGAGAGATAGCCGCGATCGCCGATCTGACCGCCGGACTCGGCATAAAAGGGCGTCTTGTCCAGAACGATCTGCACGTCGTTGCCCGCTTCCGCCGCTTCGACCATTTGACTTTCCAGCAGAATGGCCTCCAGCGTGGCAGTGGCCTGACTGTCGGTGTAGCCCAGGAACTGTGTCATCTCCACCGCTTCCGCCAGTTTCGCGAGGCTGTCCTGCGCCGTCAGGTCGATCGTCGTATGCGCCGCCCGCGCTCGCTTGCGCTGCTCTTCCATCTCCGCTTCAAAGCCAGCGGTATCCACCGTAATGCCCTGCTCTTCGGCGATTTCCTGGGTTAGCTCCATGGGGAAACCGTAGGTGTCGTAGAGCGTAAAGGCATCCTCGCCGGAAATCTGCGCCGGGTTCTTGGCCAGGATCTCCGCCAGGAGTTTTTCGCCCCGATCGAGCGTTTTCAGGAACTGCAACTCCTCGCGCTCCAGCTCCGCCTTAATAAAGGTCTCGCGATCGCGCACCGCCGGGTAGGCACTCTCCGAAAGCTGGATCGCCGTTTCCGCCACCGCATTGATAAACGCGCCCTCGATACCGATCAGGCGGCCGTGACGCACCACGCGACGAATCAAACGACGCAGCACGTAGCCGCGCCCCATATTCGAGGCCGTGATGCCATCGGTAATCATATGCACCACCGATCGCACGTGGTCGCCGATTACCTTCAGCGAGGTTTTCGTCTTCTCCTCGGACGCCGCGTAGTCGATGCTTGCCGTATCCGCCGCCGTCTTGATGATGGGGAAAATCAGGTCGGTTTCGTAGTTGTTCGGCACCGATTGCAGCACCTGCGCCATCCGCTCCAGCCCCATGCCGGTGTCGATGTTTTGGTTTTGCAGCGGTGTCAGGTTGCCCTCGGCGTCGCGGTTGTACTGCATAAACACGAGGTTATACAGCTCGATAAAGCGATCGTCGTCTTCCAGATCGATCTCCGCGTCGCCCTCTTCGGGTTTGAAGTCGTAATAGATCTCCGAGCACGGCCCGCACGGCCCCGTCGGCCCCGACTTCCAGAAATTGTCCTCTTCGCCCATGCGCTGGATGCGGTGCGCCGGGATGCCCATTTTCTCGCTCCAGATCGCGAAGGCGTCGTCGTCTTCCCGAAACACACTAACGATCAGCCGGTCTTCGGGAATGCCGTAGACCTTCGTGACCAGCTCCCAACCCCAGGCGATCGCCTGTTCCTTAAAGTAGTCGCCAAAGCTGAAGTTCCCTAGCATCTCGAAGAACGTATGGTGACGTGCCGTGCGTCCTACGTTTTCGATGTCGTTGGTGCGGATGCATTTCTGCGAGGTCGTAGCGCGGGGATAGTCCCGCTCCTTTTGGCCGAGGAAGATCGGTTTGAAGGGCAGCATTCCGGCGATCGTCAGCAGTACCGTCGGGTCGTCGGGGACGAGGGAGGCGCTGGGGAGGGGCTGGTGGCCGCGCTGCTCGAAGAATTTGCAAAATGCGGCACGAATCTCTGCGCCGGTCATGAAGGTGGGGACGAAGGGGGATGCGGATTGCGGCGACATGACGGCGTGGCGGTTGAGACTTTGCTAATAACTTCAGGGGGTTGGGCGTCCCCATCCGGTACATTTTAGCCGCGTCCGGGCGATTGCGATTTGCCGCCGCTCAAATGATAAGGCAGTCAAGGCGCGGCCCCCGCATCCTCTCTCTCGAGAGAGAACTCGCAACGTGCATAGAATTACGAAAAAATAGTGGCTAGTGCCAAAATCGATCGCGCTTGACTCAATCAGAGTTTGCCTTCGCTTGTGCGATCGGGAGCTGAATACGAAAGGTCGTTCCTTTGCCAGATTCGGATTCGCACGCCAGACGACCACCGTGTTTTTCGGCAATCACCTGATAGCTGATATACATCCCCATCCCCGTTCCCTTACCGACCGGTTTGGTGGTAAAGAAAGGATCGAAAATTCGGTTTTGAACGCTCTTAGGAATCCCGATACCGTTGTCGGAGATCGCCACTTCTATCCAGTTATCCCGTATCACCGCCGTCCGAATCTGAATTTGGCGTTGGTGCTGTTTTGAATCTTCGAGTGCATCGATCGCGTTAGCCAAAATATTCATCAAGACTTGATTTAGAGGCCCAGCATAAACCTCGATCGAGGGCAGCTCTCCGTAGTCTTTCAAGACCTGAGTTTGCGGCCGATCGGGACTTGTCTTGAGGCGATGCTGCAAAATTATTAGCGTGCTATCGATTCCGTCATGAATGTCGATCGCTGAAAAATTGGTTGAATCGAGGCGAGAAAAGTTACGAAGGGAAAGGACAATTTCACGAATGCGCTTCGTCCCAATCTCCATCGATTGAAGAATTTTTGGCAGATCGCTTTCCAGAAAGCACAGATCGATTTCGTCGATTTCTTCGAGGATTTCAGGCTCGGGTTTAGGGTAATGGTTTTGATATGTACCAATCAGATGAAGTAGATTGTCGCAATACTCTCGAACGTGGGTTAGGTTGCCATGGATAAAATTAACGGGATTGTTGATCTCGTGGGCAATGCCTGCCGTGAGCTGGCCGATACTCGCCATTTTTTCGTTTTGAACGATCTGGTATTGCGCCTGCTGTAAGTCTGATAAGGCTTGTCGGAGTTCGGCGGTTTTGGCCTCTAGCGCTTCGTTGGTGGCCGCCGTCTCCGCTTGCAACACCCTGAGGGCTTTGTTTTGACCGGTCTGGACTTGCCACAGACTCAACACGCAGATAATAGCAACAATCAAAATCCCAGCCGCCGTTGCGATCCGATCCAGGGGACGGAGCTGTCCGTCGATCGCGTCCTGTGGAATGACAAGTGCGATCGACCAATCGACTTCTTGGAGCGGAAGATAGGCGATGTATTGCCAGCGTCCGTCCAGCTCGACCAAGCGGCTACCGGTCTGGCGATCGAGCATTTGTTCTAGCACTGCGACCATCTCCCGATTGTCGCTGGCTTGAGATTGCTCGAGCAAGGTTGAGGGGTCGGGTCGATCTTGATTGAAAACTAAGTCAGGGTTTGGATGAACGATCGCCCGCCCTTGGGCATCGAGCACAAATACATAACTGAAAGCATCCTGACCTTCAAGACTTTGATTGAGTGCTCGAACAGTCTGTTGAATGCTTTCGATTTTGAGCCCGAGGGAGAAGACTCCTCTGGGCGATGACTCCTCACCGATCGGCACGGCAATATTCACTTTTTGAACCCCAGAGGCTCGGCTGACAACGGGTTCTGAGACCACGGCTTCTCCCGCCATGGCAGTTTGAAAGAAGGCGCGATCGATCACTGTTTTTCCTTCAACCAACCCGATACCCGTAAAGTAGTACGTCCCGTCGGGGTTGCTCAGAATGGCATCATTGGTGTCCGGCTTGAGCCGTTCGACCTCAGTATTGAGATACGCTTCCATAACCGGCCAGTCCATCGTCTGAACGAGCGGGGTGCGAGCCATCGCCATCGCTTGTGTTTTATAAAAAGCAAACCATCGATCGATGAGGCTTGCCTCTTTTTGGATTTCGAGCAGTTTCTCTTGACGGAGCTGTTCTAAAGCCCAAAAGCGTATGGTTCGATAACTGCCGTAAGTTACAGCAGTGAGAGCCAGCAGAATTCCGCCTGAAATTAACCAGGCGAGGAAATTTTTCGAGCGAAGGTGACGAAAAAGATATCGCCCGTGCTTTTTTTCTGGGTGTGGCGATCGATCGAATTCAGACATCTACGGTTTCCTGTGATGCGGGAGTCCTGGACAAATGTGGGCCCGCCAGCAACACCCTAATACCCAAAGTCCACTATTCAAGCGTTTCCTTCACGATCCTGATAATTTCTTTTTGCTCTCAGAGCTGCCGATCGACTACGCCCTCCGGCTGATACTCCGTCAGTACCACCTCGATCGTCGGGGCGAACATGCCCAAATTCGCCGTGGAAAACTCCAGACCATAGACCCGATCGGGAAACTCGCCCGAAAACCAGGCGGTTGCGTCATCCGGCGTACGCGGCAGCGGCGACAGCAGCACGCCGTCGATCGCGTTGTCCGGCGAAAGTCGATAGCGATCGGACTCGCCCGCACCGTCCCACACCGTCACGTAGACCGGCGGGATGCGGAACAGCGTCTTGGCGATCGCGCCGAGCCAGGAGTAGCGGAAGTCGATGTCGGCGCGGACGATCGTGTTTTGGGGCGTGGAGATGGCGAACTGGCGGTTCCAACTAGCGGAGACGGTGTTCTCTTCGGTGGGATCGCCACAGCGATCGGACGCTCGCGGACTTAGCGCCAGCCAGGGCGGTGTGGCGGCGTTGCGATCGTCGAGTTCTTCCGTAATTTGGGGTTGGAGTTCGTTATCGATCTGATAGCCGCACCAGAGCTGGAACGTGGTGGCGGGCGCGTCGAAAAAGGGGTGGCGATCGCCGAGGCTCTCGAAGCGATAGAGAATCAGTTCGCGCGGGTCGTCGGCGAGGCTGTCGCGGTTGAGGCGATCGAGGTATTCGGTGTAGGCCAGATGCAGCGGTACGACGGGAAGCGGCTGCCAGTTGAGGTCGTCGTTGGCAGCGACGAGGGTCGTCTCCCAGGGCAGGATCTCGAGGCTACGATCGTCGATCGCGTCGCGGGTGGCGTCCGAGAGCTTCAGCGGCTCGAGGTTAGCGGCGCTCTGGCGATCGAGGCTATCCTGCAGGACTTGTGGGCTGAGGAGCTTGCCGAGCTTCACCGCGACGCGATCGGGCGCGAAGATGCGCAGGCGATCGGCGGGATAGTCATCGACTCTGACGTAGTACGCGAACGACCACAAACAGAAGAGCAACATCGCGATTTGGGCAATGTTGCCGAGGCGGCGCAGGGTCGGCGGCTTCCAGGTGCTGACGACGACCGCCAGCAGGAACGGCGCGCTAAAGATAAAGGCGAGAATCTCGCGATCGAGCCCCAGCGAAGGACGATCGAGGAGAAAAAAGACGAACGGCATCACGGCGATCGCCACGGCGCTTCGGCCCCAAACAAAGGCCAACGACACCGCGATCGCGATGCCCAGCGCTTCGAGGATCGCCAGCCGCCACTCCAAGGGCGAGCCGCCGTAGGTCATTCCGGCAGGTAGGGTGTCGAGCCGATCGCGCAGTGCCGCCACGAACCCCTGGAGGTAGCCGCCGAAGCCGACGACCGTATCGCTCGGCGCGGGGTTGAGGGAACTGCCGTAGCTGGCGGTCAGTTCCCAATAGCCCCGCAAATAGGTCAGCAGTGACGGTTCGGTAAAGCACGCCAGATAGACCAGCGCTACACCGAAGACGATGCAGGCGGCGATTTGCTTGAGGTCGTCGCCACGATCGAGGCGAGCGATCGCGTCTCCAAGTTTGGGCAGGAGGCGAGCAATCGGCAGGCGGCGCAGCAGGCGCGGCACCAGTCCATAGCCGATCGTCACCGCAACCCCAACAGCCACCACCAGCCGCCAGAGTAGATCGCCATCGCTGGGTGCAAGCGCGACAAAGGCAGTCACACTGAAGGCCAACACCGTCTCGAACAGCTCCAGGGCGATATTGCTGCCCGTCTCGAAGCTGGGTTCTTGCTGCCAGTCTTCGGCATTTCGCAATCCGAGAAACAGCAGCAGGCTGACGATCGCCGCGATTCCCAACTCCGAGTTGGCATTGATAATCACGCCCGCCGCTGCCCCCAGCCCGATCGCCCAGGGCCGCCGCCCCGCATTCCAAAATTCGCGCACCGAGAGCAGCAGCAGCCACGCCGCGACGATCTGCCACTCAGTTTGCAGCACCGGGACGATATCGGACAGCGCGTAGGGAAAAATCAACCCGACGGCCAGCGCTAAGCGCATCAGCGGGTCGCGGGTTCGCGAAAGCTTCAGCAGCGCGATCGCCACGAGCAGCAAATGCACGCTCAGCCGCACGACGAAGATCGAATCGAAAGTGTCGCCGACGATCGCGCCGCGCAGCCAGTAACCCAGCGCTCCGTAAAACGACACGGCATCGCGCCCGAAAATCGCTTCGTCTTCTGCGAGCTGGCTGAGGCGGTATTGCCACGCGGTGTCGAGCCCCGGTGCGATCGGGTCGGGTAGCGGCACGAAGGCCACGGTGAGGTAGACGATCGCGATCGCCACGCCGAGACTAAAGCTGGCGGTTTTCCAGGAGCGGCGCGTCCAAATCAGCAGGTCGCGCAGGGCGGAACGGCACAGAGTTAGGGGGTTGGAAGACGGGTACATGCCACTCGGTCGTGCCACTCAAAGGGGGACAGAATCGCGACTTTAACTCACATCTTGACGCAGGGACAGGCGAGACAGCATGTCGTTTTGTCAGCTCGTTTCGTTGGCTTGTTGTTTCAGCGGGGCCTACGCGATCGCGCGGGGCGCAGGAGCGACCACCAGCGATCGGCGAAGCACGACAGCCCGGTGACGAGCGCCAGCCACAGGAACGGCCACAGCGGCCTGAGGTAGCGATCGCCCGCGCCCACCGGCCAGCTCGTTACGTCAATATAGGCGATCGTCACGACCCGCGCCGCGATCGCCACCGCCGCGATCGCCAACAGCGTCAGCGGGATGCCGCCGTCTTTCGCCTGCCGTTTGCCGAGTTGTCGTTCGCCAAGTCGCCGTCTGCCAAGCTGACGCCCCAGTCGCGTCCCGCCCTCGAGCGTTAACCCCAAAATACCGAGCCCCAAAACAATGGGGAAGCCGATCGCGTAAATTTCGGCGATAAAGCCTATCGCGGCGTCTTTGCGCTGGTTGAGCGGACGCGATCGCGCCTTGAAGAAGTCGGCGGGCTCGCCGGTGATATCGGCATAGTAGCGCTGGCGCAGCTCGATATCTTCCGCGCCACTGTCGAGCCGCAGGGGCAGCGCTGTCTGCCAGAGCTGCCGCGTCAAACGGTGGATGCTGCCAAGCCAGCGCGGGATAGTCTGCCACCGCAGCGCCGGAACCATGCCCCAAATCCCCGATCGGCAGGTCAGCTCGCCGCGATCGCAGGCCGTCTCGATTTCCGTCGCCAGCCGCGAGTAAAATTCCGCCGCGCGATCGGGCGACGCGTAATAGCCGCGATCGCTCACCGCATCCCGCAACGCCCAAAAGAAAAACCCCCCGGCGTAGTCTTCACAAATTCCCGCCCCACAGGACTGGGCGCGCCAGCCAGCCTCGGAAGAGGTTTCCAGCGCCGGACGCAGCTCGCGAAATGCCGGACTGACTTCGTAGATCGCCGCGCGCGCCGCTTCGGGTACGGGGACGATCCCGGCATTGCGACCCAAATCGTCCAACTCACGCGGCCCGCCTGCCTCGACCCGCGACAGCGCGCTGTAGGCCGCGTCAAATTCCGGCGTCTTGAAATCCGAAGTGGCGTAGATGCCAAATTTGGCGGCATTGCTGGCGCTGATGACGTGCGTTAGCAAAACGACCGGCGCGATCGTCAGAATTAATCCAAAGGCGATCGGCCTCAGGATTTCACCCCAATCTCGTGTCACGGTTGGCAGCGTTGCCACTGTTCCTTCAGGTTTCGGCTCCGGCTGTGACTCGGCGGCATAACCGCTGAGCTGCGCCTCGAGCTGCGCTTCGATTTCGCGTTCGACGCGATCGTTGTGCGCCTCTTCTGCCGCGATGCGATCGCGGTATTCCGCCTTCAATTGCTGGCGTTGGAACTTGGCAATCGCAGCACTCTGCTCTCGAACTCGCGTCGCCGCCGCGATCGACCAGACCAGCGCGATCGCCGGGGCTAGCAGCACCCCTTCCGGTCGCGTGTTCCAGATCGCCGCCAGCGCCAGGCCACCACCGATCGCGCCCAGCCAGTAGCGCCACCCGCGACACTCGATCGCCGCGATCGCGCAGCCCAGCAATACCGCGATCGCCGGTAAATAGAACACCTCCTGAAGCGTCTGGCGGTTCCAGTGAAACGAAAACGGCGCAAACGCATACAGCCCGAAGCACAGCGCCACTAGACGCGGGCGGCGATACAGTCCCGCTACGATCGCCGCCAAAAACGCCCCGCCGCCCAGGTAGCCCAGCTCCTGCCAAATTCGCAGCGGCACGCCCAGCCAGCGCCCCAAAGCGATGAAAGCCGGATAGACGGGCTGACGCAGCAGCGCAAAAGCATCGTAGCTCGCGTCGCCCGTAAAGAGATTCGACGCCAAAATGACGTAGCGCAGATTGTCGCGGTCGGCATTAAGCGCCCGAATCGGCAAATGCGACGCCATCCAGAGCTTTAGCGCCGCAAACGCGATCGCCAGCACCAACCAGAGCCAGGGAAATTCCGGCTCCGTGGGTGGCGGCACGCGCCAGTCCGCCGCCAGTTCGCTTCGATCGCGCATTCGATCCGCCATCGCTCGCCTCGAAACACTGCGCCCTAAAGTCTAGGACGTGTCACCAATTCGCGCCAAACCTCAGCGAGGCCCGCCCAACTCCACAAGCAACGCGACGAGTCGCGTCCCGGCGGGGTCAGCCTTGTAGGCCGACGACGGGCTCGAGTGATATCGGCCTGGTGATGCCAGCCTCAGGCCACCCACCGATCTCAACCTCACCCAAGGGAATTCTCCGTGAAAATCAGCCCGAAAGCCGTTGTTTATACGGATACCGGTTCCCAAAAACCTGTGCCAGTATTGAAACGAGGGGCGCGGCCTGTAGATTTTGCGCGGTGGTAACGTGCTAGTATCGCGGCCTGCTCGCACTTTCAGCGACGTTCCCCGTCCGCTTCGACGAAGCTCGACCGAGTGGCTAAGATAGCGATCGAGCCGAGTTCGCGATTTGCGGCCCGATCGCCGCGCCTCTACCAAAAATAGTCTCGACTGCAAAACCCTACGATGACCCATTCATCTCCCATCAGAGTGACGGCACCTTGCATCATCAACGCCGGAACGATCGTCAGCAAAAGCGATATGCTGCGCGCTCTCTCCCGTCTGACGCACGTGCGCTATACCCATCTCTGGGATGATGAATCGCGCAGCCAGGGGTCGGCGACAATCGCGGAAGTGTTCGACGATCCCCAGCAATCGACCGTCCTCGCGAATCGCCTGCTGTATCTCAATATTCACAGCTTCGACTATCTGGAACTGCGCCCCGCCGAAAACGGCAAAACCATCTTTGCCCTGGTGCGCGGAGACGAGCAGCTTTGCCTGGAGTCCGCAGCGCACAAGCCAAGTACGACCTTTGCCGGTATTGATATGCTCGATCGCGACTCGGCCTTCGGCGAAAGCACCCTCGAGTTCGCCCTAGCGCATATCATCGCCGCCAAGCTCGACGCTCAGCTCGACTCCGATGGCGACATCGATCGCAGCACCTGGTAAGCGCGTATTGAAGCTGAGACGCCAAAAATTTCTGAAGGTTTCCGCGCGGGTCGGCACTGCTGGCTCGCGCGGTTGCGTTGAGGGCGTTGTTGAGCGCGTCGATATTCTGCGCGGGGGTGAGAAGCACGACTTCTTGGAAAAGTCGGACTTCTGAAGCTGGCGAAGTTTGCCGGAAGCTCGCTTAAAGGTCGGCTTCGCGCTCTAGCTCCAGCGTTACCGGCCCATCGTTGTGGATCTCCACGTCCATCATCGCGCCGAACTCGCCCGTCTCGACTTTTAGGCCGCTCTCGCACACCAGCGCCACAAAGCGATCGAACAGCGGCCTTGCAATCTCCGGCGCAGCGGACTTGGCAAACGACGGACGGCGACCCTTGCGACAGTCGCCGTAGAGCGTAAACTGACTGACCACCAGCACCGCGCCGCCGATCTCGGCTACCGACTTGTCCCAACGCCCGTCCGGGTCTGCCGCATCGGGAAACAGCCGCAAACCCAAGCACTTGTTCGCCATCCACTGCAGTTCGGTTTCGGTGTCCGTTGCAGCGATCCCCACCAGCAGCATCAGGCCGCGATCGATCGCACCCACACAGCGATCGCCCACCGTCACCCGCGACGACTTCACCCGTTGCAGCACTACGCGCATGGCTTTTTTCTCCTTTCAACCGAATAATAAAGAGCCTACTGCCCCCTCTGAAATTTCAGCTCCATGCGCGCGCGCTTCCCCCTGCTACTCTGGTCGGCCACGATCGTCTACATTTCGCTACTGCTGCTCGCCCCGTCCGGTGTTCTCCCCGGCGATCCGGTCTGGGCGATCCAGCAGGAGACGATCGACGAAGTGCTGGGCGAGTCACTGAATTTCTTTTTCGTGCTGCCGCTGCTGAACGCTGCCGGGGTGCGCGTGATGGAAGCCGCGACGCTACATCCAGCGGACGAGGCGTTTTTCAACTTCGCGGAGGTCTGGATCTTCATGTTTCTGCCGCTGCTTTGGACGGACGCGCGGGGCGAGAAACTGCCGCGTACGGCAATCTGGAGTGGGGCGATGTTTCTGACGAATATCTTCTTAATGCCCTATATGGCGCTGCGGCTGGGCGGCGAGGCTGAGGGCGCGCCCGCCGAAAAGTCGCCCCAGCAATCACCCGAAAAACCAGCGATCGCCAAGCTGTTCGGCTGGATCGGCATCGTCGTCGGGTCGCTAGCGGTGTCGTGGCTGGTGTATGCTCGCCCGGAGTTTGGGACGCTGGCCGATCGCGGGGAGTATTGGCTGACGCGACTGGTGGGCGATCGGGTGACGCTGGCGTTTTTCTGCGACGTGCTGCTGTTCTGGGCGTTTCAAGTGTGGCTGATCGGCGATATCGAACCGGAGGGCAGTCCGACACGCGGACTTCGGTTCGTGCCGTTTTGGGGTTTGGCCTTTTGGCTGGTGCTGTGAGCGAACAGAGCGGACTGCACAGCACACAACGAGAAAGCCTCGATCGCGCTATGATGTATCAAAACTTAACAAGCAGTAGTAGATCGTCATGGCTCAAGCACCCGAACCCACCGTCCAGCCGACCCTCAACGAACCCAAGTTTGGCTTCAACCACTACTCCGAGCGCCTCAACGGACGCGCGGCGATGCTCGGCTTTATCCTGGCGCTGGTTATCGAGTACACCGCGCATGAAGGTCTGCTGACCTGGCTGGGTCTGATTTAAGCCCGAGCCGATCGCGACGATATCGCAATATTCCAGAAACCGGGCATCGTTCCCACGCTCTGCGTGGCAACGCAATCTCCGGGCGCTCCTGCGCCCCGAAACTGTCTGACGACGCAGGAGCGTCTGGGGATGCATTCCAACGCAGAGCGTTGGAACGATTCACGGTTCATACATCAGAAACCGGGTTTCTGTCAGTCACTCGCGCTCGGGCGAGACACTGGTAGAAACCCGGTTTCTCATTGGGGACGAACCTAGCGAACTCCGGCCAGTGCGTGCGCCTTCAGGTCTGCTGCCGTGGCGATGCGTCCGAACAGGTCGTAAGCATCGGAATCGACGATCGCCACCGGCACGAGCGAACCCAGCGGTGCGGAACCGTCCACGTACACCAGGCCGTCCACTTCGGGAGCGAAGCGCGCCGATCGGCCGATCGCCTCACCCTTACGCGGGTTCTCCTGCTCGATTAGCACGTCCATGACTTTGCCCACCTGAGCGCGGTTGCGCTTGGCGGAGATTTCCTGCTGGATGGCCATCAGTCGATCGCGACGCGCGTCCATCACGTCCTGCGGCACGGTGTTTTCCATCTCAGCGGCGGGGGTTCCATCTTCCGGCGAAAAGGTGAAGACCCCGACGTGGTCGAACTCGTGGCGACGGACGAAGGCTTCGAGATGCTCGAAATGCTCGTCGGTTTCGCCGGGGAAACCGACGATAAAGGTCGTTCGCATCACGGCGTCGGGCAGCTCAGCATTGAGGCGCTCGACGATTTCGTCATTGATGCGGCCTTGCGCCGGTCGGTTCATTGCTTTGAGGATCTGCGGGTGCGAGTGTTGCAGCGGCAGATCCAGGTACGGCAGCACGTTCGGCGTCTCGCGGATGGCGTCGATGACGGGCTGGGTCAGGCCGGTGGGATAGGTGTAGTGCATGCGAATCCAGGGCACGTCCACTTCGCCCAGGGCGCGCAGCAGTTTATCCAGCGACGGCTTGCCGTAGATATCGAGGCCGTAGTTGGTGGTGATTTGCGAGATCAGCACCAGCTCCTGGACGCCTTCGGCGGCGAGCTGCTGGGCTTCGGCGACGATCGACTCGATCGTGCGCGATCGCTGCTTGCCGCGCAGGTGCGGAATGATGCAGAACGCGCAGCGATAGTCGCAGCCCTCGGCGATCCGCAGGTAGGCGACGCCTTCAGTGGTGGTGCGGTAGCGGGGCGTATTTTCGTCGGCGATATAGGTCGGATTGTCCGAGACCTGGCTGACGCGCTCGCCGGTTTCAGTCCGCTCGATCACGTCCACAATCTTGTTGTAGTCGCCCGTACCGACCACCGCGACGGCTTCCGGCAGCTCCTCGAGCAGCTCGTCTTTAAAATGCTGCGCCATGCAGCCCGTGATCACGATTTTTTTGTTCTGCTCGGCCAGCTCCACCAGGGTGCGGACGGACTCTTCGCGCGCGGCCTGGATAAAGCTACAGGTGTTGACGATCGCGTAGTCGGCGGTGTCCTCATCGCTATCGACCGCGTATCCAGCTTCGACGAGCAGGCCGAGCATATGTTCGGTGTCGATGCGGTTCTTTTCGCAACCGAGGTGAGAGATCGCGATCGAGGGTTTGTTCGTCATAGATCGAAGGAAGGCGCGAGAGGCGAAGCACCGCCGCGCGACGCAGAAAAACTAGGGCAGTAGCGCTGAAGAAAAAACCGTATTTTCACGGGAAAAACCGGGCGCGCAGGACGGAAAATTTCGATCCGATCGCAGGCACTTTCGACCCGACGATCGAACGATAACGGACGCCATTGTTCGGCCCGAATCTGGCGCATCGACCATAGTACACTACGAGGCAGAGGCCGCCGTCCGGCTCGTGTCGTCGGCTCTCCTCCGCAACTAACATCCACACTTTCCGACAACAGGAGCCAACCGCCATGACCGACCTGAATCGCGGCATTATGAAGTTCCCCGGAGCGGATAGCCCTATCTTGCTCGTCTTCTCTTCCGTGCTTATCCTCGGCGGCATTAGTTTTCTAATCTGGTGGGCGTACCAGTCGGCGTACGCAATCCAGTAACGATCGTCCGAAATTCGTTCGACCAGCTCAAGGCCCAGACGAGCTGAAGGGTCAAGGTACGCCGAGTTTATCGAGCACCTCGCCCACTGCCAGCGCCCAGCCCGCGCAGCCGTACTTTGGCGCGAGCGACCAGCCAAGTGCGACGCGTTCGGCAAGGCCGGGGTGGGGCTCGCCCGCTTCGTCGGGGATGACGATCGGCTGCGGAACCGCTTCGAGCATTGGCAAATCGTTGGGGCTGTTACCGAGACCGACGATCGCCAGGTCTTGCCCGGCGTTCGCGTAGCTTTCGATTAGCGTCTCGACCGCGACGCCCTTGCCCGACTTCGGGTCGATCGCGTGGGAAAAGCGATCGCCGACGACGACGTGAAACCCCAGCGATTCGGCGGCGGTCGCAATCTCGGCGCTGCTAAATTCGTGCGGCGTTACGAACGGCTCGGTAAAGTCGCGCGTCTGGGCCAGCTTGGCATCGTCGATCGCCAACCCCGTAATCCCGTAGATATCCTCCGGTGCGAGATCGCCAAAGCCGCAGAGCTGGACGCCCAGCTTCGCGCTCAGCTTCGAGACGCGATCGCGCGCTTCTTGATAGCTGCCGCCGAGCTGCACGATGCGGTAGCCGTCGGCGCGCAGCTCGGTTTCGAGCGGGAAGCGATCGTCGCCCTCGGGGATAAAAATGCCGCTGCCGTTCTCGACCACAAACGGGTCGCTGAGCCCGATTTCCGATCGCAACAGCTCGACTTCGGCGCGGGTCTTGCTCGTGACCGGGATCGTCGGGATACCGGCGGCTTTAAGGCGATCGAGAACCGAAATGGCGGCGTCGTAGCGATAGTCTCGAGCGTTGAGGAGTGTGCCGTCGAGGTCGGTAAAGACGATCGCGGGGGCCGGTGTCGCCATAGGCTTGCGTGGAGTCGCAGAAGAATCGTGGATCGACTCTAGCAAGGCGATCCCGCGATCGGGGGTGAAGAATAATGAAGCCGGGGCGCGTACCGACCGGAGATTTGCGCGAGTTGCCGCGCTGGCGGTGGGGCGAGACCGAAACGATTTCAGCTACTCCTCGATCGCGCTGCGGCAGTACATCTCGATCAGCGGCACGCGGAATTTAAACCCGTCGCCGGTCATCTGGATAATTTCCTTATGGAAGAGCTTCTTGCGGATCGGGCGGTTGGCGGGCATCTCGACGCCGTTGAGGATTTCCGTCAGCACCTGGCGCTCCGGCAAGCCCAGCGTCAGCGTCCAAAATTCGCGGAAGTAGGTTTGGCCGCGATCGATCGCCAGCGGGATCGCGGCTTTGACGAGCTGGGGCGTGACGACGGCGTCGGGGTTGGCCTTGCCGTTGTATTGGCCGCGACCGAGGCGGATATTGTTCAGCAGGGCGATCAGCTCGCCGCAGAGGAGCTGCACCAGGAAGGGCTGGCCGTGGGTGAGTTTGACGATCGCGTCGATCGCGTCGGCACGGTAGACGTCTTGGGGAAAGTCGGCGGTCGGGTTGACGATCAGGTCGCGGGCTTCGTCTTCTTTCAGGTAGCTGAGGCGGATCGCCTGGGTTTCGATCAGGTAGTCGCTCCAATAGGGCGCGAGTTCGTCGGGGGTGTGGGAGCCGCTAAACAGCACGCACCAGTTGTCGGAGCGCTGCATGGTGTTCCGCAGGAAGTGGAGCGGGGCGTGGCTTTGGGTGCTGACGACGAAGTCATCGAAGCGCTCGAATTCGTCGATGCAGAGCAGGAGGGTTTTGCTGCGGAGCTGTTGGCCGATCGCGTCGAACCAGCGGCGCAGGGCGGGCAGGGGGTCGAGCTTGAGGTCTTCGAGGTCGAGCTGCGGCAGGGTGAGGCGGCAGGCGGTGTGAGCGGCTTCGACGATCTGTTCGTGGAAGCTGCGGGCGATGCCGTACAGCGTGGTGGTTTCGGCGAAGCGCTGGGCGTTGACGCGCAGGGGAATCAGGTCGGTGTTGACCCGATCGGGCAGGTATTTCAGAGTAGAAGTTTTGCCGGTGCGGCGCTCGCCGTAGAGCAGCAGGGCGGGGGGCGTGTCGCTCAGGGCGATCGCTTCGATTTCTTTGAAGATGTCTTCGCGGCCTTTGAAGCGTCCTTGGGAGTTGTCGGGGTCGAGGCCGCTTCCGGCGAGGTAAACGAGGGGAATTTCGCCGGTGCGTTTGGCTTCCTCCGTCCACTGGGTTTGGGTGTCGCGGAGGATGGCGCTCCAGTTGGCGAGGCCGGGGGCGAATTGGGTGGCGATGTGGCTGGGTTGATTTTTTAGGTTGGCTTGGAGGTGTTGGAGTTTTTTGATGGGGGTTTTGAGGAGTTCGAGGCGGCGGTAGGGGGTGCTGGCTTCAGTGGCGGCGCTGAGGTCGTGGGAGATGTCGCGGAGTTCGGGGAGGATGTTGATGATGGCACGGGGTGGGTCGCCGATCCAGGCGAGGTTGTCACGGAAGTCGAGCAGTTCGCGGAATTCTTTGCTGTTGCGAACTTGTTGGGCGGTGATGCCGACAATGGCACGATTAACTTCAGTTTGGCGGCGGGTGTAGCCGCTGAAATATTCGACTTTCTCGCGGGTTGCGGCGGGATTTTGTGCGTAAGCTTCGACCAGGAAACTATCGAAAAACGGCAGCGGTAGATTCGTGATTTCATCGAAGTTTGGGGGCAAAAAATTCAAAAATTTTTCTGCTCGCGCAGCGAGCAGATTAAGCCCCAACATCCACACCACTTGTGGCAACCAAAAGTAGATCCGAAACAAGCCAAGAAAATACGAAATCAGCCACGCCACGCCTCCCGCCACGCCGACCGCCACGCCGACCGCCACGCCGACCGCCACGCCGAACGCCACGCCGAACGCCAC
>ERZ1740068.482-NODE-482-length-19372-cov-11.016255_pt1 | contig 19372 bp, 7 predicted proteins | sample MGYA00581735_ERZ1740068 | MGnify/ENA primary metagenome ERZ1740068 (study PRJEB43018, sample SAMN04849740) | marine metagenome | isolation source: floating plastic debris | place: Pacific Ocean | collected 2008-08-30 | study: EMG produced TPA metagenomics assembly...
GAATTCTGAAATCGTCAAAATTGAAAATCAGCCGGACAAATATTAGAAATGAGCCTGTGCGGCTCAAAAACATAAGGTTGGGCACCCAGGCCTAGTGCATATATTACTTTGAAACGATGCCATTCTCGCCGTAATAAAATCTGTGACAATACAAATTATGTGGTCAGTGCTCTATAATTACGTCCAATTTATTATCATGCATTTGGAAACTATGCGGTATTGAACCACCATGAGCAAACCTGCCGCATGAAATTCAAAGATTAGAAACCATGTAAGATAAGACATATAGGAATCATGCCAAGACAGGGAGCACAGTGTGTTATCAAGCGTAAGATACTACAGTTTGCAAAGACTGACAGTCACCCATCTATCTATACTACATATTACAGCGAGCCTTTTGTGATTGTGAACTCATATGGTTTTACCTTGCTGTTCATCACCGGCTATAAGGTCACCATCCTCCTGTGATGCTGAGGTCTTCTCATTATTCAGTGAGGATGTTGGCTCTTCAGAAGTTTGCATAGCCAGGGAGACAGCAGGATCGCCCTGTCAAAACATATTATGATTTAAGCAAGTAACATTGAAGTGTGGAAAATTGCCTTAACTAAGGCAGTACTTTGTGTCCGCAACCCATGCAATCAGGTCTGTGTGTAGTATTTAAAGTATTTTATTCTGTGCGCAGCTTTCAAGTTGGTAAGCTAATGCTATGGGTGATACATATCAGTAACATAAGAAAAGTCAAGATATTCTATGCGCAGGAGTAAAGAGGCTGAATGAAATTAATTGCGAGAAATAAGATTCCTATCAGTCTCTGGAGTCCTGCACATTGAAGACAACTAGGGAGTACTTCATGGAGGCAAATAGATGCTGTTTTTCTTGCTCAAGAATCATCTCATTTTATATATTTAAAAAAGTTCTTTTGACACCCAAATTGATGGTAGTACACTTGTCTAACAGCATGGTATTCCGCTCACCATATGAGGCAGTAGCTGATCGGCACCCCATACAAAAATAGCACCAAGTAAGAATCCACAGGCTACAGGAACAAATGACCATTTGCCATCCTCTCCGTACAGCCCTGATTCTGTAGCCATCTCAATAGCGGGGGCCAATAGTGACCAGTATGAAGCAGCAGTCATCACCTTAAAGCAACAATTGAATGTTGAAAAAAATCAAACACATGTTCATATGTAAACAGTGACAACTGAAATCGAATGAAAGAAAAACTAAAAGAAAATTGGTTCCATTATTCATATATTTGATCTAATTTGTCAGTTGTAGCCTAGATCTAGCATGACCGAAATTCACTATAACATAACTCAATTAGGCTGAGGGGTGGGCCGTGGTTGGTCATCATAATTCAGCTTATCCACAATTGTATTCCGTTTGTAGGCCTACATTGAAACAGCCCATTGCATGTGGTTCAACTCAAATACATGAGTTGGCAAGCTAACAAATTTACAAAACAGCATAAAAGTGCGCCTTAATTATATTTATACTTACTCCTGCTGCGAACCCAAGACTACTATCCAAAACCTCTCGCTGCGAAAAGAAGTAAAAAAACAAACATATACCGTGTTATTAAAATAATAAAATGCTTTGATCACAATTTAAAAATGATTATTTAGAAGTTCCAGAGTCACGCTACCACTACTAGCAAAAAATAATTCACAATCCGATTACATCTCTCTAGCAAATGAGACAGATTCTCGTTTTGAAAATTGTCTTGACGTCAAATAGGCCTACTTTTTACATCCATGGCTTCGTTTTGCTAAATTAGAGTACTCTTATTTCTTCTGAGTAAAACCCTCAAAACAGTGCAGAGGTTCTTCACATGTCTGTGAACTCCTTGCTCTAACCAGGAAATGGTGATTGAGCCTTGAACTTAGCTATTGCTTGGTTGCAGTCCAGGGGGATGTGTTGTGCAGAAAAGAATTTGATGGAGCCAATTTGATTTTCTATCTATCATCATGGGCGTGCATTATTATACCAATTAATCTATCTATCTATCATGGACAGGAACGTATGTATTATACATAGCCTATATAGTATATTATATACCCACCCTGTCTTTCCTAAGTAAAGACAGGTTATAAATAACTCAACTGCCAGACCATGATATCTATCCATCACATCCATACCTGCCACCTATGAGCTTCCCCAACAAAAGGGGAAGTTCATTGCTGCCACTACCACACTTAAATTCCAACAGGAATGAAACTTGTGGAATAACAGCTGCAACATATGTTCAACATACAAACACATTGATTGGTAAATACTTTTGAATAATACTTTACTTTCAACTTACTTTGACTTGAAAAAAGTAGATGCCCAAAGTTAGTATGCTCACCTTTCCACTTTTGAAGACAAATACCAATCCAGCACCAAGAGCAGTTAGTCCCCATGTAAAGAGTGTACCCAGTGTCGACTGGTACAATGGGCTTATCTCTTCAATCATTGCGTGATTGAAGTGAAGACTGTGGAGTAACTGGTGACTTTCAAACACAATTCCACGTCCTCTCCCTCCTAATTCCAGCTAGCCTGTACACCAGTATCATGTTAGTCATTCAGATTGGGCGCCACTGAGGAGCCCCATAATTATTTTTAAATAATTAGTGCTATATTTGAGTGAGCCAAGCAAATGTAATTATTTATTGAAAGTTCTTATGCTCATTGTCTTCTCCTACAAATTAAGAAGATAACACATAACAGTTATATTGTAAGGTGCACCATCACCAGCCAGTAGTCAACTGTCTGGCACAGGGGCTATGATTGTAACCAATTACCGCCTCGATCACAGGACTTGAACAAACTGCCGCATAGCCCCTGTGCTCCCTAGGACAAAGTATGGTGGTTCGTTTGGTATGGTTGATGTTCCTTGACCTATAATTAGCACCTCACGGGACCGCACCTAGACCTTGTCTCATTCCCCAAACCCAAAATGAGGTTTATGGTGGGTGGATAAGTGTGGTAGACCCGACTAGACCCCACCACAGACTTTTATTATTGGGCTCTCTGTGTGTATTGGGTAGGCTAGTATTGGGCCCTAATATAACATCAAATCACAGAATAATAAATATTTTGGCTCTGAACCTACGCAATAATCATTATAATTATATTTATATCAACGACCAAGGTCTTTCACAGAGGATTCTAATTCCTTGTGTAGCTCTTTTTGGATGCATTAGTTTTTCTCTCAACTCATGAACCTTTATAATACCTGTGTTATAACATTGTTCGTTGTTGTTGCAGCCAAAAGCGAGTAAAATTTGCAAAAACAATGGTGAAAATTAGACTGAAACTCAGCCCCAACAATCATTGGTCTAGATAAAAATAACATAACATAACATTTTGTAAATATATATTACACATAACCGGATAATCATTTTGACTGTTCTAAAATCACATCATGTTTCATTTATATAATAACGAAACATACAGTAAAAACAAAAGCGTTTGAAAAAGTTCAATCAAAACAACTGTCAGAGCTCACCATACAATTGTGTTCAAACAGAAGCCACAGATCTTTCAGGGATATAAATAAAGAGTTTGCATTCATATGGTATGATGAAAGACTTTTAACATCCCATCGGCTGCATACTGTCCATATGGACTGAATACGCTGCCTAGATTCAATTGGGAAAGAAAAAATATATACGAGATTGGCGGTTGCAGTCAAGAAAATACAATAACATACAGATGCCGGAACAACATTTAATAATGTCAACTCAGTTTTGGCCGGTATAGATCATAATTTTCCTTCTACAGAATTTATGTTGGAGTGTCTTGCTCAGTATGTTTTTGGATATATTCGAACTTGTATTTGCCTCTCCCAAGTATTTTGCTGTCAGCAGAACGTCTGTCTTGGGCTGTCACTCGGGCAGTATTTGCAGTGAAGCATAGCGGTAATATCAGCAGCATCGATAAGTCAATGGATATATCCAACCTGAAAAATTGTGACTGTATGAGTTATATATATTCCCTGGCACATATAGAGGAATCGTGATCACTTCTTCGCCTAATACTTAATACCAATAAGCGGCGATCCATGAAGGAAATGTTACAAAATCTTTATCTTGATTTGAACGTAGTTTTTTATCCTTTTTACTATTCTAAACTGGATCAAATTTAAAATGCTGTTAAACCGCATTTGAGAAGTGACATTTAGCTTACCTGGCCGGGTTGGATTGGTACGCTGACACAAGTATAAGCAGCAAACTGAGATACCAGGTAGCAGCTATGTATATCACAGTGAGAGAGGCAGCAGTGGGCGGCTCTGCACATCTCATAAGAGGGGCTAGAAGAGCACTGGGGGAGTAACACTGATCGGCTAGGAAAATATATGTAACCAGAGGTACCAGACTTATCGCTACCACATATCCAACTCTGAAATAAAGCGGAATACCGGTATCAGTAATATAAGATGCAAATTTTGAAAAGATTCATTCTTCAGCGGATCCTACCTTTCTGGGATCCCACTCATCATTGACTGTAATCCTCTAATTTCTTTGTAAAGAGAAAGTGCTGTCTAGAACTTCACAGTGATTACAATTACCAAGTATTATCAGAAGAAAAATTGTCAAAGTTTAAAATTAAGATGGCAATAGCTTTTGGGCAATTAAAAAAACAGTTATAATGGGCAATGAAACCCATGTAAAAATGCATAAAAAGTGAAAATAATGCCTGAAATTGTCTATTGCTCTGTTTCTGCATATTTCTGTATGACAGTATTGAAACCCGTGGCGTATTCCAATAACTCCCTATGAACCTTTCAAGGGCTTTACTTTCACTAACCCTCCCTGAAAACCAGTCATGCCACAGGGTTACAGTTTTTGCCAACTTCAAAAAGTGTTAGCATGTATTAAGTTTTCACTAATTTAACACTAGCAAATATCAAAACTCCTAAGACCAGCCAGAACATTTGGTCAGACGGGTAGTAGTTTGAACACACTTACAGTGTAAGATCCCAGTGACATGCAGCTTTGACGGAAATTAAACATATAAGAGTTGAGCAGACGAGTACCACCGCCAAAAACTTGTGTGTAGTCTCATAATACTCTACAAACGCTGCCATCTCATCATGATCTACATGCATATTCGCTTCCATAAGCAGCCCATACAACTTTTTGTAAGTCTGAAAAATAAAAACTTATAATAAAAAATCATGAAATGTGAAAGCTAATATTTGGTAAAGTGATTTCTGATGTGAAAATCTAATATCAGAGTTATCCTGTCATTTGATAATGTGTTACAACTCCAGATGCAAAAGGTAAAAACCATCAACACTTTCATAGGAAACTTCAGTTAATACTGGAAAGATATGGTATAACTCACATGCATGTACTTTGCACATAAGTTACTGCACTGAAAACTCTGAAAAATTCAGCCTTTTTAGCATAGAATCATGTAAATTGCACGAGCAATGCTTCATCACTGACCCATTGCCTACCTCTTTAGTCTTATTGGTGTAACGACCCTCTAGTATCACTGTATTCATTCTCATCCTTGCCAGCTTAAACTGGGTCTTGTTATCAGAGTGAATGGAGTCAATAAAATCATCTAATAACTCCATCACTTTCTGAGTGGGTACCTTTAACAAGGAGCAAGTCAAGAGTGAATTCATAAAACCCTACGAATCTGCCATTAGGCAAAACTTCCTTCGTCTAAAGCTGGTGGGAAGACTGTGCAAGGTTGGGGGAAATACGCACGCCTTTAGGCCGATATATAGAATGACCACTGTGGTGTATATTTGAGGGGTGTTATATAGAGCTCCTATGTGTAAATACCTAACAAAATTTTGAATGGGCTCAAATGTTATCTTTCGCTGAAGGCACACATACCATGTTTGGCTGTTTTCTCAGTTTAGGTGGCAGCCATTTAGAATCATTAAAGAGAATTTCTCTTTCCTCCCAAGTCATATGCTCTGGTGATGGAGTTGTCATAGCCAGATTCTGTGTCCTCTCATCCAATGTGAGCTGCTCTTCTAATGCCGATCTGTTGCTCTGTATTTCAACGTGTTGCTGCAGAGCTGAGCAATAAAAGTAACAAGCAGCTTCAAGCAGTTGGCTACTGTGACCTAGTCAAGACATGAAATTTTCAAGGGGAGATCTTAAATATGATGATGGAGGCGGAGTGTAAATATCCAGCAAGGAAGAGTAGTGTGGTAATTGTATTCACACAAAGTGATGATTTATGGAATGGATGGAGAAGTTGTAACAGTAACAAACCTGACTTGTCTGAACAATCTCTGTTGATGTAGTCTGGTGCCCACAAATACAGGAACACGAACAGGCATACAGCCTTCCACAGAGGAACAAACAGCCTGAGCCTCAGCCTAGAACTGTCGATATTCTTTTTCAGTGTAAGCAAGTCGAGTTTTCTACCGCACACCGTTTTATTACATGATATATAGTTGTCTACCCATGCCATTGGGATGGTAAGTACGGGGATTATTACTGCCAACATATCTACAACAATATGGAAAAAAAACTAAATTCTATTGGTGAATCATGATGAAATCCTGTTAAACTTTTTGTCAGAGACTAGAGATAAGGGGGTTTTCAAAGTTACACAGTGACTTAAAACCAAGTTACGAAGGTTTAATTTCAAAGGCTAGCATTGAGCCATGCAATACTTCCCAGGTGTCCCAAGTACTTTTCAATCAAATATCAAAGTCTTGCTTGTATTACAATTGGATGAAAATTGACGAATCAAATGTTCAAGCCCAAAAGTAATGTGAGTCTGTAGCTTGGATTAAAAATAATAAATGATTAAAATGCAAAAAAAATTAAATGCTAGAATGGGTTATTGGCTTTGCAGGGGAGGTTGGTGCAAACCAATCAAAATACAGAGCCCAATATCTGACTCTCAGCTACCTTACATTTTGTAATCATTGTATCTGACCAAAGAGATACTGCGCTTTACTTGACCCATGATGAGCATTGAGGGAAGCAAAATCAGATGACGTAAAAAAATCAGACGAACAGATCGCCTAAATATCAAGGTCTACACATTATAACGTCAAATAAGCAACATCTGCTGGTCAATAACATGAAAACTAATCGTTTAAACTCTCCACACCAATTAATCTTCCTGGATTAGAGGTGCAGCTGAATTGTCATTTAGTGCCCGGAAATATATCTCATAACTTTGTTTATTTATAATATGCACTATTGAGATACAGGGTACAGGGACCCCTCATTGGTTTGCCTTTTCTAATTCCCAACTTCTTTCGGAATTCTTGTCAACCATTATCCAACAAAATTTCCTGGTTGACTTGGGTGAATGGCCGGGACAGCCAAATCATGCTAGTAGTGGTCGTTGGTTATGAAACATTAGCCTGGTCTGCGTTGGGTTTGCTCATCGCTTTCTATTTCTAGTATAAACGTCCCTTCATATAAGGTAAATCTCACCTGTAGCGTTGGTATACCGCCTCTCTACCTCAGCTCGACTGGAAGTCAAGTTGTCGTTGCCTGTGTACGAAGCACTCAGGAAATTATGTAAGTAGATAATTATTAGGGCTATGAACTGTGCTGTCATGGACGCTCCCAGAAGAAGTCGTCTGCCTGGATAAATGTATAAAAAAAATAAGTAGAGCAGAGCCGAATATAGTTTTTTTTGAAAATAAAGATAATATCTTGTTTTAACTAAATACACTAAATATGAGTTATGCACACTTTGAAAAAGTTCTCAAATGGTAGCTAATGTAAATAAATGACAAAAACCAGCATTCACCAAAATATTTAAAGGTGTGAATTTGCTCAATTTGGGCCACAATGAGAAATGAATCCAAAATCAGTTAGCCATGCAATATTGCCTGGGCTAGGCTCTCTCTCTCTGCCCAGACCAGTCACTGGTACACAGAAGCTAAAGCATCGGTAACTTACATAAGCACGCCTTGTTCGGTTCCAGCTTGTTATCAGACAATATAAGTTTTGCGAGTGTTGGAGTGAAGCCTGAGGCTGTCAGGAGAGCGCAACCCCGAATCACATCGAGACGAGGTAACGTATAGAATAACAAAACACACAGGCCAAGCATAGAAATAGCCTCACTCAGCAACGTCTGTCAAATCCAGAGAAAGAATAAAAGCAAAATTGTCAAATGGAGATAAGGGTGCGCTGTCCATGCAACATAAATCAATTGAGGGGATCTCACGCAAATATGTATCCCCTACACTTTTTCTATATTTCTTTGACATTACGTTCGCTTATCTTGCGAGACACTAGTTATCGGCTAGCATGAGATTTTTCCCCTGGGTATATGCGTGACAAGTTTTCTGCTCATAGTCCCTTTGAATTAAAAAAAGAGTTTATATGCCTTTTTTTTCAAAACCATATGGTCGAAGCCAAAACCCTGGATATTTTTTCAGGGATCCTTAAATTTAGGAGTTGCTAGATTGATATATAAATAAGATTGTGAATGCCAGATCACAATAGATAGATAGTGGTCGTTTCTATCAAAACACTTTGTCGGAGGTAAGCAAAAAATGGAATATGTGTGGAAATTCATTAAAATTAAAATGCTGTATATTTTTACCAAGAAGCATTACCATACTTGATTACTTACCCATATTATAATAAGGAAGCTCGGACGTGTTGAGTTATGACTTCTATACCAAAGTACCAGATTTTTTACTAAATTGAAAATTTCCAGCGCCCCCAGTGATATAAGTATGAAGTTCATTGCAGATATCGATATACTCTACAAAGAAATTGATTAAACATTTTAAAATTGGGTCAAAACTATATTGGGATGAGGATTATATGGAGATCAATCAATCAGAATTTGGCATTTTTTTAATTATTGATTATTGATAGTTATTGCCACAAACCACACGAGTCATCATCTATCTCATTTATCCGTGAGTATACATTAGGGAGTTAAGAAAGCGTCACAAAAATCAATCAAAACTCGGCCCAGCAAGTTATCTTAAGCTATACATAGGCATAAAAAAATAGTTCTATAATAAAAATCCATTATCAAATAAACAAAACACAGTAGCGATACCACTCGGATAGGCTAGAGAAAAAAATCAGCTTGGGCTGTTCAAATTTTGTTTAATTATGTGGGAGTTACATGCTGTGAGCATTAATATCTTGCTTGGATGAAAAATTCGCTACATTTTAAGGATTCAATTTAATATAGTCAAATATAACCTAAAGGCTTCAAAATAATAAATATCATCAATTATCATCAAAGATTTACCTGCAGTAGACAGACCTGAGATGATGATGAGTAGTGTATGGACGGAGTGAGAAGTAATAACAGAGATACGGAGGAGATAACTCCACAAGATAGCACCAAAGTGAACAGAACTGAGCCGCACAATCGTCGTACCCAAGTCATCTTCAGCAGCCTACAACAGAAACAAGCCAGATCCTTATTTAGCCTAGCCTGGGGGGGGGTATCATGGCCTTTATCATCAGAATCTTCATATTTAAGCAGCCTTTCTTCACACTTAAAACTTCACTTTTTGTGATCCTCACATCTTCAAACTACCAAAATTCACTTCTTCTGTCTTCACTCCTCTGACTTTCCCAATTCTTCATTTTTTCACTCAAAAAACCCAAATCTGCATTCTTCCAGAAAGACAGGTACCCTCCCCCTAGCCTGGCTTTGCTGAATTTAACCGATCACTTTTTTTTACCTCATGCTATTAGTAAATGTATGATGGAATAACCGGACTGTAGCTAATAGTGCATATGTTGGGCTTACCATTTTATAAGTTTGTAAAAATACTTTTGGTAATTGGTAGCACGATTTACAGTATGTTTCAATGAAAGCAGCTCTGTAGGTTGGAATGTACACAACTCTGATGGCTTTTGTAGAGATATTGCCATGACACAGTCCCTAACAGAGCGCATGCCAGTATTAGAAAAACATATCCAAATATATGCATAGGCAACATTCAACTTCTCATTTTCAAAGCTAATGCATGCTACCGTTAACGACAGAGATGAAACGGTGCATGGCACCCACAGTGACTAGCTGTGAGCATACCTTCTTCCCTTAAACTGTGAGGGAGTTGAACAGCATGCCAACTCGTGCAACCAACACGAGCATTAACCAATCAACAACTTCCTAGACAGACGCGCAGACATTTTAAAAATTTCCCTGCTATTCAAAATTCTAATCCCTTTATTGGGTTGAGAGTTGATGCCGAAGACGGTCTTTCTCAGTCTTCTTTATGACTTCATAAGGTTTGGACAAACATGCACTCAAAAATGATCCATATTTTCTCATCAATATACATGAATATGCAATCCAATCAATACCCAAAAAACTTTTGTACAAACCTTTCCCAGCAGCTAATGTCTACAATATTTTCAGCATCACTAGACATTGCACAGACAGTGATGTCAATTTTCAGTTGTTGTGCCATAGCGAGACAGATTCAGCATCCCAAGTCCAACAGCTCAAGACATCACCTAATATCCAATTTTACATCAGTCCCTGTTGTTTCCAGTGAAAATGCCTGCAACTACCGTGCGCTGCATAGCTCACAGAAGCTCACCAATGCCCAAATCAGTAAGACAGTCAGCTTTTGATGCTGATTCCAAACACATTTAATAGTGCAATAAAAGTGGATTAAAAGCAGGCGAATTCCACACATTAATCCCCAATATGACGTATCAGTGACAGTTGACTAAGCCGCCGCTGGTCATTGGTCGGATTCAGACAAAAATAAACCAATCCAGGCGTCTGTTTTCTGTTTAGCATTCGCATCAATGAACGATTAGCACCGCTGTTCTTTGCATCAATAACAAAAAAGTACAAAGAATGTGACAAATTAAAATTGCGTGAAAATAAAAGATGTAACCCATAGGCGAGTGAATGCAATCTTCTTATTGGATGAAACAGGTAAATATTCAAGGTGATTGACAATTTACCACAAATCGCATTTTGTTGGCTAAGATTTGTGGTGGATTAAATTACATCCTTCTTATAATTGAAAAGATCTTCAACCAATGTATGGCTGTTTTATTTCTACAACCCATCCAGCTCATTACCGGCCTGTACCAGGTTTTCAGTTGGCTCTGCTCCAGGCTGATCTTTTTCTATCTCTGTAGGAGGGTGCGCATGTACTTTTTTATCAGTGCTAATGTTGCGAAATACTAAACCGCCACTTGTGCAAATATGATAATGAACTGCATGATATATATGTCCCCAGTCCTAGAATTGGCCCCAGAAACCACACCAAGTCTTTACGATAATATCTTGCTGAACTGGCCAATTTTTCAGTGTTATTTTTGAGTTTTTTGGACTGAAAAATGGGGATACCCGAAAGTACATGTTGAGGGTTTAACAACTCTGTTCTGTTCCGGGGTTTAAATTTTGCCCAAGCAAACTCCTGAACATTCTGCAATTGATAGCTCCACGCAATAATGATTTGGTTTACATCATATCTCTATCCCATGGTAAAGAGTTGTGTCATTTTCAATCTCCTAAATGGAGATGTGTACCACCAACGAGCACAATGCTACATGTATCAGGTAGACCTCTGGACGAGCAGTGTCACCTAGAGTGACAGAACTTTAGAAAAATTTGCATTCAACTAGTAATGGAGTCCATAATTACTTAAAAATAGCTGTATGGCGCCCAATCCCTTTTCGAATTCTTTGGTCAGTTACCCTACAAGGCAATTGGAATTAATGTTCGCGAAATTCGCGACTGCCAAAATCGCGAATAACTTAAACCCACCAAAACTTACAGCCAGCAGATGCTACTTCCCTGAAAACAAGACTAAAGATGATTAACATCCTACAAATGGCTGCCCCAACCAAGATTCGAACCTGTGACCTTCCAATTACAAGTCCAGATTACAAGTCCAGCCTCTACCACTGAGATATACAAACAGTCACTATGCTTGTGCCCAAAAAATACTTACGTCATTCGCCAAACAATAAAACTGAATATCGAGAGAAAAAACAAGATCGTGAATTTTTATGTCTTGTAGGGTGGGTATATTGATTGTGTTCGGAGTTGCGCCCTCACAGCCATAGTGGATGTGACTAAGAAGTATGCAAAGTAAGTTATGCTGAAAGATGACCAGCATTTATACAATATTAGCAAAACTTTTCATCGCTTTGTTTCAAATGTAGAATGTAGCATGGAGGATGTATAGCCCACTTCCAATAACGTTAAGGAACAAGTGTAGCAAAATTGAGTGACACATTAGTAATGAAACTCCATGAAAGAAACCTTTCTCATCCACAAATAAGAATGCTTCAATTCATACATTAAGTAGAAACTGGTTTGTGCCCATGTATCAATGTGTGTTGTGTTTGGGGTTGAAGATAAGGATGTACGGAATTATCCTCTTTAGAACAAAGCAATACCCGTCTTTGCAAGTCTATACGATATGATATCCTTTTCGCAGAGTTTCATCACCCTACGTAAATTGACTCACTTTTCCGTGGTGCCAAATATCTAAAAAGCTGAACACCGGTCTCACTCAATAAGATGTAGTCTCAGGGCAATATTGTCAAATATTCAACGATATCCAGTCCATTATTGGTCTTCTCCATGTTATTGGTATTCCAATATTGAATTTGACTGAGATATCAATAAACAATATTGAGTAAGTTTGATATTGATATTTGTGATCCTGATCCGTTGATATGGGTGCAGCTCTTTGTGTGGGAACCTGCAAGCTTGATTGTTCATACAACACAAGGCCCCAAGGCTGGTGGTAAACCAGAAGGCAGTATAAAATACATACTGCTGATATCCTATACTTACTGTTCTTACTTACAGTATTATGAGTCTTCGGAAAGTTTCAGTTCACAGATGAAGGGTAAAATATCCTGTGCGCTAAACTAAAAAGACTTGTCCATAGTCCGAAAAAGAAAACAATATAGGCATGGTAACACTAAATAGCTTCATGTATTGAGTAGGGGCCTATAAGCTGACAACTCATGATTGATAAGCAATGTTAAAACTTCCAAGCTGACCACAGCAACCTTCCTGAATAATTTTAATTCATGTTTGAGGTAATAGCCTATTGTGAGAGTGTTGATTCTTTCCTTACATTTACGTGCCGTGCCGCTAGTTTATAGTTTCTTTTGCAGCAATTCTGATCCGTTGACGTTTTTCAGCCTGCTAACAATATCTAGCTTACAAGAAGCATCTTACAAGGTTCCAGCCATAACGATGTGTGTGGTCTAACATGGTCTAGTCACCTTTACATAAAAGAGGATTAACTAGGGCGGCCACAAGTTTCTATTTTTGTTATAATAACAACATGGTACATAAAAAAGTGTCAGAGAGCTGTAATCAATTAATCAAAATGAGCACAAATCTTACAGCTAGAGCTAGACACAGATCGGGGACCCAGATTTGAATCCGCGCAGATATTAATATTCTATAAGTTTGCAATGGTACCAGTTCCTTTGAACAATATTTTGCTCCGTTGTGTTATCTTACCAAACGTATGAGCACAAACATTTACATGTATGTAGATTTCATATTTGAAGGTAAGAGAAATGGAAACAGGGAAGATTATTATAAACACTGTCGAGCGCTTGGAGCTCTGCTGTGAGATTTTCCTCTCCCCAAAAAGGGGCAGACAACTCAAACATCAGAAAATTCAAAAAAAATGTTAATTCATCAAATGGGTCAAGCAAAAACTTGTTGTAGAATTTTTCAGCCAAGCTGGGTTCAAATTTGAATTAATTTTCATTGCTTCATGTGTTTCGACAACTTTCTTCAAGAAAGTTCCATGTCCAATCTCATGAGGTTTTCACTGGTTCATCTGTTTTCTGGTAAAACACCACGCTTTGCGGGGAAAACTAGCAGTCTGATGCTCCACAATAATCATCCCTCTTTATATATAATAAATATTGCGATCTCATTGATATTGTACTTTAGGCCAATATATACAACTTTTTGGCCTAAGGCGTCTCAATCGCTTCTCACAGGAGTATCATATATTTTTGTTATTGCTTTGCACTTGTACTTCAAAAAGATAGATTTCACCAAGGAGTGGTTGCATCAGTCCGTGGTCTTACTGGCCAGGGCTCTCAGACTTCAGCTATAATGTAAGCAAGCCGGCCTGAATTACACAAATTTCCCGGAAAGGAGGCCAAAAGAGTCAAGACACATCATTCAGCATACAGTAAACAGCTGTACATGCTCATGCACTGTATATACCATGCACAATACTACAGTGTAAACATAACCAACATTGTTGTTGTGTACTTTCCTTAAATATATTGCGCCTGTCTGATGCAAGAAATCCCAATAATTACGTGATACCAGCTATGGATAAAACGTTGATGATAGATAATGGTAACAATATCGCACTGTAGCTATGAATCAATCTCACATGATGATTAAGCCTTTTGTTAATGCGACGTGTACATGTTCTTATGCGACGTGTACATTGGGAAGTATATAAACGCTTGATGCAAATCATGGTGATTAAATTCCACACTCATATACAGATCGTCTATTTCCTTCAACTGTTACTTTGCGAAGCACATATTAAAGATATTTTGAAGAGTTTCTCAGTACAGGCAAATATTTTTTGAAGATACTAAAAGAAGGTGCTTTGACAGATTTTTAAAGTTTCAAGAATCAGCTACTTGAAAAGTGAGATATATAGAAGTGATAACAATGGCAGAGTGGTGGAAAGTGGCAGGTGCCCTTGTCATAGCATCAGTTATGACAGGCAGCAACGCCCAGTGTCAGCATGGATACAATGCACCATCATGGAGGTAAGGATCCTTGATCAAACTCAAAATTCAAATCAAGTTTGTAACAAATTATTCAGTACATACACGAGCCTTAGCACTTTGACGTCTGAGCCAGCTTTGTCATGTTGGTCAGAAGTAGGACTTAGCTTAGCCTAATTCTAAACTTTCTATACATGTCATAGTTATTGTATCAGCTTTCACATTAGTAAAGGGCCACAATTTCTGTCATTTTAGAGTAGCGGAGTATGAAAGACCACACTGGAGGATCCTGCCAGCATGGGGCGATTCCCATTTTTATGGACTTTCTTCAATTTTTGATGACGACTGGTTCGACAGTTTTCACAAACCCATATTTCGTTACCTTGATGATAGAAGCATGTACAGATCAAACAGAAATAATTTAGAGGTATGTCAGATGATATGCTTTTACAATTTAATACTATTTTGAATAGAGTTCGACAGGATTTGGTATTGAGCAGTGAGTCAATAATATCAACAAATCGACAAAATCTAGGTTTTGCTTTCAAATTATGACTTACTCATTTTTGTATGCTGTGTATTTACAGCAGCAACATGAGCCTGAATATAAACCCAACTTCAACCAAGAACAACCTACACAGTCCCACAACAGATGCCAAGCTGCTAGACAGGAGAGACAACTTCAACATGAAAGACACTTTCAAAGGGAAGCAGAGCGTCAGGAGCTGGAGAGGCTGGAGGCTGCAAGGAGACAGACTCAGCTGAAGCGTCTCGAGAAGGCTGAAAGGTCGCTGGTGGAAGAGAAACAAAGAAGGGCTGAGCAGTACTGGAGAGAACAGGAGGTGAGACAATTCGTAATGTGATCAAATTTGCTCAGTTGTTACTAAATGGTACTGGTTTACTATCAATTGTTTTGAGGGTGCAACTACATAATAACATTCAGCAGAGTGGAGCGGAGCAGAGAAAACACCTATCTACATGTATCTAACCAATGAAATATGTCTCATCTTCTTCAGTAGTTCTCAATAGTTGCTGCCAATACAAGTAAATTGTGGAATTGATAGCTCACTCTTTTTTTCAACCCGATAGGCTTTTAAGCAGAAGCAAGAGGAGATCCAGAGATTGAGGGCGGAGCTTGGAGATCTAGCTGGGTTGCAGGCAGAAGATAAATCTGCATCTACCCCAGGTCAGACTGAAGGCCAACCACGAGTACAGAGGCTAAGCAGCAGAGCTGAGGAGCTGGAAGAGATGAAAACAAGACAGCAGAGGTTGGCAGAAGAACAACGGAGAATCTCGCAGATCAAACAACAACAGAAAGAGGCTGAGCTAGAGAGACAGAGGAAACAAGCTAAGCTGGAGCACAAGAGGATGGAGGAGAGGGAGAGAGCCCGCAAGCAAGCCCAGAGAGAGGAAGAGCTGAGGTTACAAGAGAAACTGAGGGCTGAGGAGGGGAGGAGAAGGGCAGAAGAGCAGGAGGCAGCTCGCCTCCAGAGAGAGCAGCAGGAATATGAGAGGATGAGACAGGATATGAGGAGAGAAGAGGAAAGGTGAGATGCTATGCATGTTTTAGTTATGATAAGCCATGATGCTCAGACTCTAAGCTTGAGTTTTATTTTAAAACTGGCTTGACTAACCGCATATAGAGGTCCGAATGGAGGACTTGGTTTGATCAAAGAAATGAATTTCACAGTTTGAAAAGATTAAGTCCAGTTCCAGTCTGTATCCCATTTTTAGTTATCAAATTGGTGAACTCATTTAGTACATCTTTTGTCAGTGACTATTCATTTCTAATAATCTAATTCATAATGGTCAGATTCTGGCAAGTATTCCTATAAATTATTAATGGCATGGTTTTCTCTCTATAGGCGAAAGCAAGCTGAACAACGCCATCAAGCCAACCAGAGAGTATTAGCCAGTCATGACGTTACCGGCTATGATCCTGATGATATTACAGTCACCATCGCTGACGGCCGGATTAAGATGGAGGGTAAACACATCTGCACGTGTACAGAGAACTGTGTAACAAGAGAGTTTGTCAGAGGTTACCAACTTCCAGCGGACATCGAGCCTAGTACTATTACAGCCTCGCTGGACACTACTGGAAACATCCTCATAAAAGGTGCTGTCACCAGGAATCCAACTCAGTCAAACGTTGGAATCAAAGTTAAAGTACAGGGACTGGGTATCCCACAATCCACCAGACCTAGCGCTGATGAACTAAGAAGGTGTCTGGGAGAAAAAGGCGGCATTAAACTTCACAAAATAAATAAAGGTACTGGCAAGCCACATGTGGAAGAAAAGTTCAAATACGACCATGAAATATTTTCTACTCCAGAGGTCAACAGGTCAAATGACCTCTACAAAGGTGACAATGATCCTTTTGATTTTGATGACAGCTATGTCGAGGTTGAGGATTACTATTAACTGATTATTCAACATATATAGACAGTCCTAAATTTCCTCCATTCATTGTACAAACTCTCTCTTCCAATGATCTCGCTTACTCAGATATAGTCATTATTTTTAGAATAATTTTTCGAACAAAATTTTAGTATTATATGCTTGATATTGTGAACACAAAACAAGTTTAAATAAAATAAATATAACAGTGTTTTTACGTATAACTCAGTCGAACCATATCATAAGGACAAATTTTACCTTAGCTCTTGCAACATGGTCTTTTTCTTTGCCTTCATGAGGGATCAAAAGCACCAAATCATAATGATGAACATCGAACTAACAAAATGTATTCTACATCAAAAAGCAGACAAAAGTCTTACTTGTTTCTACATGTACATGTATGTCTAAAGCTTTGTAATGAATTGCCAACATTTGGCACAAAAACCACGGGACAAAAACAGCAAAAAACATCATAAAATACGAATACACCAACAAATACCTAAGGAAAAATAAACTGGTTTTGCACAATTCTATTTACATACATTTATTTAAATGGCGAGATCTAATACTAATACACAACATATACCTGCTGTAAATGACATTTACATGTATGACTATTGATTGTGATAGCTAAAGCTTTGTTTTTACAAGCAGCACTCCTCCAATATGATGCTTGGTGGCAAGTCTCCTTCAATTTCAGCTTGCAGATAGTGTGACGCAGCAAACAAATAAAGTCACCCCTATCTCCAAGTGTGCACACATCCATAATCTCATATGTGCTAATGATTTTGGCGGCCAGTAATTATGTCGTTTGTACCCAAAACAATACATATGCTGTAAGCTCTAGTCTAGTCTAATTTGTAATATGGATAATAGCGTTGTATTATACAGTTAACGCCACATTTAAATCAGACCGTGTTTCTGTCGTTTGATGGCACGTCCCAAGCAGCAGGAAAAGATGACTCCTATAACCTGTAAAATTAAAAACAGTTATACAATTGATTACTTACACTGAACATGTACATTTCAGACAGAAATTGGTGCTTCATCTGAAATCAAAAAATGAACAATTTAATCATTAAAAATCCCTATGTCCCCAATGGAGGGTTAATTGACAGACGTGGATTTTCAACAGAATCGAATTTTTATGGTTCCCCTTTTATCGCTTCAGTGGTTAGAATTGAAAATAAAAAAGCTGAAACAAAAGAAGCGCCAGGCAGTCCAGGACTAGATTTGAGGCAAACGTTATTTCGATTTTTCAGATGGGGCGACAATCTCTGCGTGCCTATTATTTGCTATCTGCAACCTTACCTATAGTCAACAAAGTATCAAATCAAATTCATCTATGAGATCGAAGGCAATGGAAGGAACCAATAATTAAAACATCAACTACAGCATATGATTCAAATCAAAGTCTTTACATTCTTCCAGCGTACATAAATCTGGGCATAAACAGTTTTGAGGTAAAAATCAGCAGCATTTAGTGGAGAAACATTGAGAAGAATAATAATCACAGCCCGTTACCTTGATGATTAATATGGCATAACAGCGGCAGCAGTAGAAGCGGCAGCATCAGGAGGATTATGCCACCTCGTATTCCTTTTTGACAGCGCGAGCTAGGCAGCATGAGAGTACTACACCCGTAACCTGAACACATACAGAGAGAGCAGAGGTACATATATGCTGCTGCAGCAAAAATTGTCGACATATTGAAGACGGTTGCGGCTAGCAGATAAGCAATCTGGTTCAACAAGCTCATGATACATCTAAATCATCCAATGCATATTTAATCAGCTTTAGAATCCTTGGGTGAATTTATGCTGGTGAATTATGGAATAAAATTTTCTCCAGTAGTCTGGATACACCAATCACAGTTTATTTCATGGATGAAACACAGAATTCCGCTTATCTGGTGGAAAAAACACTGACTGGGTTTGTCTGACTTTTGACCAGCATGAGACAACTATTACAGGCCAACCAATTACCTGTATTATCTTTAATTATCTTATAAGCAATTAGAAGAAATCATAGCAAAACTATTAGAAAACTATTAGCAAAAGTAGTCTGGAGGTGAAAAATAAATAATTCTGTGTTACCGCTGCCTTTTTATTGCATTAATAAGCCAGAAATTATTAGGAAGCCAGTGTTGAAGTTCTGCCACATGGTTCAGATACCAGCATTTACGGTTCTGCATTGGCTTGAGTGACATTATAAGCATCATCATACAATACCAATCAACCAGTGAATCACAGCGATTCGCTTCAACACAGGTGCATTTTCCACATTTGCTAATCATA
>ERZ1740068.483-NODE-483-length-19283-cov-6.815893_pt1 | contig 19283 bp, 22 predicted proteins | sample MGYA00581735_ERZ1740068 | MGnify/ENA primary metagenome ERZ1740068 (study PRJEB43018, sample SAMN04849740) | marine metagenome | isolation source: floating plastic debris | place: Pacific Ocean | collected 2008-08-30 | study: EMG produced TPA metagenomics assembly...
CCGCCCTCTCAATCACAGCAGCTTCGGCACATGCAGCCCTCCCCGCAGACGCCTTCGGCGGACCAACCCTGCAAACCTCTGAAACACAGATCGTCGAAAACCAGGATGCCTTTGAAACCGCCTACTACTGCGAATGGGTCACGGTCTACGACTACTGGGGAAACTGGGTCACCGTATGGCAGTGCTACTAATCCCCGCCCTCTAACCAACTAACCAACTAACACACACTGAAACACACATCGAAAAGGAAGACCAAAATGTTCAAGACACTCATCACCGCCGCCGCCCTCTCAATCACAGCAGCTTCGGCACATGCAGCCCTCCCCGCAGACGCCTTTGGCGGACCAACCCTGCAAACCTCTGAAAGCACCCAGATCGTGGAAAACCAAGACGCTTTCGAGACCGCCTACTACTGCGAATGGGTCACCGTCTACGACTACTGGGGCAACTGGGTCACTCTCTGGCAGTGCTACTAATCCCCCCGCTTCTCCCTCCTCCCCTGCGGCTCATCCCTGAGATGAGCCGCTTTTTTTGCGTGGTTCGCTGCGCCAAAAACCCCTTGAAAAACAAGAGCCCTCGTCGATACTTATTGGAAGGGTGAGGGGGACACGCGGACATGGCCACTATTTTTGTAAGCCATTCCTCCAAGGACGACCCTGTTACCGAAGATCTGATTGCTTGGCTGCACGCGAACGGGTTCAACGACACGTTCGCCGATCACCTGAACATCTTGGGCGGAGAAAACTGGAGCGAGCAGATACGCGCACAAGCGGCGGCCTGCCCTGTGGTCCTGTGCATGATCACGCCAAACTGGCTGGCCTCCTCTGACTGCTTCAACGAATTCCAAGCCGCCTGGTACATGGGCAAGAAAATCCTGCCGTTGTTTTTCGTGGATCCTGGGCAGGCCGGGTCTGATGAACCCGGGCGCCGGTTGGCGCGCGTGCTGGCCGAAACCCAAGGTATCGATCTGCGCAAGGTCATGCGGGCCGACGGGCGGCTCGACTTCGATCAGCATCCCAAAACCGCGGATCTTCTAACACGCAGTCTGCGCGCCTTTGGTGCCGATGCGCGCCCAAAACGCAAAGCTCCGTGGAAAGGGATCGCGGCAGGTGTTGCCCTCGTCGCTCTGATGGCCGGGATCTATGCCTATCTCGAGCTCAATACGCCATCAACGCAGGTTGATCATGACGTCACCCTGCCGGGCGGTTTGGCCCATGGCGATACGTTCACCGATTGTGAGGGCTGCCCGACCATGGTCGCGGTGGCGGGCGGTCAGCTTTTGATGGGTGCACCGGCCGATCGCATCACGGCGGGGGATTTCTCCGCCGATCAAGGCCCGCAGCGCAGCGTCAAAATCACCGCCTTTGCCATCGGCCAAACCGAGGTAACGCGCGCCCAGTTCACAGACTTCCTTGAGGCGTCGGGCCACACACCGCCCTCGGGCTGTATCACCTGGGAGGATGGCATTGAGTCCGACCGCACAGACAGGTCCTTCGAGAACCCTGGATACGATCAAAACCCTGATCATCCAGTCGTCTGCATCACCTGGCATGACGCGCAGGCCTATGTCGATTGGCTCTCCAGAGAGACCGGCGAACGGTATCGCCTGCTGAGCGAGGCCGAATGGGAATTCGCCGCGCGGGCGGGCTCTGACGAGCGGTTTTTCTTTGGCGCCGATGTAGAGGCCATATGCCGCTATGACAATGTCGGCGATGCCGATGCTAAGGCCCGCTGGCCAAATTGGGAAACGACAGCCTGCAGTGACGGCGAGGTGGTCACCGGACCCGCCGGGTCGTATGACCCCAATGGGTTCGGTGTCTACGACATCTATGGCAACGTGCGCGAATGGGTGCGCGATTGTTGGCACAACAACTACCAACGTGCACCGGATACATCCCAGGCCTGGATCGATGTCGGCTGCACCGCACGCGTGGCACGTGGCGGATCATGGGACAGCAAGCCAAGCCTCGTGGCCTCCTCGTGGCGCTTGTCCCTGCCCGCAGAAACCAGGCATTTCCTCTACGGCTTTCGGGTCGCGCGTGAGCTTAGGTAAGCGATCAGGGGCCTCGCTTGAAAGATCACCTCGCCACCTTCAGAATGAACCCGTGACTTTTGACCCATCTTGTTTATGACAGGAAAACAAGTTTCTTGGGATGAAAAACCAGAATGCTCACGGATCTCTTTGGGGCGGACGTTGCAACACAGCTGACCCCGCCCACCGTCTACGTGCATCTTGCGCTGCTTTTCTATGTGATCGGATTTCTGACACGCGATGAATTGTGGCTGCGGGTGCAAGTCCTCACCGGCACCTTCTTTTACATTCTCTACTATTACTTCATCTCCGACGCCCCGCTGTGGGAAGCGATCCTGGCCAGCCTCGCCATCGCGGCGGCCAATCTTTATTCGTCGTTTATCATCATCCGGGAACGCTCCACGCTGGGGATGAGCAGCGAAGACATCGCGCTCTACCAAAAATTTCACACGCTCAAACCCGGTCATTTTCGCAAAGTGATGAAGACGGCCCAGCGCGCACATTTATCGGCGGATACGGTTCTTTTGGACATGAACCAGAACGTCGACAAACTGTTCTACATTCCGTCCGGAGAGGTTCAGATCAGCCGTGGCGGCAAAACCGCAGCGGTCAAAGATGGGCATTTCTTCGGCGAGCTTTCCTTTCTGAAAGGCACGCCCGCCTCGGCAACCGTGACCGCAAAGGCCGGCGCGGATGTGATCATGTGGGATCAGGAGACGCTTCGGGCCATCATGGAAAAGTCGCCCGTGATTTCAAATGCGATCATTGCGCTCTTCAACGAGGATTTGGCGGCAAAACTCTCGGTGAATTGGCCTGATGACACGTCCAAGAGTAAAGCGTAAACCAGATCGTGCAGCATCCTGTGGATGACATGAAGGAGGGCATCTGATGTCTGTCAATGTTGGCGTCTTTGGTATGGGATCCATGGGGTTTGGGATGGCGAAATCCTGTCCCGCCGCCGGGCTTGTGACCTACGGGCTTGACGTGGTTGCCGACAGCGTGGCGCACTTTTTGGCTGAAGTTAGCCAAACTGGCGCGCTAGCGGATATCGCGCCCTTGCTTGATACCGTTGTCGTCGGTGTTCTCAGTGGACCGCAGGTGGAGGAGGTGTCATTTGGTGGCAATGGTGTCGTGCAAGCCCACGCTGCGCTTGAGGGATTAAGGTCGCAAGGCGGCACGCAGTTTTTCTTCAAGTGCTGCTCTACCTGTCACTCCACCCCTGAGGGCAATATCGGGCCTGAGACTGATCCGGGGGCGCCTTCTGCGCGTGCGGGACCTGCGCCTGCCATTGCGCGCATATCCGGCAATTTCGGCGCGGAAGATTTCTTTGAGAAAGCAGATAAGGTGCTGGCAACATGAGAGAAACCGACCTGCGAGAGCAAATGTGCATTCTGGCCGCCTCGCTCTATGACAGGGGCCTGACTCATGGCAGCACGGGCAACATCTCCGCGCGCACCGAAGATGGCGGGCTCTTGGTCTCGCCCACGGGCACCAGCTTCGGCCGTCTGGATCCTGCGAGGCTCAGCCGGTTTGACGCAGCCGGTCAACTCGTGGGAGGCGACCAGCCCACCAAAGAAATGCCCCTGCACAGTGCGTTCTACGACACGCGGCCCAGCACCGGTGCCGTGGTGCATCTTCATTGTTGCTACGCCATAGCCTTGTCCATGATGCCGGACTTGGACGAAGACAACTTCCTGCCGCCCCTCACACCCTATGCCATCATGCTTCTGGGCAAGGTCAAGCTGCTGCCGTTCTTCCTGCCGGGCGACAATGCCATGGGTGAGGCCGTACGCGCGTTGAATGGCAAGCGATCCGCCGTCATGCTGGCGAGCCACGGGCCCGTGGTGGCCGGCAAAAACGTCCAGAGCGCCTGCAACGCAATCGAGGAACTGGAGGCGACCGCCCGGCTGGCCATGATGACGCGCGGCACGCAAGCCACGGTGCTAACTGACGATCAGGTTCAGGCGCTCGTCACCAAATTCGACGTGGACTGGGACGATTGACCCGCTTCTCCGCCAATCTGGGCTTTCTCTACACGGATCGCCCCCTGCCGGACGCAATCCACGCAGCCCACGAGGCAGGTTTCGACGCCGTGGAATGCCATTGGCCTTATGACACGCCAGCCGGTGATGTCCGCGCCGCACTCGAGGCCACGGGTCTGCCTATGCTGGGCCTCAACACCGTCCGCGGCAATCCTGGGGAGAACGGTCTCTGCGCCCTGCCTGGACGGGAGGCAGAGGCGCACGCCTCCATCGATCAGGCCATCGCCTATGCCGACGCCATCGACGCAGGTGCTATCCACGTTATGGCTGGCTTCACGCAAGGATCTGAGGCCCTGGCGGTCTATGAACAGAACCTCCGTCTTGCATGCACGTCAACCGACCGCATGATCGTCATCGAACCACTGAACCGCCATGACGCACCGGGCTACTTGCTGCAAACCACCGACCAAGCCCGCGCCATTATCGAGAAGCTCGGCTTGCCGAACCTGCGTCTGATGTTTGATTGCTACCACGTGGGCCGCACCGAGGGCGACGTGATGACAAGGCTTGCGGAACTGCTGCCCATCATCGGTCATATTCAATTCGCCTCTGTCCCGCACCGAGGCCCACCGGATCAGGGTGAGCTGAACTACGCCGCGATTTTCAATCATATTCAATCGCTTGGATGGGCCAGCCCCCTCGGCGCGGAGTTCCGCCCACCACAAAATCAAAGCCACCCATGGATGCGCACTTTCACAACCTAGCGCCTTCGTCAGGCCGTGGCATGGCGACACCAAACGTGCAACGGCAGCACTTTATCCTTCAATCCCGCTGACCATTCGAGCGACAGTCCGCAATTGGAATTTCGCCAGGCGTCGCGCCAAAGGCGCGCCAGTATCGTGGCGCACCTCCGGTGCGACGGACGGCCTGACGAAGGCACGGCGGGCTACGCCCTTGATTCCGCGCCATAGCGCAAGGCCTACAACCCCGCAATCGCCGTCAAATTGGCCACCACATCATCGACCCCTTGGCCCTGCCGCAAAGACGTAAACACAAACGGCCGCTCTGCCCGCGCAACCCCAGCATCCCGTTCCATGACCTCAAGCGACGCCCCCACATACGGCGCCAAATCCGTCTTGTTGATCACCAGAATGTCCGATCGCTTGATCGCGGGTCCACCCTTACGTGGGATCTCCTCTCCGGCGGCCACATCGATCACATAGATCGTCACATCCGCCAATTCCGGACTGAACGTCGCCGATAGGTTGTCCCCACCGCTTTCGATCAACACCACATCCAGATCCGGATGCCTCTCTCGCATTTCCGCCACGGCGGCCAGGTTGATCGAGGCATCCTCCCGGATCGCCGTATGCGGGCACCCCCCTGTCTCCACCCCGATGATCCGATCCGACGGCAGGATCTGCATGCGCGTCAGCGCCTCGGCATCCTCCTGCGTGTAGATATCATTGGTGATCACCCCGATGGAAAACTGCTCCTTCAAGCGCTCCGAAAGCCGCGCCGTCAGCGTCGTCTTACCGGCCCCGACAGGGCCTCCAATGCCAACGCGCACAGGACCATTCACTTGTGTCATGATTGGAAAAGCCTCGGTTCCAAAGTTTCATGCCGCATGGCCGCGATATCAGACAGGAACGCATGGCTGGCAATATCTTCCAGCACCTTGCCCTTGGTCTCCTCCGCCACCGATTGCACATCACTTTGCAACACCGACAACACGCCCTGCGCCTCCGTCTGCCCAAGAGGCATCAGGCGCTGTGCGGCGGAAACGAGGTTGCTGACAAACGCATGCAAGTAGAGCGGCACGGCTATCTCGACATCCATCCCCTGTCGCCCACAGGCCGCCCCAACGGCGAGCGGCAACACCGCATCCGGCAGATCCACATCCCAAACCGCCCGCACTGTCTTGGCAAAGGCCGCCCCCTGCCGCTCTGCTTCCACCCGTCGCGACCGCGCAGGCGCAAAAGCCAAGGCCTCCGCATTCAACGCCGTTAGCTGATAGAAATCCGCCGCTGCCCCGAGCCGCACCCAAATCGCATCATTGCGCCCAGTCCCATGCTGCAAGGTCTGAGACAGCCACGACCGCAGGCCGGGCCCATCCTCGATCCACCCTTCAGAAACAGCCGCCTCGAGCCCGTGAGAATACGCAAACGCCCCCACCGGGAAACTGGGAGACAGCCACTGCGTCAGCGTGATCAGATCCCCGTCAGTGCGCATGCGCGCTAGCCTCGTGCTCATGACTATGCGTACGACCATGCCCATAGGCGCCGCCCTCGGGTGTAAACGGCGCCTCCACCTCCTCCAGCGTCGCGCCCAGCGTCTCCAACATGTGGCGGATCACCGGATCGTTCTGAATGAGCAAACTGCCCTCTTCGATCTGACAGGGCGTATGCCGATTGCCGATATGCCAGGCCAGCCGCGCCAGATCAGGCCCGCTCACCCGCAAGAGCGCCTCGTGCGCCGCGATCACCTCCACCTCTCCACCGTCTTCCGTAATCAAGCGCCCGCCATGATCAAGCGAGGTGGTCTTGGGCAAATTTATCAAAAGCTGCCCCCCCGACACGAGGTGAACCGTCTTGCGCCTGAGAAACCGCCCGTCATAGGTCAGACGGACCTGATCCTTGCCGGCCCCATGCCCATGATCGCGATATGTCAGTGCCGTTAGCATTGATCAGTCCAACGCCCGCACAGAGATATAGCTATACGTATCCGTACCGTCAGACGCTTCAGTTTTCGTCAAAAGACCTACGCCCAGATCCGGCAGATAGTCATAGGTCTCTTTGTAGGTGTCATCATCGGCAAACTGCAGCACCACCTCGAAACTGTTGTAGCGGCACCCGGCAATCATCGTGGTCTCCATTGGCCCCGATACCGCCTGTCCCCCGCCCGGCGTGCTGTTCACCCATGACTGATCTGGCGCAGGCTTTTGCCACTGTCCCAGCTCATCGACAGAGGCATAATCCTCCCGTTGCCCAGGCTTGGGCACGCCAGATTCAATCGGAATGACCGAGAGCAGATAGATCCCCAAATAAGTCTCCAGGATCGAACCCTCCCCGTCGGAGAACGACACAGAGATCGTCACCCAATCAGGTCGCAGCTGCCGGTGCACTTCGACATCGCCATCCGCCGTGCGAAATTCGATACCCTTGCCCAGATCTTCAATCGTCGGGCACGCGAGCGTCGGCGCGCCAAGCGCCGTGAGAGCCAAAGATGTGAAGACCGTTCTTATCATATCAAAACAGAAAATATCTCTGCGCCATCGGCAGCGTCTCTGCCGGAGCACAGGTCAGCAGCTCGCCATCCGCACGCACCTCATAGGTCTCCGGGTTCACCTCCACCTCCGGCGTGACATCATTGAGTTTGAGGTCCTTCTTCCCAATCGCGCGCGTATTCTTCACCGGCAACGTGGATTTCGCCAGTCCAAGCTGCCCGCCAATCCCCTCAGCCTCCGCCGCCGCAGATACAAAGCTCACCGCTGATTGCTCCACGCTGCGCCCATAGGCCCCAAACATCGGCCGAGAATAAACCGGCTGCGGCGTGGGGATTGAGGCATTCGGATCGCCCATCTGCGAACAGGCTATCGTGCCGCCCAGGAGCACCATATCCGGCTTTACCCCGAAAAACGCCGGGCTCCAGAGGCACAGATCGGCGCGTTTTCCCGGCTCAATGGACCCGATATGCTCAGAAATCCCATGCGCAATCGCCGGGTTGATCGTGTATTTCGCCACGTAGCGGCGCACCCGCGCGTTGTCATTCTCGCCCGTCTCTTCGGGCAGCCGACCACGCTGTTTCTTCATCTTATCCGCAGTCTGCCATGTGCGGATGATCACCTCGCCCACACGGCCCATCGCCTGACTATCTGATGCAATGATGCTGAACGCGCCCATATCATGCAGGATGTCTTCGGCCGCAATCGTCTCTCGCCGGATCCGGCTTTCGGCAAAGGCGATATCCTCGGGGATCGACTTGTCAAGGTGATGACAGACCATGAGCATATCCAGGTGCTCTTCGATGGTGTTCACCGTAAAGGGCCGCGTCGGGTTCGTAGACGAAGGCAGCACATGCTCCTCGCCGCAAATCTTGATGATATCCGGCGCATGCCCGCCACCCGCGCCTTCGGTGTGGAACGCATGGATCGTGCGGCCTTTCATGGCCGCGACGGTATTCTCCACAAACCCGCTTTCGTTGAGCGTATCGGTATGGATCATCACCTGCACGTCCATGGCGTCCGCCACGCTCAGACAGCAATCAATCGCGCCCGGCGTCGTGCCCCAATCTTCATGCAGCTTGAGCGCGCAGGCCCCGGCCTTCACCTGTTCCTCCAGTGCGGCAGGAAGCGACGCATTCCCCTTCCCCGCAAAGGCGAGGTTCATCGGAAACGCGTCCGCCGCCTGCAACATCCGCCCAATATGCCAGGGTCCGGGCGTACAGGTGGTGGCCAGTGTGCCATGGGCCGGCCCCGTGCCACCGCCCAGCATCGTCGTGAGCCCAGAATGCAGCGCATCCTCAATCTGCTGCGGGCAGATAAAGTGAATGTGGCTGTCAAACCCGCCGGCGGTCAGGATCCTCCCCTCCCCCGCAATCGCCTCGGTACCCGGTCCAACAATGATGTCCACACCCGGCTGCGTATCGGGGTTGCCCGCCTTGCCAATCGCCGCGATCTGCCCGTCTTTTAGACCAATATCAGCCTTAAAAATTCCGGTGTAATCCACCACCAGCGCATTGGTGATGACGGTATCGACCGCGCCGTCAGCTCGCGTCACCTGGCTTTGGCCCATGCCGTCCCGGATAACCTTACCGCCGCCAAACTTCACCTCTTCGCCGTAAAGCATCGCGTTGCCGCCCGTGCCACCAGACGTCGCCGCCCCCGCACGCTCCGCGATCAAATCGCGCTCCACTTCGATGATCAGATCAGTATCCGCGAGCCGCACCTTGTCGCCCACCGTGGGGCCAAACATCGCCGCGTAATCGGACTTCTTAATCGTTGCTGGCATCTAGAGATCCCCCATGATCTTTTGGTTAAACCCAAACACCCGCCGCGCCCCGCTGATCGCGATCAGCTGCACCTCGCGCCGTTGTCCCGGCTCAAACCGCACCGCCGTCCCCGCCGCAATATTGAGCCGCTTGCCATGCGCCGCCGCACGGTCAAACTCCAGCGCCGGATTGGTCTCAGCATAATGATTGTGAGAGCCCACCTGCACAGGACGGTCGCCCGTATTGGCCACTTCCAGCGTCACAACTTCCGCGCCCGCGTTCAGCGTGATCTCACCGTCTTCAATAAACATCTCACCAGGTATCATTTCTCAGCCCTCATATGCTCAACGGATCGGATTGTGCACGGTCACCAGCTTGGTACCGTCGGGAAATGTCGCTTCCACCTGCACCTCGTGGATCATCTCCGGCACGCCTTCCATGCACTGATCCACTGTCACCACCTGCGCCCCCGCCTGCATCATATCCGCGACCGACCGCCCATCGCGCGCGCCCTCAACTACCGCATCGGTAATTAGCGCAATCGCCTCAGGATGATTGAGCTTCACCCCACGCGCCAGCCTTTTGCGTGCCACTTCGGCGGCCATGGCCACCAGCAGCTTGTCTTTTTCTCGCGGTGTCAGATTCATGTGTCAAAGCCTCCAAGACGTGGGCAGAGTGTGGCCGGTCAACCGATCGAGGATCGGCAACAGCGATTTGCGCAGCTCAAAGCCGTCTCCGGCAAGCAACCTCAGCGCCAGCAGATCATCATGCAACAGCGATGCGCCTGCCGTCGGAGGCAGGTCCTTGACCAACTGTGCGTGATGGTGCTCCGCATCCGGGCTGTGATAGACCACGCTCGCCATAGCGCCCGCGCCCTGACCGATCGCCGCGCCCGCCAGCACATCGCGCATATCACCCGAGAGCTGCGTGGTGTCGCGGTAAAGCGGCACGCCATCCCGATCTACTCTGATCTCATCACGAAACCAGAGATCGCGCACCGTCTCGCCCATTTTCGTCCGCCCAAAGATCACAGGCTCGACCAGCAGCAGACGCGCATCCGCCTCCAGATTGCACTGCAAACGACGGTCCATTTTGGCACCATCAAACAGGATCAGTTCCTGCGGCAGCCAGAACATCTGCGCGCCCTGCGCCACATGAATATGCGATGTCACGTGAGCCTCGCCATCCGCGGCACGATACGCCCGTTCCGCCGCCTGCGTTGTCACCGAGGCCGCAGCGCCCTCTTGCAGTCCAATCTCGACCGACAACCGGTCACCGCTGGTCAGCCCGCCCGCGCTGTTGATCATGATCGCATCAAGACGCGGTGACCCGCGTGAAAACAGAACCTTCAGACACCCGGACATCCGCAGGTCCGACAGCGCGCTTTTATCGCCTTTGCGCTGTACCTCTACGAACCCCTCGCCATGCGCGCGGGGCAAAGCCTCAACCTTCGCTGTGGAACGTATTGCGCTTTGGTCGAGGATCTTCCGGGCTCCCTTGAAATCTGTAGGACCGTCTCAAAAGCTTGCACGGGTTGCCAGCGAAAAGCAATTGAAGGCCGCCGGGCGAAACCGGACAGCCTAAATCTTGTGCAGTCTTGGAATAGAGCGTTACGCCCGGCGTCTGCGCCGACGGCGTCCCCCCTCCGCATCACCGCCGTCGCGTCCGCCAGTGTTAAAGCTGACCTCCGGCAGATCAGTCACCTGACGCAGTTCCGGGAACGGGTCCGTCTTATGCGGGATCGCGTTGGCGTTGACAAAATGCTCCTGGAACTTGGGCTCAATCGCCGTCTCGACCTTGGTGATCTGGCGCACAACAGTTTCAATCTCCTTGCGAGCACCCACATTGCAAAGCGCGAGCCGCGCACCGGTTCCGGCCGCGTTGCCAGCCGATGTCACACGATCCAAAGGCACATCCGGAATCATGCCCAAGACCATCGCATGCTTGGCCGAGATATGCGCGCCAAACGCTCCGGCCAGCACCACGCGGTCCACCTTGTCCACGCCGCGTTCATCCATCAAAAGCCGCGCACCGGCATAGAGTGCCGATTTGGCCAACTGAATGGCGCGGATGTCGCCTTGCGTCACCGTCACCCGAGGCCCACCCGACGGCGTGCCGTCATAGACCAGATAGGAATTGGTCCGTCCGTCGGGCTCACACCGATGCGTCCCCGTCTGAATGGCAGACCCAATGAGCCCGCTTTCATCCATCAACCCTGCAATGCGCAGCTCCGCCACCGCTTCAATAATGCCCGAACCACAGATCCCCGTGATCCCCGTGCCTGCAATATCGTCACCAAAGCCCTCTTCATCCGACCACTTCTCCGAGCCGATCACGCGAAAGCGCGGCTCTTTTGTCTCCGGATCAATCCGAATTGCCTCAATGGCCCCAGGGGCCGCCCGCTGCCCGCTGGAAATTTGCGCACCTTCAAAGGCCGGCCCCGTGGGTGACGAACAGGCCAGCACGCGCGAGCGGTCGCCCAGCAGGATCTCTGCGTTGGTCCCCACATCCACAATCAATGCCAGATCCACAGATTTGCCCGGCTCTTCCGAGAGCGCCACAGCCGCGGCATCGGCGCCCACATGGCCCGCGATGCAGGGCAGAATGTAGACCCGCGCCCGCGGGTTCAGCGCACTTAACTCCAGATCACGGGCATCAATGGTCATGCTTTCCGATGTGGCCAGCGCAAAGGGCGCCTGCCCCAGCTCCACCGGATCAATACCCAGCAGCAGATGGTGCATCACCGGGTTGCAGACAAACACCGTCTCCATGATCAGGCTCGGGTCAATCTCGCCTTCCTTGGCGATCTCTTCGGCCAGCGTATTGATCGCCTCACGCACCGCGCGGGTCATCTCCACATCGCCACCGGGGTTCATCATGGCATAGGACACCCGGCTCATCAGATCTTCCCCGAACCGGATCTGCGGGTTCATGATGCCAGAGCTGGCGACCACCTCCCCGGTTTGCAGATCCGTCAGATGCGCCGCTACGGTCGTCGAGCCAAGGTCAATCGCGAGGCCATATATGCCGCCTTCATACGTGCCCGGCCACATTTCCATGATCCGTGCGACGCGGTCCTGATGGGATTTATTGACCGCCACAGTGACGGTGAACTTGCCCTTGCGCAGCACCGTTTGCAGCTTACCCAGAAGCGACAGGTCGGCCTGCACCATCTCTTCCACGCCTTGCCCCCGCAGCGCCTTTTCCAACCGCTCCAGATCGCCCGACGGCTCATGCATATCCGGCTCTTCCACCGTGACGGTGTAAAGCTTCGTCGCTGCATCCATTTCGATGATCCGAGCAGAGGCGGCTTTGCGCACCACTTGCTTATGCACCTGGCTTTCTGGCGGCACGTCGATCACGATGTCGCTCATGACCTGAGCCTGACAACCCAGCCGGCGCCCCGGTTTTAGACCGCGCCGGCTGTCATAGCGCTCTTCCACCTCGTTCCACGAGGTCAGCGCGTCATCGGCCACCGTCACGCCATGCTTGGGAAACTCGCCATAGGACGGTGTGATTTGGCATTTCGAACAGATGCCGCGCCCGCCGCAGACACTGTCCAGGTCCACGCCAAGCTGGCGGGCCGCAGTCAGCACAGGCGTGCCAACGGGAAAGCGCCCACGCTTGCCCGATGGGGTGAATACGACAAGAGGATCGCTGGCCATAATCGGCGGGCCTTCATCTAACTACCTTCTCGGAAATCATAGTCCTTTTGGAAATTATCAACAGCCAAGGAGCGGCAAAATGCAGTCGCAGACCGTCATTTTTTTCCTTTGAGTGAAAACGGTTAATAAAGGTTATGAACACCGCTTCAACAAAGCGCGTTCGTCCGGCCGTGGCATGGCGATCCGAGTTTCGAAAAGCAGTGGTTTATCCTACGGCCTCGCCGAACGCCCGAGCAATGGCCTATCAGAACAACTTCGCCAGGCTTCGGTACGGCCAGGCGAACGCGCGGCGGGCTAAAGCCCTCGATTCCGCGCTGAGACGATACCTCAACCGCGCCGGATATCTGCGCCCAGCCCACCCATCAACTGCTCAAAAATCGGAAACGACGTGGCGATCGGGCTGCCATCATCGAGCGTCACCGCGGCCTGAGTCGCAAGCCCCAGCACCATGAAAGACATGGCAATCCGGTGATCGAGAAAGGTCTCACAGATCGCACCGCCCGGAACGCCGCCATGGCCCAGCCCGTGCACAGCCCACCAATCCGCGCCCTCATCCACCGTGACGCCTGAGGCGCGCAGCCCCCGCGCCATTGCGTCGATCCGATCGGATTCCTTGACCCGCAACTCTTTGACGCCCCGCATCTCCGTCTTGCCCTCCGCAAAACACGCTACAACTGACAGAACCGGATACTCATCAATCATGCTGGCTGCTCTATCCGGTGGCACCTCGATGCCGCGCAAATTCGGGGAGAACCGCGCGCGCAGGTCCGCCACCGGCTCACCGCCTTCTTCGCGCTGGTGCTCATAGGTCAGATCTGCGCCCATCTCCCTCAGCGTGGTGAAAAGACCAGAGCGCGTCGGGTTCAGCCCGATATTGGGCACCAGCACATCAGAGCCTTCGGTGATCAGCGCGGCACAGACCGGAAAGGCCGCCGAGCTGGGATCACGCGGCACGATGATGGTCTGCGGGCTCAGCTCCGGTTGACCTCTCAGCGTGATGATCCGCCCTTCATTGGTCTCCTCGGTTGAGATCTTCGCCCCAAAGCCCGCCAACATCCGCTCGGAATGATCGCGCGTGGCTTCATGCTCGGTCACCACCGTCTCACCCGGCGCGTTCAGACCCGCCAGCAGGACAGCGGATTTCACCTGCGCCGAAGGCACGGGCACGTCATATCGCACAGGCACCGGCATCTCGGCGCCCACAATGGTCATGGGCAACCGCCCTCCCGCACGGCCCACAGTGCGCGCGCCAAAAAGCGCCAGCGGGTCCGTCACCCGCGCCATAGGTCGTTTGTTAAGGCTCGCATCCCCGGTAAAGGTGGCCGTGATCGGAGAGGTCGCCATCGCCCCCATGATGAGCCGCACACCGGTGCCGGAATTGCCACAGTCCACCACTTGATCAGGCTCTGCAAACCCACCGACACCAACGCCGTGAATGTGCCATGTCCCGTCTTTGTCCCGCATCACCTCTGCGCCGAATGCCCGCATCGCTTTGGCCGTGTCCAGCACGTCTTCGCCTTCGAGAAGATCAGTCACTTTCGTCTCGCCCACGCTCAAGGCCCCCAGGATCAACGATCTGTGCGAGATCGACTTATCCCCCGGTACATGCGCTTCGCCTTTGAGACCTTGAGAGGCATGCGCAGACATTTTGATCGGTATGCCGTGACCGGACATCTTGTATTCCTTCGCAAATCCAGCGCGTGATAGCGCAGCAATTCGGCGTCGTCCATCGCCCGCGATTGCATTGCCGCCCTGAATGCGCGTATCCCCCGCCCATGGCCAAGCTCTACTTTCACTACTCCACCATGAATGCCGGCAAATCGACGGTTCTTCTGCAAGCCGCGCATAACTATGTTGAGCAGGACATGGAGGTGTATCTTTTGACCTCCGGCATCGACGATCGCGCCGGAAAAGCCCGGATCGCCTCCCGCATCGGCATCGCGCGCGACGCAGACGTCTTCGGGCCCGACGAAGATGTGTTTGTGAAAATCGAAGACCGCCTCGTTCAAGGGCCGGTCGGCTGCGTGTTTGTCGATGAGGCACAGTTTCTGTCCAAAGATCAGGTCTGGCAGCTGGCCTGCGCCGTGGATGATCTCAACGTGCCCGTGATGTGCTACGGCATCCGCGTGGATTTCCAGGGCGAGCTTTTCCCCGGATCGGCAGCACTCCTCGCCTGGGCCGATGAGATGCGAGAGGTGCGCACGATTGACCCCAGCGGCAAGAAGGCGACGATGGTCATCCGCAAGGACGCGGATGGCAACGTGGTGAAATCGGGCGATCAGGTGCAGGTGGGTGGCAATGAGACCTATGTTAGCCTCTCCCGCCGCGGCTGGCGCGAGGCGATGGGCGACAAACCCAGAAACTCGCGGGAGTAGCGAAACAAAGCGCCTTCGTCAGGCCGTGGCATGGCGACCTGCCCCCTAAACAGCAGCGCTTTATCCTTCAATCCCGCAGACCATCAGAGCAATGCTCTTCAACTGCAAATTCGCCAGGCCCCGGGACGGCCTGACGAAGGCGCGGCGGGCTGCCGCCCTTGACTCCGCGCCCTGGCGAAACCTCAGGCCCGCTCTACCAAAACAGACCCCACCGAGTACCCCGCACCAAACGAACAGATCAGCCCGGTATCCCCGGGCTCCATATCGTCAGAATATTTCGAAAAAGCGATGATCGATCCAGCCGAGGACGTATTCGCATAGTCCTGCAAAATGTTCGGCTGCTCGGATGGCTCGGGCACACGGCCCATCACCTTCTTGCCGATGAAATCATTCATTGTCTTATTCGCCTGATGCAGCCAAAGGCGCTTCAAATCGCTCTGCTCGCAGCCTGCATCCTGCATATGCGCCGCAATATGCGCCGAGACCATCGGCAGCACCTCTTTGAACACCTTCCGCCCCTCCTGCACAAACAGCATGTCGCGGCGGTCGTCCATGTGACCGTCGCGTGTGCGCCGCAAGTAACCGTTATTGTTGCGGATGTTGTTGGAAAACTGCGTCGCACAGCGGGTGGAATGCACGATGAAATGATCCCCCTTGGCATCCTCCGCACGCTCCAGAACCAGCGCCGTGCACACATCGCCGAAAATGAAATGACAATCTCGGTCGCGCCATTCCAGATGGCCCGAGCAGATCTCCGGGCTCACCACGATCGCGCAGCGCACGGAGCCCGACCGGATCATATCCGCCGCCGTCTGGATCCCGAACGTGGCCGACGAACAGGCCACATTCATGTCAAAGGCAAACCCGCCCGCGCCCAAAAGTTCTTGGATCTCAATCGCGATCGCCGGATAGGCGCGCTCGTGATTGGAGGCCGCACAAATGACCAGATCAATCTCCCTGGCACCCCGTCCCGCCTGCTCCAGCGCTTTATGACAGGCATCCAACGCCATCTCCGCCATAATGCTCGGCTCATCATCGCGCCGTGCGGGCAAAAGCGGATGCATGACATCAGGGTCAAGAACGCCCGATTTGTTCATCACATAGCGTTGCTCAATCCCCGAGGCACTGACGATAAACTCGGTCGAGGATGGCGCCTTTGCCTCTACATCACCGGCCGCGATGGCCTCCGCATGCTCGGCATTGAACTTCTCAGCATAGGCATTGAAGGCCACGACCAATTCATCATTGGTGACAATCTCCTCGGGGGTAAACACACCCGAACCTGTGATCGCTGGCGTAAACATGGCTAACCTCCAAAAGCGTTTCGGTTTTGCCTCAAGAGATCAAATAAGACCGAAACGCATCGTACATAAGTGCAACGGGTTCAAGAAATCACGGACGTTACGTCGCCTCAACACCGTTTGAGTTGGCGCACACCACACCTTTCCACCTTGCCCGTCAAGCCGAACGCTGCGGCGCGCTTTCCTCAGTGCATGCGAGACCCAAGAGGAACCTCCTGATCCGGAGCAAGAAGCACAATCCCACCGTCGGCATCAGACACACCCAATACCAAAATCTCTGACCGTACGGGTCCGATCTGCCGTGGCGGAAAATTCACCACCGCTATCACCTGACGCCCAATCAATATCTCCGGGGTGTAATGAGCTGTGATCTGGGCCGAGCTTTTGCGCTCCCCGATCTCTGCTCCGAAATCAACCCAAAGCTTAAATGCCGGCTTGCGCGCTTCCGGAAACGGCTCCGCTCGCACGATCTTGCCCACCCGAATGTCGACCTTCAGAAAGTCGTCAAACCCAATTTCATCCGCCACGTTTCAGCTCCTTCGATCGATCTGTTGCGGCCGCCACTGTCGCTTTGACCAGCGGCGCCAGCCCTGCGGTTTCATCCATCAGCACCTCCAGACCCGCCTGCGTGGTGCCATTGGGGCTTGTCACATTGACCCGCAACTGCGCCGGTGTCTCGTCTGCCGCTTGTGCCAACGCGCCTGCACCCGCCACCGTAGCTTTGGCAAGCTGCATCGCCAATTCCGGCGCCAACCCCTGCGCCTCTCCTGCCGCCGCCATGCACTCAATCATGTGAAACACATAAGCCGGGCCAGATCCCGACACGCCTGTAACGGCATCCATCTGGTCTTCATGATCCAGGCGCACCACCTGGCCCACTGCGCTGAGCAGCATCTCAGCCATATCAAGATCCTCGACAGTGGCCTCTTCATTGCCAATGATCGCCGTGATCCCCTTGCCCACGGCCGCCGGCGTATTGGGCATTGCGCGGATCACGCGCGCATCTCCGCCAAACACGTCTTCAAAGGACGCAATCGACGTGCCCGCCGCAACCGAGAGCAACACCGCACCCGTCATAGCCGCAATCTGTGGCAGCGCATCCCCCATCATCTGCGGCTTCACCGCGATAAGCACGATCGCCGGGCTCTGCGGCAGTGCCGCGTTCACATGCACACCTGTCCCTCGCAGCCACGCAGAGGGTTTGGGATCAATGCCCCCACCGGACGTCGGCGGCAGGCCTTGATCCAGCCATCCTGCCAGCATCGCCGACCCCATCTTGCCACAGCCCAAAAGCACCAAGCCTTCCCGGGCAATCTGGTCCATGCTCATGCGCATCCTCCCTGATCTTTTCCGATCAATTCTGATCTTTTCTGGCTGACGTGGTAGGCCTGACCATGAACAGTTGCAACGGGCCAGTTGCAACGGAATAGAAAGCGCTGCGCCATGGATCTCACACACGCCTTCGACGACGGACGCCACGCACGCGCCAAAATCGGGTTTGTCCTGCTGGCGACCGAGCAAACCATCGAAGACGACATGTACACAATGTGCCCCTCCGGCGTCGGCCTGCATTCACCCGCGCGGACATGCCGGACTCGATCACGATCAGCACCTTCATGCAGCACGCCGCAGAGCTCGCCCCCGCCGCCAAACGGATCCTGCCCGATGGCAGCCTCGATGTGATTTGCTACGCCTGCACCTCAGGCAGCCTCGTGATCGGGGAAGAGAGGGTCATGGCGGAGCTTTCCAAAGGCGCACCGAACGCGCTACCGACGACCCTGATCACGGGCGTTTTGGCGGCTTTGAATGCGATTGGCGCGAAACGCGTGGCCGTCGCGACACCCTATCTGGATGAAATCAACAAGCGCGAAGCGGACTACATGGAGGCGGCCGGATTTGAGATCACCAACATCCAAGGTCTGCAGCTGGAAAAGGACAGCGACATGATCCGCGTGCGGCCGGAATTCATCGCTGACTTCGCACGCTCCGTCGACAGCGAAGACGCAGACGCAGACGCCGTGTTTATCAGCTGTGGGGCCCTGCGCTCGATCGATATTCTGGACGACCGGGAACAAAGCTTGAGCAAGCCCGTCATCTGTTCCAATCAGGCCATGCTCTGGGATGTTTTGCGCAAAGCCGGGGTGACAAACGCTATCGGCGGATATGGTCGCCTATTGCGCGATTATTGAAAGGCTTTGCGCCAGATTTGGGGATAACGTAAGCCTCAATTGAGATCATGCACGACCATACGCTTCACATATTGCGATCTGCATAGCGTCCTGTGGATCACGATTGCCCCAGACGCACAGCTGAAAGGCTGGATAAAATCGCTCCGCGCTCATGACCGCTGCATTGATCAGCGTGTCGATTTGCTCTGGGCTCACGCCTGGCGTACCGGGCATCACCAGCCCGTAGCGGTACACCATCAGCTTGGGCTCTTTCCAATACGTGAAAGACCCCGCCCAGCACTGATCATTGACCTCATTTAGCATCTCATAGAGCGCGGGAAACTTGTGCTCTGGCGGCTCCATTTCAAAGGTGCAGACCAATCGCAGGGTTTCATCATAGCTCGACCAGGCCAGCGTGATCGAATATGTCCGCCACTGACCTTCCACCGCCATAGCGATCTGATCATCGGCAATGCGGTCGAAATCCCAGTCGTGATGCTCGGCCAGATGCTCGACCATGTCGATGGGATGAATGTCTTCTTGATAGAACTGCTCTGAAAATGCCATGCCGCCACCTCTTTAGATGAATAGCGCTGAGATTTGGCAGTGTCTCAACTGCTAGGTGCCTGCTCTAGGACGGGGGCGTCTCCCCTCTATCCATACTATATATGGTGGGGCCAATGATTCGTCGTGTAAAGCTATTTGTTGGGGATAACCGCAATAAGTTGTGGATGACGTGGTCCAGGCATCAAAATCAAGGCCCGCAATACG
>ERZ1740068.485-NODE-485-length-19252-cov-7.083294_pt1 | contig 19252 bp, 14 predicted proteins | sample MGYA00581735_ERZ1740068 | MGnify/ENA primary metagenome ERZ1740068 (study PRJEB43018, sample SAMN04849740) | marine metagenome | isolation source: floating plastic debris | place: Pacific Ocean | collected 2008-08-30 | study: EMG produced TPA metagenomics assembly...
ACGGCCTGCGCGCGGCGTTTGGCCTGTGTCCCCTCGCCCGGGTCGTTCACAATGAACGGATAGATATGCGGGATAGGTCCAAGCGCGACTTCTGGCCAGCACTCTGCGCTCAACGCCAGGGCTTTGCCCGGAAGCCACTCAAGATTGCCATGCTTGCCCATGTGCACGATGGCATCTGCGCCAAACTCGCGCCTTAGCCATGCGTAGAATGCCAGGTAGTTGTGAGGCGGAACCAGGTCAGGAGAATGGTAGGTATCGGTATGGTCGATGTTGTAGCCCCGCGCCGGCTGCACACCGACCACGACATGCCCGTAACGCAGGATCGAGAGCTTGAAGCCTTCGTCAGACAAGAACGGATCATCCTGAGGGGCGCCCCACCGTGCCGTGATTTGCTCTTTTAGCTCCCACGGCAGATCCTTGAAGTAGCTTTCATAGTCGCTGAGGGGTAGCGTCTCGCCGCCCGCCTTTTGAGTGCGATCTGTCAGCCAGTTGGTTGGCCCGGCTAGAATGGCTTGCATCAAGCCGTCGCCATCATCAGGCGCATTTTCGACGCCGTACCCGGCCGCTTTCATAAGGTGGAGCGCATGAACAGTGCCCGCCGGGGTGTCCAGCCCCACGCCGTTGGCCAGTCGCCCGTCTTTGTTGGGGTAGTTGGCCAGGATCAAGGCCACTTTTCTCTTGTTCTCAGGTGTGGCGCGGAGCCGCGACCAGTTTGCTGCCAACTGTGCCACAAAATCCACCCGGTCGCCCTGGGCGCGATAAGTCGCAATGGGGCACTGTGTGGCGGTATCGAAAAAGGCTTCACCCTTGAAACTGACCGCGCGGGAGAGCACGCGGCCGTCCACTTCCGGCAAGGCTACATTCATCGCGATGTCGCGGGCAGATAGACCTGTGAGGCCCCCAGCCCACGCCTCCTCTGAACTTCCGGCGAGGACAACCTGGAAGACAGGCGCGGCGTTTGCCTCCGGCATAGTCAGCGGGTTTGTGGGGGATGCGTCACTTGAGTGTGGAGAGCCCACGGCAAAGGAGGTGGCATTGAGGATCACAGAAGGCGGTTCCGCCGCGAAAAGCTGGGTCAGGGTGGCAACGGAGACAGGGTCTTTCAAGGAAGCCACGAAGATCGGAAGCGGGTTCATCCCGGCGCGGAGGAGCGCGCGGACCATCCGGTTTATCGGATTGAGACCCGCCCCTTGGACAAGGGCGCGGTAGAACACGATCGGAACGACAGGATTTCCGTCGGTCCAACCCGCCTGGGCCGCCGACAGATCCGAGATACCTGACCCCGGCCAGTAGACACCTGCGCGCAAGAGGGGGCTTGCGGTTTGGGGTTTTTCGCGCCCATTCAACCTGGCCCTGCCGCAGCGCAGGAAGTTTGCCGCATTCTCTGGCCCGCCTTCTACGAGATACACCCAAAGCGCGTCATAGTCTTCGTCGGATATCGTGGAGAGCGCGCGCAGGTCTGCATCGGGTTTGTCATCGCCGGGCAGCAGCGCAAGGGGCACGCCGGCCTCATGACACCGCGCGGCATATTGCTCGGAGCCGTATTTCCAATAGCCGACACCCCCCAAGACACGCGCGATCACCAGGCGGCACTTGGTGGCGCATTTGTCCAGATGCAGATCAACCGACATTGGGTGGCCCATCTGCGTGATGTTGGCCAGCCTCAGCCCTGGCGGCTCATCCATCTCGGTACGCGCTTCGCTTAGGGCAGCGAGTTCGGTGTCTGCGGCCGACAGGAACAGAATGTCGTCCGGCGTCTGCTCCAGATCAACCGGTTCTTTGCCGTCATCAACGCGACCCGGAGTGGCGGCAAGCAGGTGCATTACGCCCTGCACTTTCGTGCGAAGAGCGTGAAAAGGATCCCGATGGGCGTATTCTGGGAAAAGTGAAGCATGAGGACCTTAGGAGAGGGATTTTTCCATGAAGACGGAGGAACTGTTGGGGACGTAATCGCCGAAGATATCACACCGAGAAAAGCCGGCCCTTTCATAAAGGCGGACGGCGGATTTCAGAGGGTCGCCTGTTTCGAGCTTGAGCATCGGGATCGCCTGTTCGCGGGCGGCATCTTCGATCGCGCGCAGGATCGCGGCGGCAACGCCTCGCCCACGGGCGTCTGGCGCGGTGAACATCGATTTGACCTCGCCATAGGTGTCTTTCGCGGCCAGCGCGCCGGTGCCTAGAACCATGGCGCCATCTCGTGCTGCAAAGAATGTGATGTTTGGCGCGCAAAGCTCTTCAATGTCGAGAAAGTAGTTCTCTTCCGGTGGAAACATCGCCTGCATGAGGGCATGGCTGGCTTCGAGCAAGATGCGTGGGCCCTCTGCGCGCGGATCGGCCTCTTCAACGATGAGCATGAGTCAGAAGGCCTTTTCCATAAAGACTGTGGTCTCGCCTTGTGCGTAATCGGCAAACGGCCCGCGGCGTTCATACCCAAGCGCGTCGTAAAGGGCGACGGCAGCCTCAAGTTTTGAGCCTGATTCAAGCAAGATGCGCGACATGCCCTCTTGCTGCGCTGCGGCCTCCAGGTGTGACATGAGCGCTTTGGCGATTCCTTGCCCTCGGACATCGGACACTGTGAAGAGGCGCTTTATTTCGCCATACCCGTCCTCCGCGCAGAGCGCCACGCAGCCGACGGGTGTCCCGTCCAACCTCGCGACGAGGAACGTCACATTGCCCGCCGCCAATTGCGTGGCGTCATAGCTTGAGCATTCGTTGATGTCATAGGCCTCGCGCAGGGCCGCTTCGCTGCCATTCAAAAGCAGAGCGGCATCCTCTGTAAGGGGCGACTCTTGCGTAATATTCACTGTCATGCCAGGGCGGCCTCAATCTCAGCACGGTTGAGGCCGGTCTGACCAATCACAACAAGGCGCGTTTCCCGGGGCTCGCTTCCAAAGGGGCGATCAAAATACGTATCCACGCGCGGACCCACAGCTTGCAGCGTCATGCGCATTGGGCGGCCGGCCACGGCGGCGAAGCCTTTAAGGCGCAGAATATCGTGGGTGCGGATGACATCTGCCACTTGTTCAGCAAAAGCGACCGGATCCTCCACTTCTCCAAGAGTGACCACAAAGCTCTCAAACGCGTCGTGATCATGGTCGTGATGGTGATGATGGTGATGATCGTGGTGATGGTCATGATCATGATGGTGGTCATCGTAATGGTGATCATGATCGTCATGGTGGTGATCGTCGTGATGATGGTGGTGCACTTCGCCCCGCGCATCCATGTCAGCCTCTGACCCGATCCCCTGTCCGAGCAAGACATCGAGAGGCAGCGCGCCCATCGTGGCGCGGACAACCTGAACGCCGTCGCGGGACTCTTCTTTGAGTTTTCCGACGAGATCCCCGGTTTCTGCCTCGCCTAAAAGATCGGCTTTGTTCACCACGATCATGTCGGCACAGGCCACCTGGTCTTCGAAAAGCTCCGACAGTGGTGTTTCGTGATCGAGGTTTTCGTCCGCGGCGCGCTGGGCATCCACGGCAGCCACATCATGGGCAAAGCGCCCTTCTGACACGGCTTTGCCGTCGACCACTGTGACCACCCCGTCGACTGTCACGCGCGTGGAAATCTCGGGCCAGTTGAACGCCCGGACCAGAGGTTGCGGCAACGCAAGACCGGACGTTTCGATCACAATGTGATCGGGTGCCTCTGGACGGTCGAGCAGCTTTTCCATTGTCGGCACGAAATCTTCGGCCACCGTGCAGCAGATGCAGCCGTTTGAAAGCTCCATCACGTCTTCCTCGGCACAGTCTTCGATGCCGCAGCCCTTCAGGATGCCGCCATCGACGCCCAGATCGCCAAACTCATTGATGATGAGCGCGATGCGTTTGCCATTCGCATTTTCCAACATGTGCCGGATCAGCGTCGTTTTCCCGGCGCCGAGAAAACCGGTCACCACAGTAGCGGGGATTTTTGCGGGCATTGTCTGGTGTCCTTATTCGATGACCAGTGTTTCGACAGCCTCGACGGGGGTGCCATCCACGGCGAGTTGACTGTGATCATTTGAGTTCAAAGTGACGCGTACTTCATGCGTGCCAACAGGCAGGGCTTCAAGATGCATCCATGGCCCGTAGGCGCGGCCGATTTTGATTTTGTTGATATAGACATGGGCATGCCCCTGTCCTTCGATATGCGCGCCATTCACAGCGAGAGGATCGAACGCGAAATTCTCAACCTGCATTTCCAGGTTACGGCTTTGCCGCCCATCAGGATGGAACAACAGGCTGATCGATGGCGCGGGGCCGGTCACATCCGTGAGCTTGTTATGATCATGGTCCATGGCCGCATGGTCATGGGCGGAATGGTCATGAACGGCACCATCGGTGGACCCCATGGCGTGGTCGCTCATAGGATCAGAGCCCGTGGCCGCGAAAAGAAAGCCCAGGCCCGTGCCGAAGAAGAGGCCAATTATCAAAAAGACAAGTGTCTTTGGCATTCTATCCTCACCCAAGCTGTGCCGCGTCGCGACCGAGCTCCTTTCGTTCCTATGTAAGCAATCCACATCGGCGCAAAAGCCCTGACCCCACCTCATCAGGTGTCCTGCCATCGTCCGGCATACCTTCCAAAGACCAGTGGGTCATCTTCCGTCTCCTCCTGCGCCTCTCACCCGAGGCGGTTTCATAGGCGTAGGGCTGGTCTCCTGGCTTGCGGGTCATTGCCTGATCTGCCGCCTTCCCGGGTGCGTATCCCAGTGGCATGTGGCAGGGGCTCTCCGCTCACAGTCGCGGGGGCGGCTGACGATTGAGCGCCCGATTTGGGTCCGCGGTCACGTCATTCCCATTTCATCCCTTGGCGCGTCGCGCTTCAGGAACCTTACGGGCTCGGTATGTGCTGCGGTATCAAAGCCGTCAAGACGGATTGCGACCTCTTGAGCGATGTGGGCGGCGCATCTCGGAATTGGGGCTTGGCAAAGGCTGTGGGCTTGGTCCACGTTCGCCATCACAGGATCAATGCAAAGGTGGGCGATCATGTTGTGCCGGATTGGAGAGATTGAGGTTTGGCGTATCCTGGAATGGCAGGGTTTGTTTTTGCCGCCGGAGGAGCTTTTCCCCAATGCGCCACCCGATGTTGCACAGATCATGGAAGATCTGGCCCCTGGAACCGTTGATGCCGGGTCTGGTCGGATCATTCTGCCGGTGCAGGCCTATCTTTTGAAAACACCCGACCAAGTCGTGCTGGTTGATACCGGCATTGGCAACCACAAAACGTCAAAGTCGCTGCCCTTTTGGAGCGATCTGACCGACACCCGTTTTCTGTCGGCTTTGGCCGCAGCGGGGATTGCCCCTCAAGACGTGGACTTCGTTGTCTTCACCCATTTGCACACGGATCATGTGGGTTGGAATACGACCCTGCGGGACGGCGCTTGGGTCCCAACTTTCCCGAATGCCAGATATCTTATGCCGGACGCAGATGTGGAGATGCTCAGCGGGCGTGGCTTGGCAATCTATGATGAAAGCCTTGCGCCGGTCATTGATGCGGGGCTGGTTGATCGTATCGGTGCTGACTTCCCGCACAATGATCAGATCTCGCTTTTGGCAACACCTGGTCATTCCCCTGGCCATGTTTCGGTGCTTTTGAGCAGTCAAGGTCAGGAGGCCGTTTTGACCGGAGATGCTTTGCACTCGACCGCGCAGTGCCAGCATCCCCATTGGCAATTCAAGTTCGACTCGGATCCAGATCTCGCCGTGGCGTCTCGCAGGGCGCTCTTGGAGACATGTGTTGCGCGGGATCTGAGGGTGATTGGCAGCCATTTCACATTGCCCTCGATCGGCAAGATTACATCTGATGGGGATGCGTTTCGCTGGATGGAGCGGTAACCTCACGAATGAATCGACGGCGATTTTGCGCAATATCTTGTGGATAAGCCTAAATCGCTTTCCATATCGTGGGGTTTTGCATTGACAGCCTGATGCGCTGGCCCTCTCTATAGGTGCCAAGATCGGAATCGGCGACACGTATGGCATCGAAGGGGCCGCAGGACACAACGTGCAGTTTTCAAAGCTCAGGCTGACCGGGTTCAAAAGCTTCGTTGACCCTACCGACTTGTTCATTCAAGGCGGGCTTACGGGCGTGGTCGGCCCTAACGGCTGTGGCAAGTCCAACCTGCTTGAGGCTTTGCGCTGGGTCATGGGGGAAAACCGCCCCACCTCGATGCGCGGCGCTGGCATGGAAGATGTGATATTCGCGGGTGCCGCCACGCGCCCGGCGCGCGGGTTTGCGGAAGTCTCAGTTCATATCGACAATTCGGATCGCTTGGCGCCGGCTGCCTTCAACGATGCCGATCATCTTGAAATTGTCCGCCGTATCACGCGGGATGTGGGTTCTGCCTATAAGGTAAACGGCAAGGATGTCCGTGCCCGCGATGTTCAGATGCTGTTTGCCGATGCCTCAACGGGTGCGCACTCGCCGGCGCTCGTGCGGCAAGGGCAAATCTCTGAGCTGATCAACGCCAAGCCGAAAGCACGCCGTCGCGTTTTGGAAGAGGCGGCGGGCATCTCTGGCCTGTATCAACGCCGCCATGAGGCGGAATTGAAACTCAACGGGGCTGAGACCAATCTCACCCGCTTGGATGATGTGATCGAACAACTGGCGGCGCAATTGGCGCAACTGGCGCGGCAAGCTAAGCAAGCGGCCCGCTATCGCGCGATCGGTGAAGAGTTGCGCCATGCTGAAGGGCTCTTGCTGTATCGACGCTGGAGAGAAGCGGAAGACGCACGCCTGCGCGCCGAAGACGAGTTGCGCGATCGCACAACAGCGGCGGCCCGGGCGGAAGGAAATGCGCGTGATGCTGCGAAGCTGCGCGAAACAGCAGAAACCGCACTGCCCCCGTTTCGTGAAGAAGAGGCGATCGCAGCCGCACTGCTGCAGCGGCTTCAGGTTGCTTTTGATTCGCTCAGCGAGCAGGAAACAGCGGCTGTCGGGCGCATAGAGACGCTTGAAAACCGGATCGAACAGCTTGGCCTGGATCTGGAGCGTGAAGCAAACCTGAACCGCGATGCGGGCGAAACGATCGCGCGGCTGGAGGCCGAGGCCGAAGAGCTGAGTGCCGCCGAAGACGGACACGAAGACGCACTTGCCGCTGCAGATGCAGAAGCCAAAGATTCCGCTGCAATCCTTCAACAGCGCGAAACTGAGCTCAGTCAACTCACAGAAGACGTCGCTCGTCTGGCGGCGCGCCATCAGTCTTCGCAGCGCTTGGTGCACGACAATCGCACGACCTTGGAGAAAAGCGAATCTGAGGCGCTGCGCGCGCGTGAGGCCGCCGAAACCGCCAAAGCGGCCGTGACCACCGCGCAAGACGCATATGAGACGGCCCTAAAAGCTGAAGCGATTGCGGTTAAAACAGCGACGAGTGCCGAGGAAACCCTAGCCCTGGCCGACGAAGCGCAGGCCGATGCGCAATCGCGCGAGGCCGATGCCCGTGCGGAGCGGTCCTCTGCGGAAGGGGAGGTGAGTGCGCTGTCGGCTGAGGTGACGGCCTTGGCCCGTCTGGTGGAGCGGGATACGGCCGAAGGCGGGCAAATTCTGGATGTTTTGAACGTCACCGGCGGCTATGAAAAAGCGTTGGGTGCGGCTTTGTCGGATGATTTACGCGCCCCTCAGGTTGAAGTCGACGGCCCCTCGGGTTGGACAATTTTGCCGGATTATGATGCGGCACAATCTTTACCGCAAGGTGTTGCGCCGCTCTCGGATCATGTCCGCGCGCCCGGCGTCCTGGCCCGTCGTTTGGGGCAGATCGGCGTGGTGGACGCAGAAGCTGGTCCCGAATTGCAAGCCGGGCTGCAACCGGGGCAACGACTTGTCAGTATGGAAGGCGATTTGTGGCGCTGGGATGGCTATCGCGCCTGGGCAGAAGATGCGCCATCCGCGGCAGCACTCCGTTTGCAGCAACTGAACCGTTTGGAAGAGCTCAAACAGCAACTGAGCCATGCCACAGCGCGCGCGGAAGGTGCAGCACGCGCTCACGACACGCTGCGGGCGCGCTTGAAGGAGCTGGTGGCCGCTGATCAACAGGCCCGCGATGCCCGCCGGACGGCAGACACGGCTGTGAACGAGGCCAATCGCGCTCTGTCGCGGGCAGAAGCGGATCGCAACCTTGCCAGCTCTCGGCTTGAGGCGCTTGGCCTTGCAGTGGCCCGTCACGAAGAAGAGGCTATCGCCTCGCGGCAGGCGCTTGCAGAGGCGGAGAAAGGTCTCGATGGCCTGGAAGATCTGGGTGACGCGCGTGCAAGAGTTGACGATGTGAAACTGACGGTCGAGGCCGCGCGCCTGACCATGATGACCAAACGCGCCGGTCACGATGAGCTGCGCCGGGAAGGCGAGGCTCGGGTGCGTCGGTCTACCGAGATTGTCAAAGAGGTCAAGAGCTGGCGCGACCGTCTGGCCACGGCAGAGGCGCGCAGTGCAGAATTGCAAGAGCGGCAGGTCCAATCGCAAGACGATCTGGAAGACGCGCGTGCCAAACCCGAAGAGCTCGCCAATCAGCGTGTCGACCTGAACGGCCAGATCACCACGGCCGAGACGCGCAAGGCGAGTGCCACAGATGACTTGACTCAGGGTGAAAGCGCGCTTCGCAATGCCGTGCAAGCTGAAAGAGAGGCAGAACGCGCCGCTTCCGAGGCCAGAGAAATGCGCGCAGCGAGCGAGGCCCGCACGGAGGCCGCGCGTGAAACGCAGAGTTTGGCGCGGGATCGGATCTCAGAAGACCAAGACACAACGCCCGAAGCCTTGCTGGAGAAGCTGGACGCCGATCCTGACAACATGCCGTCCGCCGACAAGGTTGAAAGCGATGTGAACCGTCTCAAGCGCCAACGGGATGCTTTGGGCGCGGTCAACCTGCGCGCCGAGGAGGATGCCCGCGAGGTCGAAGAAGAGCACAATGCGCTTGTGGCCGAAAAAGAAGATCTTGAGGAGGCGATCCGCACACTTCGCAACGGCATCGCATCGCTCAATCGCGAAGGCCGGGAACGGCTGCTGACGGCTTTTGAGCAGGTGAATTCGAACTTCAACGTTCTCTTCAAGCATCTCTTTGGTGGTGGCGATGCCAATCTGGTGATGGTCGAAAGTGATGACCCGCTTGAGGCGGGTCTTGAGATCATGTGTCAGCCGCCGGGCAAGAAACTGGCCACGCTTTCGCTTCTGTCAGGCGGCGAGCAAACGCTTACCGCGCTTGCCCTGATCTTTGCCGTCTTCCTCGCCAATCCGGCGCCGATTTGCGTGTTAGACGAGGTGGACGCGCCGCTGGACGATGCCAATGTGGGCCGGTTCTGCGATCTCTTGGATGAAATGTGCCGCAGGACTGAGACGCGGTTCCTGATCATCACGCACCATGCCGTCACCATGAGCCGGATGGACCGCCTCTTTGGTGTCACAATGGGCGAACAGGGCGTAAGCCAGCTTGTGTCGGTCGACCTCAAGAAGGCCGAGGCGATGGTCGCTTAACCTGCACAGTAACCATTTCGTCGACCCTCAGGTCGCGATCAAACAAACGCTGACCCCACGCGATAGAGATCAATATCATCGCGGCCCCCGGCAACAGGGCCGGGCCAGGATCCTCGCCAAGAAACACCATCGCGATCAGCACAGCTGCCAGCGGTGCAAATGATGCTGCAAGAGAGATCGTGCTGGCCCTGGCGGTCTTCAGGGCCAGGGCCCATAAAAGCTGTCCCAACACCAAAACGATGCCTGCATAAACCCACACCCACTGCCACAGTATAGGGGCAAAGAGATCTTGGAAAACGGCTGGGCCATAGAGGATGCAGGCCCCAGAAAAGTAGATCAAACCACCTGCCACTGCTCGATAGACCGAAAACAGGCCGAGCGGCACGCGTTTGAGCCCGGCGCGAGACACCAAGGTCGACGCAACGTAGGACATGGTTGCCGCCAAAGCCGCCATCTCTCCAAGGCCAAAGCCGGCCCATCCGTCTTGGACCTTTCCCGGATGTTGCGCGGAGATGATCAGGAGAGCCCCGGTTAGGGCGATGAGCGCTGCAAAAAGGGCGCGCGGTTCAATCCGCTCTCCCAACAAAAAGAGTGCCCCCAAAAGGAAGAGTGGCGGTTCAATGCGGCTGATCAGTGTCACGTTGCTGACGCTTGTGTGCGCCAAAGCCACAAAGAAAAGCGCGGGTGTCAGTGCGGACGACAAGAACGCCGACAGCGTCAGGAGGCCCCAATCTCTGCGGTGTAAACGCCCGACACGAACAGGCTTCAAATCGTTGCGAAAAATATAGGCCAGCGGCACAACCGAGATCAGCGTGCCCAGAAAGTAGAGGTTGGAAAACGTTAGCGCATTTCGACCGTTCTCCACCGGTAGCATGGCTCCAAGATCGACAAGGCTGACCACAATCGGGTTAGCCGCCGCATAGATCATCACCGCGGCCCACGCTGCCGCAACGCCCCAAAGCGCTGTCCGCATGCTTTGAGGCGTGCTGTCAGCGGTCACTTTTCGAAGCTCGATGGCTTGTCTCATGGCTGTCATCCGGGGTCGCGCGTTAGTGTTAAAAGCGAATTAGACCGCAAGATGACAGGTATCGATGACCTGAGGAGTCAAACCGATTCAATCCGCTGTGAGGTGTCGCGACCAGGCCGTGCAGGACCGTGTCAGAAGTGTGGCACGTGTTTGTCTTGACCAAGATGCGCGTTTTCGAAACGCCTTGTTTTAAGGCGTTTCCCGCATCAAAGCACTTGGATCACTCAGGTTACATCTTCGTGAAGCTCAGGTGATCGTACCTGTTTTGTAGAGCCGAATTTTTACCCCGCCGTGGTCGATGTAAGGCCCTGGTGGGCCGAACGGCAAACCCGTTGCCCGGGCAAGGCCGGTCTCTGACGTCACCAGACCCACGCGCCAGCCTTGAAACGAGGTGCGCATTGCATTGCCGAACGCCGCATAGAGACCGTAAAGCAGTTTCTTGTTCCCGATCCGCGCGCCGTAGGGCGGATTGACCATGACAAGCCCGGCGGGGCCGTCTGGCCGGGTGGCCGCATTGACCGGCGCGCACTGAAATTCGCAAAGGGCCTCAACGCCCGCCCGCTCTGCATTCGCCGCCGCGAATTGGGTCGCGCCTTGGTCGCGGTCGCTGCCAAAGCCGATCACGCCATCCTGCATCTTGGGCGTTTCTTGCTGCAAATCGGCCCACTGTGCCGGATCAAAGCTTGCCAACTGCTCAAAGGCAAAAGACCGCGCGCGCCCGGGCATGAGACCGGCGGTTCTTTCTGCGGCTTCAAGGACGAAGGTGCCTGATCCACACATCGGATCGACCAGGCGCTCTCCGGGCTGGTATCCGCATTGCCTGAGAAAAAGCGCGGCCAATGTCTCGCGCATGGGAGCCTTGCTGACGGCTTGTTTCAATCCTCTTTGATGCAACGGCGCGCCCGACGTATCGAGGCTGATCGTGCACAGATCATCCTCGATCCGCACCATAATGCGCAACGCGGCTTTGGCCTCAACCGGCGCGCCGAGCTCTTCATTGATGGCTCGCGCCACCCGCTGTGCGGCCGCCTTGTTGTGGTAGATCTTTGAGGCGCGACAGGTCGCGTCCACCTTCACGGCCACATCCTTGCGCAGAACCGCGTCCCACGCGACCTTACGCGCCCGCTTGTCCAGTTGCGCCAGATGCATCGTACGAAACTGTGCCACCCGCACCAAGACGCGACCCGCGCCCCGCTAGCTGAGATTGGCGCGCCATACCTCTGGCCACCCGCCGGATAAGAGCACGCCACCAGACACAGACCCGGCGACAGCAAATCCGCCGTCGCGCGCTTCTTCTTCCAGAACAGCCTCGAGACCCGGCTGAACCGTCAGGAAAATCTCAAAGGCTTTAGCATCCAAACCCGAGCTTCTTTCTTTTCTCAAATACCCCGGGGGAAGCGGCAAAGCCCGAAGCTTTGCCGTTGGGGGCAGAGCCCTCGCTCAAAGCCTGTTCAAAAGCGCCGCCGTGGGCCAGGCATCTGCGGGCATACCAAGCTGCTTTTGCACATCCTGCACAGCCGCCCGCGTGCCTGCGCCAAGGATGCCATCAATCTTTCCCACATTGAATCCCCGCGCCTGCAGCTTTTGCTGCAGCGCCTTCATCTGCCCGCTGCCGAGCCCGGGCTCTGGCGCGCCTGCATCAAAGACCGGTGCGCCCTGCAGACGGTTTGCAAAGTAAGCGGCCGTCAGCACGTAGGTGAACGATTGGTTCCATTCAAAATACACCCGGAAGTTCGGATAGGCGATGAAGGCCGGCCCCTTGCGACCTTGCGGGACAATGATGCTTGCCGGCAGGTTCCCGGCCAATTGGCCATTGCGCCCGCGCACCCCAAGGGCAGCCCACTCAGATGCGCTCATTTGTGTGCGCAGCCCGGTTTTGGACCAATCCAAATTGGCAGGCAGCACGACCTCTTGCAGCCATGGCTCCCCAGCTCGCCAGCCAAGGTGCTGAAGCATTTTGCCACCAGACATAAGCGCATCGGGCGCAGAGCGTTTCAGATCCACCCGTCCGTCGCCATCTCCATCAACGCCATTATCGAGGATGTCCTGCGGCAGCATCTGCACCATGCCAATCTCACCGGCCCAGGCCCCCGTCGTGCGTTGCGGGTCAAAGTTACCTTTCTCGAAAAGCTTGAGGGCCGCAAACACCTGTGGGCGGAAGAGCTGCGGGCGACGGCAGTCATGGCTGAGCGTCACCAGCGCATTCAACGTGTTGAAATCGCCCTGAAAGCCGCCAAAATCAGTTTCAAAGGCCCAAAACGCCAAAAGCACGCCGCGGCTGACGCCAAATTGGCTTTCAACACTGTCAAACACGTTTGAAAGCTGACGGCCTTTGGCGATCCCGGTGTTCAGCCGATTTGCCGAAATCAACTGTCGCGCGAAATCCGTAAATGGTTTTTGAAAGAAGCCCTGGCCTCGATCCGCCCGCAACACCGCGCTGTCCTGACCTACCGAGGCAAAGAAACTGTCCACCGTGTTCTGGTTGTGTCCGCGCGACACCGCCTCGGCCTTCATATCTTGCACAAATCCCGAAAAGGAACCGCCGCATTGTTGCGCCAAAACGCTTGTGGCGCTGAAAATGATCGCGGCGGCTGTGGTGGAAAATAGCTTCATCTTACCCTCGTTAATGAAATGAGTGTTTCAGAGTGTAGTCGGCAATTTTCTAAGTGGAAACCGGGTAAACGATCACGTTCTAGGCGATGACGACACCTGCAAGCGTGCACAGTATCAAGACCGCCACCCAAACCCGCCAAAGGACGCTGACAGAGCCGTCAATGTCGTCCGGTCCAACGTCATGCTTGCCTTCCGAGTTCACGTAGGGAAAGTCGCGCATTTCGCCGTCGTAGGATCGCGGCCCAGACAAAGCGACGCCCAGGACTTGCGCCATTGCGGCCTCAGGCCACCCGGCGTTGGGGGAGCGATGATGCAGCGCGCTCTCAGAGATGTCTGAAAACTGCGCAAGATGACCGTAGAGCGCGGCAATCCCGGCCGCCGTCAGACGCGCTGGAACGAGATTGAGCACATCATCAAACCGCGCCGCCGCCCAGCCAAATTCTTTATGCTTGGGTGTGCGATAACCGATCATGCTGTCAGCTGTGTTGGTGACCTTGTAAATGAGTATCCCCGGCAGCCCGCCTAAAAGAAACCAAAAGGCCGGCGCGATGATCCCGTCAGAGAAATTTTCAGCCGCCGACTCAATTGCGGCCCGTGAAACGGCCGGGCCATCCATATCCGAGGTGTCACGTCCCACAATCTGAGCAACGGCCATGCGTCCGTCTTGCACCGAGATCCGGAGCGCGTCTGCAACCGCCGTGACATGTTGTGCCAGCGATTTCTGCGCCAGGAGTATGGCCGCGACGACCACCTCAACCACCCATCCAAACTGTGCCAGGATCGTGCCGATCAGCCATGCACCCGCGACCAAAACGATCAGTGTCAGCACACCCTTGGCCCACTGTAATGAGCCGTTGTTCAATGTCTTGTTGAGATACCCAACGGCACGCCCCATCAACACCGCAGGATGCGGGAGCCTGTCCCAAAGCCATTTCGGCTCTCCCAAAGCGCCGTCCAGCGCCATGGCAACGACAAGCACCAAGAAGGTGTTCATGACCCGACCGTCATTTCTGATGCAAGAACGTTCACGCGTCCCCCGTCATCCCTTTCGGGCGTGTAAAAGCGGATATGGGGATGCGTTACAAGTCACACAAGCTGGGTTTTGATCAATGCGCTGCTTTCCAAGGTGCGATGCACTGGGCACCGATCAGCGATTTCCAGAAGCTTCTGCCGCTGTTCTTCGCTCAAATCTCCGTCGAGGGTGATCACACGGCGAAACGTATCTGCTTTGCCGCCCGGTTGATGCCCCGCATCTTGCGCGTGCACTTTGTCGTGGCTCACATCTACCTGGACCTGGGTCAGAGGCCATCCCTTGCGGCGGGCATACATGCGAATGGTCATGGACGTACACGCACCCAGCCCGGCTGTTAGAAACCCATAGGGCGTCAACCCGCGATCGGTGCCGCCATAGGCCTCTGGCTCATCGGCAAAAACATGGTGTTTTGGCCCTGCATTCACATCTTGCAAGAACCCGTTGGGATCGGCCTCTCGCACGCGAACAATCCCTTCTGGTGTGTCCGGAGGCGGGGCCGGCGGACGCAGGTCGAGATAGCGCGTCGCCCAGGTTGCGATCAGCTCAGCCGCGTATTCGGCGTCTTCTGGGGCGCTGATCAGATGATCAGCATTGTCCAGCGTGACAAAAGACTTGGGATGCTTGGCGGTCCGAAAGATTGCGCTGGCATTCTCAATGCCGACAGTGGCATCTCTGGGCGCATGAAGCACCAAGAGCGCGCGCTTGAGGTTGGCGATCTCGCCTTCTAGGTGTTCGGCTTTCACATTCTCCACAAAGTTCTGTCCGATGCGTATTGGCCGGCCACCTAGCATGACCTCAGAGGCGCCTTTTGCCGCAATATCCTCAAGGGCGCCGCCAAAGTTGTGCGTCACATGGCCGGGATCGAATGGGGCCCCAATGGTCACAACGGCGCGCACACTTTCAATCTGGCGGGCTGCCCCCAGGACGGCCGCGCCACCAAGTGAGTGCCCGATCAGCATTTGTGGGCCCATGCCGCGCGCCTCAAGTGCTTTTGCCGCCTCTAGGAGGTCATCAATGTTGGTGCGAAAGGTGGTATTTTCGAACTCGCCACCCGAATGCCCGAGGCCTGTGAAGTCAAATCGTAGAACAGCGATACCCGCCCCCGCGAGCCGGGCCGATATGCGTCGTGCAGCCGGGATATCCTTGGAACAGGTGAAGCAATGCGCGAAAAGAGCCGTCGCCAGGACAGGCCCGTCGGGCAGATCAAGCCGCGCGGCGAGTGTCTCGCCGCTGTGTCCGGAAAAGGTGATGCGTTCTGTGGGCATGGGTGCTCCTTTCCCTTGGCCGTGATCGAAGGTAGGGAACGCGGCAGGATTGCACCAGCCGTGTGACGCCGATGTCACGGCAAGGTGAGAGATGTGACATGCGAGTGATACGAGTTTTCATAGGACTGGTCGTGGCTGCCCTCGCCATGAGTTTCATGGGCGCGTTGCATCCTCTGGGAGACAGCCTGGCGGTGTTTCGCATCGCTTTCTGCCTTGTGCTTTTGGTTTGCGTTCTGGCCCTTCCGCGAGGCGGTTATGCTCAAACCTTTCTTATCGGCACGGCCCTGCTTGGTCTTGGATCCGCGCTGTGGCACAGGATCCCCGTAACCGAACCAGGCCCTGTGACAATCTACCAAAAAAATGTTCTGCACTGGAACGCAGAACTTTCGTTGCTTGCGGCCGATATTCTGTCAGCCAAACCAGATTTCGTGACACTGCAAGAGGTCTCAGAGCAAGGAGAGCCGCTTTTGCGCGCATTGAAGACGGCATATCCGTATCAGCATTTATGCCGCTTTTCATCGCTTAGTGGTGTCGCGGTTCTGAGCCGATTGGAGCCTATAGATGACGGTTATTGCCGTATTGAATATGGCATGGCCTTGATAACCGTTGATTTGCCATCGGGCCCTCATCATGTCGCGGCAGTGCATTTGTCCTGGCCTTTTCCGCGCAATCAGGCGGCTCAGCTCAAGCTGCTTTCGTCAGATCTGCGCAAATTTGAGCATCCCTTCTTGATCGGAGGTGATTTCAACATGGTGCCATGGTCACACGCATTGACGCAGCTGGCCAAAGCGTCTCGAACGCAGCGCTCTACCCCGGCGCGGACCACGTGTCTCATTGGCAGTGTACCTCTTGCAATCGACCATGTCTTTGCCCCGGGCGGCGGTTATGTGGAAACACGCCCCCTGCTGGGCGCGGATCATTTTGGCCTTGTGGCGCGGGTCCACCCGGCGCCGCAAACATCTGTTCGGATCAATGCGAATTGAATTGCGCCTTTTTGGCGTCGTTTTGATCGTCATTCGTTAATCACACCGCTGTAATCCAACCATTGGGTTAGTGGAGAGACGGGATGACCATTCGTTTGCGGACGATACGGGATGTGCGGACGTTTTCTGTCGCGGTGACGGCAGTCGTCATTCTGAGCAGCATGGCACTGCAACAGCTCCTTATTCCATTTGACATCGCCACCCAAATTCGCTGGCCTGGCATGCTCATATCCTTCATCATTGCTGCGCCGGTGAGTTTCTTCATTGGCCTCCGCATGCTTGAGATCCACCGCCTAAACACGCATTTGGAACAAACGGTGAAGCATGACCTTTTGACGGGCTTGCTCAATCGACATGCCTTTATGGACCACATAGAGGAAGAGCAACGCTTGCCCGGCGCGATCATTATGGCTGATATCGACCATTTCAAACTGTTCAATGACACCTACGGCCATGCCGCTGGTGATGCCGCCTTGAAACAGGTGGCCCGCACGTTTTTGTCTCTTTGTCGGGTCGATGATCTGGTGGCGCGCTACGGCGGTGAAGAATTCATCGTCTTTTTAGCGGATACCAACCTAGAAGACGGGGTGAAAGTTGCCGAGCGCCTGCGCGCGCGGCTGGCCAGAAAGCCCTTGGTCCATAACGGTCGCGCGATCCAGATCTCAGGAAGTTTTGGCGTGGCTGTGCTCGACCATCCAGATCATGCCGACGAGGCGATGGCCCGTGCTGATGCAGCGCTTTATGCGGCGAAACACCAAGGCCGCAACTGCGTAAAAGCCGAAACGTCAGCGGATATCGCTTAGCCTCGAAACTCTGTTCACGTGTAACCTTTGAGGCTTTGTTGACCCACGACGCGCTCAAACCCCGCCGTCTCGAGCGGCAGCTTCTAGGATGGGGGCTAGGCGTGATGCCCATGTTCTTTGGTGATGGATCTCTGAGATGAGGTCATTGCGCAGTTCGATTAACACGTTGGCGCGTCCGTGCAAGATCGCGTGCCGCTCAATTGCGTCCCCTTCCAAAGCGCCATCGTAGGGTTCATTGTCACCGATGCACAGATCTGGCTCTGCCCTCAGACGATTGATCAATGGGCGGGTCAGACGTTCATCCGAGTTGTAGAGAATGCCCACATGCCAAGGTCTTGGCGGGCGTCCTCTGAACTGTCGCGTGAAACTATGGACCGAGACAATCACAGTGTCTTCTTGCCGTGCCGCCAGACGCGCAACCGCATCATGATAGGGTCGGTAATACTGATCAAGCCGCCGCTCCCGCTCTTTATGATCGGCATATCGATTGCCGGGTATGATTGTCCCGTCGTATAGTTTCATCAAGATGGTCGGATCATCCTCGCCACGGTTGGGGTCAATCACCAGACGAGAGAAATTGGCGAAGACCGCCGGAGCATCCAAGGACGCCGCCAATGCAGAGGCCAGCCCTTCGGCACCGATGTCGTAGGCAATGTGGCGTTCCATATCGGCCGGATCCAAACCCAAACTCCCCCCATTTACGCAAGGCGGCACGACATTTACGGCGTGATCGCAGGTGATCAGCCACCGCGCAGGCCGGTCTTGGCCTTCAATGCGGAATGGTGTGTATGTCATTGAGGTGTCATATACATTTTTGACGGGGGGTAGGATTGCTCGAAATCTGATCGCCACGTGTGGTGACGCGCATGAGTTGGTCTATGACAGTTGCGGACAGAAGGGAATTGCGTAATAAGCGAGAGGCGAACACGTTAGCGATAACGCGCCCCACCTTTTGCCCGGCGTTCTCCGCCGGCTTTCAAATAATAAAGGACAGAGCGCCGTATGAGACGCCACCGCAACGTTAAGATTGTCGCCACGCTTGGCCCAGCCTCGGACACATATGACACCATTTGCGCGCTTCATGAGGCGGGCGCAGATGTGTTTCGCCTGAACATGAGCCACGGGGATCATGGTTCGATCCGTGAGAAGCACCGCATCATTCGGCAGATCGAAGACGACCTTGATAGCCCGATCGCGATCCTTGCGGACCTACAAGGCCCGAAACTGCGCGTTGGAGCGTTTTCAGCGGGCGAAGAAGAGCTGAAGCCCGGCGCGGCCTTCAGGCTCGATCTGGATCCAAAAGAGGGCGATGTGACCCGTGTTTGTTTGCCCCACTCAGAGATCTTTGAGGCGTTAAAACCGGGTGCGTCCTTGTTGGTCAATGACGGGAAGATCCGCCTCAAAGTCACCGAATGCGGCGCGGACTTTGCGGAAACCGAGGTGGTTGTGGGGGGTACGATCTCTGATCGCAAAGGCGTAAACGTACCCGATGTCGTGTTGCCGCTGGCCGCTTTGTCGGAAAAGGACCGCGAAGATCTGGAATTCGTCTGTGAACTCGGCGTCGATTGGCTTGCTCTTAGCTTTGTGCAGCGCGCGGCAGACGTGGAAGAGGCGCGCCAGCTTGTCAACGGACGTGCGGCGCTTTTGTCGAAGATTGAAAAGCCCTCTGCAGTGGAATGGTTTGATAGTATTCTTGAGGCCTCAGACGGCATAATGGTGGCGCGTGGAGACCTTGGGGTCGAACTTCCGGTTCAGAATGTACCCCCGATCCAAAAACGTTTGGTTCGCAAATGCCGTGCCAAGGCCAAACCAGTCATTGTGGCCACGCAGATGCTGGAATCCATGATCGAAAGCCCAATGCCTACGCGCGCCGAAGTCTCTGACGTGGCCGCTGCGATCTACGAAGGCAGTGATGCCGTCATGCTGAGTGCCGAATCTGCCGCTGGCAGCTATCCGATCGAAGCTGTGACCACGATGGACAACGTGGCACGCGAAGTGGAAGACGATCCGACCTACACCCAGATCATAGAAGCCAGCCGCGTGGCCGCCCGCACCTCCGTCGCGGACGGTATTGTGGTGGCGGCTAG
>ERZ1740068.486-NODE-486-length-19239-cov-4.945892_pt1 | contig 19239 bp, 22 predicted proteins | sample MGYA00581735_ERZ1740068 | MGnify/ENA primary metagenome ERZ1740068 (study PRJEB43018, sample SAMN04849740) | marine metagenome | isolation source: floating plastic debris | place: Pacific Ocean | collected 2008-08-30 | study: EMG produced TPA metagenomics assembly...
AGCGCCGATGGGAGTATGATGCCAGCGAGATCTGTGTCGCGGAAGACGAAGGCATGGCACATGTGAGCGGTGTCACGCTTGACCAGATACTGCACGCCTTACAAAAGTTGGTGCCTGACATCGACACCGATCGGAGCCCTCCCACAAAACAAGGCGGGTTGGACCGGGCCGCGCTCAGTCACAAACCCACAGAGATCTAGAAATCGTTTCACGCGGACTGAATTTGTTGCCCTTTCAAAAAGCCTTTAGTTGAGCACCTCAAGGGCCAAGGCAATCCCCTGACCGCCACCAATACAAAGGGTGACAACGCCGCGCTTCAGCCCGTCACGCCGCATGGACTGGACAAGTCGGGTGGTCAACCCCGCACCGGTTGCACCGATCGGGTGACCATGAGCAATAGCACCCCCTTCGACGTTCACGATGTCTTCAGGCAACTGCAAGTCGCGCAATACGGCTATCGCAATAGCGGCGAAGGCTTCGTTGATCTCGATCCGGTCGATTTCCCCTGTTTTCCAACCCGCGCGTGCAAGGGCCTGTTGAACCGCGGGAACCGGACCCAAACCGAACATGCCAGGTTCGACCGCGCAGATGCCATAGGAGACAATCCGCGCAATTGGCTCCAACCCGTGGTCGTCTGCCCACCCACGTTCGGCTGCGATTATCGCTGATGCCCCCGTGTTCAAACCGGGCGCGTTGTCGGCAGTGATAGACCCATCCTTGCGAAATGCCGGGCGCAGTTTTGACAGGCTTTCCAGTGTTGTGTCGGTCCGGTTTTTTTCGTCCCTGAGGAACGAGACTGTTCCCTTGCGACTTGAAACTTCAACAGGAATGATCTCAGCATCGATGGGCCGCGGATTGCGCGTCGGAAAATCGCCGTTGTGAGCGTTCGGCCCAGCGGTCCTGTTCTTCGCGGCTGATGCTGTGGGATGTCACAAGGTCTTCGGTGTGCCAGCCCGAATGCTCTCCAGAGAACGCATCGTTCAGGCCGTCGCGCAACATACTGTCATACACCTGCCCATCACCCATTCGGTGGCCCCATCGCCCGGCGGGGTCCAGATAGGGGGCCAAATCCATGTTCTCCGCGCCACCCGCAATGGCACAGTTCAACGCGCCAATCATGATCTCCTGTGCGGCAGAGACAATCGCCTGCGCGCCGGATCCACAAACGCGGTTGACGGTCATCGCCGGAACAGTAACCGGAAGATCTGCATCGATCGCGCATTGCCGGGCGGGATTCATCTTGTTGCCCGCCTGAATGACGTTGCCCATAAAGACACTCTCAACCATTTTGGATCAAGCTTTGAGCGTTCCAGTACGCCTTTGATCGCAGTTGTTCCAAGATCGGTTGCCGGAACGGTTTTCAGGCTGCCGCCATAGAATCCGATTCCAGTGCGAAGCGGATTGCACAGAACGACTTCGTGAGATTTCATTGTCGCTGGTCCTTTGAATATCAGGTTTAGAGTGTGGGGTGTCCGTCAGAGCCGAAGGCCACCATCAACTTCCAGAATGCGCCCGTTGAAATAGTCGTCCTCCAGAATGAATCGTGCGGCGTACGCGATCTCATCAGGGCGTCCAAAGCGGCGGGCCGGAATCGTGGCGGTGATCCGATCCTGTATGTCCGATGGCATGGCCGAGACCATGCGCGTTTCACAAAACCCAGGCGCAATGCCAGCCGCACGAATACCGTAGCGCGCCAGTTCTTTGGCCCATGTCACCGTCATCGCGGCAACACCTGCTTTCGCAGCGGTATAGTTGCTTTGCCCGACATTCCCGGCCCGTGAAATGCTTGAAATGTTGATGATCGCGCCGCCATGCCCCCCCTCGATCATCTGTACAGCCGCTTCTCGCCCACACAGGAATACCGCAATCAAATCCACATCAACAACTTTCCGGAAATCGGCGAGGGACATCTTTTTGGAGACTTTATCGCTCTTGGCTTTGACCAGCAGGCCATCGTTTGTGATGCCTGCATTATTGATCAAACCATCCACACTTCCAAAGTCCGAATTGATTGAGGCGAACAAGGTCTCGACGGCTTGTTCGTCTGTCACATTGACAGAGTAACCCTTTGCCCGAACACCTGCGCTGGAACAGGTGCGCACAGTTTCATCAAGTTTGCTCTTGTCCAAATCAACCAAGGCCAGATTGGCACCTTGCTGTCCGATCTCTTTGGCCACTTCCGCTCCCAGCCCCTGAGCTGCGCCAGTGATCACAATTGTTTTGTCTTTCAGGTCCATCTCAAAGCTCTTTCTGATGCGTTTCATCTGGCTGTTTAGCGACCGATCACAGCGGTATCCAAACGCTGCTAGGGGGCCGCGCCGCGCGTAGGCGATTGATATGTGAATTCGGAGGGCGGCTACCGGCTCAAGCCTTTTTCGACACCGTCTTTTCAGCGTTTTCTTGGGCAATGTGTCCGAGTTGGATCATGGCCTGCTCACCCAGTTCCGCCATTTCCGCGAACTCGAGACGATAGTCCTGGACGGCTTCTTTGTAGAACTCGGACTGAGCCGCGCTCAGATCTTTAGGTTTGGTGCATTTGCTGAGCCGTTCGAGCAAAGCCGCGTCTTTTTTGAATCGCTCGCCAAGGAAATTCATCCAATGCTGGTTCATCGCCAGCCAAACTGCAGCGGGGTTTTCACCAGCAGTTGCGGTGTCAGTAAACTTGGACATGAAGGGCTGTAACATTACCGTTTGATCAATATCTGGGATCGAGGGTGTCTCTTTTGTGCTCTTGCTGGTTTGAGGTTCTTTGGTCACGAGTGTCTCCTATGGATCAGGTGGCAGATGACCTAGCAATTCGCACTTTAGAAAAGACAACAATTGATGCCCGTCAATTCAGGAACAGGATGCGCAAACTCTCGGTGCTGACTATCAACGCAACACTTTTGCTTAAGGATCGGACGCTACGCGGATACGTCCAAGCCAACCGCCCGCCATGCGGAAAAAACGCGTTCTGTCAGTTGGGGATTCACACCCGATGCCCGATAGTGCTGTCCGATGAAGCTTTCGAAGTCTGGAAAACGATCGAGGAGAGCAGCCTTTTCATATTGCGCGGCATCCATGTCTCCAGCTTCAACGAGCATCCAAATCAGATGGCACGTGTAGAAAAACTTGTCCGGCAGCGGATTGATCCGCATTTCTGCCAAAGCCTCTTGTGGTCCTTGTGTCTGCATCAGGACGTATGCGCGGATAAGGCGATACCATCCTGGATGTAGCGGGTTGAGCATAAGCGCCTTGTCCAACATCGGAAGTGCCCGTTCCGCGCCATCGCGAACCATAAAGCACATTCCTAGCATCGCCAGCATGTCCGAGTGACCAGGATTAAGTGTCAACGCCCGATCAGCGGCTAAGTGAAAACGTCCAAAATGACCCAGATGGAAGTGGGAACATGCCAAAGCGCAATACGCCATTGCACTGTCGCTGTCACACTCGACCGCCCTTTCCGCATGCTTTAAAGCGCGCTCAAGGATATCGGCAGGCATTCCACCAGTTTCTAACCTGTATTCATCCAGCCAGAGAAAGGCTAAAACGGCGTGTGCCGAAGTTGAGTCGGGATCTTGCAGGATAGCGTTTTCAAGCCCTGCCCTGATCTCGACCCGTTCCGCTTGGTCCAGTTCTATGCCCTTACGATAATAGCGATAGACCCAGTCAATGGTGTCCCACTTCGTCGACTGACCAGCCCGCCCCGCTCGCGCGGCAATTCTGCCAATCGGTCCGAACCTGTCGGATATCCGCCAAGCAATACGCTCGGCCATTTCATCTTGCATCGCATAGAATGCGGTGGGTTTCATCGGATTTTGAAAATGCTCAGCCAGGATCACCTTGTCTTCGCTGGCATCAATGAGGTTGATCGAGATGTTGACCGTCTGTTCATCGTTTCTGAGGCTGCCCTCAAGAACAAAGTCAGGTTGGAAGCGCGCGCGCATTTGCCTGACACTCAAACCGTCCGTTTTCGCTTGCTGTGTCGTTGATCGTGAAAACACTGAGAATTCCTTAAACCGGGATAAGTCCGTTATGATCTCTTCCGTTAACCCAAGAGAAAACGCCTCGGTTACTGTCTGCTGACTGAAATCGTCAAAAGGCAGCACGGCAATGGACGGCCTGTTTGGAGATTGGACCGGTACACTCCACTCCTCTTCCGCTTGCCATCCGGCCCCAAAAAAAGGGGCAAACGTCGGCTCATATGATCCTTTCGCAATAGTGATGCGCAGGGGGTTCTGAGCGCCGTCTTGCGCATAGTATTGGTCCAGTTTTTGCCGCAAGGCCCGTGCCTGTACCCGGACGATCGTATCCGTCTGCGGATCGAAATCTTCCGGTTTGTCGAAGACCTCCAAACCAATCGTATAGCCTTTGAGACGATCCACCCGCCCGGCCAGGGTTTCTTCGACAACGTATGTCAGAAAGCGCGAAAGTCGCGGTGCGTTGCAAAACTGGCGGCTGCTGACGACTTGCGCCAGATGGGCTGTCACCGTTTCGGGTGGCACAGAAGTCTTTGATTTCATGTCTCTGCCCCCTTTCTCACCGTCGATGCCTGCGCGCAGTTCCGCCGCTTCACCGTCAGACTCACTGTGAAACACTTAAACGTCCAGCACCAATGATTAGTTAGAAAACTAGCAATGGCGTCAATTAACCATATCCGATGGTTTGCGGCGTCAAGAAAGACAGCAAAATTCAACCATACTTGGGGGTGGGACGATGACCGAATTGATGGCGACAGCACACGTTGCAGAAAACGCAACACGGGTCCGGGCTGCAAAACCTATACGTGGATACGACGCTCTACTTTACAAGGATGCGCGGGATGGCAGACATACTCTGGTCGCAAAACCGCACGTTCAACCAGCTGCCAACAACAGGAATAGTGGTCCCTTGCTCTCTCTGTTCGAAGCAAACTCCTTTGAACAGCACTATCAACCCAACAGTACAATTCTTCTGCATGGCCACACTGCCGACGCGCTTTTTCTGGTGGTTTCCGGCGTTGTTCGGTGCTGTACCATCAGCGAAGATGGCAGGCGGCAGATCTTTCGATTTGCCAAGAAAGGCGAATTTGTCGGAATTTCCGACATCGACACTTGGCACTTTACGGCTGAGGCCGTCGATCATGTTATTGTAAAATCCATCCCACGCGCGGCGGTTGAGCAAACTCTCCCGGTCAGTATCCCGTTGCGACAAGAAATCCGGGCGCATGTTTGCAGCCAACTGGAATGTCGCGAAAAACAGTTGCTTTCGATGGTGACGAGCAAAGCGCCTGAACGGCTCTTTCAGTTCCTGAGCGAATTTGCATCATCAAGACCGGGAACGGGCTACATCGCGTTGCCAATGTGCCGCCGCGATATCGCTGATCACCTTGGCATGTCGGTTGAAACGGTCAGTCGCGCGTTCAGCGATTTGAAGGCGAAAGGCCGTATCGATCTTGCCTGTGCCGAAAAGTTCAAGATATGCGATCCCGCGCATCAAGAAGTAACACAAACTTCACGCCGGCTCACATAGCAAAAATTGCGCACACACTGTTGATTGTGTTGTTCCGAAAATCGACCAGATTTTGCGATCGGCTGCGCACAACGCCTTGGAACACGAGGGTCGGCCCCAAGTCGCTGTGAACACTCGGTCAATCAGACAGGTGGCATGCAATCAGCAGCATCCATATCAAGAACCGGGTCATCCGGACTGCATTCTTGGCCGCTGATCGGGTAGTGGTCCGGGTCTGTGCAACCAGCGACGGCTGCCAAGATCATGATGATTGCCAGGTATGATAGTTGTTTCATTGGTTTTCCTCTTTCTGGTTGTTCATGGTTTTTTGCTCTTTTCCATCGTCCGGATCGGCGGCGGTGCCAGAGCGCTTGTCTTTCTTCAGCGCTTCGAACCCGATGATCACATCAAGGAGTTCTGTGGTGATTTCGCTTTGGCGCATCGCCCGCGTGTCAGACTTGAGGGCGTCGAGCCTGTCATCCACGGATTGTTCGGCTTGCTGCATCAACGCCAGCCGCGCGGCGTTCTCGGTGACCAAGGCCTCTGCAGAGGCCCGAAACAGGCTTGCGAACAGATGTCCTCGGATCAACGCCATGAACAGGTTTTCGAGCGGCAGCGAAAAATATGGCAGGCTGCTTGAGACCCATGGCCTTGCCTGAAGATCGGCAATCATCGACGCGTCAAGCGGCAGCAAAGCGACAGTTTTTGGTGCCTGCATCCCGCCTTCTTTCCGCGCGAAATAGGCAAGGGAAACCGATATCTCATGTGGTCGATTGTCCTGTCTTAGGATATCCAGTTTCTGCGTTAGGAGGTTTGCAAGCCGCCCGATCCCGTCCACAGAAGCAGGCGGAAAGAACGCCTTTTCGACCTCAAAGCCCTGATCCGCCAACGCATCCGCCATCTGTGCACCGACGCATAGGACAGTCGTTTGTGCGCTGATGTGTTGCCCGACGTGGCCCGCAAGCGCCTCGTTATAGTTTCCGCACAACCCATGGTCGGATCCGAACACCACCATCACCTGCGCAGCACCATCTGGTTGAGCCAGAGTGATCGGCCCTGATTGCGACATGAAGGCATGCAACCCCTCCAGCACCGTTTCGTGATAGGCCGCGATAGCACTGGCTGCGCGTTCATACGGGGCGGAATTGATCACCGACAGCGTCTTCATCGTGTGCACGACACTGCGGATACCCTGCATGCTGGTCGTGCGGCGGATGAGCGAATCAAGAGTTTGCGCCATCGCATGCCCCCAAAGCTGCACGCGCCCGTTGTCCAAGGGCAGCCATTCGCGCGCGGGCATCGTCGTCAAACGGCGCATTTTGCGCGATCTGTTGTGTGATATCTTCCAGCTCTCGTGCGGCCGCCGTGCGCAGATTTACCATCACCTTGGTTGTATCTGCCTCGTTCAAGCCGTCGAACTGGCCATCCATGGCGGCCACCAAAATCGCCAGTTGTTCAATAGCCGGCAGGGGATCGCGCTCGGCTTGCCGCAAGGACGCCCGGACAGCTGCCCCCCGCATCAGCCGTGCACGGGTCGCATCATCCAGCCGGGTGCCAAAGCGGGCAAAGTCTTCAAGCTCTTCAAACTGGGACAGGGTCACGCGCAGATTGCCTGCCACGGATCGAAACGCTTTGCTTTGGGCCTTGCCGCCCACTCGGCTGACCGAGACGCCCAAATCGACCGCCGGAAACTGGTTCTTTCGCACAAGGCGGGGGGACAAATAAATCTGCCCGTCGGTGATCGAAATCAAGTTGGTCGGAATATAGGCGGACAGGTTTTCGGCCTGCGTTTCGACCACCGGCAACACGGTGATCGACCCGCCGCCCACAGCATCGGTGAATTGACCCGCACGTTCCAGCAGCCGCGCGTGAATGTAGAAGATATCGCCGGGAAACGCCTCGCGCCCCGGCGGGCGGCGCAGTAGCAACGACAGTTCGCGATAAGAACGCGCATGATGGGTCAGATCATCCAAAACCACCAGCACGTCACGCCCCTGCCCTGCATAGTATTCAGCCATTGTGAGCGCAGCATAGGGTGCGACATAGGCCAGCCCTGCCGCATCTTCATCCCCCGCCGACAGTATGATCGTGCGGGCCATCATGTCGCCTTGTGTGATCGCGCCGATCACCTTGGCCACTGCGTCACCACGCTGGCCAATGGCGCAATAGATACAGATCACATCGGTGCTTGCCTGGTTCAGGATCGCATCCACAGCCAGCGAGGTCTTGCCCGTCTGTCTGTCCCCGATCACCAGCTGCCGCTGCCCTAACCCAACCGGCACGGCGGCATCCACGACCTTGATACCCGTCGCCAACGGTCGGGAAATGGCCTTTCGGTCCAAAATTTGTGGCGCTTCAGCCTCGACTGGTCGCATGGTCTTGGCCGAAATGGCCCCTTTGCCGTCCTGCGGATCACCAAGGGCGGTAACGACGCGGCCAAGCAGTTCGGGTCCGACCGCGGCACTTACGACCGTGTGGGTGCGAAACACGGGCGTGCCAACTGCTACACCGTCAGAAGGGCCAAGAAGGACAACACCCAAGCGACCCGGCTCCAGATCAAGAACAATGCCCTGTACGCCATTCTCAAAACGCAACAGCTCGTCGGACAAGGCCCGTTCGAGCCCTGTCACCACGGCAATCCCGTCGGCTACTTCGGCCACTTGCCCAATCTCGCTCAATCGGGCGGCGGGCGCAGGCGTGTTCAGCAGAGCCTGCACAAGACCCTGCGGGTCTGCACCTGTTTTGGCGGCATCAGTGTTCATAAGAGTGCGCTTTCATGTCCGGGTTCTTGGCCAGTTGGTCAGTGATCATCGCGTCCAGCCCGTCGATGTAGGACGCGGTTGTCCAGTCCACCTGCGCCCCACCCACGCGCAATACCAACCCCGGCGGCTGCTGTTCATCCGTCTCGAACCACACCGCAATATCGGGCAACAGTGTCTTTATCTCTGCGGTCAAAGCGTCTTGTGTCACTTTCGGCAATGGGTCCCGGCTGGTGATGACCGCGCCGGATGCCTGCCCAGCCGCGTGGGTTAGGTCTTTGACCATCGGCTTGATCTGTTGCACCAGATGATGCGCCATTCGCGCTTCCAACGTCTCGTCCGCGAGGTCATTCAGCGCTTTGCGGGTCAGGGACAACAAGGCTGCCGCCCCGGCGTTATGCAATTTGGTGGCATAATCTTGCGCCTGAGCGTCCAATTGAGCCTGCCAAGTTGCTTGCTCTAAGTTCATTTTCTCGTGCGCATCGGCAAGCAAGGCATCACGCTGTTCTTCGGCTTTCTTTCGGATCGTTTCCGTCATCTCCGACTGCGCGACATTCAAAGCCTGGACCTTGTTATGGTATTCCAGCTCGGTCGCCTCAGCCTGATCCTTGGCTTTCACCGCCACTTGCATCCTGTTGGTGATCTCAGCCTCGCGGGCATGGATGCCATCGAGAATAGGGCGATACAGGAACCGCTTCAAAAGCCAGACCAACACCAAAAAGTTGGCGATCTGAGCCGCAACCGTGATCCAGTCGATAGACATGGATCAGTTCCCCGCTGTCTGCGCCGCTTCCAACGCGGCGGTCCAGAACGGGTTCGCAAACATCAGAATCATTGCAACAACAAAGCAGTAGATTGCTGTGGATTCGATCATGGCGAGGCTGACGAACAACGTCCGGGAAATGATCGGGGCGGCATCTGGCTGCTGCGCGATGGCACTCAGCGCGGTTGAGGCCGCGCGGCCCTCACCGAGGGCAGGACCAATGGCCCCGAAGGAAACGGTAAGTCCGGCCGTGAAGATCGAGATGGCGGCAATAATAGCAAGTTCGGTCATGGGATATCCTTTTGAATTCTTGAGGGAGGTGCGGTGGCGCTGGAGATGTAAACTGTCGCCAAGATCGCAAAGATATAGGCTTGGATCATGCCGGTCAGCAGGCCGAGCACATCCATCACGACTGGAAAGAAGAACGGCGCAACCGTCAGCAAAATTGCGGCAATGACCGCCCCACTCATGATGTTGCCGTAAAGACGGATCGCCAGCGATATGCCGCGCGAAAACTCAGAAATGATGTTGAAGGGCAGCATAATGACCGAGGGTTCCAGATAAGTCTTGAGATACCCGCCAAGGCCCCGACTGCTGATGCCGAACAAAGGCACGGCAATTAGCACAGACAGAGCAAGCGCCGTGGTAGTGGACAGCGACGATGTGGGAGGCTCGAACCCGGGAATTACCAGAAGCAGGTTCGATGCTGCGACGAACAGAAACAGGGTTCCGGCATAATAAAGAAGATGGCGCGACGGGCCTTGGCTGATCTCTTCGATCTGGCCCTGAATGCCCTGCACGATCACTTCGAGCGCTGTGCGCCAGCGATTCGGTGGCACGTCGGGGCGCAGATTGCGGGTGATCAGGATTGACGCGACGGTTAACAGAGCCATCACGATCCACGTATAGAAAACGGTCGCGTTGATGGGCACGCCCCACGCGCTGAACATGATGGTGTCATCGGGTGACAGATTCACGATGCACCTGCCTTTGGGATACCCGCGCGGGCAAACGTTGTGGCGATGAAGCGCGACACAAGGAAGGCTGTCGCATAGCCAAGCTCGGCCAAGGGCCCGCCCTGTGCCAAGACGATCCAGCCCACGCCAAGCAAGGCCGCGATCCGCATCGCTGCACTGAGCGTCAAAAGCGGGATGGGATTTTCGCAGCGCAGGGCATGTCGCATCGCGAAAGCAAGCCCGGCAAAGAAAAACGCGCCCATCACAAGGCCTATCGCGCCGCCTGCCCCGAGCGCGGCCCAATTCACGACGATCATTTGTCGCCTCCTTCTTTGTTGATCCACGATGCAGAAATGAACGCGCCAATTACGACGCCCCCCAGAATCAAGGCGATGGTCCAGGAAAACCCCTGCGGTGCGACCCGGTCCAGCCAAAGGCCCAGAAACGCACCACCAACCGTTGGCACGGCAATCGACCAACCGATCATTCCGAAAGTGCCGATACCGCGCAGCGGGCTTGGTCCCGGATTGTCCCGCGTCGATTTCATCCGCTTGGCCTGACGCGCAATGTCCTTGGTGGATTTGTCGGGGTCACGAGTCATAGCTCGGGCCTTTGTAGTTCGGCAAAGCGTCGCACCATGTCCGCCTCAAGCCGTGACAAAGCGGATCGCGCTTGCCGCTCTTCCTCATCCATCTGAGTGAAACTGGCCTGAACTGTCTCCTGCAAGCTATCCAGATCATCCCCGCGCACTCCGCGCAGGGCAGCCACGGTCACGTGACGGTCCTTCTTGACCAGCAACCCCTCGTCCAGACCAAAGATTTCTTCGCAGCCGTCCGCCATCCGCAATGTCATGACCGATGGCTTGAGAGCGGTTACAAAATCTCGGTGATTGGGGAGCAGGCCAAAAGCACCATTGACCGCAACACCGGTCAACCGCGTGGCACGCCCTTCGAAAAGGGTGCGGGTCGGTAGACGCAAAGTGACGGTCATGTCGGACGCCATGCTCATGGTTTCGCCTCCAGATCATCGAGGCCGCCAATCATGTAATAGGCGCTTTCCGGCAGATCGAACTGCGTCTGTTCAAGGATTGTCTCGCAGCCCCTGAGCGTGTCAGCAATGGGAACAAGCTTGCCTTCCATTCCGCTGAACGACCCGGTGGTGAAGAAAGGCTGCGTCAGGAACCGCTCCAACCGTCGCGCGCGGGACACGGTGGCTCGGTCAGCCGAGGAGAGGTCGTCAAGTTCCAGCATCGCGATGTTGTCACGCAGTTCTTCATACTCGGCCAGCGTGCGGCGCACGGCACGCGCGATATCATAGTGGCGTTGTCCGACCACAGATGGCGTCAACATGACCGAGGCCGACGCCAGCGGATCGACCGCGGGATAGAGGCCTTCGCTCGCCCGCTTGCGGGATAGGACAACCGAAGCCGACAGATGCGAAAAGATATGCGCCGCAGCCGGGTCGGTGAAGTCGTCAGCAGGGACATAAACCGCCTGGATCGAGGTGATCGCGCCTCGCTTGGTTGAGGTGATCCGTTCTTCCAACCCCGCCAATTCGGTGGCCAGTGTCGGTTGATAGCCCACGCGGCTTGGCATGCGCCCCATCAGACCCGACACCTCCGATCCTGCCTGAACAAAGCGAAAGATATTGTCGATCAGCAACAGCACATCCTGGCCTTTGTCATCGCGGAAATACTCCGCCATTGTCAGCGCCGTATTCCCCACCAGAAACCGTACGCCGGGGGCTTCGTTCATCTGACCAAACAGCATCACAGTCTTGTCGCGCACGCCGGCCTCGCCCATTTCGCGGTAAAGTTCTTCTGCCTCGCGCGAGCGTTCGCCAATGCCGCAAAACAGACTGACGCCCTTGTGGTGCTGAACGGTGTTGTTGATCAACTCGGTAATCAGGACGGTTTTGCCCACACCCGCGCCGCCGAACAGACCGGTCTTGCCGCCCCGTTCAATCGGCGACAGCAGATCAATCGCTTTGATCCCGGTCTCGAGGATTTGTGCATGCAACACGCGGTCACTCAGCTTAGGTGGTGGACGGTGGATTGAGCGACGCTCGGGTGCCACAGGTGGCGCGCGCCCATCAATGGGCGCGCCAAAGACATCGAGCATCCGACCCAATACAGCGTCACCCACGGGCACTTGGATCGGACCGTCTGTCGCCGTGACACGCATACCGAGACCAAGCCCGCGCAGCGGGGCCATCGCCATGGCCCGCACCACACCGTGACCGATCAATCCGGACACTTCGAGCGCGATTTCGCCCGCGTAAAGCAGGTCGTGAATCCGTGGGACGGCCCCGTCAAACACCACGTCAACGACCCCTCCGCGAATGGCTGCGATGCGTCCATCGGTGCCTGTGTCAAGTTTCTCTGAAGTCTCGGTCTTCATCTGCCTAAGCTCTTTCCCGACACGCGAGTGCCCGCGGTGCCATCAAGGAGCGCCTGCGCGTCAGCCAAACGCCCGATGCCCGCAATGCCGCAGCGATCTGCGAAATCACAGGCCGCAGCGAGTTTGGGGCCCATTGAGCCAGTCGGCATGTCAAGCGCACGGCCCTGATCGGGCGTCAGATGATCCAACGCCTTGGCGGCATCGGTTCCAAAGCCCTCATAAACAGCGTCCACATCGGTCAGCAGCAAAAGCGCGTCCGCGCCGATATCAGCGGCGAGCAGCGCACTGGCGGCATCTTTGTCGATCACAGCTTCGACGCCGATCATGCTGTTGTCCGGTCGGCGCAAAACGGGGATGCCACCACCGCCTGCGCAGATCACGATGACATGTTGGTCAAGGAGCAATCGCAATACGCGTAGATCTGGGATTTCGATAGGCTTGGGGGAAGGCACCACGCGCCGCCAATACTGCCCGTCTTGTGCAATGGTCCAACCGGCTGCTTCGGCGCGCGCATGGGCCTCTTCTTCGGAATATACGGGGCCGACAAATTTGGTTGGCTTACCAAAGGCAGGATCGCGGGCATCCACAACCACTTGGGTCAGAAGCGTTGCGACCGCATAATCGTGTCCAAGCTCGTTTTCCAGTTCCTGTTCGATCAAGTAACCGATCATGCCCTCGGTTTCGGCCCCCAACACGTCCAACGGATAAGCCTCACTCGGCTTGTAGGCCGCCCCCTGCAATGCCAACAGCCCGACTTGCGGACCATTGCCATGGGTGATGATCAACCGGTGCCCTGCCCGCACGATCTGCGCCAGCGCCTGAGCCGCGGTCCGCACATTCGCTCGCTGCGCCTGCGCCGTCAGGGGCTGGCCCCGCTGCAAAAGGGCGTTGCCGCCCACGGCTGCGACCACAAGCATCTCAGGCCCCCAAGGTGGCGACCAGAACCGCCTTGATGGTGTGCATACGGTTCTCCGCCTGATCAAAGACGATGGAGGCCGTGCTTTCAAAGACCTCCTCGGTCACTTCCATACAGTCCAGCCCGAACTCGGCTTTGAGCTCGGCCCCGACCTCGGTTTCCGTATTATGAAACGCGGGCAGGCAATGCATGAAACAGGCGCGGGGATTGCCGGTTTTGGCCATGACATCTGCGGTGACCTGATAGGGCGTCAGAAGCTTGATCCGTTCGGCCCATTTCTCTTTGGGTTCGCCCATGGACACCCAGACATCGGTGTAGATGAAATCCACCCCTTTGACCGCAGCGTCGACGTCTTCGGTAAGGGTCACGCGCGCACCGGTCTCGGCTGCAATCGCTTTGGCTTCCTCAATGATTGCCGCAATCGGCCAGCAGGCCTTGGGCGCGCAGAGGCGCACATCCATGCCCATCTTGGCCCCACCAATCAGCAGACTATCACCCATGTTGTTGCCAGCATCACCCAGAAACGCATAGGCTACCTGATGCAGCGGCTTTTCCACATGCTCTTGCATGGTCAGGAAATCAGCCAGGATTTGGGTCGGGTGAAACTCGTTGGTCAGCCCGTTGTAGACAGGCACGCCGGAGAACTCGGCCAGTTGGTTGACGACATTCTGACCAAAGCCACGATATTCGATCGCGTCATAGATCCGGCCCAGCACACGGGCGGTATCCTTGACGGATTCCTTGTGGCCGATATGCGAGCCTGTCGGCCCCAGATAGGTCACACGCGCGCCCTGATCATAGGCGGCCACCTCAAAACCCACTCGGGTACGGGTGCTGTCCTTTTCAAAGATCAGCGCGATGTCCTTGCCTTGCAGCTTTGGCACCTCAGTCCCGGTGTATTTTGCCACCTTCAAATCAGCGGCTAATTTCAGCAGGAAGGCAATTTCGCGGGGTTGAAAATCCCGTAGGGTCAGAAAATGTCGGTTTTTCAGATTGTAAGCCATTGGGGTCGCCTTTCGGGGTCAAATGGGATCGCGCAGTGTGGGGCAGCTCATGCAATGACTGCCACCACGCCCGCGCCCCAGCTCGGCGCCAGGGATGGCAAGCACCTCGATACCCGCCGCCTTAAGCGCAGCGTTGGTGTCGTCGTTGCGGTCGTAGCCGATGACGACGCCGGGGCGCAGGGCCAGCACGTTGTTACCGTCGTTCCACTGTTCGCGTGCGCGCTCTTCCTCGGTGTTGCCACCGGTCGGCACGATCTGGAGGCTCTTGTACCCCAGTACCTCGGCCACGATGTCGAAGATCGGGCGCGGATCGTGGCGGAATTGCAGAGGTGCGGGGCCGTCACCGGGGGAGAGGTCATAGCAGACCAATTCATCTGCAACCTCTTTGAAAGTCGTGACCACGTCCCCGCCACACAGGGTGAACACAGTATCAAGATGCATCGCGGCACGCGATTTTGGAATGGCGAAGGCGAGGACCCGCTCGGCCACGCCGGTATCGAACAGCGCCTCGGCCAATTGCCCCACACCTTGGGGGGATGACCTCTCGCCCATACCGACCAGAACCGTGCCGTTGCCAACGGGCATGATGGCGCCGCCCTCTACAGTCGCCAGCCCATGGTCCAGCGTCGGATCGCCCCAGTGTATGGTTGTACGGCCCGCAAAGTTGGGGTGGAATTTGTAGATCGCAGTGTTCAGCAGTGTTTCAGGACGGCGCGCGGGCCAATACATCGGGTTGACCGACACACCACCGAATATCCATGCGGAATTATCGCGGGTGAACAGCGCGTTGGGCAGGGGCGGCAGGACAAAATCATGAAACCCCAGATAGCTGCCGAACAAGCCAGCCGGTTTGAACGGCAGATCATCGACCGCAAGTCCGCCTGACAGGTAGTCAGCCAGTTGGGCACCCGGCAATTCATCCATCCAAGCGCGCAGCTCTGACATCATGCCAACGCCGATCTGGTCCGGCGTGATCCGGTGGTCCAACACCCAATCTCTCGCCTTGGGAATATCCAGCGTTTCAGCCAACAGATCGTTGACGTCCAGCACCTCCACGCCTTCGTTGCGCATAGTGCTGGCAAAGACATCGTGGTCTTTTTGGGCCTGCTTGACCCAGAAAACGTCGTCAAAAAGCAGGTCATGGCAATTGGCGGGCGTCAAACGACGGTGCGCCAGACCAGGGCGGCAAACAACGACTTGCCGCAGTTTCCCGGTTTCGGAATGAACTCCCAAGGCTTGATCAGTCATTCTGAGTTCCTTTCTTAAAGATAAGCTGAAATGCTGAGCGCCGCGCTGATGAAGACGATGAGGATCAACAACAGCGGCCAGATGAAGGCCAGCCAGCGGTCATAGGACACGCGCCCGATGGCGAGGCCACCGATGACAACCGCGAAGGTCGGATTGATCAGGTTCACCAGCCCATTTGCAGATTGGTAAGCGGTCACAACAAGCGAGCGTTCAACGCCCGCAAAATCCGCGAGCGGCGCAAGGATCGGCATCGACAGGACGGCCAGACCAGAAGACGACGGCACGAAGAAACTCATGCCTACCTCAATCCAGAACATCAGATTGATGAAGGCCAGATCACCCAGACCACCAAGCGATTGCTCTGCACTGTGCAGGATCGTATCAGCGATCAAGCCGTTTTCCATGATGACAACGATTGCACGCGCCAAACCGACCACAAGCGCCACACCAAGAAGATCACGTGCGCCATCAATGAAGTTGCCGGTTAGTTTCTTTTCACCCATACGCGCGATGAGGCCGATCAAAATGGCCGATCCAAGGAACAGCGCACCCATCCGGGCCATCCACCACCCCTGCGAGGACACACCCCAGATCATCACCGCAAAGGTGAGGCCAAAGATGATCAACACAACAGTTTGGGTGCCGGTCAGATCCGCAGCTTCGTCGGCTTTCTTGCGGTCCTTGAGAAAGATGGCACGATGCGCCCCCAACTGTTTCGCCACAACAGACCGCGAGGGGTCCGCCTTGACCCGGCGCGCGTAGACCATCACGTACGCCGCACAGATCAAAAGACCGCCGATCAACAGGACAAATCGCAATGCCATTCCGTCGGTAAAGAGAATGCCCGCAGAGTTGGCCGCAATAACTGTGGCGAAAGGGTTTATCGTAGACCCCAGAACACCAATGCCCGCCCCGACCAGGATAATCGCGACCCCGGTGACTGCGTCATATCCTGCGGCAATCATCACCGGGATCAAAATGGCGTAGAAGGCCAATGTCTCTTCGGCCATGCCGTAGGTTGTACCACCCAGCGCAAAGAGCGACATCATGATCGGAATCATCCAGATCTCGCGCCCTTGAAGCCTGCGCATCACCGTCCGAATACCTGTATCAATGGCACCGGTCGCATTCACTATGCCCAGAAAGCCCCCCAGAAACAGAACGAACAGTGCCACATCAATCGCGTTTGCCGCATAACTGTCCGGGTCGTAGAACCCGGCCCCCGGCGCCAGCATGACATCAAAAAATCCCTGCGGATTTGATGCGACCTCTTGGTATGTTCCCGCAACGGCGATCTCTCGGCCAACGGTGTCATTCATCACCCGGTCATAGCTCCCCGCAGGGATGATCCACGTCAGCGCAGCCACCAGAATGATAAGCAAAAACAAAATGGTGTACGCAGTTGGAAACCTGGAACTGGTTTGCTCTTCCGGGTTTGCTAAGTCTGGCGAGTCATCTTGCATAATCTCTCTCCCGTAAGCCTTAGACCAGCGAGCATAAAAGGCCACTGATCCGCTTTTGCACTGGGGGAGAGTCTAGCGATTGCCTGTCGTCACGATTGACGTGCGTCAATAGGCGGACAGGCGGCGGCGAAGTTTAGGATTAGGCCGCCATGGTTTGTCGAAACCGCATGAGTGCTATCGTGAAAAAAGCGATGCTCAGTCCAGTCATCACAACCATATCCAGCCAAACAGTCTGCAAACCTGCGCCACGATAAAGAATGGCTTGCGAGAAAGCGACGAAATGCGTTGAAGGGGATATTTGCATGACATTCTGCAACCAAACGGGAATGCTCTCTATTGGCGTGGTGCTGCCAGACAGAAGGTTCATTATGACGAGAATGGGGAGCGCCAACAGGCCAAACTGAGGCATGGAAGTTGTAAAGGTCGCCAATAGAATACCCAATCCGGTGACGGACACGAGGTAAAGCACAGTCCCCGCCACGAACAGAGTAATGGAACCCGCAACCGGCACGCCCAGAATGCCCTGAACCACCAACCAAAGAGACAAGACTGCACCGATGATGATGGCCAGACCATTGGCCCAAATCTTGGCCAGCATGATTTCGGACGGCGTGACCGGCATGACCAGTAGATGCTCAATGGTTCCGTGTTCACGTTCCCGGATCAGGGCAGCACCGGTCAGCAGAACAGACAAGATCGTGATGTTGTTGATGACCTGCATCACGGATGAAAACCACGTCGATTGCAAATTGGGGTTGAACTGCGCCGTGACGATCAGATCGATGGGCAAACTGCTGGACGTATCGTCGCCTGCGACAAATTTTGTGATTTCGGCAGTGATTATTTGCTGAAGAAAGACCGATCCATTCCCCGCTTGCACCATTGCAGTTGCATCGACGTTGAGTTGCAGTGACGGCTGAAGACCGGCCAGCACATCTGCCTCGAAACGGGGCGGGAAAGACAGCACAAAGACATAGTCGCCGTTGTTCATAACGCGGTCGATATCTGATGCGGGAATCATTTGGGGGGTGTCGAATTCCGGTGGCAGAATGGCTCCGACAATCCGCCCGGTCAGTTCAGACTGGTCCATATCCACATAGGCTACAGACGCATTGAGGACTTCTAGTTTTGCGCCGGTCGCAACCGCATAAACCGCAAAACTGAAGATATAGGCAATCAGCAGAAGAAGTACCGGATCAGCACGAAGGCTGCTCAGCTCTTTCAGGCCAAGTCTATATACATTGTTCAGCCACTGCATCCTCTCAAGCCTCTTGTTTTGTGAGCGCCAGGATCGACACCACAATGAAAAGGACGTCAAATCCTGCCAGCTCAAGGTGACTTTGCCACAGCTCAGTAAAGCCAAGACCCTTGGTGAACGTGCCGACGCTGATCTGTTGATACCATCCCGATGGGAAGCTTAGGCCAATCAACCGGCCACTGCCTGACAGCGAAGACACTGGAACCAGAAGCCCTGAAAAATTAACCCCGGGATGATGGCAATGATTGCCGATGCAAAGGTGGCCGCAACCTGTGTCTTTGTGAAGGTTGAGATCAGGACTCCAAAACCCGTGGTCGCAAAGACATAAAGAAACGTACCGACCAAAAGCGCCAGACCTGGCCCCTTCAAGGTCACATTGAAGACGCCGTAGGCGACGATCATCAGTGTCACAAAGCTTAGCATTGCGATCACAACGTAAGGCAGTTGCTTGCCGATCAGGAATTCCGCCCGCGTAACGGGCGTGGACCGGAAATTTGCGATTGAGCCGGTTTCTTTTTCCCGAACGACGCCCATCGCTGCCATCATGGATGGAATGAGCACAAGCATCAGCATGATCACCGATGGCACCATGGCAACAACACTCTTAAACGCTTGATTATACCGAAAACGGGTTTCGATATTTACAACACTGGTGTCGATCACCTCACCATAGTTGCGTTCAATTTGATCCGACATATAGGACTGGGCCAGCCCCAGCAGATAGCCCCGTGTGGTTTCTGCCCGGAACGGCATCGCCGCATGCACCTCGGGAAGCTCGCCTCGCAAGAGCGATTTACCAAAATCGGGCGGTATCTCGATGGCAATCGCAATCTCTCCTGCGCGCAGACGCGCGTCCAGGTCCGCAGCACTTATCGCAGGATCCCGTTCCTCAAAATAGCGCGAGCCTGAGAACGCTTCGAGCAGAGTGCGGCTTTCAGCGGTCTGGTCCGAGAGTACCGCAAAGTGCGGGGCAGTTGCCGGTGGCATGGGTTGGTGGCAGTGTC
>ERZ1740068.487-NODE-487-length-19193-cov-9.289894_pt1 | contig 19193 bp, 12 predicted proteins | sample MGYA00581735_ERZ1740068 | MGnify/ENA primary metagenome ERZ1740068 (study PRJEB43018, sample SAMN04849740) | marine metagenome | isolation source: floating plastic debris | place: Pacific Ocean | collected 2008-08-30 | study: EMG produced TPA metagenomics assembly...
CACCCTATTTCCGAACATCGGCAAAAAACCGTATTTTCATCTGCAAAAGCGTTTGCCGAAAAGCTATAACAGAGTAGGCAGTCCAATAATCATGAACAAATTATGAAAAAGAAATTTAAGCTGGAGAACCTCAAGGTGAAGAGTTTTATCACTGATGAGGATGCGCTCAACTCAGAGACTATTAAAGGTGGAAATATTCTGATTCCATGGGAGACCAACCGATGTAGTATCATTGCAACACAAAATTGCCCCACAAGATTTGGCCTTACCTGCAACCAGGTGACGCAGGTTAACTGTATTACGGTAGGTATCAATTGCAATCTGGTCACCAGACAGGTCAACTGCAATGTGATAACGCAGGGGATATGCATCAGGCCCACTGTCATTGGCCCAGGTTGCTGATAGCAGTATTACACATTCAATAATATGATAGCAGGCTGGATTTTCCGGCCTGCACTGTTTAGCCCCGCTCCCTCCTTTTCTCCCCAATCATCGAAATACATCAATAAAATCCTATCAGGCTGATTTGCAGTCAACTAATATTTCAACAGTATTATCTTCCTTTATTTCGATAAAGTTCGTATTTTCGATTCATCAACAGCGAAAGCCGAAAAGCTAAACAGAGTAGGCATGTCCAATTAATTTTAAACAACGATGAAAAAGAAGCTTAGACTTAAGAGTCTGGAGGTAAAGAGTTTTATCACAAACACTCAAGCAATCGATTCAGCAACAATCAAAGGTGGTTTTGTAATAACTGGTCCCGGCACTGGGCTGGGTACCCGGCCAAATATCTGTACACTGCAGGTAAATGGTTGTGGCGGCAACCCTACTACCATTGTCATATCCGTTAATGTATGCCCCCCAGATCCTACCCAGGAAGTTGGTTGTAACAGCTATCTGCAATGTACCCGCGATACATTGTTGATTCCAGCCTGCTAGTGTTGCACTTAGCAGGAAAAATGAAGAACATGGTAACAGGTTGAGTGATCCTCAGCCTGTTTTATATGTTAAAGTACGACCTCATTTACATCATTGTGTGAACCTAGTGTTAAATTAAGCTAAAACCTACGCATATTATGGGGTATCTTTTGACTTATCTCATCGTTAAAAAATATTCACGTAGCTATGGCTATGCTCATATTTTTTGCCTTGACCTAAGCCAAAATCTAAGACCATACTATACGTCATTTCAACGTTAACTTAACACTAGCATTATCTCTCTTTTTCAGATAAAAGTCATACGCTGGTGTACATCAACAGCGAAAGCCGAAAAGCTGTAACAGAGTAGGCATGTCCAATTAAATTTAAATAAAGATGAAGAAGAAGCTAAAGCTCAAGCGCTTAGACGTTAAAAGTTTTGTCACAAATCAAGATGACTTTAACTCAGAAACAGTAAAAGGTGGTTTATTCCCAAGTGGTCCCACCACCGTACTGAACACCAATCCCAACATTTGCACACTCAATGTGAATGGTTGCGGCGGCGGTACTACCACAGGCAATGTATTATCAGTTGACATTGTATGTCCTCCACAGCCCACTTTGTACATCGGCTGCAATGAAGTTAGCGTAGTACCATGCCAGATTCCAACACTTGTGAGAAGGCTGACTGGTTGCTAATGCAATGAGCATCGAGAATAATCTCCGATGACGAAGATCATTGTATCAGGCTGAGCATGTTTCAGCCTGTTTTCTATTAATACCAACTGTCACTTTATAAGTTTTTATTACAACACTTATCTACTTCGATGGTAACTCTTCTTGTGAACCAATTCACATCTGTATATTATTAAAAGTAGGCAGTAAGCAGTAGCCAGTAGGCATTCGTCTAAACCGAAAATTACGATATTCCGATATTTCGCCATTTCTCATCAACAATCACGCATTATTCATTAAAAAAATAGGCAATAGGCAGTAGCCAGTAGGCAAAGTCCAAACCAAAGGAGGACAGTATTCCTATCTAACTCCATTCCTCATCAATAATCACACATCACTCATTAAAAAAGTAGGCAATAGGCAGTAGCCAGTAGGCAAAGTCCAAACCAAAGGAGGACAGTATTCCTATCTAACTCCATTCCTCATCAATAATCACACATCACTCATTAAAAAAGTAGGCAATAGGCAGTAGCCAGTAGGCAAAGTCCTAACCAATGAATGGACCTATCAATTACTCATTACAAATCACACATTACTCATTAATAATCTAAAGTCTAGTGTCTAAAATCTAGCATCTAAATAAAAAAGCACCCAACCCGAAGGCCAAACGCTTTGTAAGTGCTAAACATAAGCTTCTTTGAAATATCCTCAGTTTTTCCTGCTTCTTGATCTGGAAGAGCTGCTGCGGCTGGAAGACCTTCCGGATGAAGAGCGGCTACTGCTGCCTGATCGGCTTACGCTGGAGCGGGATGAACTGCTGCTCCGTCCACTTGATCTTCCCACACTACTTTTTGACCTGCTGGAAGAGCTCCCGCTTCTCACTCGTGACGAAGAACTACTCCTGCTACTACCCGATCTGCCAGAAGAATAACCGGACCTGCTGCCTGAACTTCGGCTGCTGGAGCCAACGCTACCCCGGGAGCTTGAACTGCTATTGGATCTACCCGAACTGTAACCTGAATTGTTACGAGAACTGCTTCTGCTGGAACCTACATTACTCCCTGAAGAAGAACGCCCGGAGGAATACCCTGACCGGTTACCGGAGCTACTCCTTGAGGAAGAGCGGCCAGAAGAATAACCCGATCTGTTGGTAGAACTGCTTCTCGATGAAGAGCTACCGGATGAGTACCCTGACCTGTTCGTTGAGCCACTTCTGGAAGTAGTATTTCCATTGACACGCGACGAGGAACTGTTACTTCGGCTGGTACCACTATTATTATATCGACTGGAATTGGTCCTGGAACTACTGCCATAGTTTCTCGTTGTTCCCGACCGGTTGCTGCCCGAAGAAGACCCATTGTTGAGCCTGCTTCCAGAATTGGTCGAAGTCCGGTTGGTACGGGTACTCGTTCTTCCTGAGTTATTGCGGCTGGTATTCGGGTTGACCCGGCTTGCCCTGCCATTCGTTGCATTGGAGTTTCTACCCGTAGACCTGTTATCATTATAATTTCTGGTCACACGGCTACTACTGGCCCTGCCGTGGTCATAGTTGGAATTTCTGCGACGGCCATATCTTAAGCTGTGATCATAGCGATCAGCCCGATGATAAACCCTGGTCACATTTCTTCTGTATCGGAATGGGCTGTAAGCATTATAGTATCTTGCCCTTCTTCTGTAGGTAAAAGGATGATAATAAACCGGTCTGAGCCTGGGCCTCCAGTAGACATAAGTCACCCCATAGTTGAATCGAATACCGGGCGCATAAAAATAAGCGTTGTAAAAAGGCTGATAAAAACCGCAGAATTCGTCACATATGTGATTTTCCAATGGGTAATAATCAAAGAACTCTACTCCCCTGATCAACCCGCCTCCGGTGACATTTACTTCGGCAAAAAGGCCATTTCTCTCCAAAAGGATGTGATAATCCCAACCTACAGGTGCATAAATACGATCTACATGCACCCAGTTGAAATCGTAATAATGGTCATAAATGACATCTGCTACACACCTCGGAATAGTCCAATTCTGCGGGATGCCAGTGGATGTAACGAAGACCTGCGCCTGACTCTGCGAGATGAATGCAAAGCCGATCAAAATATATAGCCCTAGTATCTTTTTCATGATTTTCTGAGTTTATCCTTGCTGTAGAATAAACAAGGATGATGCCAAAATCATAAATGGGCTTTCACAAGAGGGTGCAAAAGACACAGAACAGCCAGAGGGCTATTCCCGAACCTCCCTCCCCACCATCGGATGCGGGTAGTTATCTGACTCGTCTTCTCCGGGGCGTTTATGCAAACATTTGAAGTCTTTCTCTACCGCAATGGAAAAAGTACGCTCATCGGTATCGGCTTCATGATAAATTCCTACACGATCATCCATTTCCCAGCCTTCCAGCAAAGCAACCGGCACCTTCACACTGATCTTCCCGCCTTCAAATGCCGCAGTCACTTCGCTAAGATCAGCGGCTGGTTCCACGGCATACTGTAGTTGATCTCCTACGGGGAAATCCACCGATTCTACCACAGGCCGGCCTTCGGTCAAATCTCTGATTTCCTGCTGTACCAAACGGAGTCGCAATTTGTTTCCCAGTATTCTTATTTTCATGGAATGGATTGTTAAACATTTGAATGACTAAAATACGCAATGTTCAGCAGTTGTTGATGCAGTAACCTGCCTTCTTTAGAACTTTTTGGGCGCTTTTTCGCGCTGTCACTACTCGCCAGTCCAGCCCACCCAGCCACTGCGGGCTCAAACAAACCGTTCCATCCCGAGCGCAGTTTACCACATAAGATTTCGATTTACATCCTCAATCCAGTATCGACAAGACAAGTCTATGGTCCAATGTCTCGTGTCTACAAACTGATGATGCTATTTTAGCAGGATGGCAAAAGGATTGATTTTAACCGGTGGGAAAAGTAGCAGAATGGGAACTGATAAATATAAGATCACCTACCATGACCTCCCTCAATATCAACACCTGCAAGACCTGTTTCATAAGATGGGGCTGGAAGCTTATTTGTCCATCAGTACCGACCAGCAACAGGACTTTCGGCAAGAAGAACATACCATCTCCGATGCCTATGAAGCCCGCGGTCCCATCGGCGGGATTCTCTCCGCCATGCAACAATTTCCCGAAACCTCCTGGCTGGTAGTCGCCTGTGACCTACCCCTGATCAATGAGCGTCATCTCCGGCAACTCATCGGGCACAGCACTACGCCGCATCAGGTAGTCACCTATCAGGTACACCGCGAGTTCTATGAAACCACCTGCACGCTGTACCACAGTAGCTGCCTTGCTATACTGGAAGACGCCTTGCGCAATGGGAAAGGAAGTCTGCAAAAAGCGTTGCAACAGATGACTGTTAAAACACTCGTGCCACCGCAAGCAACGGATTTGCTAAACGTCAATGACCAGGAGAGTTACCAGAGGTGTTTGGAGTTGTTGGGGAGGTAAACACCAGCTACAAGCTGGTATTTATCTGTCGGCTTAAGCTACAAGCTTAAGCCAGAATGTGGCTGGCGCTAGTCTAAGCGACCCTGTCTAAAATCTAGCGTCTATTGTCTAGTATCTAAATCATACCATCTGTGCAAAACTCGCTTTTCCACTGCCGCAGACCGGGCACTCATAAGTATCTGGCAGCTTACTGAAAGGAGTACCTGCCGGAATTTGCTGTCGGTCATCGCCGTATTGTTCGTCGTAAATCGTCAGGCAATTGGTGCATTGAAAGAGCATTTTCTCCATCAGATTGACAATTTTTTGCGTGGGTGCCTCAGGGGTTTCTTCCGCCAGCTGATCAAAGTACATTTTACTGAGGTCTATCAATAAAGGTGCGATAACCGCCTTGTTAACGTCGGTCGCATAGCGAAAATAGACGCCACTATTGGGATTGAAGTCTTTGGAGTAAAGGATATGATACAAAGGCACCTCACCACTGTTTTCCAGATCTTTCTCAATGACAATGGAAGTAAACAGTGTAATGTCTTCCGTGGTTTTAATGGTGAAAGTTAGTCCGTAGGTGCTGATGTCCTGTTGGTCCAGTGTGCGGACAAGGAAGATCTTGAGATTCAGCGCTTCCCGATCCAATGCAGGCAGGTGCCAGTTCATTTCCAGTGCAGAATGTCTGAGGTTCATCCCAAACCGACCCAGCAGTTTCTCCCAACCGATACGGTCTTTCTCAAAGATGCCTTTGATCACGAATGACTTCCACGGTGTCAGGCAGATTTTCCCCACTTCAGTCATCAGACATCGCTCGCAAATCGCTTTCAGAATTGCTGTATTGTATCGGTTGGACCGCCAATAAAGCCCCAACCAGTACTTTCCCTCAGAAGCCCTGTTGATGCCCTCGTAGTAAGGAAAAATAGTATCAGAAAAGACCAATTCATCCGTTACCGGCTGATAATTCATTTTCACCTCCTCTACCAGCCTCTTGCTCACATCCTGATAGTCCATTCCATTCGCTTCCGGCGCAAAATCCTCGATGGCTTTGGCCACTTTGGCAATGTCATCGCTGTAGACCAGTACCGGCACCTGCCACCGGTCGGCCGACAAGTGTTTGAAACGGAGATAGACATACCAGTAGTTGTCCTGCGAAGACGCAATGAAATTGATATTGCCTGTAAAAAGCGGTACCAGCCCCTGATTGGCATCCACGATATTGATCCGCAGCGCGGGTTCATAATCAAAACTATCGATGATGTTGATGTACACATGCGACACCAGCCACGATTTGCCCTGTATCAGGTCTACGGTCACGTAAGAACTGGAAATATTCTGAAAATTGAACGTGTTGATCTCATACTGGGCATTGATGGAACTAAACGTCTGCCCCAGCTGATCCAGGTTGCTTTCATCCACTGAAAACATGATGTCCTGCCGCGAACCGAAATGTATTTCCGACGAACCGAGATTTTCTGCGATGTGGATAATTTTCAAAAACTCTCCCGGCGAGATCACGCCGCCCTTCACAAATACCCTGACCAGATCTTTTACCTGCATAGTGGCTAATTTATCTTTTCTTTCACACTTTCCAATATCCGGTGGACCTCCGGCTTGCAACTTCCACACCCCAGTCCGGCTCCGGTGCGCTGGCAGATCTCATTGAGCGTGCTGCAGCCTTCGGCAATGGCTTTTTCAACATTACCAGCTCCCTGATTATTGCAGGAACACACCAACTCCCCTATGACCGGCTCACTGACCTTACCAGACCGCAGGAGCTGCACGCGTTTCTCCGACAACTCCGTCTGGTGATCGATCAGTTCCTTGAACTCGGCAAACTCAGCTTTGTCGCCCAGTAAAATCGCTCCCACCAGGCGGTCGTGATGAATGATACACTTCTTATAGTACAACTCCGACCGGTCCAGGAATAAGATCTCGTCGTATCCTTTCCCGTCAACAGGTATCTCTGTCATACCAATGGAGCAAAGATCCAGATTGGGGAACTTGAGGATGTTCATAGGTGTGGAGCCATTGTAACGGCCTGTGACATCTCCGGCAATGAATCGGGCGCAAATATCTGCCTGTTGTTCCGCAGCCGCAGTGATCCCGTTGAGCTTCTGCTGATGCTCGGCGATCTCTCCCAGCGCAAATATGTGAGGGTCGCTGGTCTGCAGGTGATCATTGACTTTGATCCCCCGGGCAGCCTCGAGCCCACAATCCTTACCCAGTTCCGTATTGGGCCGTGTCCCAATGGCATAGACCAATGCATCACAATGAAGGTCCAAACCACTTTTGAGAGATGCCTGTAAACCACGCTTATTCACCAACAAGTCAATCTGCCTGACCTCGTCATTGGTGATGACCCGAATATCCAGGTCATTTTCAATGTATTCCCTCAGCAACGAACTCGCTATGGGGTCCAGTTGTCGCTCCATCAACCGCGAACCGAGCTGTACAATACTGACTTTGACAGCCACTTCAGACATGGCTGCTGCCAATTCCAATCCCAGCAATCCACCGCCCACGATGATCAGGTGTTTTTCGTCTCCATTTTCATCATGGTCCTTCAACAGGTGTTCTTTGAGGTCATCCGCATTGCGACGGTCCCGCATGGTGAAAACGCCCGGCAAATACAGTGGTACACCCGGAGGCACAAATGCCCGGCTTCCTGTGGCCATGACCAGCACATCGTAGTCATGCTGCACGCCTTTGCTATCTGTTACTTGCTTGTTTTCACGGTCTAGCGCCGTAATTTCATTGCTGACATAGAGCTGTGTGTTCAGCTTTTCAAACTCTCCCTGCTTGAACTTGAGCAAATCGTCCCAGGTGCGATGGGCAATGGCATAGTCCGGCAGCAATACCCGATCATAAAAAGGCCACTCCTCGCGTGAAAATACATGCAATTCGTCTTCCTGATTGAGGCTTCTGTAGGTATTGATGAATCGGAAAGCTGCTGCGCCCGCCCCGATGATGACGATCTTTTGCCGGTCCTTCTGATAGCGTTCTACTGTCACCGCTGCGTACTTAAACCCCGGCTGCTTTGATTGTGGATCAATCGCTTCACTGGTGATGTTATTGGACCTGCCGTGGTCTTTTCCCAGTAGTTTGCCCCAGTGCATCGGCAAAAACACCACTCCACGCTTGATGCGATCGGTTACCCTGGCGTTGACCCTCACCGAACCCCGCGAATTCCCGATTTCAACCGGATCCTCGTCTTTGATGCCGCGTTCATAGGCGTCTTCGGGATGAATCTCCAGGAAAGGTGCAGGAATGTGCTTGTTGAGTTTGTTTACTTTTCCCGTACGGGTCATCGTATGCCACTGATCCCGGACTCGTCCCGTCGTTAAGATCAATGGAAATTTCTCAGAAGTTGCTTCTGCCTCATGATAGGCACCGCCTGTTTTAATGTTGGCTTTGCCATCAGCTGTATAAAAACGGCGATCGGTGAAAAGCCTGGGGGTGCCATTGGGAGTCTTGACGGTGACAGGCCACTGAATTGTCCCTTTCTGCTGGATTTGCTCGTAGCTAAGGGCAGTGATGTCAATATTGGTTCCGGCAGTCATCCTTCGGTATTCGGCATGGATGGCGGCAGCATCGGCAAAATCAAAACCGTGAAAGCCCATCTGTCTGGCAAACCGCATCAGGATTTCTATGTCAGGCAACGCATTTCCGGGTGGGTCTACCGCCCTGGGTAAATAACTAATTCTTCTCTCAGAATTGGTCATGGTGCCTTCCTTTTCCAGCCAGGAGGCGGCAGGCAGGATGACGTCGGCATATTGTAAAGTATCACTCCGCTGAGAGATATCCTGTACCACCACAAATGCCGCATTCTTCAGGGCCTTGTCAATTCTGCGGGCATTGGGCATACTCACCGAAGGATTGGTGCAAATCACCCAGATGGCTTTCATCTTTCCGCTTTCCAGCGCTTCAAACATCTGGGTTGCCGTCAATCCCGGTTTTTCTCTGATCTCACTCACCCCCCAGAAATCCGCCACTTCCTGTCGGTGCGTAGGATTTGCCAGGTCTTTGTGCACGGCCAGCAGGTTGGCCATCCCTCCTACTTCGCGGCCTCCCATGGCATTGGGCTGACCAGTGAGGGAAAAAGGACCCGAACCCGGCTTGCCGACATGTCCGGTGATATTGTTCAAATTGAGTAAAGCGAGGTTCTTGTTGACCCCTTCAGTACTTTGGTTGAGCCCCATGGCCCACATGGTGATAAAACCAGTAGCATTGCCAATCAAACGGGCAGTAGTGATGATGTCTTCGACGGAGATTTCACAGATGACAGCTGCTTCTTTGACCGTCCGTTGAAAAACTTCTTTTCTGTATAAATCAAAGCCGTTGGTGTACGCCTGAATGAACGACAGATCAATCGCTCCCTGCTCGATGAGTACCCGCCCTACCGCCTGTAGAAAGACCACATCGGTACCCGGCTTCAGCTGCACATGCAAGTCTGCCTGCTGACAAGTGTCCGTCACCCGGGGATCCACCACGATAATTTTGGTATCCGGATGATCTGCTTTTCGTTGTTCTATGCGGCGAAAAAGAATGGGGTGACACCAGGCTGGATTAGCCCCGGCAATCAGGAAGCAGTCGGCCAGTTCAATATCCTCGTAACTCACCGGTACTGCATCTTCGCCGTAGACTTGTTTGTAACCTACCACTGCAGAACTCATACAAAGTCTGGAATTGGTATCAATATTATTGGTTCCCAAAAAACCTTTCGTCAATTTATTGACCAGGTAGTATTCTTCCGTCAGGCACTGACCTGATACGTAGAAACCGACCGAATCAGGGCCGTACTTCTCAATCAGGGATTTGAAAACGGCAGCGGTCCGTTTGATGGCCGTATCCCAGTCTGTATTTTCAAGTGGGTGCGACTTGCTCCAGCGCATCTGTGGCTGCATCAGACGGTCGGACTGGTCCATGACGGTATAGTGCAGGTTCATGCCTTTGGAGCACAACATGCCTTTGTTCACCGGGTGGTCCGCATCACCTGCTACCAGCAACTTCCCTTGCTTACTCTTCGTAACCTTGATCCCACAACCTACTCCGCAGTAGGAGCAAGTAGTCTTATATGTCTTCTGATGTGCCAATTCCCCTATTGTTTTCGCCTTCAGCCCCAATGAGGCCAGAAGGTTGATCCATACTCAATTTGAAAAGTGCTGAAGCTGATGATATAGCTAACAAAATTCAATTTACGTAATAATACAGTAATTACGTATTTTTACTTAAATATTTACGTAAAAATAAATTTCTGTCTAAGTATTATCCTAATGATAATTTTCAGACTTTATCACATTTGATTCATTACAAGTGATTTCTGGTTTTAAATAGACATTATCACGTTTACTTTATTAAAGATTGATTTTGTTGTCCAATGATGATTGCATCAAAATTCTTCAATCATGATTAATTCATAATGAGTGACGCACGGTCAGTGGCGAACGGCTAGTGATGCAAAATGGGGAATTGAGGGAGATTCGAACATGTATCACATTGCATGACAAATCAAAAATTACTCATTACTCATCAGGAGCTCAAATTAGTTTCATCTAAAAACAATCGTGATAACGTTTAATGGTGATCCTTTTAGAATCCTTCAATAATGAGGAATGTATCATCCATAATGATGATAAAGTGGAATTTCAATATTGCTATCATCACGAATTAATAATTCATCATTACGCATGATAGATTTTATTGACCGGCTTTTTCCCTGCCGATGAGGACGCCTGATTCGGGTACATGATACGGGGACCTGATCCGAGTGCTGTGATTTTACAATCTTTGGAAGCAGCAACAGACTTCACTATCTTAGTGTTTTTTTTGCAAAGTAATGGTGCCCACCTTCGTCTCAGAAGCGGTGAAATGTGGGCTAGACAGGACATTTTTGATGGAAATTACAGCCAATAGTATCGAAGAAATCAGTGTTAGAGACCTAAGGGACGATTCGCACCCTGAAAAAACGATCGGACATCCCAGGAAATTCAACGGCATATTGCCGCTGCCATTGAGCAAAATGGTATCAGTGAACACGATCGCTCGATTTATGAGGCAGTAGTATCGGCTGGTGAGGACATCGATCCACTCAATTTCTTTCAACATATGTATCAGCTGGCCGGCAACGCAAAAGGCATTTTGAAGCATAAGCGAAAGCATGGCAAATCTTCGCTGAGCCGTTATGAAAATCACCATTACGAATCCGTTCGGCTACTCAGGAACAAGGGAGTATTTAAAATTAATGGGGGAATATTTAAAACTGTCAAAGGACGAGCCCGCCTGGAGCTGATCAATTCTGTCAATGAATTGGCTGAAGGAATCAGCAACCCTACGGTACTGGAAGCCGGTTGTGGCTCTGGACTTAATATCTATTTGCTGAGCTGCCTGAACAGTAACCTTGAAATCAGTGGTTTTGAGTATACGAATGCCCGGCTTGCCTCTGGCATCGTCAATTTGTGGCACTCTGACATAAGAGACAACCTATTTCTTGCAGACATCTGCCAATTGAACCTGGAGGACAATTCCTATGACATTGTCTATACCAACCATGTACTGGAGCAGTTGGGTCAAGAGAGGGCCGAAATCGCACTGAAGGAAGTATGGCGGGTATGCAAACACGGCATGGTGATTTGTGAGCCATCTATTCACGGCGCCAACCTGTATGAGCAATGGAGAATGAGGACGCTGGGCTACTGTGAAAACCTGGTATCAATCGCCAAAACTTTCCCCGATGCGGAGATTATCCGATACAAAGAAGACGACATCAGGTACTACCCTAACACCAGCCATCATTTGGTAGTGAGGAAAAAAGGATAGTACCCGCTGCTGAAAGTTCATCGCTGATCAAACTGCAAAGGCCCGTATTTCGCCTCATACTGTTTCTTAAACTCCGTACCGTTGAGCATCCCGATGGCCCTGGCGCCTTCAGACGCGTTTTTGATCTTACCCTGGCTGATCAGCTCATGCACATATTGCAAGCGGATAGACTTGATATAAGCCTTTGGCGTCTGATTGGTCAGCTCTTTGATCAGTCTGAATGCCTTACTCCTACTGGCGTTGATTTCACTGGCGATGTCTTCCACCGTCAGGTTGGGATCATCTATCCGGTCGATAACGTGTCGATCAATTTTGCTAAGAATGGACTTTTCTACATTGTTGATCAGGTCTTTATCACTGGCAATGGCCTGCCATGCGTTGGATTTGCGCGAGTCTACGTCTTTGATTCTATTCTTCACCCTGATTTTCAGGTCATCGGCTTCAAAAGGTTTGGAGATAAAGTCGTTTACCCCTGCTTCCAACACCTTCTGCTTGTCAATATTGGCCGAACGGGCAGAGACCACCAACACTGGAATATTGCGGAGCCTTTCCTGGCTGTTGAGTTGATCGATGAGTTCAAATCCATCCAGCCAGGGCATCATCAGGTCTGTGATAATCAAGTCCACCGTTTTTAAGGTGAGCATTTCCAGTGCCTGCTTCCCGTTTCCGGCGAAGTGCAGGTTATATTCACCGCTTAGAATACTCCCGATGTAAGAACGAATTTCCTCATGGTCATCAACAATCAGAATTGATTTCTCCTTCTTTCCGGAATAGTAAGCACCTGAAGCCTCTTCGCCGGAACGAGGCATCTCCGTGATGATGTCCCGCTCACTTAAATTTCTTTCTTCAGCGACTACCTCCTGGTCGAGGTTCGACGGCAATACAATGGTAAAAGTACTTCCTTCTCCCTTCGTGCTGACCACACTGATATCACCATTGTGTAATGTGACCAGTTCTTTTACCAGCGAAAGACCTATCCCAAACCCCTCTTGTCTGGCATAGGGTCGCCCCGGCGATTGGTAGAACCTGTCAAATATGTGCGGCAGGTAGGACTCATCAATCCCTTCTCCAGTATCGGTGACTTCCAGTTTTACCAGATCATCCGTCAGTGAAGCAGAGAGGGTAATCTGGTCTTCAGATTTGGTATGACGCAGTGCATTGGAGATCAGATTGAACAGCATCTTTTGAAAATAAAGCTTGTCTGCATGAATGATGACTTCTTCGTCGATACCTGTTTTTAGGTCAAGCTTTTTTTGCTGTTGCACGGCGGCCGAGTTGAACATATTGATGATCAACGTCAGCATGGAGCGAAGGCGTACTGTGCTCCATGATAGCTCAAGCCTCCCCTCCTCCAGCAAGAGCAGGTTCTGGATTTCGGTCGTCATCTGCGTCAGCACCGTCGTGTTTTTACGCAGGTTCTCCAACTGATGCTCTGTTTTTTCGCTCAGGTAATTGTCTTTGTTGCTGGCGATTTGGTCCACATAGCCTTTGATCAAGGTAAGCGGTGTCCTGAAATCATGGTTGATGTTGGCAAAAAGCCGGGTTTTATAATCATCCAGTGCTTTAAGTTTCTCATTGGACTGGTTGAGCTCTACATTCAAAGCGGCCAGTTGCGCACTCTTTTTACGCCTGTCCAGGTAGGCCCATAAGATGACGAAGGCGATGACCAGCAGCAAGACACTGCCTATCACAGCCATTCGCTGGTTGCTTTCTGCCTGTTCTTTGTCTGCTTCAATCCGGAGTTTTTCCTGCTCCTGCTGTGACACTAATCGTTCTTTTTCCTTATCAAACTTATATTTTTCTTCCAGCAACGCGATTTTCCTGTTATTCTCTCTGTTATATATCGAGTCGCTCAGTCGATGGCCTCTTTCCAGATGTGTCAATGCCAACTGGTACTTTCCCAGTTTTTTATAAGATCGGTGCAAAAGGCTATTCAGGTCCACCTGCAGGTCTTCAGTATCCTCCATGGTCAGTACCTCGTCCAGCAAGACCCGAAATGCTTTGATCCCCTGATTGTAATTTCCCCGCTTGTAGTGCAAACGGCCAAGCTCCAGCTTTAAATAAGGCGTACTGCTTACCTGACCGCAATCTTCATAAAGCACCAGTGCTTCCTTTAATACCTTTTCTGCGGCATCATACTCTCCGATCCCTGAATAAAGATTACCTATATTGATCATAGAAGATATAGCCGAACAGGGGATGTCATGATCTTTGGCAAGATCGATGGCTTGCTGCATATAATATACGGCTGAATCATACTGTTCAATGTCTTCAAAAACGAGCCCCATCATCTCATAGGCAGGAATCTGATCTAAGGCAGTCGCACTACCATGTGAGTTTAAACCGGCTCTTAAGTAGTACAACGCGCTATCAGCAATCTCCATACTTTCATAGATCAATCCAATGTTATGGAACATTTCGCCATCGAAGTCGTGGTTGTCTATTTTTTCCAGTATTGCCTTACCTTGCAACATAGACTCCAATGCTTTTGGATAGGCTTCCTGACCATTATAGATCGCCCCTCTCGCCAGGTATAAAGAAGCCAGATTTTCCTTTTTGCTGAAATCCTTGATGACTTCTATCCCTTCTGAAAGGATTTGGAGTGCTTCTTCGTTTTTCTCAGCTTGACTATAGGTGTGACCTAACATCCGGTAACTCCGGCTCACCGTTTGCGTGTCACCTAAAACCTTGGACAACTCCAGGGCCTGGTGTAATTCGGCTGCTGCCTGATCAAAAGACATGTCCAACAAGGTGCGGATGGTACCCAGATTATACAAGGCACTGGCCAACGTTTTCTTTGCGTCAACTTGCTTCAAAAACTTTACTGCATACTCGGTATACAAAACACCTGAATCATAGACTTGTGACATGTGAAATAATCTACCCAGGACATAACATTTTCGCCCTCTGTATTTCAGGTCTTCCACCGACTCCAGCATCAATGCAGCGGTATGGAACATACTGATCGCGCTATCAGTGTGGGTGAAGAGAATGTCATCAGCATCCCTGATCATCTGGGTAATCAATGTTGTATCAGCATTGGTATCCGTCACGTTCTCAGAGATGGAAAGCGTTCCTGTAAAGCCTGCGGCAAGCGTGCTCATCGACCCGAAAACAACCACTACACTAAGGAAAAATATACTTTTCAATGTCATACTCGCTTAGATTTCGTCCCAAAGTTAGTTCATTCTCTATCGATGTTCAGAAAAAACAACCTAACTAATTAAGAGATAATCAACTCATAATCAACTACTTGTACTTTATCTAAAATTTATGGCACTTTTTCTAAGCGTGTGAAAATCAGTTTTGCTGCAATGATTCGCCATTCCCGGACATTACTTGTCTGCTCCAAATGACGATCTGGATTTTTACCAATTTGAAAAATTTACAATAATGCCTTTACTTCATTTTTCCAAAGACCTTCGAAAGCTTCGGTCTTCCATTCGAAAGTCATCCTTCAGGATTATTCCTGCCCTCTGGATCTTACTGTTGACGCTGTCAGGAATAGCATACGGTAAGACCTCATCGTTTGAAAAGTTAGTCAATACCTCCATTGTGGTGACCAATAAAAACAGCAGCGGCACGGGTAGCCTTGATCAGGCCATTCAGGATTTTATCAGTAACGGTGGTACCACTACCATCACCTTCGATCCCGGCCTTCAAGGGGATACGATTGTCATTACGGGCGGTTACAGCATTAATGCCGATGACCTGCTCATCGATGGTGATATAGATGGTGACGGCCAATCGGACATTACCTTGCAGAGTGACGCTACTAATCACCGTTTCTTTTCATTGGAAGGTACTGCCAATCTTACCTTCAACCACCTCAATGTGATTGATTTTGATAGTGGTTCCGGTGGTGGTGTTTTCAGTTTGTCTGGCGGTTCACTCACACTGGAATATTGTCACTTCAATAATAACCAAACTTCTAACGAGGGTGGCGTGATTAACCTATCCATTGCCGATCTCACTATCCGCAACAGTATTTTCTCTAACAATTCAAGTGGTCAATCTGGCGGTGTCATCTCGCAAGTCTCTTTTAACAGCAGCAAAAGGACAGTAATCGAAAATTCGCTATTCTACGGCAATTCCACTGGGGAATTCAGAAACGGGGGCGCCATCTATACCGATTTTATTACCAATTATACCCTGCGTCATGTGACATTTCACAGCAATTCAGCGGGCTTTGGTGGTGCCATCCAGAACGGAGGAACCATGGCAGTAGAAAACTGTTTATTCACGGCCAATACGACTGATTTTAGTGGAAAAAACATCAATGGGGGTTACAGTAATGCAGGAGGCAACATCCTCGGTGGAGAAGGTAGTTTTTCAGACAATCCTGCAGACTACTATACCGATGTGGACAACAATGACTTTACCCTCAGTACAACCAGTCTGGCAGCAGATCAGGGAGATAATTCACTGACTACCGCTGCTGGCATTACAGACGACTTAGCAGGTAATCCAAGACCTTACTCAGGTTTTTTCCAGATTGCAGATGCAGGTGCTTATGAATTGCAGGGCGACCCTCTGCCCTTTTACAACAGCTCTTATTCTGTGGAAGAAGATACACTTACTTTCACCTATACTTTTTCCACCAAAGTGCGCGGCTTAACCACCGCCGACTTTAATTCAAAGGGTGGGAATATCAACATTCACCGCCTGATCGCCACGAACGATAGTTCGGAGTATACAGCCAAGCTCGCACTTGCTGAGGTAGCTGTGATCACTCCGGATACGTTATTCATAGATGGCGTGGCCAATGACCTGGCGGGCAGTCCGCTCATCTTACAAGATACTGTAGCGCTGAATGTCTATCCGACAAATATCGTAGTGACCAACAATCTGTCCAGTGGATCAGGTAGCCTGGACGAGGCCATCGAAGGTTTTGCAAGCTCAATGGGTGTTGTAGATTCAATTACCTTCGATGCCTCACTGGCAGGCCAGACAATTCAGGTGACCAAAGCCTACGGCATCAGCAGCAACAGCCTGGTGATCCTTGGTGATGTTAATGATGACAGCCAGTGGGACATTACCCTGCAGAGTGATGGTGGCAATCACCGGTTTATTAGTGTCAGCAATTTCGGCACGCAACTAACACTGAGTCACCTCAAAATGGATGGCTTTGATACTAATAATGATTGGGGCGGCGTGGTCATCTTACCTACCGGGTCACCTGATTTAATTGTAGAAGGGTGTGTGCTTAGCAATAATAACGGCCCATATGGTGGTTCTATCTATGCTGAAGGTGGTTCGGTCACCATTCGTCAGACAATTTTTTCTGGTAACTCTGCCGATAATTGGGGAGGAGCGATATCCATTTATACTGGTGGTGCCACTACCATTGAAAATTGCTTATTTATCAACAACAGTGCGCAAACGGGCGGTGCCATCTATGGAAGAAACGGTGCCAATATCACCTTACGACATGTGACATTCTCCGGCAATAGCTCTACGGCTAATGGGGGAGCAATCTATAACCTGAACCAGCTAACAGCTGAAAACTCTCTGTTCATTGCCAATGATGCAGCCGGCAGTGGTGATCATATACAAAACGATCGCACTTTTTCAGATGCTGGCGGGAACATCTTTGGTGGGGAAGCGGATGTTTCCAATGACGTAGCAGATTATTTCACAGATGCTGCCAATGGAGATTTTACTTTGTTTGGACAGAGCCTGGCAGCTGATGCCGGAGATAATGCCCTTACGACAGATGCAGGCATTGATACCGACCTTCTGGGCAACCCAAGGCCCTATGCAGGAGTATCTCAGATCGCCGATGTAGGCGCCTACGAACTACAAGCCGACCCGAATTTTAAGCTAAACAATCAATGGACTGGTGACGACGGCACGACCGATTGGAACAATGCCGCTAACTGGAGTCTGAATGTGGTTCCTGATGCCAACGATTCGGTGACTATTCAGCCGCTTATGTCACAGGTCTACCCTGTCATTGATCAGGATATTGTCATCGGCAACCTCAAACTCTTGCGAGGTCTGAGCATACCTGCGGGCTATACCGTCACGGTCAACGAAGATTTGATCAACGATGCTACATTCACCATCGAGACAGGAGCTTCATTTTTACTGAAAGGTAATCGCAGTGGAACAGGAACAGAAATAGTTCAGCGTGGCGTCAAAGGCCAAAGTGCACTACAAATTATTGGTCTGCCTGTGGAAAATACCACGCTGCAGGACCTGGCTGACCAAGGGGTTGACTATATATTCAGTTATGAAACCTCCACGGATCAGTTCACCGTTCCCGCACTCTCCACAGCACTACAACCAGGGACTGGTTACTTCATGGGCCATGCAGCTTCCAGTCTGGACAAAACCTCCAGTGGTCGCCTGCAATCAGGCACTGGCGTCATGATCTCATCTGAAGGGGAGCTCTACGATGAAGACCTGACCATTTCTGTCGCCAATGCAGGTTATGTGCTGGTAGCAAACCCCTATGCTGCTGCCATTGATGCAACTGCTTTTTTCAATGCCAACAGCAACATTGTGGGCGGGACCGCTTACTTGTGGAATGACGGTGCCGGCAACAACGGCGGTAACCGATTGGGTAATTACATCACAGTGAACAGCGTAGGCGCAGCCGGAGCCGCCACACCAAACAACAACCCAGGACAAGGCATTGTGAGCAGAACAGTCGCAGACTGGAAAGATAGTTTTGGTGCTATGCAGGGTTTTTTCATTGAAGTCAGTGGCGATGTCACCTTCAACAGGAGTATGCAGATTGCCGGCGACTATGCCGATGCTAATTTCTTCCGTGGAGAAAATCATCGCAAAAAACTGCGATTGTCTGTCAATGGTGAAGGGGTTAGTGACAATCTGCTCATTGTTTGGGATGCAGCAGCTACCATGGACGAAGACTACAGCATGGATGGCAAGAAGTTTAGCGGCAACGAACACATTGCCTTCTATACCCTCCAATTGGGTGGTCAGTATGCCATCACCGCATTGCCACTGGACTGGGAGGAATCACAAACAGTGCAGTTGGGACTAGATTTGTCCCAACCAGGCACCTATCAGCTCAATGTAGATGAAATGGAGGAGATTGGTGAAGACCAGGAAGTACTGCTATTTGACCAGGAAACCGGCACTTACTATGACCTTCATCAAGCAAACGAAATCACTTTTAGCGTAGATGCAGGGATCACAGAAAGCGAGCGCTTTCAGCTAATCTATGAGCCCCGGTCAACGGATGATACTGGCGTTGTCACAACCGTTGAGGACCTGAAATCTGATTTCCTGACTTTGTATGGAAATACAGCACAGTTAACCTTAAGGTACACAGGATCTTCAGAGGCCAACGTGAGCATTCATACCCTGACAG
>ERZ1740068.488-NODE-488-length-19145-cov-7.296228_pt1 | contig 19145 bp, 17 predicted proteins | sample MGYA00581735_ERZ1740068 | MGnify/ENA primary metagenome ERZ1740068 (study PRJEB43018, sample SAMN04849740) | marine metagenome | isolation source: floating plastic debris | place: Pacific Ocean | collected 2008-08-30 | study: EMG produced TPA metagenomics assembly...
CGGAACCCACGGCTTCGGACATGGCCGAACTTCTTAAACCTTGGGTGCCCGTAGTAGATGAAGCTGCGTGATCGGAAGCCTCTTTTGTGAAAGCGTTTCTTTTTGAACTTGAAGTTGGCTTGGTGCAGGTCGGCGCCTGCCTCCCCGGCGTTGGCACTTAATCCCGTTGCGACCGGCGCGGAGCCAGCCACGAACACGGCTGGATTAATCTGTTCGGCGTCAACAGCCGTCGCAAAGCCGGCGACAGTCAAAGCAGTGATGGCAAGCAGTCTTCTCATGGTCTGATCCTCACGTTTTGATTTGGCATGCTCAATACATTTGGGCAAAGACCGATCCGGACAAACCACACCTTTGCGAGGGACATGTCAGAATCGGCGCGTTCAGGCCTGGTCAGCGCGTGACGTCAGCGAGTCTCTTGAGAAAAAACTGATCAATTTCAAGTCAATGGAACGCATCACGCCGCGTTCACAGCACGGTTCTTAACGGCGAGAGATCCGCAAGTGTCTCGTTCCCACATTCCCGTGAATAGGCCCACGCAGTCGGGTGTCCTGTTGAAAGCCTATCCCTCCTCCGTGAAAGATCGACATGGCCCCAAGACCCTCTAAATCGATCCCATGAAAACTGTCCAATACGTCGGCCCGCTCATTCCACCCTTGCTGAGATTTCTCCACGGTTTCCGCTTGCAAAAAACTCATCCGTGCACGGCTGACCGAAGCCTTGCCACGCCAAACGTCTTTGCCCGGCTTAGTTGCCCCGCGCGTCAAGGATTATCACACTCGTGCAGCCATACTTCCGAACCCACAAAACTGCTCACCCTGTCGCGGGCTCAATCAGACAGCCCATTGCGCGCCTACCTCTTGGACCACCGCCTGCCTCTGAAGACGCGCGACAAGAGCTTGTTTTTGAATTAAAATCTGGCACTTTCAACCCGCTCTGGCGAACTATGGACGATTGCGAATTGAGCGGTTCTTGGCCCGCCACCTGCGTCGTAAGACCCCATCCATGCATTTGGGGATTTGGTTAATCGAATAATGACCCTAATTGTTGGGTTGCACGCGGTTAATACCTGCCAGCTCAAAGCGACTTAAATCTTGGAGTGCGTAGGATGCGAAGATCCATCGCGAACAACAAAACATCTTGGATGAACCTCATGTGGCTGGCCACACTTGCGTTCGTCTGGTTTACTTTTTCTGGCGCGCCGGCTGTCACACAGTCCGAGCCCCAGCCAACCCGGGTGCTTGCTCTCGGCGGTTCTGTGACCGAAATCGTCTATGCCCTGGGTGAAGGAGATCGCCTGATCGGTAGAGACTCGACGTCGACGCATCCCTCCGATGCGCTGGATCTTGCGAACGTGGGATACGTCAGAGCGCTCTCGCCCGAAGGCGTGTTGTCGATTGAGCCTGATTTGATTATCGCCATCGAAGGCAGTGGCCCGCCAGAGGCTGTTGAAGTCCTGCAAGCCGCCGATGTGCCGTGGGTTAGCGTGCCCGAAGGATATGACGCTGAAGCGATCCGTGAGAAAATTGAAACGGTTGCGTCGGCTCTCGGTGTGGATGAAGCCGGAGATGCCTTGGCCAGTGAAGTGGATGCCGCGCTCACGGATGCGGTGGTCTCAGCATCGCGGGATGATCCCCCTAGGGTCATGTTTATCCTCAGTATGCAGGGTGGTCGCATAATGGCGGCGGGTGAAAACACCGGAGCAGATGGGATCATTCGTTTGTCGGGGGCGCAAAATGCGCTCGAGGGCTTTGATGGGTATAAACAGGTCAGCGATGAGGCTGTGCTTGTGGCCCAGCCGGATGTGATTTTGATGATGGACCGCGGAGGCGGCCATGCGGCCGGAGATGATATCATTATCGGCCATCCGGCGCTCGGGCAAACCCCGGCCGCGCAGACAGGCGCAATTGTACGTCAATCGGGGCTTTTGATGCTGGGGTTTGGGCCTCGGACGCCTGAAGCGGTTAGCGCGCTGAGTACAGCATATGCCGAGGTCATAAACTAACACATGACCGCAACCGCCTCTGCCTCCCAAGATACACGGCACAGGCCAGGTGACAGACGGCACGCGGCGCAGGCCACTATGCTCGTATTGTCGGGCCTTCTGGTTTTGACCTCAGTTGCAAGCCTGACAACCGGGGCTTCCGGGGCCAGTCTATGGAAGGCGCTGACACAGCTGGTGCAGGGCGAAGAGATTTCCCTGCGCGAACGCGTGATCCTCTTCGACATACGCCTGCCACGGCTGATCATGGGCATTCTGGTCGGCGCGGCTCTGGCGGTGTCGGGAGCTGTGATGCAGGGCCTCTTCCGAAACCCGCTTGCTGATCCAGGGCTGGTGGGCGTTGGCGCTGGAGCCGGGTTGGGCGCCATCAGCGCGATCGTCCTTGGCAGCTTTCTGCCATTGGGTATGCAGGCCAGCCTGGGGTACTTCATGGTCCCTGCCGCGGCATTTGTTGGCGGTTGGGTCAGCACCATCGTGCTATACCGCATTGCCACGCATCGCGGTCGGACATCGGTGGCCGTGATGCTTTTGGGAGGCATCGCGTTGGGAGCGCTTACGGGTGCGTTGTCCGGTATCTTGATCTACATGGCCGATGATTCCCAATTGCGCGATCTGACCTTTTGGGGCCTGGGATCTCTGGCGGGTGCGACCTGGGATAAGATTTGGCTTGCAGCACCCCTGATCATGCTTGCGCTGGCAGCGACGCCGTTTCTCGCCCGCTCGCTCAATGCCTTGGCGCTGGGTGAGGCCCCGGCGGCGCATCTCGGCATTCCAGTGCAGCGCATGAAGAACATCTCGATTTTGTCAGTTGCGGCAGCGGTGGGCGCGGCCGTTGCGGCCTCAGGTGGGATCGGGTTTATCGGCATTGTGGTGCCGCATCTTCTGCGCTTACTGATTGGCCCGGATCATCGTTTTCTGTTGCCTAACGCGGCACTCTTGGGCGCGGTTTTGCTGCTTGCAGCGGATATGATCTCCCGGACGATCATTGCGCCCGCCGAGCTGCCGATCGGCATTGTCACGGCGACGCTTGGCGGGCCATTCTTCCTATGGATCCTGCTGCGCAATCGCAGCTTGCTTGATCTCTGACGCGATGTTGGACGCAAGGGATATACGTGTGAGCCTGGCAGGCACGCCCGTGCTCCAGGGCGTTCATTTCCGGGCGAGACCCGGTCAGGTCACAACCATTGTCGGGCCGAACGGATCTGGCAAAACCACGCTGTTGCGGGCCATGACACAAGAGGCGAGCTATTCGGGAGAAGTGACGCTGGATGGCGAGGACATCTCCAGACTGCCGGGGTGGCAGCTTGCCGCGCGACGGGCCGTTCTGCCGCAGGCCAGCCGCATCGCGTTCCCTTTCACGGTCTTTGAGATTGTCCGCCTCGGGCTCACGGCGAGCGCGGAAGCCGCCCAAGAGACCCGCGTGTCAGAAGCTCTTGACCGTGTTGGGCTCGCGGGCTTTGAAGGACGTTTTTATCAAGAGCTGTCTGGCGGTGAGCAACAGCGCGTACAGTTGGCGCGTGTCCTGACGCAGGTTTGGGAACCCATTGGTGCCGAAGGGGCGCGATGGCTGTTTCTGGATGAGCCGGTTTCGAGCCTCGATATTGGCCACCAACTTGAAGTGATGAGCTTGCTGGCAGCCTACGCTCAGGCGGGCGGAGGCGTGATCGCCGTGATGCATGATCTGAACCTCACAGCGATGTATGCAGATGACATCGCAATCCTTGCAGACGGTCGCGTGCTCAGACAGGGCCCACCGAGCGCTGTTTTGACGGACTCACTTCTGAGCGAAGCTTATGGATGTGCCGTCCGTGTGAACGCAGCCCCGGCGGGAGACGTGCCCTTCATACTGCCGCACATGGCATCGATCTCTTAACTGCTGCTATTTGGTCGCTATACAGACGCAGTTTTGAAAGGCTAGACCCAATTATGCTCCGCGTTGTCGCCAATCTCGATCTGCTGTTCAGTAGCCGCCCGCTGCGGGATCGCTTTGCAGCCGCCAGAGACGCTGGTTTCGACCGCGTTGAGATGTCATCTCCCTATGACATGAGCATTCGTGATCTCGATCGCGCCTTGACGAAAAATCACCTTGAGCTGTCTTTGATCTGCACGCCGCTTGGCAACAAGACGGCGGGAGAGTTTGGCTTTATGGGTGTCCCTCGCCGCATCGCTGATTTTCGAAGCGGCTTTCTCAAAGCTCTGGAATATGCCGAGGCGCTTGAGGTCGACATCATCCATCTGATGGCCGGAAATGCCGACATATCTCGTGCGCAAAAAATGCTGACACGAAACTTGGCGTGGGCGGCGTATAACGCGCCCAACAAGATCCTGACCTTGGGCCCCGTGCGATCAGGTGATGCAACGGAGTACGCGATTAGGGGATTTGACCATACACTCGAATTGATCGATTGGATCGGTGCGCCAAACCTTGGGCTTCATTTTGATGCTCAATTTGCGGATCAAAGCGGCGGTGATATCGAAGGCGCTTGGGAAAGATACGGCCCGCGTGCCTGTCACCTTGAACTGGCAGGTGCCGCGTTGGATGAAACAGCGTTCCTGGCCTCGCTGCGCAAAGGCGGATACGACGGCATTGTCAGCGCCCAGAAGGCACCTGAGACAGTCCTATAGCTTGTTGGTAGTACCCCCCTTATCAGAACCGCTCCACCCAAGGTCTCAGTGTCAGTTCATTGGACCAAGCGGTCCTGTCCTGCTGGATGAGTGTGAGATACGCTCGCGCGATTGCATCGGGATCGAGCATGCTGTCCGGGTTGTTGGCCGCATCAACGCGCTCTGGACGGTCTGGATTTCGAATACCGCCATCAATGTTGATCCATGCCACGTGGATGCCCTTCGGGTGCAGCTCTCTGGCCATGCTTTCTGCCAGGCCACGCTGAGCGAACTTGCCCATGGCGAAGGGTGCAGAATGCGCAAATCCCTTCACACCTGCTGAGGCGCCAGTGAACAGGATCGTGCCGCGAACACCATTTTTTGGGTCAGACGCCAACATGCGCTTTGCAGCGGCTTGCCCGGCAAGAAACGCCCCAAAGGCCGTGACCTCAACCGCCGTGCGGACCTGCTCTGGGTCCAACTCAGCCAAGGGGCCGCGCACGCGTGCAGATGGATTGTAAACGACAACCTCAGGGGCGATGTCCAAGCCTTCGAAGAGCTGGGCCATAGACGCCGGATCAGATCCATCCAAGGAGACGGCTGTTGCGCCTGTCTCTTTTGTGAGATGGGCAAATTTGTCCGTGTTTCGTGCGGCCAGGACGAGTGAATACCCCTCACGTGACAAGAGCCGTGCAAGAGAAGCCGAAAGCCCTGAACCCACCCCGATAATGACTGCAATGCGTTTCATCTCAATCCACCATCATGTCTTCTGACGGGATGACCTCAAAGAATGTCCCACCTGACCACAGGCCAAACCACCCATCTTTGTGTGTGCCGATATCGACCAGCCGGTAAAAGCTCTTGCGGTCGATAATCGCCTCCAGCCCTGCACGAACTTCGACATAAGGCGACGGCTCTCCTGTCTGAGCATCTCGCACCACGCGGATCGGGTTGTCGGGTCCGGCCGTAAATCTATCGCCAACATTCGTCTCAAACGTCAGGTTTTGCGCCTCGTTCGCGCCATCCCAGTTCACATCAACCGCAACGAATGGCGCATCATCTACAGTGATGCCAACTTTCTCAACGGGCGTCACAAGAAAGTACTTGCCGTCCTCTTTCTTCAGGATCGTCGAAAAGAGCCGCACCAGGCCCGGCCGTTCGATTGCACCGCCTTCGTAGTACCATGTTCCGTCGCGGGCGATCCGCATGTCGATGTCCCCGCAAAAGTCAGGGTTCCAGAGATGGACGGGGGGAAGGTCTTTGTCTGCGCCTCCATTCTGGGCGCTTTTCGCAGCCGTCGCGAGACTTTCTGCTGACGGTGTCGTGATTTGTCCTTTGCGCATTGCCTTTGCCACTTATGTCTAAGGATAGTTACTAGGCATATAGGGTGCCTGCACGACTTTGCACCCGGACGCGAATGGAGGGTTTGGCATGGCTGATGAGACCGATCTTTTGGAAGGGATCGAAGCGCTTGAAGAAAAACTGGCGCTTGCGCGATCTTCGATTACAAAGCGGTTTATCGGCCAGCAGGACGTTGTAGACTTGTCTCTCACTGCGATGCTTTGCGGCGGGCATGCTCTGCTGATTGGTCTGCCCGGTCTCGGCAAGACCCGTTTGGTCGAAACTTTGGCCACTGTGATGGGCCTCAATTCCAACCGCATTCAGTTCACACCGGATTTGATGCCGTCCGACATTCTAGGCTCAGAAATTCTGGAAACCGGTGAAGATGGGTCACGTGAATTCAAATTCATTGATGGGCCGATCTTTTGCCAACTTCTGATGGCCGATGAGATCAACCGCGCCAGCCCCCGGACGCAGTCTGCTTTGCTCCAGGCCATGCAAGAGCGACGCGTGACAGTGGCAGGTCAAGATCGCCGCCTCGATCCGCCCTTCCACGTGTTGGCCACCCAAAACCCTATCGAACAGGAAGGCACCTATCCGCTGCCAGAGGCGCAGTTGGATCGCTTCCTTGTGCAGATCGAAGTGCCCTATCCTGATCGCGATACTGAGCGCGATATTCTTCTGGCCACGACGGGCGTGAGCGAAGAAGAGTCCCACCAGGTCTTCACGTCGGAGCAATTGATTGACGCTCAGACCCTTCTGCGCCGGATGCCGGTGGGCGAGGCGATCATGGATCAAATCCTCGATATCGTGCGCGCCTTCCGGCCAAATGTCGGCTCTGCAAGCGCCGAGGTGCGCGACAACGTGGCCTGGGGTCCCGGCCCGCGCGCCGCGCAGGCCTTGATGCTGACGGTCAGGGCGCGCGCTATGCTACAAGGCCGTCTGGCGCCTGACGCCGATGATATCGCTGCGATGGCCGGGCCGGTTCTGCGCCACCGAATGGCACTGAGCTTTGCGGCGCGCGCAAGCGGTCAGGATTTGGATACACTTATCGCCAATACTGTCACCAACATCACAAAGGTTGAGGCCGCCGCGTGAGCCAAACTGCCCCCAAGCCTGCATCCCTGCGCGCCAAGGCCGAAGATCAGGCCGGGCGTCTGCCGCCGCTTTTGGCGCGGGCAGAGCATTTGGCGGGGACAGTGCTTTTGGGCGAACACGGCCGCCGCAGGCCGGGCTTGGGGGATGATTTCTGGCAGTACCGTCCAGTGCAGCCTGGGGATGAACGCCGTTTCATCGATTGGCGGCGATCTGCAAAGTCAGACACACAGTATTTGCGCCAGAGGGAATGGCAGATCGCGCAAACCGTCGCGATCTGGGTGGATAACACCGCGTCTATGCGCTTTTCGTCTCAACAGGACCTGCCTGAAAAATCGGAGCGCGCGCGACTTCTCTCTCTCGCCGTTTCCATTTTGCTCAATCGCGCAGGTGAGCGCGTTGGATTGGCTGGCACGTCGTTGCCGCCGAAACGCGGGGAAGGTCAGCTGGTACGTCTCGCAGAGGCTCTGAGTGAAGACAGCGATGAGGATTACGGCCAGCCAGAGACATCCGGTATGACAGCGCATGGTCGGGCGCTGTTTGTATCAGATTTCATGGGCAATATAGACAAGGCAAAGGCCGCACTGACGGAAGCGGCAGATCGCGGCATTCAAGGCGTCATCCTGCACCTGCTGGACCCGGCTGAAGAGGCGTTCCCCTATCGCGGACGGACAATTTTCGAAAGTGTTGGTGGCACGCTGGCCCATGAAACGCTGAAGGCTTCGGATCTGCGCGATAGATACCTGGATCGTCTGGCCGCCCGAAAGGATGAGCTGCGCGCGCTTTGCGCAACAACGGGTTGGCAGTACGGGTTGTCCCATACATCGGACACTGCGCAATCCACGCTACTTTGGCTCTATCGCGCTTTCGACGGAGGGCCTTTGAAATGATGATCGGACCCGTTGGTTTTGCTGCCCCCTGGCTTTTGGTCGCGCTCGCGGCGCTTCCCGTTCTGTGGTTTATCTTGCGCGCCGTGCCGCCTGCCCCGATCCGCAGGCGCTTTCCGGGGGTGGCCTTGCTGCTTGGCCTTTCAGATGATGACACGGTGACAGATCGGACGCCCTGGTGGCTGTTGCTGCTGCGCATGCTGGCCGTGGCGGCCCTGATTGTGGGGCTTGCGGGCCCTGTCCTGAATCCGCAGGCAGATCCGAATGAGCGCAAAACAGGCCCGCTTCTCTTGGTCATGGACGCCACTTGGGCCAGCGCCCGGGATTGGCCCTCGAAAACGGCTCTGATCGACACCATGCTTTCTGAGGCTGGGCGCGAGGCTCGCCCCGTCGCGCTCTTGCGGTTGAGTGATCCCGAAGCGCCTGTTTTCCAGTCTGCAGAGGCCTGGCGCACGCGGCTCTCTGGGTTTGACCCACAACCTTGGTCGCCGTCCGCCGTTGACCTCGTCGAGGTGGCGGACACGCTGGGCGATGAGCCGTTCGAAACCCGGTGGTTCTCTGACGGTTTGGAGAGACCGGGTCGTGATGCGCTTTTGACAGCTTTAGAGGATCGAGGGCAGGTCACGGTATATGAAAGCCCGATCCCCGTGATCGCATTGTCACCCGCGACGGTCAGCGACGGGATTTTGAACCTGACCGCTTCGCGCGCTGTTGCGGGTTCCGTGCGAGAGATCACCGTAGAGGCGCATGGGCGTGATCCTTCCGGCGCGGAGCGAATGCTGGCCACGCTGCCCCTGCAGTTCGAGGAAGGCGCAACCGTGACCAGTGGGGAACTTGCTTTGCCCGCTGAATTGCGTGCGCGTCTCACGCGGTTTGAAATTTCCGGCCAACGCCATGCAGGTGCTGTAACTCTCACGGATGACAGTTTGCGCCGCCGAGAGGTGGCTTTGATCGGAGGGCGGCAAGATAGAGAAGGGCTCGAGCTGCTTTCGCCTCTCCACTATCTCGAACAGGCGCTGATCCCGTCGGCCGATCTTCTGGATGGCTCTTTGATCGACGTGCTTCCTGCCAACCCTGATGTGATTATTCTGGCAGATGTCGCCACACTGGCGGATGCGGAACAGACGCTGATTGAAGAGTGGGTGGACGGCGGTGGGTTGCTACTGCGCTTTGCCGGGCCGCGCATTGCTGCGAGTGATCTGTCTCGCAGTGAGGAAGATGTGTTGATGCCCGTGCGCCTGCGCGCCGGTGGCCGAACCGTTGGCGGCGCCATGAGCTGGGGTGAGCCGAAGACCTTGGCATCCTTCAGCGAGGACAGCCCGTTTTTCGGCCTGGACACGCCAGAGGAGGTCACGGTGGCCGCCCAAGGGATGGCGCAACCAGATCCGACGCTCGCGTCTCGTGTGATTGCACAGCTCGCCGATGGCACACCGCTTGTGACCCGCAAACGCATCGGGTCCGGCCAGGTCGTGTTGTTCCACGTCACCGCGAATGCGGAGTGGTCTACCCTGCCGCTCTCGGGCCTTTTTGTTCAGATGTTAGAGCGTTTGGCGGTGTCTTCGGCCGTTGCGCTGCCGGATCTGACAGAGATGCAGGGCACAACATGGCAACCTGTGCAGGTCTTGGATGGTTTTGGGCGTTTGGATGACGCAGGTACCTTGCCAGGTGTGCCGGGAGAGAATTTGATCACGGACGCCATCGGCGCTGATCTTCGACCAGGGCTTTATGACGGCCCGGATCGTCGCCTTGCTTTGAATGTCGTAACAGAGGACACGGTGATTGAACCCTCGAATTGGCCTGCAGGCACGTCTGTTTTGGGGCTTGCCCGTCCGAATGAAGCACCACTGGGTGGATGGCTTCTGGCCGGAGCAATGCTGTTGTTGATCGCTGATATCGTGGCCTCTCTCGCGCTGTCGGGGCGGCTTATGCCCGTGCGGTCGGCGGCGCTTGTCTTGGCTGGGTTGATGATTAGCACGCCTGCAGATGCCCAGGATAAACCGGCGCTGGCCACATCTGAGGTGGTGCTGGCGCACGTACTGACCAGTGTGGACAGTGTTGACCAAACGGCCGAGGCAGGGATGCGCGGCTTGGGGGAAACGCTGTTTTTCCGGACATCGGTGGAGCCGTCTGAGCCGATCGGCGTCAACCTAGAAACGGACGATCTGTCGGTTTATCCATTTCTCTACTGGCCGATCACGCCCGAACAACCCATTCCTTCGGCAGAGGCTTACACCAAGCTCAACGCATATCTGCGCACAGGTGGCATGATCCTTTTTGACACGCGGGACGCCAATGTCGCGGGGTTTGGCGCGTCCTCTCCTAACGGGCAAAAGCTGCAACGCCTGGCGCGCGCGCTTGATATTCCACCGTTGGAGCCGATCCCCGAGGATCATGTTCTCACGCGAACCTTCTACCTGTTGCAGGATTTCCCAGGTCGGTTCTCAGGCCGTCAGGTCTGGGTTGAGGCTGCACCGGCGGATGCCGAACAAGTGGAGGGCATGCCTTTCCGCAACCTCAATGACAATGTCACGCCGGTGGTCATCGGCGGCAATGATTGGGCAGCGGCCTGGGCCACTGACACAACTGGCAACCCCATGTTCCCGATTGGCCGAGGGTTTGCTGGTGAGCGGCAACGCGAGATTGCATACCGCTTTGGCGTCAACCTGGTGATGCATGTTTTGACGGGCAATTATAAGTCCGATCAGGTGCATGTCCCGGCCCTGCTCGACAGGCTTGGACAATGAGCACGACGATCCTCTTTGATCCGCTCCTGCCGTGGTGGATGATCGCGGCCTTAGGCGGTGTGCTGATGGCCGGTATCGCTTTGGCTGTTCTACGCGGGCTTTCTGGCTGGGCGTTTCGAGGTCTGGCCGGGCTGGTTGTCCTCGCAGCGCTCACAAGCCCGGTCTACCAACAGGAAGAGCGTGAACCACTGACCGACATTGTGGTTATGGTTGAGGATCAAAGCGCCAGCCAGTCCTTGGGCGACAGGGCCGAAGTCACCGTTGAGGCCGCAGCTGAATTGGCGGCCAAAATTGAAGCGAGGGACAATACAGAGTTGCGTCGTGTCACGGTGGCTGACGGTATTGACAACACCGGCACCCAATTGATGACGGCGCTCTCAGAAGCACTGGCCGAAGAACCAAGTGCGCGCATTGCAGGCGTTGTCGTGCTTTCTGATGGGCGGCTCCATGACATTGAGCGCGCGCCAGACATTCCTGCGCCGTTGCACCTTCTGCATACCGGTCGCGAGGGCGATTGGGATCGCCGCTTGGTGGTGGAAAATGCCCCAGCCTTTGGCATCCTTGACGAAGAGATTTCCATGACGTTGCGCATCACGGATGTGGGCAATGCGCCCCCCGGAGTTACGACCGTGCCCGTCGACATTTCCATTGATGGCGATACGCCGCAACGCTTTCAGGTTCCGCTCGATCAGGGGATCGAACTGCCGATTGTGCTGCCCCATGGCGGCCGCAATGTGCTGCAGTTCAGCACGCCCGTCGCGGACGGAGAGCTGACAGATCGCAACAATGCGGCCATCGTCCAGATCAACGGGGTTCGTGACAGGCTTTCGGTGCTTTTGGTCTCGGGTGAACCCCATCCCGGTGGGCGCACATGGCGCAACCTTTTGAAATCAGACAGCTCGGTGGACCTGGTGCATTTCACGATCCTGCGCCCACCGGAGAAGCAAGACGGGGTGCCGGTGCGCGAGCTGTCTTTGATTGCCTTCCCGACCCGGGAGCTTTTCTTGGAGAAGATTGAAGACTTCGATCTGATCATCTTTGACCGCTACAAGCGCCGGGGGATCTTGCCGTCCGTCTATCTCGATAACGTGCGCAATTACGTGGAAAATGGCGGCGCGGTTCTGATCGCCGCCGGTCCGGATTTTGCCAGTGCTGAGAGCCTCTATCGCACGCCGCTAGAGTCGATCATACCGGCGCGCCCGACGGCCCGTGTCATCGAACAGCGCTACTTGCCAAGCGTCACAGATCTGGGAGAGCGCCACCCTGTGACCTCTGGATTGTCGCAAGAGGAAACGGAAACCTGGGGCCGGTGGCATCGGCACATCGAGGTCAGCGATGTGACGGGCGACGTTGTCATGACAGGCGCTGAGGACAACCCGCTTCTGATACTCGATCGCGTAGGAGAGGGTCGCGTGGCGCTTTTGGCCTCGGATCACGCATGGCTTTGGAACCGCGGCTATGAAGGCGGCGGGCCTCAGCTTGAGCTGCTGCGCCGCCTGGCCCACTGGATGATGAAAGAGCCTGAGCTTGAAGAAGAGGCTCTTTGGGCAGAGGCCACTGGCCAGGAAATGCGTATCATCCGGCGCTCTTTGACAGAGACCATTGGCCCTGTCACGGTTACGACACCCTCGGGCGAGGTGCTGGAAATGGAGCTGGAAGAGCTCAACCCCGGCCGTTTTGAGACGGTTTACACTGGCGCAGAGCTTGGACTCTATCGAATTGCAAACGGTGACCTGAACGCCGTGATCGGCCTTGGACCTTCGTCCCCTGTTGAGTTTGAAGAGACCATCGCCAGCGCGGAGCCATTGGCGGATGTCATGTCCGCCACAGGTGGCGGTGCGATGGCATTGGAAAATGGCGTGCCCCGACTGAGATCCGTGCGGCCCGGGCGCCCCGCACTTGGCCGTGGTTGGATCGGGCTGACGCCGCGAGGTGCTTATGAAACCCGAGCCGTTATGCAATTGCCCCTGTTGCCCGCGTGGCTTGTCTTGCTGCTTGCGTCGGCGCTTGTTATAGCCGGTTGGCTGCGCGAAGGGCGACGCTAGTGCGATCGAAAAAGCGGTTGCGACCTATCTGGATAGGTCGATTTTGATCAAGTCGGTTGACCAGCCACCGACATTACAGTGGCCTCTGACAAAGATCTCTCTTGTGCCGTCTGGGATCACAACACCGCTCAGTGACCGCGTAAAGGGTTGTTCATTGACATGCGGATGCATGAGCTTGCGATAGGCCAGCACAGTGCCGTTGACATCCTGCACTTCCCAACCATCCGCAAAATGATCCCAGCCTGTATCCTCATGGGCAACGGTCACGTGAATGTTCCACAGCATGCCGACCTGTTCGACTTTGACATCGACTACGGTTGGATCATGAGCCGAAGCAGGCGCTGCAAGAAATCCGAAGAAAAGAAGGGTCAATACACATCTCATCGTTCTAACATAGCCTGCATCTGCAGTTTCCAAACTCACTTGTTTGTAAAACATCCGTAACATGGCGCGAGGAGGCAATGGTCATATATGCGCCAAAATTTTGTCTCAAACGCACAATAGCGATGCATCAACTGATGTTGGAGAACCCATGTTTCGTGCGTTTGCAGCCCTGACCGTCGCCCTTTCGCTGGCAAGTCCGGCGTTGTCCGACACGGCGTTGAAGCGCCTCGATACCGGTGATGACAGCCGCGGGTGGGAAGCCGTTGGAAAGCTCGATATCGACGGGCGTGGCTTTTGCACCGGCGCGTTGATCGCGCCCGATCTGGTGCTCACCGCGGCCCATTGTCTTTATGACAAAACAACAGGTCAGCGGATTGACCATGCCAAAATTGAATTTCTGGCGGGCTGGAGAAATGGCCGGGCTTTGGCCTATCGGAATATTCGTCGGGCTGTGACGCACCCGGCTTACGATTACCATGCTGCGGTCACCTCTGATCGGGTGCGAAACGATCTTGCCCTGCTCGAGCTGCATCATCCGATCCAGAACACGCAAGTGATCCCGTTTCAAACTGATAAACGCCCGCGGAAAGGTCAGGAGATTGGTGTGGTGAGCTACGGCCGCGACCGCGCCGATGCGCCCTCCCTGCAGGAAGTGTGCGATGTCATGGCGCGTCAGGAAGGCGTTTTGGTCATGTCCTGCGACGTCAATTTCGGCTCCTCCGGCGCGCCGATCTTTTCGTTTGAATCGGGCGCACCGCGTGTTGTGTCGGTGGTGTCCGCCATGGCGGAAGTGAAGGGTCAGAAGGTCTCTCTTGGCACACAGCTTCAGAAACCGTTGGATGACCTGCTGAATGCGCTTGAGGCAGGGCAGGGCACGTTCCAAACCTCTGCACCCAAGATGATCGGCGCGGGTGAGCGCCGGGACACCGGGGCTAAGTTCATAAAAACACAATGAGGCGCATGTTTGTGACATTGCGGGCCTGCGCACTGGCCGTGGGTCTGGCAGCTCTGCCAACCACAGCGGTGGCAAGCGATTTTGTCCGCCTGACAGACCGCGATGATCTCTTTGGGTGGGAGGCCGTGGGCCGCGTTGATTTGGCGGGGACGGGCTTTTGTACCGGGGTGCTGATCGCAACCAACCTCGTCCTTACCGCCGCGCATTGTCTCTACGATGCCAAGGACCAACTCCTCCCGCCGGGGGCGATCCGCTTTCGGGCAGGTCTGCGCGATGGGGTTGCGGTGGCAGAGAGACAGGCCGCGCGTGTCGTCGCGGCCAAGGGTTATAACCCGAAGGCGAGTATCTCCAACGAACGGGTCCGCAATGATGTGGGCCTGATAGAGCTTGCCCAACCGATTTTGTCGACCACGGCGGCGCCCTTTCTGCTTCACGAGGCCCCGCGCACCGGTGATCGGGTGAGTGTTGTTTCCTACGGGAGGGGGCGCGATGCGGCTCTGTCTTGGCAGCGTGATTGCGGATTGGTTTGGGATTACCAAGACCTGTACGGATTTGACTGTTCGATCACGTTCGGGACCTCCGGCGCGCCGGTGTTCTATAAGGATGGTCGCCGTGCTCGGATCTTGTCGCTGATCAGTGGAGGCCCGGTAGAAGAAGGTGAGTTCACGGCCGCCTGGGGCATGGATCTTCCGACGATCGTAGAGCAAATGAAGCGCGATCTGCGCGCTCTGCCGACGGCGGCGTCTCCGGGCGCACGCTTTGAGTCCGTGGGTACTCTGCGCGGCGTGGGCAAGACACGCAATGTTGGGGGCGCCAAATTTTCCACTGTTGGCGGGTCTTGAAACCCCCAAAAATGCTCCCCATCTTTCAAGGATCGGCGCTGCTGAGCGGGCCGATAATGCCCCGCCTGTCCCAGATTGGGAAGGCAAAACATAGTTATCGCTCAACGGAGGATGACCCATGCGAAACTTTGATCTTGCACCTTTGTACCGTGCAACTATCGGCTTTGACCAGATTGCGGACATGATGGATCGTGTCCTGACCACCGAAATCAACCAGCCGACATATCCCCCTTACAACATCGAAAAAACCGCTGATGATGCGTATCGCATCTCGGTTGCCGTTGCTGGCTTTGCCGATGCCGATCTTTCGGTCGACGTCAAAGAAAACGCTTTGATCGTGTCTGCCCGTAAGGCCGACGAAGACCAAAACCGCAGCTACCTGCATCGTGGCATCGCCACCCGCGCATTCGAGCGCAAATTCCAACTGGCTGACCACGTGCGCGTCACCGGCGCGAGCCATGCCGACGGCATGCTGCACATCGACCTTGTCCGTGAAGTGCCCGAAGCGCTGAAACCGCGTCGGATTGAGATTTTGAGCGGAGATAGCGTTGAAAAAGACGTGGTGGACGCCAAAGCCGTGAACTGATCCCGACACCTCCCTGTCGTGAGAAAACCCCGGGGGCACGCGCCGCCTCGGGGGTTTTTGATTTTTGTAACAATCCACAGGCCATTGATTTAAAGCGTTTTTTAAAGCGTGACGCAGCGTTTTTTGACCATTTGCATCACAGAACCCGTCAAGATGAAGTGACCCTCTGTAACCATTTTTGCCCTTAAAACGCGGCCAGCGTGCCTAAATACGGATCAAGCGCGCAGCATATTTAAGGAATACAGACATGACCCTCTCTCGTCGTCAATTCGCAGGCCTGACACTGGCCTCCGCCGCCTCCCTTGTCATTGCAAAACCCTCCTTCGCGGGCTCCGCGCGCCAGGGTGAACTGACTGGTCGCCAGGGCTACGATGTCAAAGGCACGGTGCAGGTGAAAACGGATGGTGGACAGACCACTGTCGTTTTGGCTGACAACTATGTCTTCGACCCGGCCAAGAACCCGCCGGATATCAAGATCGGCTTCGGCAGCAGTGAAAAATACGCCAAAGGCTCAAAGATTCATGAAAAGCTGACCGTGAAGTCCGGCTCTGCTTCGTTCACCGTGCCTGCCAGCATCGACACAGACAAATACGATGAGCTCTATATTCACTGTGAGAAGTTCTCGGTCATTCTGGCCGTTGCGCCGCTTAACTAAATCCGGCCTGTAAACCACACAAGAAACCGCTGGAAACGGCGGTTTTTTGTTGAGCTAAGGTTGGAGATGACGATGTATGATCAGGACTCATTTTTTGATCTCACACCGCTGGGTCAGGCGGGTCTTGCGGCGCTCAGCGGCGTTCTCTTCCTGATCATGGTATTTGCCGCATGGAAGCTTTTGCGCAACCGGCCGGTTTGGATGCGCATCACAGGCTCCCTGCTGATCTTCTATCTTTTCGTCTGGATCTCGCCGCAAGCGTACTATCAGTACTTTCATCTGCTCTTTGAGTTTCTGCCCGATCAATGGGTCATCTTTCCACCGCCAAGCCCTGTCAGGGCCTTTGAGTATCTGACCTTCACGGGCCCTCAATCCCTGTCAGGTCACGGTCAAGGTATCTTGGGCTGGACGCTGTTGTTTGTGCCCTTCCTAAAGCGACGCGGCTGAACACAAAAGCACTGCCGGGGCGTTTGACCCCGGCAGGCACTGCTCAGAAAATCGAGACCTGCTTATTGATCAAGACTTTCCGCCAACCGCATCAGCCGAATTGCCTCTGCTCGGTAGCCGAACGTGTCATCTCCTTTTGACGCGTTGGCCAAGGCAATCGCCTGGTCATAGTTCCAGTCGCCCAAATACGGGCTGTCCGTCAGCAATTCTCCGAATCCAGCGATGGCCATGGCAAAGCGCATCTCATCGGTGACATCACCGCCTGCCACGATTGGGGTTTCAATCAACTGGCTGTTGTCTGCACCGGGCGCTTTGTACCGCAGTTTGAAAAAGCCGAGCTCGTCACTGTCGCTGCTTGCCGCAACCTCGCCATAGCGCAGATCATCCGTCAGCACCGCTGGGGATCCCACCGGCGTAATCTCATAGATCGCGGTGACGGTATGCCCGGCCCCAATGTCGCCTGCATCCACCCGGTCATTGTTGAAGTCCTGCCGGTTCAGGCCGCGTGTTTCATAGCCAATCAACCGGTATTCAGCGATCTGGACAGGATTGAATTCAACTTGGATCTTCACGTCATTGGCAATCGGGAAAAGCGCGCCCGTCAACTGATCGACAAGCACCTTTTGCGCCTCGCTTAGCGTGTCGATATAGGCCGCCTGGCCATTGCCGTTCTGGGCCAGTGTCTGCATGATTTCGTCATCCAGATTGCCGCGACCAAAGCCCAGAACAGACAGGTATGTGCCGCTCTCGCGCTTGCCAGAAATGAACTGTTCCAGTCGTTCAGGATCGAAAAAGCCCACGTTGAAATCGCCGTCCGTGGCCAGAAGCACGCGGGTCACCTCGCCCTCTTCTGCCATGCCTTCGGCCACAGAATAGGCTTGCCTCAGCCCGTCTTCACCATTGGTAGAGCCGCCGGCTGAGAGGTTATCCAAAGCGCCCAGTATGGCATCTGTATCGGTTGCAGACGTGGCTTCAAGAACCTGCCCCGCGCTGCCAGCATAGGTGACGATGGCGATCTCATCCTCTTCGGTCAGTTGCGGCAGCATCAACGCCAATGACTGTTTCAGAAGCGGCAGCTTGTTGGCGGCCTCCATTGAGCCTGAGGTGTCGATCAGAAAGACCAGGTTCAGCGGCGGACGATCTTCGAGCGCGGGCTTTTGCCCCTGAATTGCGATGTGCAGAAGCTGTGTATCGGGGTTCCAAGGCGTGTCAGTGACCGTGACGGTGGTCTCAAATGGCTGATCCTCCTGCGGCTCTGCGTAGTCATATGGGAAGTAATTGATCATCTCCTCGATCCGCACGCTTTCGACGGGCGGCTTTTGACCGTTCATCAGAGCAGAGCGGATAAAGGAATAGGATGCGGTATCGATATCAATCGAAAAGGTCGAAACTGGCTCATCCGCTGTGACCTTGAGCGGATTTTGATCTGAATCGGCGAACGCTTCCGTGCCGCCCTCTATCTGCACCAAGGCACCGTCACCCGGCCCTGGCATAGCGCGGGTGTAAGCGCCATCTTGCTGCATAGAGACCACAGGTGCGCTTTGGACCAGTGGCTCCGGCACGACAATCACCGGAGCTTCTTGTATCTCCATCTCAGCCTCTGCTGCGGTTAGGCCCAGTGTGTCATCAGCTTCTGGTCTTTCGCGGATGACGGGCACCGGCTGTGCCTCATCCACGCTATATCCGGCGTCAAACAGCTGTGGGGCTTGCCGCCAGTCCGGCACGACCACGGCCAGGCCAAGCGCAACAAAGGCCGTGCTGGCTGTCAACGCACCACGCGTGCTCAAAGTACTCAACATCTCTCGAACTCCTCTAAAGATGCCCGTTTTCGGGCGACTAGAGGTAGGACGCGCCGCATCCGCAGATCCTTGGATGCTTTCGAATTTTTTTTGTGCCATCGCCAAATGGGCCGCCTTCCGCGCAGCATCGGGGGCGGGTGTTGCGGCCTTCATGGCTTGCTTCAGGTCGTCAAACTCTTCGCTCATACCTGATCCTCTCTCTCGCGCAGGGCGCGTAGATGTTTCTTTGCCTCTGATACGCGCCAACTGATCGTCCCGGCCGAGACACCAAGGATTTCCCCAGCTTCATCATGAGTCACGTCATCGAGCACGAGCGCCAGCGTGTCTCGCAGATCTTCGGGCAGGGATCGCATCGCCTGGGTTAACCAATCGATCGCCTCAGTGGTTTCGGCCTCGCTGGCCCGCATGTTCACCTCCCAATCGCCCCAGCCTTCCGAGTGGCGGGCGCGTGTAGCAGCGCGGCGGCGGCGATCATGGGCGGCATTGACCACAACGCGCCAGAGCCATGTTGTGAACCGAGCCTCCCCGCGAAAACCCTGCAGCTTCGTTGGAAGCGCAGCGCAGACATCCTGTGTCAGGTCTTCGGCATCCGCGCGGCTTCCGCTCAGGCGAAAGGCCAGGCTGAAAATGCCGTCATACTGCCGCTCCAGCAGTTGGGCAAAGGCCGCGCCATCCCCGTCTGAAGCGGCTCTGGCCAGGCTTTCATTGGTTGGTTCCATGCGCATGACGGTGATAGGACGCGTGCCGATGGTCAATCCTTGG
>ERZ1740068.489-NODE-489-length-19108-cov-7.535349_pt1 | contig 19108 bp, 13 predicted proteins | sample MGYA00581735_ERZ1740068 | MGnify/ENA primary metagenome ERZ1740068 (study PRJEB43018, sample SAMN04849740) | marine metagenome | isolation source: floating plastic debris | place: Pacific Ocean | collected 2008-08-30 | study: EMG produced TPA metagenomics assembly...
TTACCACTACATGGACCTTGTGATCGACCAAGAACTTTGGGGAATCTTTCGCAAGGTGGACCATTACCAAGACTTAGCGACTTATTACCTCTTGTTGAGGCAATTTCAGAAGAAAACCTTTCCTGATCGTGATCCTGAATTGGAATCGGAATTGAATCGCATTCGATTGGAATTACGTTTGATCCCTTTTGATACGTTAGCCAATATGACTTTTGGAAGTGCTTGTTCACATACGCTTTTGGGTTGTTAAGCGTTGCTATGCTAACCTCTTTACGAATGCACTTGTCTAATGGAAATAGCCTTCGAAAAGTGATGCGTCTTTATTAAGGACACTTTTGTTATCTTAGTTGTCGTTTTAGACCCCAGTACTAAACCCCACTTATTTGCTCAATTATGCGCACTCTCCTACGTAGGGCTCTACGCCCCGACCGCCAATTGTCGGCCTTCTCGCTAACCGAATTGCTGGTAGTGTTGGTCATCATCGGCATTCTCGTTTTCTTGGCGCTCCCCAACTTATTGCCGGCCATTACCAATGCCCGCAGTCAGGAAGCCAAAATCAACCTGAAACATATTCACACACTACAACGCAACTATTTCTACCAATACTCCAAGTATTCGGAAGAGTTTGGAGACATCAATTACGAGCCACCCAAGTCGCAACAAGAGGGTGGCAATGCGGTATACACCTACCAAATTATTGAAGCGAGTAACAACTCTTTCCTCGCTGAGGCGGTGGCTACTCAGGATTTTGATGGCGATGGTGTTTTCAACAAATGGCAGATTGACCAAGACGAAAAGATCACCGAAGTGGTGAAAGATTAGCAAATCCATGTTGCCCTGGCTCCAAATACCAACGGTTATTGTCTTGCTGGCCCTGTTTTATCAGGATGCCCGGCATCGGATGGTATGGTGGGGCTGGTTTCCTATTCTGGCTTCTATGTTCGTTTCCTTGCGCTACCTCGAAGTAGGCTGGGAAACTTTACTGATTGAGACGGGCATCAACCTTTCGATTTTACTCTTGCAATGGGTGCTGGTAGTAGCCTTATTTTCAATTCGCAAAAAACGTTTTGAGCCAGTGGTTGGTACCATGCTTGGCTGGGGCGATGTTTGGTTTTTTGTGGTCATGTGTCTGGCTTTTTCGCCCGTCAACTTTTGGACTTTTTACCTCGGTGGGATAGGAGTTATCACTTTGGGTTACACCTTGATGCGCTTATTGGGGTTGGCTCAACGCCGGGAGGTGCCATTGGCTGGTGGTTTGGCTTTGCTGCTTACCGGAGTGCTTTTCGCTTTTTGGTGGAATCCTGGATGGCAATGGCTGAGTTATGATCTTTTGGTGCAAGGAGGAGGAAGCTGATGCAAGAAGCAGGAACCATCGAGCTGAGCACTGAACTCCAGCAACTCATCACCGCCGAGCAAGCCTGGCACTATCGGGTATTGCCGCAAAGCAAGGCGGAAAATCAACTCACTTTTTGGGTAGATGCCAGCAAATCGGACTTCGGCATGGCCGATGAGTTGGAAATTTTGCTGGGACAAAGCATTGTACTGGAAAAGGCTCCGGCGGATCGTGTGCAGGAAGCTCTGGCTCGTTATTATCGCAAGACTCGAAGTGGACAGGCCACTGCAAAATCTGCACAACTCAATAGCCGCAAAGCCGATAGCTTTTTGGAGGAACTCATTCAAGAGGCGAAAGACCTGGGGAGTTCAGATATTCACCTCGAAGTGTATGAAGAAAGTTGCCGGGTGCGCATACGTATTGACGGACAGCTGATTGAGCGCTACACCATTGAGAAAGGGGAGTACCCTGCTTTGGTGAACCGAATAAAAATTCGTTCACACTTAGATATTGCCGAAAAGCGCCTTCCACAGGACGGACGTATCTTCTTCCGGCACTTTGGCTCTGAGTTCGACATTCGGGTATCGGTGTTGCCCACCATGCACGGTGAAAAGATCGTGATGCGGATTTTGAGCAACGATGCCACCCATATCGACATCGCTAAGCTTGGTTTTGGCGAGTTGGAATTAGAGCGTTACCAAGAAGGTATCAAAAGGCCGAATGGCATTGTTTTGATCAGTGGGCCTACGGGTTCTGGAAAAACTACTACGCTCTACGCCACCTTAAAAATTTTGAACAAAACCACGACCAATGTGCTCACCATTGAGGATCCGATTGAGTATACCCTAAAAGGAATCAATCAGGTGCAGGTAAAAGAAAACATTGGGTTGAGTTTTGCGGCTGCGTTGCGTTCGTTTTTGCGGCAAGATCCCGACATCATTATGTTGGGAGAGATTCGCGATGGCGAAACCGCTAACATGGCCATTCGAGCAGCACTCACCGGGCACCTGGTGCTGTCTACCATTCACACCAACAGTGCTTGGGGAACGGTCTCACGCCTGGTAGATATGGGTGTGCCTTCTTTTCTTTTGGCCAGCACTTTAAATACCACGGTGGCCCAGCGGTTGGTGCGCTTATTGTGCCCCGATTGCAAAGAGCAACGGGAGCTAACGCCGAAACTTTTACCAAGTAGCTTTGAGGCTCCCCGACCTTTGACGCACCATCACGTAGCGGTAGGCTGTGAAAATTGCTACTTTACCGGCTACCGCGGCCGGAAAGCCTTGTACGAGGTGATTCCCATCGACCAGGAATTGTCCAACGCCATAAAGAGCCAACGCTTTGAGGTGAGTGAGCACCTGGATCAACGCAACATCAAATCGCTCCGCGACAATGCTTTTGAGCTGTTGGAGCAGGGACGTACCTCCATTGATGAGGTTTACCCATTACTATTGACGACGACTTAAGCCCCATACCATGAAACGAATTCGATTGTTCTTCTTGTTCCTGTCCCTACTGGTTTCTTGCCAGCTGTTGGCTCAGGACCGCATGGCCAGCATCCGGCAACAACTGGATGAACTGGCCCTCACCACGCCGGGACTAACCGAAAAGGTAGAAATTTCGGTAAGCGGCATTCCCATTCAGGAATTTGTGCGGGGTGTAGCCGAGGCACACAACCTCAACGTGAGCATCAACCCTGGTATCGAGGCCACCATCATCAACAACTTTTCCAACGCCACCGTGTCGGATGTGTTTGTGTTCCTTTGCCGGGAATACGATCTGGAGCTCACCTTAATCGGTTCTATTATTTCCCTTACCAAATACCAGGCTCCGGCTCCGCCACCGGTGGTGAAGGCCAAAAAAGAACTCAGCATTAGCTACAACAAGCAAACTGATTTCCTATCGCTCGACCTCAAACGCGATTCGCTCGATGAGGTGGTCAAAGAAATTACCCGCATTTCGCTCAACAACGTGGTGTTATCCCCAGGTTTAGAAAATCGCTTGGTAAGCGTCTACATACAAAACCGGCCATTTTCCAATGCACTCGACAAGTTAGCTTTTGCCAATGGGCTAAAGGTGCGTGAGACCGAGGACAATTTTTTCGTGTTGGAAGAGGTTAAGGCGGAAGCACAAACGGCACAAAAAAATGGCAACAATCAGCGTGGGGTTCGTGGTCAAAATAATTTTAACCAAGGCCAGGCTGTCGCCAATCTCGAAATCAAGTTAGAGCCAAGTGAACGCATTACAGTCAATGCGACCAACGTGCCCATTGTAGATATCATTCGTGGTGCTTCCGCTGAATTGCTCAACAACTACTTTCTGTTTTCAGAGCCTGAAGGCAACACCACCCTCTATTTGGAAAATGCCACCTATGAGGAGTTTTTGTCTTACTTGCTCAACGGTACCGACTACACGTATAAACTGCAAGAAAACGTCTACCTCATTGGTAACCGAAAGTTAGAAGGGCTACGCACCACCGAGTTGATCACCATGGAGAACCGCACCATTGAAAGTGTCATCGACTTTATCCCCACCGACTTGAAAAAGAACGTAGAGATTCAGGAGTTCTCTGAGCTCAACGGTTTGATTGTGAGTGGATCTTATCCCGAAATCGAAGAGATTCGGGCCTTTTTGCGCAAAATTGATCGGGTGGTTCCGGTGATCCTCATCGATGTGATGATTGTGGAAGTGCGCAAAAACAATGAAATCAATACCGGTATTTCAGGTGGTTTGGGAGATGGCAACGCGCCTACCCGTACCGCTGGCAGTTACAACACCGGTGACAATCCCAATGGGGCGCAAATCAGTTTGACGAGCGAAACTTTAAATAACCTGCTGTCGCGCATCTCCACCGGTGGTGTGCTGAATTTGGGCAACCTCGCCCCTGATTTCTACCTTGCCATCGAGGCCTTAGAAACCAATGGAAACTTGCGCAGAAGGGCTACTCCGAAGCTGGCTACCCTCAACGGGCACGAGGCCAACCTGAGTATTGGAGAACAGGACTATTACCTGGAGGTGCAAAACAACATTATTGGTACGCAGAACCCTACGGTAGCCAACTCGCAAGTATACCGGGCAGTGAATGCCGATTTGTCCATTACCATCAAACCCTTTGTATCGGGGGATGAGCAAATCACTTTGGAAATTGAATTTGAACAATCGCAGTTTACCGATCGTATTGCCACTACGGCTCCTCCGGGAACCACCACTCGTCAATTCAAGTCGATGATTCGGATGCGCAACGGAGAAACCATTCTCCTGGGCGGTTTGGAAGAAAAGAGCAAACAAGACAACGGAACGGGTTTGCCTTGGATCAGTCGCGTACCAGTACTCAAGTGGTTTACGGGCAAACAACGCCGGGCTGAGAACCGTGAGCAGCTCAACATCTTTATCAAAACCACTGTCATCTATTAAGCATGGCCGCATTTCAGCCCTGGAAACAATGGGTGGCGCTGAAACAGGTGGCCGGTATCGAGGCGGTGAAAACGCCCGATGGTTGGCGGCTGGGCTATTGTTTGCTGCGCAAGAGTGGCAAAGGCATTCAATTAGAGAAATCGCAGGGTGGTTTTCACGACCTGGAATCGCTGTTGGCGGAGTTGGATAAAAATATTCCTTTGCGGCTAGTACTCAACGGTAGCGGTATTTTGCACCGGCCTTTGGAGAGCACTTCAGAAAATGATCCGGGCACACTTTTGCGCAAGGTACTTCCCGATGCCAATGCTGAGGAGTTTTGGGTGTTTACTGGTCCGGGTGTGGGTGCTTCTTTGGTATCGCTTTGCCGCCAATCGCTTTTAGAAGATTGGCACCAACAATGCACAGCCCAAGGCCGACGGCTGATTGGAGCCTGGGCGGGACCGGGACAACTCAATGCCCTGCTGGGGAACCTTATTGAATTGCCCGAACACCGGGAACTAGGGTACCATGAATTGCAGATCACCGACCACCGGGTAAGCGCCTACCGCACCTTGCCTGAGCCAGTTCCGGTAGAAGCCCTTTCAGTGGGTGATCAAATTGTACCAGGGGAACTAATTATGGCCTTTGCTGCTGGTTTGAGTGCCTTTTTTCCGCCCTATGGCCCAGAAATCGAAGCTTTATCGGTGGAATGGGAGGAAAGTGAACAACAGCGTATTTTTCAGTTCGCTGGCTGGGGAATACTCCTCTTTTTTCTCGTTTTGGTGATGGGCAACTTCTTTTTGTTCGAGCATTTCGATGAGCGGGCGGCTGAGCTGGAGTTTCAGGAGAATCAACAAAATCAGCAAACTGGTGACCTCAAACGCATGAAGGAGGAAATCGATTTGGCGGAGGCTTTCATGACGCGCCTGGGGTTGTTGCAACCGAACACCAACAGCTACTATGCCGATCGACTTTCGGCCAGTTTGGACAATGGATTGCAATTCACCCGCTTGGAGGTCAATCCATTGAAGCGAAAAGTGAAGCAAGGGGTAGAAGAGCTGTCTTTTGCTACGGGTACACTGCAAGTAGCCGGTACGGCTCGCAATTCTTCCCGCCTCAACGATTGGTTAGCTGAGGTGCGCGACCTCAACTGGGTAGCCGATGTGAACATATTGAACTACCAGCAAAACCCCGACATCGGTGCGGGAGAGTTTCTGGTTGAACTCCAACTGAAATAGGAATGTGGAAAGATTGGAGTTATAAAAAGCGTAACCGGTTTTTGCTGGGAGCTGCCATTGGCGGTTTATTACTCATTTGGTTTTTGGCCCTCAGCAACACTTTTGGCCTCATGCGACAGTGTTGGGACATGGAAGAACGCCTGGAAATTGCGGCCAGCCTTTCGGGCGGTCTTCAGGATTTGCAAATGCGCCAGGAGCGGCTCATGGCCATCACTGGTGAGGCAGGCGCTGCGGAACTCGACCTGCATCAGGAATTGTTGGAACGGGTGAGCAGCTATTGTGTCAACAACCGGTTGGTGCTCGAAGAGTTTCCCAAACCAGTGATTTCTCAAAGCAACGATTTTCAGGTAGAAACCACCATTTTTACCGTAGAAGGTAGATTTATTCCCCTTTTGCGCTTGGTGCATGACTTGGAGCAGGAGTGGGGCTTGGGCAAAATTTCGGGCGTTGAGTTTGCCTCCCGAAAAAACAATCGGGCCAACCGAAAAGAACTTACGGTATCCATTAGTTTTCAACAGGTGAAGCGTATCAAATCCAAAAACACATGAAAAATTCCTTCCTCTATTGGATGCTGGGCTTATGGAGCTTGCTGTTGGTGGGAGCCTGCGAAGACCTCACAGAGGAGGATTTGCGGGACGAAGTGGTGGTAGTAATGGCACCGGCGGACGAAAGCATTACCACCCAATTGACGCCCACCTTTTGGTGGGAAGCCGTAGATGGAGCCCTTCAGTATCAATTGCAGGTTGTTCAACCACAGTTCGACTCCATCGTTACCCTGGTGGCCGATTCGACCATCACCAGCAACCAATCCTCTTCGATTACCCTCGATCCGGGTACCTACCAATGGCGCGTGCGCGCCTTAAATGCCTCCTCCGAGTCGTGCTGGACTACTTCAACCCTTACCGTAGACAGCAGTGACGTCCTCACCGGGCAAACTGTGATTTTGGGTAACCCTGTAGCGGGTGCCTTGCTCAATACCGATCCACCTACGTTTACTTGGGATGTATTGTTGGGCGCAGAAGAATACCGTTTCCAGCTGTATGAAAACGACCTCAACGGTACAAAACTCTACGACATTACCGGTATCGCAGGCAACAGCTACACCCCAACCGATAGCTTGCTGGAAGGGGTATACGAATGGGGTGTACGTGCAGAGAAGGCAGGATCTGTAACACAGTATTCTTACGCTACTTTTCAGATTGACCTCACCGCTCCGGCGGTTTCGCTGCCCAACAGCCCCGCTTCAAACAGCGTCATTACACAGGGGACTACCATCAATTTCAATTGGCTCCAAGCCCCTGATAATGGAACCGCTACGTTTGATACCTTATATATTGCTGGTGATTCTTTGTTTTCCAACATTGAATTTAAAGGTGAATTTATCAGTCCGGGGTATTCGGATACCCTGTCGGTAGGTAATCATTTTTGGCGGTTGCGTACTTTTGATGCTGCGGGCAATTCAAGTAATTTTTCCAATTCTTTTCGGGTAACCGTTCAATGATCGCATGAAAAACAAGAAACTTCTATACCTGTTGTTGCCACTCATGGTAGTGGTGTGGGGAGCGGTGTTCTACCGCGTCTTCAAGGGAATAGGAGGAGATGACGATTATTTTGATGCCTTACCTGCCGCTGTAAAAATGCCTGTACTGGCCAAACAAGACAGCTTCGACCTGATTGCTGATTACAAAGACCCTTTTCTTGGCAAAGGGCCCGGGCGTTCCCGCAATACCAATCCGGCCATTGGTGAAAAGCCGCTCACACCTACCGTGCGTCAACTGCCTAAGCCTCCACCGCCAACCTTGCCATGGCCGGCCATCGGCTACGGTGGCTTTGTCAACAAATCGGGCGGTAAAAATAAACTAGCAGTTGTCACTATTGACGGCCAAACTTCATGGGGTAAATTGGGGGAAGAAATCCAAGGGGTGACCATTCAGGAAATCTGGAAAGATTCGGTTCAGGTATCCTACCGAAAAGAGGTGAAGACCGTTCTCCTCAATGGTGGTTAAAGCTTTCCTTTTCACTTCATTTTAAACTTTTCCTTCCGAGCAAGGAGCAGCACTTGAAACTCCAAAAGTGGTTGCGCCAAATCTCAGTCACATAGCCACAGTCTTCCTTCCTGAAAAGGAGGTATCCCTTGGTAAAAAGTCGCTTTTATTTCCCATTCATATGCAGTACCTCTGTAGCATGCTGGTTTGATAAGGCCGATGTTTACTTCCAGCGATCCTTAATTCCGGCCTTTAGTTCAGAGCCTTTTTTGGACCCCAGAAGGTGCTTCCCGTCTTATTTCTACAAGACACGGCCTCGCCCGGTTCCGACAGATACAACACTGTCGGAACCATTGGTCGTTTATTAAGATGCTTTACGAAATACGTATGCGGTAAAACCATCCTCTGAGAGAAGGGTAGAAGTTGCTGACAAGCAGAGATGATAAGTTGTGCACGGTTGCCCCTCCTTCGTCGACTGATTTTTGTATTTTAAGGGATGTTTTTGCGACTTGGTTTACAATGCTTGCTCATTAGCCTCTGGATAGGTGGTGGAAATGTGGCATTGGCACAAACCGGTTTCGCTTATTCGGATACTGCTTTTGAGAAAGGTGCAGTGCATGCTACCCAAGGCATCTATTTTGCAGGCAAGCAATTGCACCCTAAGGCGCTTGCAGCGGTAGATAGTCTCGCTGAATTTTTGAACCGCCAACCGGGCCTTTTGGTAAGGATTAGTGTACATGTTGATCGCAACGACTACCCGAAATACGAAGTGTTGGCTCAGAAGCCGGACCAGCAGCAAGCGGAGGCCTTAAAAATTTACCTGATTGAAAAAGGGATTGATTCCTTTCGGATGGTGGCAGTAGGAGAAGGTTTTTACCGACCCAAAGCCACAGCGCTAAAGTCCGACAGCCTATCTGCTAAAGAACGAGAAGCCGCCCAAAAACAGAACCGTCGAGTAGAAATAACCATTATTGGCATAGTGCCCCTAAAATAATTCGCCCGTTAAGCATCCTCCAGCTAATTCGATACGTCTACCCTATGAGATAAGACCGGAAGCCAAAGTGCAAAATGGGATGAAAGGAGCAGTAGCGGTACTCCTTAAACCACCTCCAGTGTGCTAAAAACAAATATACGCCCCAGCCCATTCCTCCGCAGGTTCCTGCGGTTGCTGGCGTTGCTTTGTCTTTTGGTAAGTTGTTCTGGTCCTTTAAGTGCTCAAGTTGCAGCCGATTTCACCGCTTCCTCTACCGTAGGATGCAGTCCGCTAAATGTTCAGTTTTCAGACCTTTCCACCGGTACCATCACCTCCCGAAATTGGGATTTCGGAAATGGCAACGTAGCCATCGGAAACAACCCCTCGCCAACCGCCATTTACACCACTCCCGGTTCTTATACCGTGAAGTTGGTCGTTTCTGACGGAGTAGCGGTAGACTCCATTGTAAAGCTGGCCTACATCACGGTTTTGCAAGAGCCATCAGTTTCTTTCACTGCGGGGCCCGCAACCCAAGGATGCCCTCCGCTATCGGTGCAATTTACCAATACCACCCCCTCAGGGAGCGCTCCTTTTACCAATTGGGCTTGGGATTATGGAGATGGCTCTCCATTGGGCACCACTACCAATGCCTCGCACAACTATACCCAACCAGGAACCTACACAGTAGCACTCACCGTAACAGACGCCAACGGCTGTACGGGTTCCACCAACGTACCGGGCTTAATCACGGTGAATGCAATACCGAACGTATGGTTCACAGCTACCCCCACTTCCAGCTGCCAGCCGCCCCTCACGGTCAATTTTACCAATCAGTCGTCGAGCTCAACAGGAGGCAACCTCACGTTTTTGTGGGATTTTGGCGGAACTGGAACCAGTACCTTAGCCAATCCAACGCATACCTTCACCACTGCAGGTTTGTTTGATGTTACCCTGATTGCCACCGATCCGCAAGGTTGTTCCGATACGCTTACTTTCGGCAATTTTATTTCTACCAATGGCGTGGTAGCTGATTTCGTGGCTTCAGACGATACGATTTGTCCAGGAGGCACCATCAACTTTTTGAACATTACTACCGGGGCGGGACAGTTCATTTGGGATTTTGGCGATGGGTCTCCCACCTCGGGAGTAGCCAATCCAAATCATACCTACACCACACCCGGTTCTTACACTGTAACGCTTACTGCAAACGGAGGAAGCTGCTCTGGTACTGCAACTTTCGACATTGTAGTAGATAACGTACAGGCCAATTTTACTTCGGCACCCAATTACAATTGTGAGTCACCGCTGATCACACAGTACACCGACTTGTCGGTGCCCACTCCTGCCTCATGGTTGTGGTTGTTCGGCAACGGTTTTTCTTCCACCTTGCAGAATCCGATCAATACCATTAACCTGGAGGGAGTGTTCGACGACACCCTGGTGGTCGTCTCTCCGGGCGGTTGTCGTGACACGATGATCATACCGGAAAATACCGAGCTCTTTATACTCACCCCTGAGTTTTTAATGGATCCGCCTCAGGGCTGCGCTCCACTGACTGTAAACTTCACCGACGAATCAGACCCTTTTGATTCCATTGCTACCTGGAACTGGCAATTTGGAGATTCTTTAGGAACATCAGTTCAACAGAATCCCAGCTTTACCTTTGTAGATACAGGGGCGCATCCGGTTACGCTTACCATCACCACTCCCACAGGGTGCATATACGAGTACGTTGATACCGTGTACATTGGCGTGCAGCAAAATGCCTTTTTTACCTGGGATACGGTACTTTCTTGTGCCTCTGATACCATTAATTTCTACGATCAGAGTTCGGATACCAACCTGATCGATGCTTACGTATGGAACTTTAACGATACCGCTGGTGCCAGTGGAAAGTTTGCGCAGCATTCGTTTAACGATACGGGGTGGATGAGTGTGGAACTAATTGTGACTTACAACGGTTGTCCCGATACGCATACGGTAGACAGTGCGGTTTATATTTTAGGGCCTTTTACGACTTTCAAGGCGATTCCCGATTGTTCGGCTCCAACCAACCGCGACTTTGATGGAACGATCTTAGGAGCTACGCGTTGGTATTGGGATTTTGGCGACAGTACCACTATTGACAGTACCAGTACCGACCCCAATCACACTTATCCGGGAGGAGGAGCTTACCTTGCACGGCTAGAAGCCTACAACGATACCACTGGATGCGCCTACACGCATGAAGCTTATGTGACCGTATATGCCTTGGAGGCCCAATGGACTTTAACCGATACCGTAGGGTGTAATCCCTTCACGCTCACCGTAGATGGGAGCAGTTCGGTAGATGCCAACACGCACAAGATTTTCTTTGGACCCGGTTTGCCCACCTCCCAATACGTGCCAGATACCACGTATACGTATACTTCAGCCGGCTTTTATCCATTAAAAATGGTCGTTACTGATGCCAATGGCTGTAAAGATTCGTTGAAGCAAACCATACGTGTGGTAGAGCCTTTTGCCGATTTTTCTTCTTTGGATACCTTAGGTTGTGTGCCGCTTTCTTCGGGATTTACCGATTTGAGCTTTTCAGATACCAATATCGTGGCCTGGCAATGGGGTTTTGGAAACGGTGATACGGCTGCGCAACAGAACCCTACAGCAGTTTATGATGCTTTGGGTTCAGGTTTTTACACCGTCACACTCACGGTTGAAGATGCCGTGGGATGTACGGCATCTGAAACCAAAAACAACTACATCGAAGTACGGCAGCCTCCTTCCTTTTTTCAGGTCAACAATCAGTTGTGTGAAGGCGATTCAGTTTACTTCAACTTTGCTCCTGTAGGGGTAGGATATACCTATTTATGGGACTTTGACGATAATATGGGTACCAGCACTCAATTTTGGCCCCGCTATTCCTGGGACTCTGCCGGGGTATATTCTCCCACACTTACCGTAACTGATTCCAATGGCTGCGATTCTACTTTTTCGGCTCCTTCGGTGCAAGTTCAAGGCATTAAAGGGGTAGGGATTACCGCCAGTCCGCGCGATTCGAGTTGCTATCCCATGCCCGTAGTTTTTCGGGATACATCGGCCGCACAGGTTTCTTCTTGGCAGTGGAATTTTGGCGAAGGAGCTCCTCCAGTTACCGTTTTAGGCCCAGTGGCTACCAACACCTACAATACCCCCGGATTGTATGACGTACAGTTGGTGATAACCACCACATTCGGATGTGTAGACAGTGTTTTGTTAGAGGATTACATCAATGTACAAGGTCCTTATGCCGAATTTCACATTTCCGACGATACGGTTTGCATTGGTGAACCGGCCGACTTTCTGATCGATTCCAGCTTAAATGTGGCGGGTTATCAGTGGGATTTTGGCAATGGATTGGATTCTGTTACCTCCGGTTCCATCGATTCTCTCACCTATTTCTACAACCAAACGGGCACTATTATCGCCCGCATGATCTACCTCGATTCGGGAGGCGTTTGTCCGAAATCCTATGAAGACACCTTGTTTGTATCACAGTTGATTGCAGATTTCAGCATTGATGACCCGGAGGGCTGTGCGCCACACACCGTACAATTTTCGGATTCCAGTATGGGGGCCAACGTCTGGTCTTGGGGATTTGGAAATGGCCAAAGCAGCAATCAGGTGTCCCCGGGAATGAACTATGACGATCCTGGAACTTACTCGGTGAGTCTCATTAGCACCAATGATTCTACTGGCTGTAGGGATACCACCTTCAGGCAAATCGTGGTTTTTGACCAGCCCGATCCTCAGATTTCGGGTCCTGATTTTGTGTGCATTGGCGAATGGCTGCAACTACAAGGTTCGGGAGGGGTGACTTATGCCTGGACGCCTGATTCTCTGTTTTCAGATCCAACGTCATCGAATACCAGTGTTTGGCTCAGTCAAAGTGATACGGTCGGCTTAAGCGTAACCGATACCAATGGCTGTGTAGACAGTACCGGCAAGTACGTATTTGTGCAGTATCCTCCGAGTTTTACCATCGCTGGCGATACCACTATTTTCAAAGGGCAGGCGGTAGACTTGTGGATTGAAAGCTCCGTACCCGGAAACCTCACTGCCCAATGGGTACCCGAAACGGGCTTGAGTTGTGTGGATTGTCTGTTGCCAGTTGCTTCGCCCAACGAAACCACGAACTACACCATTCTTCTTGCGGATGTGAACGGATGCTTCTCAGAAGAAACGAGCCTTACTGTATCTGTAGTTTTAGAGCAGGAATTACACATTCCGAACGCCTTCACGCCAAATGGCGACTTTACGAATGATGTATTATACATTGTGCCATACGGCATGCGCAAGCTGCACCACTTCCATATTTTTAATCGTTGGGGAGACCTGATTTTTGAAAGCAACGACTTTAATCAGGGCTGGGATGGCACCCATAAAGGCAAAGAGTCGCCCATTGGAGTATATGCTTACTCGGTGTTGGCCGAGGGCTATGATGGATTCGTCAAGCAATTGACCGGCTACGTGGTGTTGGTGCGATAAATCGTCAATTGCACCGGTCGAGCCCGATTTTTTCCGAAATTTGAGAACATGGGATTTACCCGAAGGATGTATGCCAACTTGTATTGGTGGTACTCCGAGGTAAAAAAGTCTGCATCACCAGATTTTTATGCATTTGTTGCGCTGTGGTTTTGGTTGAGCCTCAATGTATCATCTGTAATCATTGGCGTTATTGGAATCGGATTCCCGAGATATGAGCATTGGATCAATCCGGAGTTTGCCTTGGTTTCCCTCATAGTGATTGCACTTTGGGTATATTGGGCCCGTGGAAAAACACCTGTTGTTGACGAAAATGATGCCGCACTATTAGAAGTGAAAAGCTTAGAAAGAAAAAGAGCGCTGCGCGCCTACTGGTTATTGTCTATCGCTTTTGCTACCGGGGTTGCTGGTTGGTTCGTGTCTTGGTAGGGTTTTGAACGTTTGGATGTTAATTTTGAAAGCTGAAGTCTGAAACCAATTTGTAACTGAAAGGTATAACTGCTGAATACTCTCAATGACTTAATTGTACCCATGCCCGATATCCTCCCCACTGAAACCTCCTTTTTGGAATTACTGAGTCAAGGCAATGAAGGCTGGGCTTTTACTACTCCTGAAGGGGAAATACTTAGGGTAAACGAAAAGTTTGCCCAGATGATGGGAATTGAGAAACGGGACTGTAAAGGACAAAATTGGCTGGAAAAAGTGGCTCCGGATGATCGCTTTAAATTGGCGGCCGGACTTGAAGGCGGGTCAGTAGAACCCTTGCGAGCACGCTTAACCGGATGGAAGGGGGTGAATCATTGGTTGGAAATACGAATGGTACCTACCACGGACAACCAAAGGCTGTGCTGGTTTCGCCCGCTGCAACTCTCTGAAAGCAATGAAGGCTTACAGGAGTTCATTCAAGCAGTACCCGATTTGTTTGCGATTTCATCTGCCGATGGCTATTTCGTTCAGTTAAACGATGCCTGGAAAAGACTGCTTGGGTTTACGAATGACGAACTGCAAAGTAGACCCTTGCTCGATTTTGTAGACCCCGAAGATCGGGAAAGTACCCGTGCAGCCATCAAACAGGCCATCACCGAAGGTGAGGTACAATTGTTTGAAAACAGGTACCTGTCCAAAGAAGAAGGATCGCGTTGTTTGTCCTGGACTGCACGTGCTGCACAAGACAAGCGTCTGGTATTTTGGTCGGGGCGTGACATTACAGTATACCGAGAGGCAGAAAACAAAATCAAGAAGAGTGAAGCGCTCTACCGTGGATTGGTAGAAAACATTCCCGATATGCTGACTGAGTTGGACAGCAAGGGGAAAATTTTGTTTGTGAACCGGGTTCGTCCTGGTATGGCGCTCAAGGATTTGATCGGCCAGAACTGGTTTGATTTCATTGCCGATTCTGATAAGCAGCTGTTTCAAACTGCACTGGAAGTGGTGCAAAAAACTGGAAACGCAGTTGACATCGAATTGGAAACCAATTCCCGATTGGGACGGGCTTGGTGGCACTTTATAATGGTGCCTATTTGGGTAGATGGTCAGGTAGACCGTTTGCTTTCTATCGGGCGCGATATTTCGGCACTCAAGCAATCGGAAAATCGCTTGAAGCGGAATGAAGAGCATTTCCACATGGCCCAGCGGGTAGCAGGTATTGGCAGTTGGGAGCACGATTTCCTGACTCAATCCACTACTTTTTCTGAAGAACTACTCGGCCTACTGGGTGCCGAGGATCAGCCGCTCAATTCCATTCATGAATGGTTGGGTTTCATTCATCCCGAAGACCGTTCGCAGGCTGCTAACCTGATGGGAACTGCCATGGAAAAGCGGCTACCTTTCGATACGCAATACCGGGTTTTATTTTCCAACGGAACCGTTCGTGTTCACGAATCGAGGGCCCGGGTTTTTATCGATCCCGAAACCCAAACCGATCGAATGATTGGCATCAATGTGGACATCACCGAGAAGTTTGAATCTGAGAAACAACTGCACCAAAAGGAAAGGTTGTACCGCACCATTGCCCAAAACTTTCCGCGTGGGGTGGTCTTGCTCATCGATAAGAATTTCCACATCAACTTTGCCGAGGGACAGCTGTTGAGCAGCAGTAAATTAGGAGCCGACCATTTTTTGGGCAAAACCATTCACGAAGCTTTTGAGCCCAAGGTGGTGAAGAAACTGGAGCCAGAGTTGCACAAGTCCTTCGAAGGCGATTCCTGCACATTTGAATATTCTCAAAAGGGAAAATTCATGGTGTCCAATACTTTTCCGTTGCACAACCGCAAAGGAGAGGTAGAATCGGTGTTGGTGGTGCAACAGGACCTTTCGGAGCGCAAACGCTCCGAAGACGAGTTGAAACGACTAAATGTAGAGCTCATCAAGCACAACAATGAGCTACGGCAGTTCGCCTACATTACCTCACACAATTTGCGGGCGCCCATTGCCAACATTCTTGCTTTGGTGGACATGTATAGTCCCGGGGAAGATAACCAGGACATCATTAGTAACTTACGCAAATCGGCCACCAACCTCGATTCGGTGATCAGCGATCTCAACGAGATCGTGGCTTACCGCAACAGTAAGAGTGAGGTAAAGGAGCAAATCAACCTTGAGGTGGAACTGGATAAGGTGCTGAGCAGCATCGATAAAAACATCCGCGATAGCGGTGCCATCATTACTCAAAATTTTGAAGAGGTTTCTCAGTTGTATTCGGTGAAGAATTACATCCACAGCTTTTTTATCAACCTGTTGACCAATGCGATCAAATACCGTTCACCCGATCGGGTGCCCGAAATAGAGGTGAGTGCCCGTTTGGAAGGTCGCTGGATTGTGTTGCGGGTGAAAGATAACGGCCTTGGCATTGATCTTTCCAAATACAAAGGTTCTTTGTTTGGCATGTACAAACGTTTCCACAACCATGTTGAAGGAAAAGGTTTAGGGCTACATCTGGTGAAAACCCAGGCAGAAGCATTGCGGGGTAAGGTGGAAATTGAAAGCCAGCCCGGAGAAGGTTCTACCTTCAAAATCTTGCTTCCTGAACGATAGGGGGAATTAACGCCACCGCCATTTTCCATTATTTTCCACCAGCACCTGATCGTCGATCAATTGTCGGATAAGGCCCAGCACCCTCTCTCGATCATTGATGTTCAGTTGCTCCAAAATCTCTTCTATTGATAGGGCCGTTTCACCGAGTAACTGTTGAATACTCTGGGTGGCTTTTTGGGAAAATTCGCTGTTGCGCTCTTGTTTCTTCCGTTCCAGACAAATGTCACACAAACCACAGGGAAGGCTTTGGGGCTCGCCAAAATACGCCAGTAACAGTTGGCTCCGACAGCCTTGTTGTGCCTTGGCATAGTGGATTACTGCTGACATCCGTTCCAAGGTGATGCGCTTGCGTTCAGCATAGTGCTCGCGCGTAATTACCAACCGGTCCGGAGCCACTCGATCACGGGTAAACGTGAGCTGCGGTTGGTGGTTGCGCGGCAGGTAAGAGATGACCTTTTGCTTGTGCAAAAAACGAAGCAACTGGCCTACTTTACTCCGGTCGATATCGGCCCGACGAGCCAGGTCGGTTTCGTTGATTTTGGTGTATTGATCAAATACTCCTGAATAAGACCGGAGCAACAGTTTGATAAAAGCATCGGTGGTTTTATTAGCTACTTGGTAGCGATAAAGCTCGTTTTTTCCCATAAGGAACAACAGACGTGCAGGAAGGTGTAAAGCTTCGGACACAGCAATGTAACCTTCTTTTTCCAGAAAACGCAGGCTGTGAAACACTTGGCGGGGGCGCAAGTCATAGCGACTGGCAAAGTCGGCAAGGTCGAAATCAAAAGTTCGGCCCAAGCCACCACCGGTTGCCTGTTGGTAGTAGTTTCCCAAGGCCAAATACACCCGCTTGATGAAATCAATTTCGGGAAACCCCGAAAGGGTACGTTCCCGGAGGTCCAATATATCGGAAGGGGTGCAAAGGAGTATGGCGTAGGAACGCTCTCCATCCCGACCGCCACGGCCTGCTTCTTGGAAATAGGCCTCGGGAGAATCGGGCAAATCGAGGTGCAGCACAAAGCGTACATCAGGCTTGTCAATGCCCATGCCGAAGGCATTGGTGGCTACAATGATTCTGCAGCGGTTGTCGATCCAGTTTTTTTGTTTCTGGGCGCGTACCCGGGTGTCGAGCCCTGCGTGATAAAAATCGGCTTTTACTCCGTTTCGGTTAATGAATAGGGCCGTTTCTTCGGTTTTTTTGCGACTGCGTACGTAGACAATGCCGGAGCCTGGCAGGCGTTGCAATACCCGCAAAAGGCGCTGGCTTTTGTCTTCCTCTTCCTGCACCACGTAGGTGAGGTTGGGCCGCGCAAAACTTTGGCGAATGACATGGGCCCTGGGGAACTCCAACTTGTCTTGAATGTCTTCCACCACATCAGGAGTTGCCGAAGCGGTAAGGGCCAAAACGGGAACCTGAGGCATCCATTCACGAATTTCGGCGATACGGAGGTAAGGCGGACGAAAATCATATCCCCATTGAGAAACACAGTGAGCTTCGTCCACTGCAATTAGGTTCACCTTCATTTTCTTAAGGCGCTCCCGCATCAATTCGGTAGTAAGGCGCTCGGGTGAAACATAGAGAAACTTGATGTTGCCGTAAGCACAATTGTCCAGCGCAATATCGATTTCGCGAGGGTGCATGCCCGATACAATGGCCTGAGCAGGAATATTGCGCTTTTGGAGGTTCTCTACCTGATCTTTCATCAGGGCAATGAGCGGAGAGATTACCAAAGTAACGCCTTCCATCACCAACCCGGGAACTTGAAAACAAATGGATTTTCCGCCTCCGGTAGGCAGTAAGGCCAGGGTATCTTTCCCTTCGAGTACAGCATTGATGATCTCTTCCTGCTGTGGTCGAAAAGATGCATAGCCCCAATAAGACTTCAGTACCTCCAACGGTTCCTGCATGCTACAAAACTACAGATTGGAGAAAGATGAAAGAATAGTTACTGCTATTCGCGTACGATGCGCGCCAGGAAATCGTAGTGTTCGCCTTTTTGAAACATCTCGGCACGGTAGCCTGCGGCTTTGGCAGCTTCGCTGAGGTGGCCGAAATCTACAAAAAGCCATTCAAAAGGCGGGCATTCAATGTTCTTGTAAACCAGTTGATAATTCAACTCTCCGTAGTAACGATCTTCTGGCAACTCTTGGGCGTCTTCACCTTGGTAGAGGTATTTCAAGTCGGAAGAATCGCATAAAATTTGACCACCGGGTGCCAACAGCGCATCCATTTGTTTGAAGAAGCGGGTGAAGCCCTCCAGCGTTTGCACCAGGCCGATGCCGTTCATGAGCAACAGCACCGTGTCGTATTGGGTGTCGTGTTCCCATTCTTGTAAATCGGCCAAGGTTACTTTTTGCAGCCCTCGTGCTTGCATGAGCGCCACTGCACCGGGACTTACATCAATCGCTCTGATGTCGAAATGCTGTTGTTGCAACCAAAGGCTATGGCAGCCGGCTCCGGCTCCAACATCCAATATTTTGCCCTTGCAGTTTTGGAGCGCTACTTGTTCTAAGAGTGGCATCGACTCAAAATCCCTAAAAAACAACTCGGGAGCCATCGGTAAATCCTCTACACTTTCGCTGCGGGCCACAATGGGTGCACCGGGCTTTTGGTGCCAATAATCTAATAGTCCTTGACCAATAGGGTCTTGTGTGG
>ERZ1740068.490-NODE-490-length-19069-cov-25.827075_pt1 | contig 19069 bp, 11 predicted proteins | sample MGYA00581735_ERZ1740068 | MGnify/ENA primary metagenome ERZ1740068 (study PRJEB43018, sample SAMN04849740) | marine metagenome | isolation source: floating plastic debris | place: Pacific Ocean | collected 2008-08-30 | study: EMG produced TPA metagenomics...
CACGAGAACTTCGAGTTCCCCGAGGAAGTTCTTCCTCGCGGTAACGCGCTCTAATTTATTTAGTCTGCTTTGCAGGCTGCTTGAGTTAGCGAAATTTCAGCGTCAGGCGCTCGAGCCAGTTTTCTGGGCGTCTTGAGAAGAAAGAGCCGGGTTCGCATGCGAACCCGGCTCTTTCTTGTGCCGGTTCGATCGCAGCTCTCAACCTGTTCCTGCCAGACTATGACAGTGCTTTGATTAGCGGCACTGCTGAATTTCTGTATCTCGATCTGAGTCACTACAGTCAGGTGCAAAGTCGATTAGAACAACTTGGCTACCTAAACTTGCTGATTTAGAGCATCAATACAGAACAGGCGGCCCTTCCGAAGGTGGGACACGGGATGTTCTTTGAGTCGTGTGATGGTCAGCACTGATGAGCGAATCGCCACCAAAATCTGGATGACACCTGCTATATCGATCCGTGCTGTTCGATCGAGACACAGCATCAGATGTTCATTCGTCAAGATTCTGCGAGCACGTTTCTAATGCGACGATGTGGAGGTTTGTCGCGACCGGCGATCGCGGAACCCAGGAAAAACTACGTCAAGATCGCACATCAGAAGAAATATCGGAGTCTCCTTCAGTCTCATCTGCGTCATTTGCGTTACGTATCGGCAGCTCCACGATAAACTTCGTGCCTTCTCCCAAGCTCGAAACGCAGTGCAGACTGCCCTGGTGGTCGCCCGTCACAATTTTGTAGCTAATCGACAAACCCATACCCGTTCCCACACCAACCGGCTTCGTGGTGAAGAAAGGATTGAAGACTTTCTCTTGGGTGGCGATGTTCATGCCCATGCCGTTGTCGCGAATCTCGATCGCGACTCTGTCTGGTGCGACAACTGATGTCGTCACGGTCAAGCGCCCTCGGTAGTCTTGCTCGGCCTCTTCTTGCCGCTGCTCGATCGCGTCGATGCCGTTGACCAACAGGTTCATAAAGACCTGATTGAGCAAGCCGCCATAACATTCAATCGGTGGTATCTCGTCGTAAATTTTAACGACCTCGATCGCCGGTTTACCCGCACGGCCATTGAGGCGATTTTGCAAAATAACCAGCGTTGTTTTAATACTGTCGTGAATATCGATCGCCTTACGGCCTTCCTGCTGCGCGTGGGAGAAAGTACGCAAAGATTGAACGATCGCCTGAATTCGCGTCGCGCCTGTCTGAATCGACTGAATTAGGTTAGGAAAATCGTCGAGCGTGTAGAGAATATCCGCATCTTCGATAAACTTCGCGATCTCGGGGTGGGGAGCCGTGTAGTGTTCCTGATACAGCTCGATGAGCTGCGAGATATCTTCGACGTAGTCCAGACAGGGAGCGATGTTGCCGTAGATGAAGTTGACGGGATTGTTGATTTCATGGGCAACACCGGCCACGAGCTGCCCCAAGCTCGACATTTTTTCCGACTGAATAAGCTGTAGCTGTGCGTCTTTCAACTTTTGATAGGACGCCTGCAAATCTTTCGTGCGCGCTGCGACCTTGGCCTCTAATTCTTCATTAAGTGCTTTGAGATCGTCGATCGCCCGATAGCGCTCTAATTCAGCCGTCGCGCGCGCCGCGAAGGCACGAATCAATTTTTTCGCGCGGTCGATGTCCTCAAGCGGTTTGCGATCGAGCACGCAAAGGTGTCCGACGACCTCACCATTCGAGTCCTGCATCGCAAACCCGTAGTAGCTCTCCACACCCAGTGCGACCAGGTCGGCATCTTCTGGGAATCGCTCCTGCACGGCATCGCAGTGGAAACTGCCGTCTTGCACGACTCTCTCACAGGGCGTGCCGGGAATTGCGTACTCGTATGTTGGCTGTAAGGCTCCGTCGATGACGAAAGCAAGCGTCCGGAGCTTGTTGCCGCGCAGTTCCGTGAGCAGCACGTGGGCGACACCAAGCGAGTCGGCAAGCTGCATTGCCGAAACGGGAAAGAACTCAGCCCCGGTTTTAGTGGCGGTAACGTCGAGGATGGACTGCAGCTGCGCCTCGGCCTTGCCGCGTTTTTCGAGTTCCCGTTTGGCTTGTTCGTAGGCTTGGGCTTGTTGCACGGCGATCGCCACCTGCATGCCTAACTGCCGCACCAGCTCGACCTCCTCAGGTTGCCACTGTCGGGGCCGATCGCACTCACTGGCGATAACCAATCCCCAAATTTGGTTTTGGACGACGATCGGCACCATCATCTTCGAGCGAATGCCGAAGCCCGTCAGCATCTCCTGGTGGCACACCGTCATGCCCGAGCCATAGACATCGTCAACGATGCGAACTTTTCCCAAGCGATAAGGCTCTAGCCATTCGGGCGAGACGCACGGGTCGTGGACTTCGCTGTGGAGTACGGAGCCAGCTGCGCGAATCACCGATTCGGCAATCACTTTCCCCGTCAAATCCCGCCGCAGCCGGTAGACGATAACGCGCGCGCAGCTCAGGGCGGCTCGGAGTTCTGCCACTGTCGTATCGAGGACGGCCTGAACCTCTAGCGACGAGTGCACCTGGGCGACGATCTTGTTCGTAACTTGATGAATCGGTACTTCAGCCGTAGCCGCAGGGAGTGAGACTTCTGCACTGGATTGCTGGCTAGATTGCTGGCCTGAGCTCTGGTCGGGTTGCTGGCCAATTTTTTGGGGAGCGGCGGTCGCCGCTGGCTGAATCTGGCGAGCGAGGGCGACGGCGTGCAGCTCTTCGTAGGTCAGCAGGCCGGACAGTTGGCCGTCCTCGTCCGTAAGCGCGATCGGGCGCATCTGATGCTGCCGTATCAGATTGAGCGGTGTGTGGAGTTCGTCGAGGTCGGCTTCCGGCATCGTGGCGCAGGTCGGAATGTCGAATCGAAACTGGAGCGTCGGTGCGGGTGCTTCAGACGGTCGGGCCTCGCGCGCTAATGACAAAAGGTCTTGCAAAGTCAAGACCCCCAGAATTCGATGCCGATCGACCACTACGAGATAGCGCGCTCTGAGCTGGCTGTGTAGCTCGTGCGTGACGAAATCGCTCTGAGACGTATTGAGCTTGCCGGGGGCAATAACGGGAGGTGGGGGGACGGTGTTGAGACAGTCGATTGCTTCGTCAACGGTTGCGTAGGGCGATACGACAGCAGGGTTGCGCGTGATAGCTGTCGAGAGGGAGAGCGAAGCGTACGACATCTTTGCAATCTTTGTACTTAGTAATGATGTGGGCTGGCAGACTGCCTTTAAATATGCAGTGTGTCTCTAGCTCAAACCGCACGAAAATATAGCATCGGTCTACATTTCACCGACACTATCAATCGCGTTTCAGCAGCTCCGGTGCATCCAAACCAACGGACACAAACACGTAAATCGGCAGAAATAGCGAATTCGGAACCTAGATTCACACTTCCCTATCTTGCAATCTAGCACTCACAGCCATTCCTCGCCGGGAGTTCGATCCCCTTTCACCGTAGCTCGTGCCATGCCGCAACGCCGATTGCGACACTGTCGATCGCGATGAGTATGCTCGGAGGCAGCCTGCGGAACCGACTGCTCCCGCAAAAGTGCCCCACGAGCTGACGCAAATCCCCCACGAACCCCATCGCCTCAAATTCGACATTTAAATGGGCAGCAGTATGGCAGCATAAGCTTTGCAACACCTTCGTTTTGTTGCACGCAAGTGTGTCGTCTTTTCGTTGGCGGCATGCGATCGACCAGATTTCGACCGAGTTTTGACGGAATTGGCGCAGAGTTCGCAGAGTTCCCCGCCCGTCTCACGTCGTCAAAGCAGACGCGCGATCGCGGTCTCTGACATTTCCCTCTCTCTCTATGGCTATCATCAACCGCTTAAATTTCTATAACGTCAGAGGAGATATTCTCGGCGGCCTCACCGCAGCCGTCGTCGCCCTGCCCCTCGCCCTCGCTCTGGGCATTGCCTCCGGCGCGGGCGCTTCTGCCGGACTCTGGGGCGCGATCCTGATCGGCTTCTTTGCCTCGCTCTTTGGCGGCACGCCCAGCCTGATTTCCGAGCCGACCGGGCCGATGACAGTTATCGTCACCGCCGTCATCCAACAAACGATGCAAATCGACCCGGATAACGGACTGGCGCTAGCCTTTACGGTCATTATGCTCGCGGGCGTATTTCAAATCGTCCTGGGCACGCTCAAGCTCGGGCGCTACATCACGATGCTGCCCTACAACGTGATCTCGGGCTTTATGAGCGGCATTGGGATCATCTTGATATTTATGCAGATCGCGCCGTTTTTGGGCCAAGAGACACCTGCAGGTGGCGTTCTGAATGTCATTAAAGAACTGCCGACCCTCGTTGCGAATCTCGACCCGATCGAGACGGGCCTAGGCGCGGTGACGCTCGCGATTTTGTATCTCTATCCGCGCAAGTGGAAAAACTTCGTGCCACCGCAACTGGTGGCGCTGGTGCTGGTGAGCTTGGTGTCGATCCTGGTCTTCCGCGATGCGGATATTCGCACGATCGCCACGATCGGCAAAATCGAGCCCGGCCTGCCCGACTTTCAGGTTCCGATGTTCAACCTCGAAGCGTGGCGCGTCATCGTGGTCAACGCGCTGGTGCTGGGCACGGTCGGCTCGATCGACTGTCTGCTGACCTGCCTGGTGTCCGACAGCCTGACGCGCACCGAACACCGCTCGAATAAAGAACTCGTCGGCCAGGGGATTGCCAATATCATCACCGGCCTGTGCGGCGGTATCGCCGGTTCGGGCGCAACGACGGCCACGGTGGTCAATATCCAAGCGGGCGGGCGTACGGCGCTTTCCGGCATCAGCCGCGCGCTGATCCTGCTGATCGTCGTGCTGGGCGCTGCGCCGCTGACTTCGGGCATTCCGCTGGCGGTGCTGGCTGGTATCGTCCTCAAGGTCGGCCTGGATATTATCGACTGGAGCTTCCTGAAGCGCGCGCCGCAGCTTTCCTGGAAGGCCGCCGGTATCGTCTACAGCGTGATCGTGCTGACGGTGTTCGTCGATTTGATGGTGGCGGTAGCCGTCGGCGTATTTGTCGCCAATATTCTGACGATCGCCCGCCTCGAGGAGATGCAAACCCAGTCGGTGAAAGCGATCACCGATGACGACGACCAAATCGAGCTATCGACCGAGGAGAAGCAACTGCTCGATGCGGCTAACGGTCGCGTGCTGCTCTTCCATCTGAGCGGGCCGATGATTTTTGGCGTTGCCAAGGCGATCTCCCGCGAACACGGGGCGATCGCGGGGTACGAGGTGCTAATCGTCGATCTGACGGAAGTGCCGGTGCTGGGCGTCACCTCGGCGCTAGCGATCGAAAACGCCATCGAAGAGGCGCTCGATGTCGGGCACGAAGTCGCGATCGTCGGCGCAACTGGCAAAGTTCGCCAACGACTCGAAAAATTCGACCTCAAAGGCAAAGTGCCCGAAGAGCGCTGGATCGACGATCGTCCGACCGCCCTGGCGCTGGGACTGCGGCTCGTCGAACAAAAGCAGGCCGCCAGCGCGATCGAAGCCTAGGCAAACGAGGGGCGATCGACAACATCGCCCCCCATTCCCAAAGGCCACCAGACAAAACGCAAGATGTTGCATCCGTTACGAGAGCGTCATAACGATCGGACGCAACATCTTGTAACTTTTTACGACAGTCGCCCGACCCCCCTTCGAGCGCGTTGATACACTATGTTCCATTAGAAACAGGTAAAAGCCTAGAACCCGCAGTCTCGCGTTTGTTGGCGCGGTCGTGCGGTTCTCGCGATCGCAGAAATACTCGAAAAATCCCAATGGTAGATTCCATCAAGAAGCCAGCCGACGCCAAGATGCGTCCCGGCAGCAAGTCACCGGCGAAAGAAACGATCCTGACCCCCCGTTTCTACACCACCGACTTTGAAGAAATGGCCAATATGGACATTTCGGTCAACGAAGACGAGCTGCGGGCGATCCTCGAAGAGTTTCGCGTGGACTACAACCGCCACCACTTCGTCCGCGACGAGCAATTTGACACCACCTGGGATCACATCACCGGCAAAGAGCGCGAGCTGTTTGTCGAGTTTCTCGAGCGCTCCTGCACCGCTGAGTTCTCTGGTTTCTTGCTCTACAAAGAGCTGGGTCGCCGCCTCAAGAAGCGCAGCCCGCTGCTGGCCGAGTGCTTCCAGCTGATGTGCCGCGATGAGGCTCGCCACGCCGGTTTCCTGAACAAGGCGATGTCGGACTTCAACCTCCAGCTCGACCTCGGCTTCTTGACCAAAGCACGTAGCTACACCTTCTTCAAGCCGAAGTTCATCTTTTACGCCACCTACCTGTCCGAAAAAATCGGCTACTGGCGCTACATCACCATTTACCGCCACCTGCAACAGCACCCCGAAAACCGCATTTACCCGCTGTTCAACTTCTTCGAGAACTGGTGTCAGGACGAGAACCGCCACGGCGACTTTTTCGATGCCATCATGCGCGCCCAGCCCAATACGCTGAATGACTGGCGTGCTCGCCTCTGGTGTCGCTTCTTCCTGCTATCGGTGTTCGCGACGATGTACCTCAACGACTTGCAGCGCTCGGACTTCTACAGCGCGCTGGGTCTCGACGCTCGCGAGTACGACGTCCACGTCATCGAGAAGACCAACGAGACAGCCGGTCGCGTCTTCCCGATCGTTCTCGACGTCGAAAACCCTCAGTTCTACGGTCGCCTAGACAAGTGCTTCGCGAACAATCAGAAGCTCGAAGCGATCGCCGAGTCGGACGCAAACGGCCTCGTGAAGCTGATTAAGAAAGTTCCGCTGTACCTCTCGAACGCAGTCGAGCTGATTTCGCTTTACTTTATGAAGCCGATCCGTGTGGAAGAAACCCACGGCGTCGCCCGCTAGAAGTCGCATAGAAGGCGGTTCTTGCAAGCACTTCGACGTTAGATAGCTTCTAGCAGGTTCAAAAAAGCCGTGCCCGGAACACAACCGGCGCGGCTTTTTTGCATTGAGCAATTCAACGAAGTCGGATTGCGTATCGATCGCCTGTCAGTCGCCCCAGCTCGAGCGACCCCACCGCCGGGAAGCGGCCTCGGAACACGCGCGAGAAAATGCATTTCGGAGCCAAAATCCATTCTCAGCTGCATTGACCTCCCGTAACCTAAAGCGTGAAAACTTTCGGCAGCGTAACTTGCCGGAGACTCACTAACATCCGGAATCCGTGCGTACATTTCTGATTGTTTTGCTGGGACGATTCGCCTCGCTGATCGGCTCCCAGATGACCGGCTTCGCCATGACCCTTTGGGTTTGGGATGTGGCGGGGCGGGCGACACCGCTGGCAATGCTGGCGGTGGCGACGCTAATTCCGCGTCTGTTGATGTCGCTGTTTGCCGGAGTCTTAGTCGATCGCCTCAATCGTCGGCTGCTGATGGTGTTGGGCACCGCTGTCTCCGCAATCGCGACGCTGACGATGCTGCTGCTATTTTTGGGCGATCGTTTGGAGATCTGGCATCTCTACTTCACGGGCATCGTGACGGGGGTCTTTAACTACATGCAGGGGCTGTCCTACACGACCTCGATCTCGTTGCTGATGCCGGAGCGTCACTACGCCCGCGCTTCGGCTTTGCAGTCTCTTCAGGTGGGGGCGGCTCTAGTCGTGGCTCCCGGCGCTGCGGGTGTAATCTACGCGCAGACGGGCTTGGGCAGCATCCTGGCGATCGAGCTGGTAATGCTGGCGATCGCGATGGTAACGCTTTGCATTGTGCGCATCCCCCAGCCCGAAAGTCCGCCACAGTCTCTAGAAGCCGCTCCACACGAGCCCATATGGAGTCAGATCGCCTTCGGGTTTCGCTATCTGCAACGGCATGCAGCCCTCAAAGCGCTGCTGGTCTTTTTCCTCGTAGAAAACTTCGTTGACAGCGCATGTATGAACGTCATCTCGCCGATGCTGCTGGCGCGTAGCGACAACGACTCAGCCTTTATGGGAACGCTGTATTCGGCCTTTGGGGTGGGCGGACTGCTAGGCGGTGCGCTAATCAGTGTCTGGGGCGGGCCTCGGCGACGGATGCGCGGTCTGCTGGCCTCGATGGCGGTTTGGAGTCTCGGCCTCGTCGTGCTGGCAGTCACGAGTGACGCGACGCTCCAAATCGGTATAGCTGTGCTTGGCGGGTTTTGTATGCCGTTTTCGGCGAGTTGCACCCAGGCGATCTGGCAGTCGCGCGTGGAGCCGGAGGTGCAGGGGCGCGTCTTTGCCAGCCGCTTCCTGGTGACGCAGTCAGCAACACCACTTGGCGCGGCGATCGCGGGGCCGCTGGCCGATCGCTTCTTCGAGCCCGCGATGCAACCCGGAGGATTCTTAGCGGGCAGTTTGGGTAATATTTTCGGTGTGGGGGCTGGCGCGGGGATGGCCGTGCAGGTGGCACTCTTCTCAGCGGTCGGCGTAGGGCTGGCGCTCGGCGCGTATCAGATCGAGCAGCTTATGGCGTTCGATCGGGAGCAGACCGTGCCGACTTGAGCCGATTGCCTCCGAACTCGTTTGCTCGGCTATTTGCTAATACCACCTCGATCGACAACTCGATAACTCCATGCTGACTTCAGATATTCCGACACCCGAAATGCTTGCAGTATGCCGCTTTTGCTCGGAGGTGTCCCAGCGCAGCGGCGAAGACCCGATCGGTACGGCGGGCACTGCCGACCACTGGCTGCTGGTGGAGCTAAAGCAGCCCTGGACGGAAGAGTTCTTCCATACAGATCCGACGATGCTTCGCCTGCTCGAGCGCTTTAAGGCGCTGTTTTTCAAGCACGGGATCGTGATGCGCCCCGTACTGATCGCGCCCGATCGCGAATATTCCACACCGGGAACAGCACGGGTGATTTACTACCACCGGCCTCAAGAGCAGTTTTCAGACTTTGCCAAGCAGGAGTACGTCGTTGATGAGGCCGATCTCTCCCGGCTGATCGGCGCAATCCTCGATCGGCTGATGAAAAAGCCGAGCGAGCTGGACTCGTTCGCCGATTGCCGACGGAACACCGCACACCTGCGCGAAATCCTAGTCTGCACCCACGGCAATATTGACGTCGCTTGTGCCAAATTCGGCCAGCCGATCTACCGCAAGCTCCGCAACGAGTACACCGATAATCTGCGGGTCTGGCGGTGCAGTCACTTCGGTGGCCACAAATTCGCGCCGACGCTAATTCATCTGCCGGACGGGCGCTACTGGGGGCATCTGACGCCGGAGATCCTGGGCGTGCTAGTTAACCACGAGGGCAGCGTCGAGGAGTTGCGATCGCACTATCGCGGCTGGGGTGGCCTGAGCAAGTTCGAGCAAATCGCCGAGCGCGAAGCCTGGATTCGCGAAGGCTGGGAATGGCTGAACTATCGCAAGTCCGGACGCACGCTGCGTCGGGGATTGACCGGCTGGAAGCGTGTCGTGTTTCCGCTGCTGAACTGGATTCCGTTAAAGCAGGTAAAGTTCGTTCTGGGGCAGTGGACGATGCAGGCGAGCTGGGCAGAGGTAGAAGTGTCCTTCTCGAGCGACGACGGTGCGGTGTCGGGAACCTATCGCGCTCGCGTGGAAAAGGTGGGCGAGGTGACGACGGCTGGACAGTCGCCGAAACAGCGCGGCGATGCGATCGAGCTGACCACATCACCGCAATATCGGGTGAGCTGGATTGAAAAGGTCTAAACGCTTCTTCTCAGCACAGCGACAACAGTCGATCGCATCCTGCGACAACAGACGCTCGATCGGTCTCACCCGGACAGCCGACCGCTGCCCGAACAGTTGCCGCCCGCTTTGCCGGGCGCAACGGTCGCTCTCGACTATTTCACCAGAACACAGTTCACTCCCAAGATACGTGAGTTCGACGACGGCTAGACCCCTGATTCCTTCGTAGCCTGAAACCCGCATTCCCTCGTCAACGAGCCTCAAAAAGCCGTTTTCGTCGAACTCACGTCAAAAACCTTCCATAATCTCTTCGATATTGACTACATTGAGGGACTCGTAGGCAATCGCCTGGCGATTCACCCAGGGGCGAACTTGGCGGTGCTGGGAACGCTGTCGGTGGGGTTTTAGTTTCTTGCGGAGTTGCGGTAATGTGAGCCGCAAGTCTCCGCCCGCCGACGGTCACGCTCACGAGCGATTCGTTTGACACCAGCAGGAGGCACGCGCAAGTTCTTCCAAATTCAACCCGCTCGCTAATGAATGCTCGCTCTCCTCGCCACCGATATATGCGGTACCTTCGTCAGCTAGCCTTCGGGCTGCTGTCGCTGCTGGCCTGCATCTATATCGCCGCCTGCAGTCGCCCGCAGTCGCCCGTGTCGAGTTTGAAGACGGCCAATACTGGAGCCGATCGCGCTGAGACCTGCCGCACGATCGAGCACAGCGTCGGCCAGACGGAAATCTGCGATCGCCCTCAAGAAGTGGCCACGCTTAGCTTTCACGCTCTGGATTTGCTGCTATCGCTCGGCCAAGAGCCCGGTAGTGTTACGACACTGTTGCCACTCGAAACCGAGCACGTCGAGCGTCCCGACCTGGCAATTCCCCTACTGGGCGATCGAATCACAAACCGACCGCTTGCCCTGGGTTCGTTTGCGACTCCGCTATCTTTGGAAACTCTGACGCGCATTAAGCCAGATGCGATCGTTGCCGAAGCGCCGATCGTCTCCGAGCCAATGATTGCTGAAATTGCTCCCGCGATCCCCCTCAAGCCGCGCAACATTGCGGGGAACTGGCGCGAGAACCTGCGGCTCTCCGCCCAGATGCTGGGCGATGAGAGCCTGGCCGATGCCGCGATTGCTCGCTACGAACAACAGATCGAGGCGACGCGCCGGGCTCTGGCGGACAACATCGCCGCGCATCCAAAGATAACGGTGCTGGGCGGAGAGAACTTCGCACGCGGCATGCTCTTCGCCGTCGGTGAGGAAAGCTTTGCGGGCGAAATTCTGACTGAGATCGGTTTTGAACTCGTCCTTCCACCGGGCGCAATGAGAAATATGGTTCCCGTTTCTCTCGAGCTACTGCCCGACCTGAATGAAGCCGACTCGATTTTGGTCTTGGGTTTCAACTTCGACGCCGCTCGGTCGGATGCTCCCGATAATGTCGAGGAGCGCGATCGCTTTATCGCCGAGCAGTCCGACAAAATCCGCAAGGACTGGGAGCGTAATCCACTCGCTCAGTCGCTTCCGGCCAGCAAAGCTGGTCGGGTTTATTTCCAGACGTTTTATGAGTGGAGTATTTTCAATGGGCCGATTGGCTCCGAGATTATCTTTCAGTTGCTTCGTGACACATTCGGCGCGGCAGCGTAGCGCTCTGCTGCCGTAGTGGCGGTGCGGGCGGCGATCGGCGCTGCCATATAATGAGAAAGATTCTTACTAACGCTCCAAGCTTCATTTCCTTTCGCTATGGCCTCACGACTTGTTGTCGATAGTCGTGACGGTTGGTTAACCCCAGGCAGCGCCAGCGATCCGCGCTTGTTTCACGCCGACCCGTCCGATCGAATTTTGCTCTACCCCGCTGGCGTCGGCGAAGGATACCGGCAGTACATCACGCTAAGCGACGACCTTACACTCGTCATCATGAACTACATCATCCAGCGCGAGGTGGTGATTAACGGCGCAATCGACGCAGAGATCGGCGCAAAATTTGAGTTTCCCATCATCAACAGATCCGGCGAGGCAAATGGGGCGGGGCAGTGTAGTCGCTTTTTTCCAATCTTCGGCTCTAATCGCGTTGGCGCAATGCCAAACGCGCAGCCCGTACTGGAACTGGAGGTGATTTTCCGGGGCTACGGGTCGTTACTGTCTTATTTCCAAACCTGCATCGAGCGCTACCCGCCCCACGCGCAGGAGGTGGCAATGGCGGTAGTCCGATACTGGTGGCAAAAGCAGGGCGGGCGAGCGGAGCTGAGTCCTGACGCGATCGCTCGGCGGGTACAGACTCGCCTCGAGCGCGGGAGTCCAGTTTTTAACGACGACTGTGACGACTCGGCAATGCCCGATCGCCTCTATATGTCCATGCTCGACGTGATGTACGCCAACTGCACCACAATCACGCCCGAGATGGCAGCGATCGTCGGGCAAATCCTGAGCTGCCCGTACCGGGGGCAAACCCGCCGCCAGCACCTACAGCAAAAGGCGCTGGAGCTGGTCGCGCTGCGGATCGAGTCGATCGCCACGCCCACCCTGCGCCCCGACGACCTCGACTGCATCTACCGGGCAGCAGCCATCCTACGAAGCGACCTCGTACGGCCTCCCTCGATCGAATCGCTGGCGCGACAAGCTCACACCAACCGACTCAAGCTCAATCAAGGCTTTCACGCAGTCTACGGCACGACGCCCTATCAGTATTTGCGCGACAGCCGACTCTGGATGGCGCAACGACTGCTAGCAACCTCCACCCTCTCAGTCGGGAAAATAGCGACGGCGGTGGGCTACAGCAGCCGCAATCATTTCGCCAAGGCGTTCCGCAATCAAACGGGACTCAATCCAAAGCTATTTCAGATGCAGGCCTGGCCGGAAGCCAGCTAGGCGCTACAAACCGACAAACATCGCGCACTTGGCGCAACCGAAATAGTTGCTCGTGCCATTAGGACGCATCTTATACATAGAGGTTGGCGAGCTTGATAGGAGTCTTTTGAAATTTGGCGTCGGGAACACCAGCCAGCCCAGAGCAGAGTCGATCTAGACAATGTAAAATTCGGCCAAAACTGCTGTCAACGTTGCAGATAGGACGGGAATCACGGCAAAGATCTCCCGGTAATTTTCAAAACTTATTGTTTTCTATAACCCGATCGAAATGCCGACTTTTAACATCGCACTCTCTGCCGATACGATCCCAAATATGCTCCAAGCTTCGCAGCAGCAAATGGGCGGCAACTGGCGAATTGAGTTGGACGAGCTGCGCTGGGATTTAGAACAATCGTTTGGCCTGTGGCAGAGCCGCTGTTTACAGGTCAGAGACGGTATCGATCTGGTATTGACGCGGGCAGAACTGCGCGAGAGCGTCACCTTTATTGAGGATATCGATAAGCTAGCCAAGTGGGCTATTCGGTTTTGTTTGGCAGGCAAAGCAGTACAGCGGCTCCAGGGTTACGAGCAGGAACTCGCGATCCGTCCCAGTGTTAATCTCGTCGGTTTTATGTCCGGGAAGCTTCAGACTCAGACAGATTATGCGGGCGATCAGAAAGTGGAGATGCTGACGCTGGGAATTCAGCCGGAGCAGTTTGCTGCCTTGCTCTCGCCGGAGCAGACGGGGCTAAATTTCGGCCAGACGATCGACCACCGCCAGCCAGAGGCGGAGGTGATGGTCACGATGAACCACAACACGCCGCCGATGTTAACGGTGCTACATCAAATCCTCAGCTGTCCGTATGAAGGGCAACTCAAGCGGCTGTATATGGAGAGCAAAAGCTTAGAGCTAATCGTAATGGCGATCGCCCAAGTTCAAGAGTCTGCCGTTGCACCACGCTCGATGTTTCAGATGAAGTCAGACGATATCGAGCGTTTATACCGAGCGCGAGATATTTTGCTACAGAATCTGGCTCACCCGCCGTCTTTAAAAGAGTTAGCGCAACAAACTGAACTGAACGATTTCAAGCTCAAAAGTGGGTTTCGCCAACTGTTCGGCACGACGGTATTTGGTTACCTGTACCAATGTCGGATGGAGAAAGCGCAGTGGATTTTAGAACAAGGAACGCATTCGGTAGGGCAAGTGGCGCATACCGTGGGGTACGCTAGTCCGAGCCAGTTTTCTGCCGCGTTTAAGCGACGGTTTGGGGTGACCCCTCGTGCCTATAAACGCCACTGTGGTTGATTCTGGTATTGCATATATAAAAAGATGCCAAGCCCAAAACTTTCAAGCAAGCTTATTCTACTGGGGAGCTTATATATTTCTCAGTTAATGCCCTTTTGGTTTCTTTCTGAGGCTTTACCTGTTTTACTCCGTCAGCAAGGACTACCGCTAGAAGCTTTAGGACTATTGCCGCTAGTTGCGATTGCCAGCATTTTCAAGTTCCTGTGGGCACCTTTGATCGACCGTTATAGCATCCAGCGCTGGGGGCACTATCGATTTTGGATTATCACCTTTCAAGCAATTGTCATGTTGATAACTTTTGCTTGCAGCGCGTTGAGCCTGGACGAGCATTTACCATTAATCCTGCTGAGTCTATTCTTGCTCGGTATTGGTTGCGCAAGTCAAGATATTGCGACGGATGCCTTGGCACTACAGCTATTGCGGCCTGAAGAAAGAGGAGTTGGCAATGCCGTACAAGGAGTTGGTGGTTCCATTGGGAAAATGATTGGCGGTGGCGGCATGTTAATTATGCTTAACCGTTGGGGCTGGAAACTAAGCTTAATCGCTCTGGCAATCTTAATGCTGATAGCATTGTTGCCATTGCTTTTATTTGATGAATCTAGAGATGTTCGAGCTACACCTAAAGAAATATCGTCTTTTGGCCTTAACGAATACCTAGATATATTTAGAGGCTTCTATCGACAACCAAATGCCAAGCTATGGCTCGTGATTATCGCTCTATATGCAGCTGCTCATAGCTTATCATTCACCATGTTTCGTCCATTACTCGTCGATCTAGAACTCTCAATTTCTGAAATAGGTTCTCTGCTAGGCATCTTGGGCACCGGTATGACAATGATTGGCGCGTCGATCGCTGGGGTGATTATTTCCCGTTGGGGGCGACGGCGATCGCTACTTATTGCAAGTACCTTGGCACTGTTGGGAATTTTGACGTATTTTCTGCCGACCTTTGGCTATTCCCAGCTGTGGGTTTTGCGGGTAATTGTCGGGGTTGTCTTTTTATCTTTGGGTGCGATCGGAACGACAAGTTTTACAATAATGATGGACAAAAGCCGTTTTGAGACAGCCGGAACAGACTACACTCTCCAAACTTCATTTATTGCTATTGGTGGAATAATTGCAGCGGCGTTTAGTGGGATTTTGGCGAATCAGATCGGTTATCGTGGCGTATTCAGCTCGAGCGCCCTCTTATTGATAGCCTGCATTATTCTAATTGCTAAATACTTTCAGCCAACGGTGTACAAGTGTTCAGCCGATTCGGATTTGAGATTTTAAGTCTAAAAAAGCTCTCGTCCTATACGCTCTGTGTTGAAAAGTTCTGCCAGGTGCTCCATGTCGGGTGATGTGGTGCAGAGCATCGAAGCCTGAATACTTTGTGTCTCCCCCCGACTCTCTCCCTTGCATGCAGTTGCCAGTGCGAGCGAGCGCAAATAATCCGTTTGGGGCTGAAAGAGATCCGTTTAGGGACAATTTCTCAACTTGCCACTGCATATAGTTCTCAGCATTAGAACGTTTCTTTGGGCCAGGTTGAGGAAGTTTCCCATGCGCGAGTATCGAGCCAGTATCGCGATCGCAATTATCGCCACGATCGTCAGCCTGTTTGCCCTAGATGCAGGGCCTGCCGTCGCCGAGCCCGAGCCCGAAGCCTCAGACATCGAAGCGCCGATCGCCCAGGCCGACGATGCCAATGATGCAGAGCCCGAGGACTTCGAGGCGTCCGAGGAAGACGAGGCCGAGCAAACCGAAGCGGACGGCGATGCTGAAGATACGATCGATGGCGATAGTCCCCTACGCATTAACGTCACTGGCGAAACTTCGGGCAGCGACTACTTCGAGCCCAACGCCGGAACCGCCACGCGCACCGATACGCCCATTATGGAAACTCCGGCCTCGGTGCAGGTGCTGCCCCGCGAAGTGCTCGACGACCAGCAGGTGATTCAGCTCGACGAAGCACTGCGCAACTTTAGCGGCGTGGTGGTGGACTCGACTGAGGGGGCTGGCTTCCAGTACAGCATTCGCGGCTTTCAGGGGGCGCGGGTGTTGCGCGATGGCTTCAGCCTATCGGGCTCGGACTTGCTGTCCAATAGCGGCTTACTCACTCTGCCGGAAACTGCCAATATCGATCGCATCGAAATCCTTAAAGGCCCCGCCTCGATTCTCTACGGCGAAATTCAGCCCGGTGGTGTCATTAACCTCGTCACCGAGCAGCCCACTGCCGAACCGTTTTATCAGGCAGAGTTCCAGGCCGGAAGCCGCACTTTGATTCGCCCGCAGATTGATTTTTCCGATCGCCTTAACGCTGACGGTAGCCTGCGCTACCGCTTCAACGCTCTGCTATCGCGTCAGGATAGTTTCCGAGACTACGATCGAAGTATCGAGCGGTCGTTTGTTGCCCCGATGCTGGCCTGGGAGATTGGCGATCGCACCACCCTGACTCTTGACGCTGAATACTTTAGCGACGAGCGCCCCGGCGATTCGGGGCTGCTGGCTTTTGGTGATGGTCTGGCCAATATTCCCGAGGATCGGGTCACGGGTGAACCGGACGATGTTGTCGAGCGCGACTTTTTTAGCGGTGGCTATCGGCTCGAACATAATTTCAACGAGAGCTGGAAGCTGCGCAATGCGTTTCGCTACAGCGGCCAGGATTACAACGCTAACGCATTTACACCCACCGCTTTTAATGAGGAAATGGGCCTACTGGTGCGGTTTAACACCTCAACGGAGTGGGAGCAGGACTACCTAGGTTTTCAGACGGATGTGGTCGGCGAATTCTCCACCGGCAGCATCAACCATACGCTGCTGTTTGGCGTTGACCTGAGCCGCGACTATACCAATATCGAAGCGCGGGGCAACCTTCAGGCTCCCGCACCGCTGAATGTTTTCGATCCGGTGTACGGCGTCTCGCCGCGCTTTGGTTTTAGCGAACTGCCCGATGTTGCCCGCGCTCAGGAGCTGACCACCAATCGCTTTGGGATTTTTGCTCAGGATCAGATCGAGCTGCTCGACGGGCTGCATCTCGTGGCTGGCGTGCGCTATGACAGCGTCACCCAAGACGTGGAGAACGCACCGTCGCTGTTCGATCGCACGGGCAGTGAAGCAGACCAAACCGTGGATTCGGTGACGCCTCGCATCGGCATGCTCTACCGACCGATACCGGAGTTGGCGGTCTACGCCAGCTACGCCCAGTCGTTTACGCCCAATAGCGGCACGGATATTGACGGCGATCTTCTCGATCCGGAAGAAGGAGAAGGCTTTGAGGTGGGCGTTAAAACCGAGCTATTCGATCGGCGCTTGATTGCCACCCTGTCCTACTTCAATATCACTCGCGAAAACGTTGCCACCGCCGACCCTAACGCGCCGTCCTTTGTAAATGCCTTTTTGGCCACAGGCGAGCAGCAAAGTGAAGGGATCGAACTAGAGCTGGTGGGCGAGATCCTACCGGGCTGGAATATTTTGGCGAACTACACTTACACTGACGCCCGAATCACAGAAGACAACGTCTTTGCCGAGGGCAACGGCCTGACGGGAATTCCCGAACATGCCGCGAATCTGTGGACGACCTATACAGTTCAGACCGGCGATCTAGCCGGTCTGGGCTTTGGCCTAGGGCTGAACTATGTGGGCGATCGCCCCGGCGATCTCAACGACAGCTTTACGCTAGAGGAGTATCTCATCGCTAATGCGGCCATTTTTTACAAGCGCGATAACTGGGATATTGCCCTGAATTTTAAAAATCTCTTTGATGAGGAATACGTTCAGGGGACGCCCATTTCGCGCGTACGGGGAATCGAGCTGGGTGAGCCATTCACTGTGATTGGCTCGTTCTCGATTCGGTTCTAGAGCGAGGCCTTGGTAAGTTAGGTCAAGCCAATCGTTGAGTTTATGTCGGGGAGCGCCAACACCCAAACCCGCGCTCTGCAGTAACTCTCAGCTCGCAAAACCTCATTTCCTTACTTGGGCTATTTAGAACCCAACTTTCGAACAATAGATTGAACCGTTCGAAAATTGAGCCTTCTGGGCGTCTTAGCAGTAGTGAGCCAACATTAAGCGGGGTCATGTCTCATTGAAAGGACTTACGCAAAAATCGCTGAACCCTTTGAAACTTCCTGATAATCAAGTGATTGAAACAACGCAATCACGTTGAAGTGCGTAAGTCCTGATTGAAATAATGATCGTGTAGATGTTTCGACCGAGCCCGTTTCTGTTTTTTAAACTTCCCTCTTCAAGGGGGCTCAATCAGCAAAACTGCCCACACTTCGCTCAAGCCAAAACACAGCAAGAGATGAAACTAACCCATACAAACTAATCAAACCTAAAACGACCCAATCCCCTGGCCATTCCCACCCCAATCCTTCTCCCAGCCAAAACGTACCCAACGCCAACAACACGATCCCCGTCCCCAGCTTAATTAGCACGTCTGGCACCTTCAGCAGATAGGCATGCAGCGCTGCCACCACCACGATCGACCCCACACAGGCGACTCCCACGGCTCCCAAAACTTCACCCCAAGCGCCCGACGCCATCCCCAGCGTCACCGCAATAACAGCTACCTCAAACGCTTCTAGCGCTGCACTTTTCGCCATGACAATAAAGTTTGCCGTGCTAAACCCTTGAGACTCCGCCTCCAGCGCGATCGCCTCGGCTTCAAGCGGATCGTCTGCCAGCCAGCCCGCACGACGCCCGGTCGCCTGCCGCACCACCGCCTTCTTCGCCCAGCCCCAACCGAACCAAAGCAACACCGCCCCGGTAATTAGCTGTAGCCAGTGGAGCGGGACGCGCTGAATATTTGAGCCCAGTGCCACCGCAGCGATCGCGACAATCGAGACACCGACCGCACAGCCCGCGATCGCCTCGCGCCGGTAGCCCGATCGCGCGATGGCGTAGGCGATAACTGCAATTTCTAGAAAGTCAAGACTCGCACCGCCGCCCGCTGCAATCGCTACATTCCAGTTCATTTCGATTGACCTCTATCTATTGAGTCGATTAAACCCTCCCGACTGCGCTCGAGGTGTTGCGTCACCGGATCTTTTTAGCTCGGTCTCTGAAAATGCAACGACGTCGCTTATCGTTCTCTCGACCGCTCAGCAATCGTCCGCTGGTGAGCGGAACGGCGTCTTGGGCGGCAGGACAACCGCTTTCTCCTCTCGCTCCTCGCTTCCTGAGTATGCGTTTGCCCTGCGGTCGAATCCTTCAGGTACGTTCCATTTGAATATGATGCTCGGTTTGCCCGATCGTCTCAAACCCGAAGCGCTCGTACAGCGCGCGGGCACGGTCGTTAATTTTAAAAACTTGGAGCTGAAGCGGCTTCTCATACCAAATCCGACTTAGCGAAGCGCGTATTAGAGTAGCGCGTAT
>ERZ1740068.491-NODE-491-length-19046-cov-9.168554_pt1 | contig 19046 bp, 14 predicted proteins | sample MGYA00581735_ERZ1740068 | MGnify/ENA primary metagenome ERZ1740068 (study PRJEB43018, sample SAMN04849740) | marine metagenome | isolation source: floating plastic debris | place: Pacific Ocean | collected 2008-08-30 | study: EMG produced TPA metagenomics assembly...
TCATAGATGTTAATAACCTCACCACCGATGTATTGCCATTCGCAAAGTCCCACTGATAGCTCACAGGCAGCACATCGGTGGTGAGGTTATTAACATCTATGATCAACGGCACCGTACAGGACGATTGCGGATCGGTCAGAAAGGCTGCTTCAGGAGTTGCGTTCGCTGTAATGAGATCAGTTGCCACCCCGTTGATGCGGCAGCCCACCACATCGGTGAGCAGCTCAACGGTCACTGTAAAATCACCAGCGCGCCGATAAGTATGACTCACCCGATCACCAGTGGCTTCCACAGAAGTTCCATCTCCAAAGATCCACCTTACACCGTTAATGGGGATACTGCTCGTATTTCCACTGTATGACAAATCGACCTCAAATGGTACGCAGCCTTCATCCACATTGGTCTGGATAGACAGCGTAGGCACGTCGTAAACGGTCATCGCGATGGTAGTCACCAACGGGCCGTTTTCAAATTCATAAACACTCACAGTGTAGTCTCCTGCAACACCATAGACAGTCGATGGGTCGGTCTCACTGGAAGTAGAACCGTTTCCAAAATCCCAATAGAATCCCGTGCCGCTAAATTGAGCGGCAAAAGGAGCACATCCCTCTGTTGAGGATGCTGACTGCGCTACGATTATTGTGGGGAGTAGGATGAGTACACCTATGAAACATAGATATTGTAGCTTACTCATCGATTAAACAAAAATTAATTCTGAGTCTTCATACATCGGCCTTAATCATGATTTCCAGTACAGAAAGTCAATAATTCAAGTCAAACCGCTCATTTGCCGAAGCAAAAGCGAAGGAAGATTCAATTGCTAAATTTTGACAAATCAAATTAATTTTTCTTATTTGTACAACAAATCTCCCCCTTGTTGTAATATCATAAGTTAAAAAGATGGCTAAGTATCTATCCATAGTTTCTGTGATGATATTGCTGTGTGTTAGCTGGTGGAGAGTTGATTCCAATCCACAAACACCCGTGAAAACTACTGTTTCAGCCAAACAAAAGTTTTTTCAGTGTTATACGAGACCAAATAACATTCATCACAGCAACAATCACATTCATATCGCGCATTCGCACGCTGGTGATTCCAGTTTACCCCAGGTGAACAAAAGATTTCTGGTGGTTTTACACATTACACAGGATTCATTGGGCACCCCTTCGCTTGATGCTGCTGGGATTGCACAAGCGAAAAGTGATATCATTGCAGGTAGCGGTCTTTTTAGTAAAATAGGTGTTTCCTTTGAAGCCGTAGATGAGGTCAACATGGTCGAAAATCATCGCTTTCACACCATAGAGGAAGAAGAGGAACTGACCGAACTGGCACAGCTACACTCGGTCATCAACCGGATCAACCTGTTCATCATAGATGGTTTTGAAGGTGGATTGACTGGTGGATGTGGTATTGCTGGTGATTTCTCCATGTTCATGGCCGCCGGTTGTTTCAACCCTGGTTCTTTTGGTCATGAGACCGGTCACATTTTTGGCCTCAGCCACACCTTCAATCCCGATGATTCACAGACGCTGGAACTGGTCAATGGAAGCAATTGCACCACAGAAGGCGACGGCATCTGCGATACACCGGCAGACCCATACATCCCCAATGACACCACCGGGATTGTCTGGGTGGAAGATTGTGCTTTCATCTATGATGAAAAAGACGCCAACGGCGAATTTTACGATCCCGATCTGGGCAATATCATGTCCTACTATTTTGAAGCCTGTGCGTGTGGCATCTTCTTCACAGACGGTCAACTACGCCAGATGGCAGCCACCTATCAAAATACACCCAGTAAATTCAGATGGTGGTGATGAAAAGGATCACATCAACAATCCTGCTGACAATGCTGGTGGTTGTAGTAGCCAATGCACAGCTGTTGCACTTTTCACAGTTTTATGCCCAACCGCTGGCCATCAACCCGGCCTACGGAGGAGATTATAAGGGCGACGTGAGGCTAGCCATCATCAACAGACGCCAATGGGGTCAGCTAGGCACCCCACTGGACACAAAAGGTGCCAGCCTGGAGAAAAAAATAAGGATCGTCAACAACTTTCTGATACTGGGTGGACAGTTTTTGACCGACAAAACAACGGCTGAAGGCCTGGAAACCACCATGGCGCACTTTTCAGCTACCTTCCAGAAAGCTTATGGCAAAAACCTGTTGGCACTGGGTGTACAGGCAGGCCTGATCAACAGGAGACTCAACGAAGACCAGACTTTTCCGTCACAATTTGACCCGTCTACAGGTCTTTTTGATCCCGGCCTCAACAGTGGCGAAAACTTCTTGGTGGATGGAAGAGGCCACCCCAATGTCAATGTTGGAATCCTGTGGACATCGATCTATCGCAGTAAAATCAGGTTCAAAACAGGTGCTTCTTTCTCTCACATCAATTTCCCCGATGAGGCATTCAGCGGCACCATCAGCCGACGTCCCATCCGCTACCTGGTTCATCACTCCATTGAAGCGAGAATCAGCCCGCAGTGGACCATCGCTCCTGAAGCGCAACTTATCTACAGTGGCGGCGCCAAACAACTGCTTACGCTGATGCGCGTGGAAAGAAAGCTCAACGATGTCACCGCCATTACAGGAGGCTTCGGCTTCCGGGGCTATGCTTTCCAGAATGACGCAGCTATCGGCCTGATCTCCCTCAGCTATCACTACACCGACATCGGCTTCAGCTATGATTTCAATATCAATGAACTGAGCAATGAAACACGTAAAACTGCCTTCGAAATATCGCTCATTGCCCGAACGCCACCTAAGAAGTACAAGAAGATCATGCACAAAAAGAACAAACCCTGTCCGGTCTATGTAGATCCTTTTTGACACCTTAAAACCTATATCTTTGAGGGGAAATTTTAGACTAACTGTAGCACTATAAATCAGTAGTTAATCGGGGCAAGACAACGCTCAGACATTTACGCAAAAATCGGCAAAATGAACCGTAGACACACACCATTCATCTTTGCCTTGCTGTTTTTAACAAGCCTCAGCACCTTCACTGCCAGTGCGCAGGAAGCGATTACCATGGGCTATTTCAGCAGGGTAGGCATTCAACCGGGCATACAGGCCGGACTCCTGTTCGACCTTGGATCAATTAATGATTCCGGAACCAGAGCAAGGTCTGTTTTTCTCAGCCCACAGGCAGCGGTATTCACCAGACCAGGAATCAACACCAACTACCTCCTGAGAGTGGAGTCAGGCATCTCACAAAAAAGCCGTTCAGAACGGTCTTTTTCAGCTTTGTCGGTCAGCGCAGGCTACCTGTTTAAAACGGAGGTTGAATCCGTATCCGTCAGCTTAGGCAGCGGCGAAATTACGGACAAAGCAAGGACAAACACCCATCATTTCGTTCCGGCTCTGCACTCTACCTATGGCCGGTATTTTAGCGAAAAATGGTCCTGGTTCACCAAAATAGGCCTCGGCTATCGCTTCGAAAAAGAAGATCTGGGAACAACCACCCTATTTTTTGAAGCCGGAGTCCACCTCTCACTCAAAAACATAGCAAAATCATGAAAAAGAGAGACTTTCTTAAAATAGGAGCAGCACTGGGATTGGGCCTGCCTTTCCTGGGACATCTATTGAGTGGTTGCAGTGAAGAGGATATCAACACTGAACTGTTTGATGTGAATTTCGATGGTAAAGTGCTTATTGTAGGCGCAGGAGCAGCAGGCATCACCGCAGGTTATATCCTCCAAAGACACAACATTGATTTTGAGATCATCGAAGCTTCTGCAGTACATGGCGGCCGGATCAAGAAAACAGAAACACTTGCTGACTTCCCCATTGACCTGGGTGCAGAATGGCTACACGACGAACCATCCATGCTTGCCCAAATGCTCCGGGATGACAGCATTCAGGACAATGTAGAAATGATTGAATACGCACCTCCGAAAATCTCCGTATGGCGGGATGGGAAGCTGCGGAAGCGTAATTTTTTCAGCAATTTCTACGCAGAATATAAGTTCAAAAGTACCACGTGGTATGATTATTTTGAGCGCTACATGATCCCGGGCATCCAGCGTCAGATACGGTACAACCAGCCCGTGGCCGCCATTGATCATAGCGGCAGCGAGGTAACGGTGCGCACGGCCAACAATGAGACCTTCACCGGAGACCGCCTCATCCTCACCGTTCCCTTGACCATACTAAAGAATGAGCGCATTGATTTCACACCAGCCTTCCCGGCAGATAAGACCGCAGCACTGGAAAAAGTAGACATGCCGGACGGCGTCAAAGTGTTCATCCGCTTTCGCGAAAACTTCTACCCTGACATTGCCTTTGAAGGTGGAATCATCGAAAATGGCCTCGGTGGTGCTGAAGGAGAAAAGATTTACTACAACGCTGCCTTTAGAAAGGACAGCGACAGCAACGTACTGGCCTTGTTTACCGTAGGAGCCCCGGCAACTGTCTACGCCACACAACCTTCCGAAGAGGCGCTGATGACGTATATCATGAATGAACTGGATGAGTGGTTTGACGGCAAAGCCTCTGCCAATTACGAAGCACATGTGATTCAAAACTGGTCAGCTGAGCCTTACATCGGCGGCAGCTATTCCCACTATGAGGACGAAGACGTTCAGTCTACGCTGAAACGCGCCATCGACAATAAGATTTTCTTCGCTGGTGAGACCTATGCGCCATCAGCGTCAATCGCTACGGTGCACGGTGCGGCCTTGTCGGCTTATGATGCCGTAGAAGCGTTATTGAAGAATGAAGGATAATCTTATTTACTCAGGATCAGGCATGCTGTAGGTTACAACCCTATGGAGTAAAACTCAATGAACAAAGTAACTATTGGATTTTACTTTGGAGGCTAATACTATCCATCGTGTTTTCGTATATTTGCACCTCCACAAAACCAATTGACCATGAAAAAAATCTTCTTTCACACCCTGTTGCTGGGACTAATTGCATTTTCAATTGCTTGTAATGACGATGATAATGAGCAGATGGAGCCCGAAGCCGGTGAAGTAGCCATTACCGTCAATAACAGCGTCATCCAAAAAGGACCTTTTTCTCAGGGTTCTACAGTGGATATCCAAGAGCTCGATGATGAGCTTGTTCCTACAGGCAGGATTTTCTCCACGCAAACCAACAATGATTTTGGATCTTTTGATCTCAACGCAACGCTCAACTCCAATAAAGTAGACATTTCTGCCACGGGTTTTTACTTCAATGAAGTGGAAGGAGAACTATCGCAAGCGCAGCTCACTTTGAGAACCTATGTTGAATATTCCGACACCAACGAAAAACTCAACATCAATATCCTCACTACACTGGCTAGACAAAGGATCAAGTACCTCATTCTGGAAGAAGAACTCACCTATGAAAACGCTAAATCACAAGCCGAAGGAGAGCTACTCTCAGCCTTTTCCATACCAGAATCTCTAAAATCGCAGGTAACGGAGTTCGAAGAAATGGACATTAGCCAAAGCTCCGTGAGTAATGCCATACTACTTGCCGTATCCGTGGTGGTACAGGCAGATAATTCTGTAGGACAACTATCCGAACTGATTACAAAGCTAGCTGATGACCTGGAAGAAGACGGGACTATCGATGATCCTTCGTTGATTAGTGAACTGAGGAACAATAGCGCCAACATCGATTTTGAATCTGTGAAGGAAAATCTGTTTGAACGATTTTCAGACCTGGGTGTGGACTTCACCATTCCTGAATTTGAAGACTATGTCGATACTGATGGTGACGGTACAATTAACTTAAACGATGTAGCACCAATTGCCCCTATTGGCATTATTAGCAACTCCAAACCCGTTTTTGAATGGAAAGCAAGCAACATTGAAAATACAAAATACAGATTCCAGTTGTCGTTATCTGAGAATTTCGATGAGCTGTTGATTGACGCACCAGACCTTGAAGAAGCCAGGTACGAGCTGGATGAAACACTTACCAACGATACAGACTATCACTGGCGAATTAATTACCTGGACGAAGCTGGTGAAGAGAGCGACTGGAACAGCGTTGCTTTCAGATTTGAATTGATGAGCATCGATCTGATTTTTCCAGTAGAAGAAACGGAGTTGATCAATCTCGAACAGTTCAATTGGCAGGAAATTGACATGGAAGGAACTACCTATGATTTTCAGATAGCTTCTGACGAGGATTTTGAAAACATCCTTTTTGAGCTGGAAAACTTAGAAGCCGCTGAGACGGACCTGCCTGCGATCACATTTGAAAATACCACACAATACCATTGGAGAGTCCGTGGTGCGGACGCCAACGAGGCGAAAGGCAACTGGAAGCAATCAGTTTTTAGATTTAACGTGCCAGCAGCCATTAACCTCACTCCTGGCGATAATCAAACGATAGACCAACTAATGGCATTTTCCTGGAGCAGTAGTATAGAAACGGACATTTTTTACGAATTTCAGCTTTCAAAACAAGCAGATTTTAGTGACAACCTGATTAATGAAACCGGACTGCCAAGTACTGAATTCATACCTGAGAATTTGGTATTGGAAAATCAAACCAACTATTTCTGGCGAGTAAGAACCTCCAACCTGAACGGCGTACAGTCTGAGTGGTCTGAAACAGCAGAATTCACATTTGAATTGATGAATGTATCATTATCATTCCCTGTGACAGAGATCAACCTGGTAAACCTTGATGCCTTCAGCTGGGAAGCAATTGACCTGGAAAATGTGACCTACGATTTTCAGATCGCCACAGATGAAACCTTCACTGAACTATTGACTGATCTGGAAGCCCTTACGGTGACAACGCTCAGTGTACCAGACATCGCTCTTGAAAACGAAACAATCTATCACTGGAGAGTACGAGCAACTGATGAAAACGGTGTTAAAAGTAGCTGGTCTGAAACCGTATTTGGTTTTAACCTGGCAGGGATTACATTGGAAAGACCTTTTGATAATTTCACAATAAGTGAATTAACTGAGTTTATCTGGATGGCTGCTGCTAATCCTGCTGTTACTTATACCCTACAGGTCTCAGATACAGAAGACTTCTCCAATATCGTTGTAGAGCAAAACAACCTGACAGCAATATCATATCCACCAAATGAAGAAGACTTCACAAACGGCACAATGTACTTCTGGCGCGTCAGGTATGTAAATTCCCTGGGAATGACCTCTGACTGGTCCGAAGTATCCAGGTTCACTTTCGATATTGGTCAACCCGCCATAGGTGGACCCACCGGACAATTTAACATTTCGGCAGTGAGCGAATTTGTCTGGATGACCATTGGTGTACAAGGAGCAACCTATGATTTTCAACTCTCCACCGATCCAGACTTTTCAAACCTGGTTTTCAGCCAGACCGGGATAGAAAGTTCCACAGACACCGAGGTGTTCTTCCCTGCCATCGATATACCATTCACTGACAAAACACTCTATTACTGGAGAGTACGCGGTGTTACACCCTCAGGAATTCAGGGAACATGGGCAGCAGAAAGTTTCAGGTATGAAATCGAAGTCTTTTTAGAAGGCCAGCCAACCGAAGACATTTTCAGCTCTCCTGATCTCAGCTGGACTACGTCATCAACGCTTGAATTAACTTACGAACTACAGATAGCCTCAGATGACGCTTTTGAACAACTACTCTACGAGAATGCAATGATCATTGAGACCTCTGTTGACAATCCAATCAACCTGACAGCACTAGGAACTTACCATTGGCGGGTCAGGGCAACAAATGTCAATAATGTATCCACCGATTGGTTTACTTTTTCATTTGAAAAGATCATTCCACAGTCCTTTTTCTATGCGGACGTTAGTAGAATGGATGGACTCGCAATTTTCCGACTTGCAGATGCAACGTTCGATGATAATCCACAAGCCTATATCGAAGAGTTCACACTTGACGTAGAGATATCGGACAATAACGACTTCACTAACAATGTCAGAGAATTTAAAAACTTACCGTTGACCGAAAGAGTGGAATTTGAAATATGGGACGGCCCAACAGATGGATATGGCACTTACTACATAAGAGCAAGATATGTCAACAGTCAAACGCAGGAAGGTGAATGGTATGAAACTTCCTTCACCATCACCGAGCCAGACATCAACATTGAGTTTTTTGATCCAACAGGATTACTGCCGTTGATTGGATGGAGCCTGGTAGATGAGTTTAATGCTGGTTTTTCGTTGACATTTAGCCTATCTGAAGACAGTGATTTCAATACGGTACTGGAAACAGGTACTATTTCTAACGACGAAAGTTTCTACCGGGTACAATCTGTGCTGGTCAATGATGCTGTTTACTATGTACAAGTTGTCCTGAAAGACGAATCCGGAAACGAATTCCTGACGAAAACTGAAATATTCAGGGCTGAGCCCGGTGTTGTATTCTTAACAGGGTTTGATGACCTGAGAGAGGAATTTACGTTTAGCTTCAATAACAGAAGAAATGATGTTGAGCTAAAATACGAGTTCCAAATAACTGATACAGAGGAATTCTTCTTTGATCAACCGCTGGAAACCATTACTGAAGAAATTACACTGGGGGAAAGCAGTCCTTACATTGACCAAAAAGTCGTTTTCAAATCCGGACTAACGTTTCAGGAAGGAACTAATTACCGTTTTAGAATTCGTTTAATAGAATTTGATGAACCGGGTGAATGGAGTGCTGTAGATTCATTTAGTTACTAGAATCATCAGCCGCTAGCTTAAAAAAGGCGGTTCCGTAGTTTTACCTGTGACAGTAGAGAACCCAACAAGCTCACCGGTCTTCGCAAAAATTGACCGGGGCGTACACTATAGTTCTCAAGGAGATTTTCTTGCAGAACGTATATTAATTAACACAATTTCGCCTTTTCTTGGCTTTATCTGATAAGTCAAAATAGTATACTTATTTAAAGGTCCTCTGCGAAGATTTTTATGCCGGTTTGTCCTGGGCAAAAGTTCAGGATATTCAGTTAATAATTCGAAAAACCTATGCGACTGAAGTACGAACCTCCTCACATCTCTATCAGAAAAGTTACTTACCAGATATTCAACAATATTATCAAAGCCTTTTTCTGCGCGTTTAGTCCAAACTATTCTCAAAGCCATTGCTTGTACTTAGACATCACTTGATCATGTGGGGTTGTTTGATCACTGGAAGCTTCAGACAGACCCTCTAAAATCTCCACACGTTCTTGCTCATCGATTTGATCCCACCAATCTTCTTCCTTTTGCTTTTTCAATTCGATAAATTCCTGCAAGGTAACAGCATCATTCAAACCAGCAATCCACTCAATCAGTCTTATTTTTTCCGCTTGTAAATCCATCATGATATTTTTTATAAATATAAACAATGCCGACGACAGTCCCTGTCTCACACCTGTCTGTCAATAGCAATTTGCAACTGCATCACTTAAATAGGCTTTATCACGTTTGATTCACTATAGGTTGATTTAGTATTGGATAGTGATCCTTGAAAAGTAAAGTGAAAAAAATGCAATCATCCATCATCACGCATCAATAATTCATAATTATGAGCGACAGATTTTAGTCAGAAAGACAATTTGCCTTTTATAAGAACAATCGTAATAATATTTAATATCCAACATCTATAAGACTTCTATCAGGTTGAACACCTGTTCCACATAAGTACACTCCCTCCACACCCATCTCAACAATTGATGCCGGGCAGCGGGAAATAATGTGCGATATAAATAATAAGTGAAATTCATTTGATTAAGAAAACGGAGATTCTCATCCCCGCTTTCAACCTAACTAACATTATGAAGAAAACTATTTCATTGTTTCATTGGCCACCAGAGCCTACTTGCCCTTAGAAACAGAAAAGATGCTTTTTAGCTGATCAATCACCTGACCATCGCCGGACACAGTGATTTCACCTATCTTGTCTGCGATCTTTTCCACAAACTCCATCTCCTTGAGCTTGAACAGCATGTCGTTGTCCTCCATCAGCTTTGCAGTGTTCAGCAAGCTTCGGGTAGATGCTGTTTCCTCCCTTCGGGTGATGACATTGGCCTGAGCCTGCTTTTGAGCTACCAACACCTGGTTCATGATCGACCTCATTTCTCCTGGCAGAATGATGTCACGGACACCACAACTCACCAGTTTCACACCCAGCTCCGTCACTTTTTGCTCCACAGATTCCACCACATGCGTGCCGATCTCCTCTTTTTTCTCCAGCAACTCATCCAGGGTGTAAGTACCTGCAAACTCTCTCACTGCCAGTTGCACCATTGCATAGAGCTGCTTTTCAAAGTCTTTGACTTCAGTCAGCGCTTTTACAATGTCAGTGACACGGAACAAGACCTGAACATTCAGCCTCACACCTGCCTTGTCTTTGGTGAGGATTTCTTGTCCGGAGATCTCCATTTGACGTTGTCTTACGTCAGTTTTCAACACCAAAACAGGTGTCGCATTTCTCCAGAAGTAGTAAATGCCACTACCGAGTTCTTTGACGAAGTGGCCATCCACAAAAAGTACACCCCGCTCAGAGGTCCCCACCTCAAAGACGCGGACAAAAGCCAACAGCTCTCGCCTGATCAACAGGTTCTTACTCAAGCCAGTGATCATCTCTTTGCTACTCAGGTCGAGCAACTCAAAGCGGTACTCACTACTACCATTCCAGTAAGCATACTTACCTGCACCCAGCACTCTGGTAAACAGACCATCGGTGTACATCAACATCAAATGCTGATCTGGCACCTCAACGACTGTCAGTTCACTGGCAAGGTCTACATGAGTCAAAAGTACATTCAACTCGTGTCCTACTGGCACAAACTGCTTAGAACGATCGTAAACATCCAGCACATCCGAATGCTTGATCTTATGCTCGCCGGTACCTAGTACCTGAAGCAAATCACCTTCTCTGAAGACCAGACCTACCCGGCCTTCATTGATTCTTACTTTTTGTCTGAACATCGGTATACTATTTAAATCCAATTAATAATTACATTTTCAATAATATGAACAGCGGCAAAACCAGCCACCCAAATCAGCAACATGACATCGCTGACCATCAAAAACGGAGATCACATTGAGCCTGATTGGCAGCAAATGGTTGCCCAGGGGTTGACAATAGCACGAGTAGTTACCCACTCATCTCCATCGTCGCATCCTGCGAAAGCATCGACTGCTTTTCAGCCGGTATCCTGTTCTCTCAGGTTTCATCCGGGGCTGCTCCAACAAATCCTGCGCGAAGCGCAAGATTGTCACTAACCGGCTCAGCCGCCGTTCATTCATGTTTTGCTTCTCACAAAGCTTGTCTTCCGTATTAAAAGTACGGTGCTCTCTCTGAGCTAGATTAAAATCAATAGATCTTGAGTCTATCGCGTCTACCATTTTCGCCATCCCGGTAATGAACCAGGAGTGGGACTCGAACCCACATGATCATAAATGCTACGTTCTACCACTGAACTACCACCGCTTGTTTTTTAGATGCTAGATGCTAGACGCTAGATTTTAGACCAGCGTATATACATACAAACATGATGAGCGGTGGAAGGGAATCGAACCCTTGACCTTAGCCGTCTTACTAAACGTAAAATGCCAACAGCATATACCTACCTACTTTGGCGGTACACTATGGTGCAATACAGATACACGCATCAGGTTTGACAGATCACCTGTTTAGTCTCTTTCTGCTGACCTATTGTGTCAGCAACATTTCTTTGTTCCAAATCCCATCCAAAAGAATGTCGGCCGGGGACTGATCTTATGAGGGGCGATACTTTATGGCATCTCAAAAGCACCCTTTTTCCTACAGGCCTTTCAATAAAGCACCGAAGACCAGCTCCACCCCGGCCAAGATGGTTTGGATTTGGATTGTGTGGGAGTGGCAAGATTCGAACTTGCTAGTTCATCTAAGAAAACGGTTTTACAGACCGCTGCGACCCTCCAACTTCGCCGCACTCCCATTTCAATATTTTCATTTCTGAGATCACTTTTGCTCTCAAATCAATTATCCGAACGCTACCCCGTCACACCTGAATTTTTCAGAAAGAACATTCCCCCACCTATCAAACCAGAGAAAAATATCAGGTGAATCAACAACTACTACGTTGCGACATCACAAATCCACAATTACTCATCACTAATCACACATCCAGAATCATTTATCCCGCATTACGAATCAATTACAAAGTTGGTATGCAGGGTTACGATCCCCAGACCTCCCGCTTATGAAACGGACGCTCTAACCACTGAGCTACATACCAGTTTTTTTACTATTCAAATTTCATATTACTTATAACGGTTTTATATATTTTGACATAACTATCCTGCATTCACCTTTACGGCATCAAAGTACCTCTTGGGTGACATCAACATACATCAGATCAGATCAATCGGGCTAATCCTTTCTATCCAGGGCTTTTTCAACACATCACAGGACAGACGGAGTCCTGCTTACGGTCTTCAACCGTTCCCTGGCTTTCCGGGAGGCATCCGAATTACCCCTCCCTGGACTGCGCGTCTCAGACTATACGTCTCAAACTGCACATCCCGGATTAAGCCCAGATCCGTTTTCATGTCACTGCAGCGACCGATCACGAATCGATTGATCTATCTGTTATTCTTGGACAAAAGATGCTAGATGTTAGACCCTAGACTTTTGTTACTGCTTTAAATTCTATCACAGGATCACTACCATGTTCCTCCTGTTGACACAATCCTGATTTATGTATGTTCTCCTTATGCATCCCCTTCTTATTGTAGCATCCTGCGGCTGCACCTCAACTGCGACCCTACAAAGCACTGAGCGTAAGTGACGCATAGTCTTGCTTGTCAGTCAATAAAAAACCCCGACCTGGAGCAGGACGGGGTTCATAAGAGTGGCGATTGCTTACGCTTCCCTCAGTAACCTTCGTACCTGCAGACGTGGGTCTTTTGCAACCAGATGCCTCAGACAACCGGACACACCTCTCCCATCACGATACCAAATATTATTTTGCACTATATAAAATTCTCGAAATTCCATATATAACAAAAAACCCGGACTGTGAGGCCCGGGTTCGTTATCTATAATTGAATAAGTTAACGCTTACCGGGCCAATATACATCAAATTCATATCCTAAGCTAGTTCCTAGCGGCGACATATCTTTTGTGATTATTGTATATTGATTCATTTCTTTGATTATTTTACGGTTGCAAACATGATCAATAGAAAACACAAAACCAAATAATATTCTAAAAAATATTAAAAAATCTATTTTGTTAACAATTTAGTAAAATGGTGAAAAGTCCTGAATTTTGTCCCGTTTACTCCAAAGAAGTTCGTAGCGAGTAGTACAAAATCAATGCTATCGCCAGAAATAGCTTCATGCAATGAAATACTCTGTTAGCCACAGTACTACTGACCAATTGTTGCTTCAATTGATCATTGTCATCGTTGTCTCAGGACGGGGGGGGCAAGTATTAAAGAATGCTTATTAACACTAAAATCAGGAAATATCGGAATTGATGGGGAAAGTGTAGCCAGCTACTTACTTTCTTGATGTGGCTAAAAAAATATAGCCGGGTTAACTACTTTTAGTCAACCCGGCTACCACTAGCTATTGTTTACACTTCTGATTAAAAGACGGGGTATGCCTGGAAAACCCTCCATGCCATGAAAAAATATTTCATCTTTTCTCCCGAAACCGGTGAATTAGCAAAATTCAAGCGGATTTTTTTATTTTCTAAAACATGCTTTACGCAGTGTAAAAGGCCGTTTTCGCTTACTTTTTTCACTTTTTTCTAAAAAAAATTATCCCAGGTGCAACCTTCGCCTATCAATCGACCTCTTTTATAATGTCATAACTCACTCAAAAACAAAAAAGGTCATGTTTAAAAACTACTTCAACATTGCTCTTCGCAACCTGCTAAAACACAAGTTTTATTCGCTACTTAACATTACTGGTCTCTCCATAGGGTTGGCCTGTTTTATGTTCATTGCTTTATTCATTCAGCATGAGCTCACTTACGATCAATTTCACGAAGATGCCGACCGCATTTACCGTGTAGACTTCCGCGCCACGCTCAATGGCGAAGACCACATCGCTGCCAACGTAGGAGCACCTACCGGGGCTGCCATGAAAAATGACTTCCCGGAAATAGAAGACGCCATCCGGCTTGATGACACAGGCAACTGGTTCATCAAACGAAAAGGCGCCATGGACAGCTTCAAAGAGGAGTTTGTCATGAGGGCAGATTCTAATTTCTTCAGCTTCTTCTCTGTGGACATGATCTATGGTGATAAAGCGAATGCGCTCAACCGCCCCAGAACCCTGGTGCTTGACGAAACCACTTCAAAGAAAATTTTTGGAGATATAGATCCGGTTGGTGAAGTGCTGGTACTGGATAACCGAACGGATTATGAGGTCACAGGTGTATATGCCGATTTACCTGACAATTCGCATTTTCACCACAACATCATCTTGTCGATGAGTTCATTTGACTGGATCATGACGGACAATAACTGGCTAAGCACCAATTTTGCCACCTACATCAAACTCAAAGAAGGTGCCACACCGGAAGGTGTTACAGCCAAGATCCCCACAATGATAGAAACGTATTGTGCGCCACTGATAGAGCAGTTCCTCAATATGAACATGGAAGAATTTGCCAGCAGTGGCAATGCACTGGGTTTCTCCATCATGCCACTGACAGACATCCACCTGCATTCGCAAAAAATGGGAGAACTTGAGGCCAATGGTGATATCAAATATGTTTACATTTTCTCTGCCATTGCCTTATTCATTCTCATCCTCGCATGCATCAATTTCATGAATCTATCTACAGCCAGATCGGCCAATCGTGCAAAAGAGGTGGGTGTGAGAAAGGTGATGGGCGTTTACAAATCTCAGCTCATAGCGCAGTTCCTGGCAGAAGCCATTTTAATCAGTCTCATTTCGGCCGTGATTGCCTACGGAGTTACTTTTACAGCTCTGCCGGCGTTCAATGATCTTGCAGGTAAAGATTTGAGTTATCTGCAGCTTTTCGATGGCTGGTTCCTGACTTTCATCTTTGGGATCATCCTCATCGTTGGCTTGCTGGCCGGTAGTTATCCTGCCTTTTACCTGTCTATGTTCAGACCTGTGGAGGTCCTGAAGGGCGTCATCCGCACCGGTATGAAAAGTGGTCCTATCAGAAGTACGCTGGTAGTATTCCAGTTTGCCATTTCCATCATGATGATCATAGGCACCAGCATTGTTTTTGATCAGCTTTCTTTCATTCAGGATAAAAAACTAGGCTATGAAAAGGAGCAGATCATTGTGGTCAATGATGCCTGGATATTGAGAGACAAGGTAGAAACTTTCAAAAATGAAGCCTCCCGCAACGCCAGTATTATTAACAGTACGGTCACTAGTTTTTCTCCTACCGGATGGAACGGCAACTCCGACCTGTACTTTAAGAATCCCAGTGCTGCCGCTGATGAAAGTCTGGTAACCAATGAAGCCGTGGTAGACCATGATTTCCTCAACACTTTACAGATGGACATGGCTGACGGACGCTTTTTCTCGAAGGATTTCCCCTCAGATTCTACCGTCATTGTCATCAATGAAACTGCCGCCAGAAAATTTGGGTTTGATGATCCGGTTGGCAAAAACCTTTACTGTTATGAAGGCAGCAACGATCAGCCTGAGGTAGTCGCTTACAAAATCATCGGTGTAGTGAAGGATTTCCACTTTGAGTCTTTGCGCACTAACATCGCTCCGCTTTTGATGCGGCTTGGCGAGAGCAACGGCTACGCACTGTTCAAAGTCCAAAACAACGACATAGATGCAACTGTGGCTCACTTGCAGAGTACGTGGGAGCGCTTTGTGCAAGGCCAGCCTTTTGAGTATCACTTCATGGATCAGCAATTTGATGCGCTCTATGATCAGGAGGCGAAAATAGGACAGATTTTCACTGTCTTTGCGCTTTTGGCCATTGTTATTGCATGTCTGGGACTGTTCGGCCTGGCTTCCTTTACAGCTGAACAAAAGAACAAGGAAATCGGCATCAGAAAGACACTGGGAGCTTCTGTGCCCAACATTGTCAACATGCTCTCTAAAAACTTTATCAAGCTGGTAGCCATTTCTTATGTGATCGCCGCACCTGTGGCCTACTATGGAATGAACTTCTGGCTGGAAGACTTTGCTTATCGCACGAGCATGAAACCCATGACCTTCATACTCTCCGGCGCAATCGCAATTGGCATTGCATGGTTTACCATCAGCGTCCAATCCTGGAAAGCAGCAAGGTCTAATCCTGCCCTTTCATTGCGCAGCGAATAGAGTTGTGAGAAATGACAGTTGTGAACGGCTCTCGCAGGGCAGCTCGCGTAGAGCCGCAATGCGAGAGCCGTTCTATCAATAAGGTTTAACCTCGTTTTTCTCCAGTTCGACGATAATTCTGTTAAATCATTATCTTTTGATAAATTTTTTAATATCATTGGATAATGAAAAACCAACTGATGCATAACAAGGTCACTATTTTCAATACCTTTTTGATTTCCATGGTCATGGCTACCTTCCTGTACAGGATATCGGGAATGAGTGAAGCGATGAACGTTCTGGAAGAAAGCAGCCTGCTGATCTCTTTAACGGAGGTATTCAGCACGGTCTACATCTCCATGATCACCACGATCATCTTGATTTGCCTGCATTACCTTTTCAAAGACCACCTACCTTCAGAAGCAATGAATGATTATGAAGCAGGCAGGCACAATGCTCCAAAGTCTCCCAAAATTGTATCCAATAACCCTACGCTACAGAAAGAGATCCTCGATCAGGTAAATGTGCACTAAATAGCCTGAAGTATCCAACCATTTCAATTAAATAGCCACTGACATCATAAGAATACTGATACGCACTGTTTTCATTTCATTATCCACCATATTACCTTCTCCATAAGACTGATTTTTCAATAATGATGTAAATTGTCTGGTATCAAAAGAGGTTACAAATACAACTGATTTTTAGCAGCTTCGTAAATGGTTGTATTGGCTCACTATAAAGCTACAATTGGCATGAAACTATATTTCAAGTACCTGATCAGGAATTTTTTTATCTGGTCTCTGGCATTGTCATTTTTTTCGGTCATGCGTCAATTTGGTCAGGAAGTGGTAGTCCCGTTTAGCGATCCCCCCAACCTTCTTCAATATATCAGGGCGCATTTCTCACTGGGCATCATCGCCGGACTATTATATGGCACTTTGGAATACATCTTTGACAAGAAAATCTACAAAAGGATGTCGCTCGGCAGGATGATTCTACTTAGTACCAGTAGCTATCTATTCGTTACCATGGTACTGATATTCTTTGGTATCAATATTTTCACCAAAGTACTGGGTGTCACACTCAACTGGGAAACGCTTCATGAATTCCTGAATTTCAAGGAGCTCCTCCTGATCACCTTTTACTGTTTTCTGGTGGGCACATTGGTAGATTTCGTCAAGCAGGTAGACAAGAAACTTGGCCCGGGCAACTTGTGGAAAATGATGAAAGGCGAGTTCTACAACCCAAAGGAAGACGAAAGGGTTTTCATGTTTCTGGATCTCAAGTCCTCCACTGCGATTGCTGAAAAGCTAGGACACCTCCAATATAGCCAATTCATCCAGGACTGTTTTCAGGACCTGGCGGTGGTAGAGCAATATGAAGCGGAAGTCTATCAATATGTGGGTGATGAGGCAGTGCTGACCTGGAAGAAGGAAACAGGACTTGAAAACTCCAATTGTCTTCGGGCATTCTTCGATTTCAAAAGCAGGCTGACAGAAAGGTCTGACTTCTACATGAAAAAATATGGCTTAGTGCCTGAGTTTAAGGCAGGTCTCAACATTGGCAAGATTACCGTAGCAGAGGTAGGACAAACTAAAACAGAAATCGCCTATCATGGCGACACCATCAATACCGCATCGAGGATTCAGGATGAGTGCAACCGGCTTGGGAGAACACTACTGATCTCCGAAGAGCTCAAAAACAGCCTGATCGACATCCAGGGCTTTGCCAGCAGCTACGTAGGCGATGTCTTGCTAAAAGGCAAGAGCAAGGCGATCAATCTATACAGCGTGGAGTCGCTCACGAGCTGAGGACAAAAAGAAAAGTGCCTGGGACCCAACTCCCGAGGCACTTTAAAGAAGCAAAAATTCCCTTCAATGTCTTTTATTTCATGAGCTCAACACGGCCCTTTCTGCAAGTATCTCCCATTCAAGCAAATAACTGGCAGAACTGTTTTTTTCTACCAATGTCATCGTATTGGTGTACTCACCTACTTCATCGTCTACCTTGAACCGAAATGTGCCGAGGAAATCATTTCTGCTGAGGAAATCAAAATCCCATAGCTCTACTTCATTCCAACCCTCATCTACTTCCAATGTCAGGTTTACATCGACCACATCTCCAGTGTCTACCCTGTAATAGATAGAACCGGATGGCCAAACTTTCTTCCCTTGAAACTTGAGGTACATCTCGTCTTTGTCGACTTCATCAGGGAGCTTGCAGTGGATTTTATTCAATCTGATCTTAGGCATAGGCTACTTTGTTTTCATTGATAAACGGCAAAACGGCCTAAAGGTGGGATAAATATTCCTTTATCTTTTTTATTGAATAAATAAGTAATCTTTATGATTTGGAACAGATGACATTCAATACGAGCTAAGACGCCGTTCTACGAGCTACAGATCACACAGTAAAACTACTTGCCCAGGATCTCCCATTCCAGCAGGTAACTTGCCGTGCTGTTTTCCTCCACCAGTTTCATGCTATTGGTGTATTTACCTGGCCGGTCATCTACTTTGAAGCGAAAAGTCCCCAGAAAATCGTTCCTACTCAAGTAGTCGAAATCCCATAGTTCTACATCAACCCACTCTTCTTCTACCTCCAGGATCAGGTTTACCTCGGCAACGTCTCCGGTATCTACCCGATGATACATTGCTTCTTCTGGCCACACCTTTTTTCCTTTGTACTTCAGGTACATTTCATCTTTGTCGATCTCGTCGGGTAGGGTACAATGAATTTTATTTAATCTGATCTTAGGCATAGGCGATTTTGATTTCAATGATAAACGACATTCCAAAGCAAAGGTGGTGAAAAAATTATTGTTTTATCTGTTATCTGGTGGACACAGTGTGGACCT
>ERZ1740068.492-NODE-492-length-18983-cov-14.712437_pt1 | contig 18983 bp, 17 predicted proteins | sample MGYA00581735_ERZ1740068 | MGnify/ENA primary metagenome ERZ1740068 (study PRJEB43018, sample SAMN04849740) | marine metagenome | isolation source: floating plastic debris | place: Pacific Ocean | collected 2008-08-30 | study: EMG produced TPA metagenomics...
ATAAAATTTCTTCCAATCTTTAAATCCACCATATCCAAACCATTTTTTTTTACATAACCAAAAAAACAAAAAAAATCCAAAAAAAAAAAAAAAAAAAAAAAAATTATCCCATGGCGGCAGGACTTCAATTCGTTTCGGATGTGCACCTGGAGGATAAGCCGCAGGATTTTGATTTGCCGCCTTGGCTTGCTCCGCAAACCACACACCTGGCCGTCCCAGGAGACCTATGTCCTCTCGATCGACCGCGGCGCTGGGTTCCTTTTCTTCAAAAGCTGTCCAAGATGTGGCCCCACATATATTGGGTGAACGGAAACCACGAGCTGTACAGCACGACGACGCCTGTGCCACAGCTGCTGGCCGAACAGAAGCACTTGGTGGCCCGGGACTTGCCTCGGGTGCGCGTCTTGGATCGCGACGCGGTGCACGTCGAAGGCCACGACTGGACGGTGTTGGGTGCCACCCTGTGGTCCTACGTGCCCCGCCAGCACGCAGCGACAGTGTCGACCCGCGTTGCCGACTACAAAAGCATTTACGTTTCCGACCCCAAAGCTTCGTCCCTTCGCCTGGCTACCGTTGAGGACACCAACCAGTGGCACATGCGAGATTGTCGGTGGTTGTCCCAGGCCCTACGCACTCATGCTGGTCGGAAGGTGGTGGTGCTTACCCACCATGCTCCGCTCAAGGAAAACACCAGCCATCCCGTGTACCAGGGCCTGCCGACTACGTCGGCTTTTGCCTCTAGCCAAAACGCATTGTTCAAGCCCAACGTCGTGTGCTGGGCATTCGGACACACGCACTTTCCTTGCGATTTTCGGTACCGCCAAGCACGGGTCGTCAGCCACCCGGTCGGGTACAACGGAGAAGACATGTCTTTGTCCTCGTCGTCTTTCCGTCGGCCTCTGTTGTTTTAAAGCCAAAAAAAGTAGAATTAAAAAAGAGACAAAAGAATAAGCCAGGTTCTCATGGTGTTGTCGGATAAGACCGAGCCAAAAGAGTATGTTGAAAAGCGAGTGACGAAATCGCGCAAGGTGGTGACGTTTTCTCCCTCGTACGCTCGCCAGCTGCGTTTGTTGACGGGTCAAAACCTGTCACGTATCGTGATGCCCCGTTGTACCCAGGTGCGGAGCGAAAGCAAGGTGCGAGAAATGGTCACCCTCAAGCGTTACGGCGGTCTTGTGTGCACCTTGCGGTGGTCGGAGCTGGAAAAGATACGTGCGTTTTTTTCGCTCCCCCGCCTGGAGACCGAAGAGCTGAGTTTTTTTCCGCCCGACGTGCTGGAGCGGTGCCGCCTGGCCTACTCCTGTGTTCGGCAAGCGCTGCTCCGGGAAGATAAAAACCACCAAAACGTGCCGGTCGAGTTTATGAAATGGAGGGTGAACGGATACCTCGGCTCGGGTTCTGAAGGTTTGGTGCTGTGGATGGGACCGACGCGCCGCCAGAATTACGCCGTCAAGTTCATGCAGCCCAGCACGTCTTTTAACGTGTTCGAGAACGAAGTTCGGGCGTCCGAGTGGGCGCACCGCGCCAACCTGGGGCCCCGGGTGTGGAGTTCTTTCCGGGTCGGGGGCTTGGGCGTCATCGCTTCGGACCAAATGGACCTGACGCTGGACCGCTATTTTTCGGTGGTGGAGACCATGCCAAAGGAACGAAGGACCGTGTACCTGGACCACGCCATGCGCGTGTACCGCCAGTTTCTGAGCCATCTCGACCAGCTCGACGTCACCCACGGCGACTTGCACAGCAGCAACCTCATGCTGCGCCGCGTGACCGACAAGCGCGGTCAGAGCCGGGTGGTGGTGAAGGCCATCGACTACGGACGCACCTACACGAACGGGTACGTAAACCGACTGGACGCCTTGGTGTTCATGCGCTCTGTAGAGATCTATCATTCCAAAGAGTTTTGCGACCAAGTTCGTGCGCGCCTGCCCGCGTCGCTGGCGCTGGATAACCCCGACCACGACGTCGTACCTTTTCTTTTCGAGGAATATCGGTCGTGGTTAGAGAACCAGCGAGTGTTGCCCTCTCCGAAACACGAGTTGCCTTCGCCGGCGCGCGAAGCGTGGTGGTTGTGCGCCCGGTCCAAGATGCGCGCTTATGCGGAGGAGGCGGACCGGACGAGCACGCGACCCGGGGATTTGCCCCCGTCTGGGCTCCATGACAAGTACCAAGCCCTTCTCGGGCCGGACCCCCCTGCCACCGAGCGTGTTCTGTGCCACGAACAAGAAACTTACGTCGGCCTGGTTCGGCGGGCGACAGGCCTCCACGTGGCGCGTTGTTCCTGCCTCGAAAATGTGGAGGAGACGACGGCAACCCAAAACTATGCGGCCCGAGCTCTGCTCGGGTTGCACGCAAAGACTGTGCCGGCGTACAGTGTCACGCTGTGGGTGTCCGAAACACCGGTGTGGATGTCGCTCGGGGAGCTCCTCACCGTTCTGGGACGAAGAACGCCGGAAGAACGCCGACCCGTGGTTCGAAGGGTGTTAGAGGCGCTCGAACGGGTGTTGCTCCAACTCCGACGCATGCACATGACCCACGGCCTCATGGAACAACTCCACACGGCCGTGTTCGTGTGTCCCACCCCCCAGAAGAAAAACCGATGGTGCCTCAAGCTGTTTCGGTGTGAGAAAACCGTGTGGAACTCGTGTTTTCCCAACTACGACCTGGCGAAAACCCTGCTGGGATTGTGGAACTGCGCGCCCTACCTGTGGCAGGACGTCAAGCGGCACCCGCTGCCCCTGATTTCTCGGGCCGTTCCGGGAGAAGACATCCCCGGAGCGGCCCAATCTGCGGACTCCGTCACGTACGAGATGCTGGTGCGGCAAAACAATTTCCCCACACCCAAGGAGGATAAGCGCGTGCGTCGTTGCGTGTTGCAGGGCGCTTTGCAGTTATGGCCCCAGTTGGTTCCGGAACAGGGCAAAGAGAAACACACGCGCCTCCACACCCTCGCCTCGGACCCGGACTATGTGTGCTGGCGGGTAAGCGAGGCGTTCCGCCGCCAGCTCGCCCGGTTCTGGGGCTTGGCCAACGCCGACAGCGTCAGCCGGTCTTTTGTGCTGCCTGTGTCTGTCAAGCCCATGAAGTGGGCGACCCTCTTGAACCGCAGGACCGGGGAAGGAAAAGGGAGGGACGGAAGGCCGCACTTGACGACGGAACGCCTGACTCGCGTGGTCAGAACGTTGAAGAGCCTCGAGCCCCGAGCCTACCTTTCGGCCTTGACGTTTCCGTTTCGCCGTGCCAGAGGCCTCAGCGCCCTTCGTTCCGTCTTGCTGCGCACCGTGCTCAGCCCTTTTCCTCATCTGGTCGCTCGCGTCAGACGCTTCCTGCTGGATTCGGTCGAGCTTCGCGACCAAGACCAACTCGTGTTCGTGTTTCGACAGCGCCAGCCCTTTTACATGTACTTGCGAGTGGGTCCGGCCGAGTCTCTGGGTTGGCAACACTGCGTCACCACCACGGCCTGGGCGCATCGACAAGGCTGGGCCCCCCAGTTTGGGCCGGTCTTCCGGTCCCCCGCCGTGTCGGCCGCGGCGCACCTGTGCCCAGTCTGGTACTGGACGTTGCGGCAGGCGACGGCCGAGAACGCGCCTGCCGTCTGGCGAAAGCGCTTGCCCCTGTCGCGGGTGGCCCAAAACATCAACGCCTTGTTGGGCGCCCTGGAGCAAAACCGAGTCACCCAGGGTCGCTTCACGTTGGATAATCTGGTGTATGTCATAGAGACCAAGGACGACACCACCGTGCCCACCTTTCGCTTGCAACTCGTGGAGTGGGACCGGACGTTGCGCCGCCGGTGCTTGCCCGACTACGACCGGCTCACCTTGTGTCACTCCCTGTATTGGGGATCGGGCGTGTCGCTGGCTTTTCTGCAGGCCCTGGCTTCGTCTTGGGGTGTCGAGTCTGCTCCTCTGGCCTACTTCCGGGATGAGGTCCAGAAAGACTGGCCTGTTGATTCCGTCACCGACTATGCAGACTACCAGAGCCAAGAAATGGCCGAGGTCAGCCCATAAACTTACATGTCTTCATCAGAAGGCGCCAAACATGATCTCCGGGGAAAGGCTTAAGCGCCCCGCCGCGTTCTTGGACGGAAAGCGTTTTTTGTTTTGTTTGTTGGTTTGGACTTTTACAGCACACAACAAAACTTAAACAGTTGTGATGGCTGTTGCCCTCAAAATTAAAGTGGATTCCGAAACGGTATTTAGTTAGACTCACATCATGAATTTCGCATGGCCTTGGTTGGTTACAAGGTTAAACTCTGCACCCGAGATACAAACACTGAAAAACTTTGAAACATTTCATTTCAGTGGAAGTTTACCAGAGATCGTATAAGTGACCTCGGCACACGCCTCATTGAGGTCGACTGTTTGTTGGTACATGAATGCAAGAACCGGACACCACGACACTTTCTTGTAGAACTGGACCAGGAATTTTCCGGAGGCTTGGGGGGTTACACGGACCTCAGAAACCTCATCCGGAAAGAACACCGCAGCCGCCACACCCCCATTGCTTTGGATTTTAAGCATGAAGTCATCGTAAAGACCGCCGCTGAGACTCGCTCGAAAGCCTTGGGTGGTTTTCAGTTGTTTGAACAACGAGTTTTCGCGGTTCTCCACCTGTTTGCATTCCTAATCATCACAAGCCATGGTAAGCAAAGCCGGTATAAGTATGAAACGAATGACGCACCCAGTCCGAGAAGTTCACCAATGGCAGCGAGGGCTTGGGCTTGGGCGCAGATGCAGGCGGTGGTGGTGGTGCAGCCACCCGAGAGCGCTTTCTTCTGGCAGCGGGTGACTTTGATCGAGGGCGCTTCTGCTTCCCATCTTGTGGATCCATGATCGAAATGGAAAATGTACAGAGGTGGGGTTAAGCAGCAAGACATCATAACTCGCGAAACTATTCATTCTTGAATTTCGAGACAAGATTGGATTGGAGTGTCCAACAAGGCCACCGTGGCGCACAAAAGTCGATTGGTTTCGTGTACTTGTCACATACGGAAACATGTGGTATAAATACGGAACGAGAGACGCCGGGTGTCCACAACTTCATCCTTTCCATTCCAGTTTTGGTTCATCTTCATTATGACTTCTTCCGTAGCTGCCACACGCGACCTCGCCGTCCATGTCCCCTCCCATGATCGTGCGATCGAACTCGCCAACCGCCTCCGAAAGCCTAATGCGCTTTGTATTGCTTTGCTGGACCACGAGTGGGACGACATGAGGTTCCTTCGCTGGCTGCTGGACCAATATCCAGACGTGTTCCACTACTGGATGGACAATGAGAAGAACCGCAACCCCAACGTCATTTCAGCCAAGACAAAGGCCTTGAAAGCCACATTCCCTGGCGCCGCGTTCATACCCCTGACCGTGACGCAGGTGGTCCAAAAGATCGATGGGCTCTTTGCCACTCCCGAAGACGACGATGACGTAGAGATGGCACCAGTACTACCCGTCTCTGCCTCAAGGAAACGCCACACAACGCGCGCTCGATCTCCCTCTTCAGAACGAAGCACCAAACGCACCCGACGCGATCCAGCGGGTGCCGCTTCTTCCGCAACGGCGCGTCGTCTACCATCATATACTTCCAACTCTGCCACAAGGACACGCTGCCGAAAGCGTGCTCCAGCTTCGTCTCCCCGTCGAGACCAAAAACGTGCTCGATATGACACCAGACTTGCACCGCCAGTCAACTCCGTTCCTGCCAGTTCGGACAAGACGAAGCCTTCCGAGGTGGTGCTCTTCATTACGTGCCCCGTGGACCTGAAGCCCATTCTCGACCTTCTGCAGACGAGGTTGCCGGGGGTGCCTGTTTTTCTCGCCGTTTACACTGGCGGTTACAACATGAACACCTCGGTGTTTGGCGCCCAACCCATGAAGGCCACCCTGGCCGCTTTGGCCGAGCAGTACCCCCACGTGTCCTTGTTGAACATTTCTGGCCCTGACGTGTTTCAGCGGCAGGCGAAGGAGGTAAAGGAAGAGGAGAGAAAGCTCCGCGGCAACGTATGGGACGAAAGCGGAGTGCGTAACATGGGCCCGTTGCTGCGGGAAATGGCAAGGGAGGGGTGTCTCAGCGCACACGAACGCGAATTGCTGCGAAGCTTCAACGTCCAGCTGCTGAGACCGGATAAACTGTGTCGGGACTACGACCAGAGCAGCCTCGATTTCAAAGACAAGGCCTCGCTCGAGTCCGGGTGGCAGGCAATCCTTGGTGCCGTCGAGAGGGGTGCCCCTGACGGCGAGCTGTCTCAGCTCATGGAGGCCTTCCGGGCACGGTTCTTCCAGTGCTTTGCCAACTTGAGCCTCGAGTTCAGGTTAGGCGAGGGCGAAGAGTATGGAGCTTGGGCCCGCCGAGTGACGAAGAGCATGGACGAACAAAGACTCAAGGGGACGCCCAAGCACTTTCTCGTGTCAAGCGTGCTCCGGAGTGTCATCGACGCTCCATCGGCCGACGTGGCTATGGGGGTCGTGGGAAAGGCGTTGTTGGGGATGCTCCCAGAACTCTGCACGAAAGTCGAGAAAGGCCGGTGGCACTTTGACCAACGTTTCCCCCGGTTTCAACCAGAGGAGAACGGCAGGGACTTTCGAGTTCGTGTGTATTGTGACCCGCAAGTGCTCAAAAATGTTTTTGCCGACTTTGTTCGAAACCAAAACCAAAACTAAAAGCCATACTGATACCAAGGGTTACGTTTTGTCCATGTACGCTCCAGGGGCCTTGAAGTCAAAAGTATCAAGTACACGACAAGGACCTGACAAGCGTTTTCGAAAGACAAACCTATCAGACCAGTGCTGTTTCAGTGCCCCAAGGCCGTTGGTTCTTTTGGAGCAGTGCGCTGTTTCCAAGCTCCTTGCCGTGTCGCTACCGTCGTCCTGGAACTCTTCCAAGAGCTGTGTCGCTTGGTTCTTCTTCTCGATAAACCCTTACCCGAAGCATCAAGGATCGGATCTGGACAAAAGTCCGTCTGCTTCGTCGGACGTGAACTGAAGACCAAAATTTGTAAGTGGCTTCAACGACAAAGAGCTGCTTTTGGCAACCAAAACCCTCTCCAAGATAATAGGGTGAGTAGAAACCAATTGCCCTTGGAACCCATAAATCCGTGAATACTTTCGTTACCCAAAGGTTGTTGTTGTTGGCCAACATGCGCAACACACTTTCGAATCGATCCGGAACTATGGGCAAGTTTGCGTGTCGCCGCGGCCGTGTTCGTCCCGAATCGGTCCCTTGGCGTCGACCCTCGTGGAAAAAATCGTTTTATCCTTCCGAAACGTGGAGTGCGTGGTGGTCGAGGCAAGTCGAAAAAGTGATCCACGCCTCGACTGGCATGGGGGGGATAGAAACTCGCACCCTGCAATGTGGCATGACCAAAGCCCATTCCCTCCAGGAGTTTTACCGCCTGATAAAGGCCCTACGAGACCGTGACCCGAGACAAGTGGAATACACGATGCTCCTGGTTTCCGTCTCTCGACAAGTGCTAACGGTCCAAGCCAAACGAGAACTTAAACTGATATGTCAACGCTTCGAGTATTGGATCGTCGGCTATGACAAGGTTTTGGTCTTTTCGTCAAACCTACAAGTCGAACAAGATCGAGATCGGCGGACCTTCACCCTGAGCGTTCGGAACAAGCCTTGGGTCCACATGAAACTCTGCAGCCACGAGCCCTACATCCAAGCCTTTTTTCAACAACAGAAAACCAACCCTCGCTTCAACGGCGTTGTGTTTGATGTCTCCGCAAAATCTCCGGAAAAATCCATTCTCTCCATCGGGTTTGATGGTCCCGGAAAGCGAGAGCTCAAGGGGTTTTCCGCTGACCCCGTCTTGTCCTTGTTTTGGATGAACGATTGAATGCAGTTTTACCCCTTTGGTTTAAGAGTGAGAACTTAGTGCCGAGAAAAAGCCCGTTTTATTCTATCACTGCGACGGGTGTTGCTTCGCTGGCTCCGAGTGCAGGGGACGGTTGCGTTACACAAGACGAACGAACCCAGGACCGTGGGAAGCGGCAATTACACTATCGTGCCCTACCGCAAACAATTTTTTTTTATTTTCATTACACTTTTCTTTTCTTTTTTTAAAAAAAAAAAAAAAATTGGCTGCTTCAATCTTTCAAACAACTTCCGCATGCCTTCTAACCTGTCTGCTAAGCAACGCGCGGCGCAAACGGAAGAGCTCATACAAGCCAAGGTGACCCAACACCGGTCCAGGTTTGCCAGCACCACTGAAGTGCAATGGCGGGCGTGGTGTAAAAACTTGCGCCACAGCCTGCGGCTTTACCCCACGTTTGAAACCGTCAAGTGGCAGATTGAAGAAATCTTTGAGTATCTGACGGAAGAGCACTTGGCGCAAGGTTGCGTGGCGTTGCACGGAGAGAAAAACTACGTGTATTCGCTGCTTCGCCAACAGCTGCGAGAAAAACAACCGCCCTTGCACCGTTTGCACGCGCTCTTGCAAGAGCCCGCGGTGACTTTCGGGGTTTCGCTGGACGCCATGACGTGTCCGCGATGCGGAAATAAAAACGTAACGTCGATGGCCATACAAAAACGTTCTTCTGACGAACCTACCAACTACTTTTTCGAATGCCCCGCGCGCGACTGTAACTGGCGGGGAAAGGACGTATAGTCTTCTGCTTTTCTGACAGAGCTGGGGTTTAACGTTTCACCACACAATAAATTTTTTTTTTTTTTTGAGTGTTTTGCTATTCGACGTTTGCGGTCGCACAGCACATTCCAACATGTCGGCTTCCTCCGCAGCTCAAGGATGCTTGCGTCCGAACCGATTTGCTGCTTGTGTGGTCCATCTCACTATCCAACAAAAGATTAGATTTTTCCAAGACGCTCAAAAGAACCTTGCGGTTGTCCTGCATTCCCGGTGCTGCGAAAAAGACTGGGTGTTTGTGGACGAACACGCCACCGACCAATTGAGGCAGAGTTTGATGCCCGATTGCATTCCGAACGACATTACCCATTGCGTATTCGGGTTTCTGGACACCCGGACGACGACGTGTCTGAACGACACCTCTGTTCGGCAGCATCTGCGTGACTTTGGACACGAGCTGACCTTTGCGAGTCCTAACACGTTCCATTTTTCCCGTCGTTCTTCCCGCAAGGCTTCGGAGTGGTTTGGCCAGATTACCCAGGGAGCCGACTACGAAGACAGGCTTTGGTTCAAGACCTGCGACGTGCTAGATAATCCGTGGAGAGGGCCCGCCACCGACATAGGGAACGTAACACTCCGTAAACTGGAGTTTCGGAACAAGGACCAAATGTTTGATTCCATCATTTGGGCGACGCTGAAGGGTGCGCTTTTGGGCATTGTTTGCGGTGTTGTCGTCGAGGGGTTTATACATCGTTAAATGTTGATTTTTCTTTTACTTTGGGAGTTGGGCTAGACCACGAGTTCATATTATATGCCAGCCTTCCGTATCATCCAGCTGAGATTCTTCCTCTGCTGGAAGTGTTGAGTCCGCTCTCTGGTGGGTCGGTCCGGAAACCGCGCTCGAGGACGTAGGCGCGCGCTCCTCTTCTCGAGCGATAGGTGTTTTGCTTTCTTCTGCTGCTTGTTTTTTTCTTTCGGCCATCCACGCCCTTACGACTCTTGCGGGCTGGTTCGGAATACGCCAATCGGGATCCCAGCACTCGCGGCCTGGCCGGTCTGGCGCCTGGATCGACGCGTCTGTGTCCAGAAGCGAAAACACCGTGCAACATATCTGGTGGCCTTTCGGCACCTCAAAGTTGCCGGCAAACATGAGTCGGACGATGTAGTCAACCCCGGGCTCCAGAGGAAGTTCGTGCTCCACGTCCGTGCCGGAAGGTTGAAACGTGACCCGGCCTTGCAAAGGGTCAAAGCACAAAGACAACATATCGCCTCTCCACAAATGAGAAGGGTCGGTGTTGTTAAACACCAGAGGCTCGCAATACAGCATGTGGCCTCCTTTGCATCCCACCACCCCGAATTCGAAGCGGTAGGCTGTAGGTAATGGAAGCGGAAACGTGAGGCACACCGTGGTCTTCTGGTCTTTCGGCAAAAACCTAGCTCCAAAGAGCAGGAGGGAAGTGTTTAGTCGGTCTACGTTCGTTACGTGCAAGTAGGCTCCTCGGGCCGTTGTTTGGCAGTCGCCCGGGTCGGCATACAACCAAACCCATGGCGGTAGTTGCGCCAAGCTTCCGGTCGGCATGGCAAACGGCAGCACGACCGGACCTCGAACGATGCTCCTTCCCTCCGGTGTGGAGACCAACTCGACGGGAAAGTCTTCCGGGGAGAACTGCATGGCGGAATGTGCAGATGTGTTCCTTCGTTTTCAAGGCCGGTTGCTACGCAAGGAAAAAGAAATTTTGTCTTGTAGTAGGAAAAACGTTGCACGAATCAAAATCAGCGTTTTGTGCAGCGAAAGCAAAAAGCCAAGATGGAAAGTTTTGAACATATAATACAAGCAAAAAAGATGTTGATCCTTGACTACTGGCGTTCGGTGTTCGAAAGGTCTTCATCTTCGTCAAAGTCGTCGACCTCGGTTTCGCTGCCGCTTTCTTCTTCTTCATAGTCCGATCCAAAGATAGGGCCTTCGTATGGTTGCGTGGCGTCTGGGTCTGTCTCGACCGGTTTTGCGTGTGAAAGAAGTTTGTCGGTCTGCGTAGTGGGTGGCACTTGACCAAGAACCTTGTTCAAGGCCTTGGCAGAGAGTTTGAGCTGTGCCTGGCAGTATTTACTAAAGGATATAAGAAACATTATTAAGAGGTTGGGAGAATGGAGAATCGCGGGGATCCCTGTCCCCCGGCACACGTAGAGGAGGGGAAAACCTATCCATTTCCGAAACGCGTAATTGATTGGTTTTGCCCGAGTACAGACAAGAAGGGTGAAAAAAAAAAACGGTGGCATTCACCCATGAACATCCTCTTTCGACACACCAAGGGCGACGTCGCGGCAGCGTTGGAGCAAGGCCGGGACGACAAGACTTCCTCTACTTCAGTGATATGCTCCGTTGAACCGACCTGTCATACCGCCGACGGGGGCGCGGAAGGATTTTCCGTGAGTCAGGAATCTAAAGGAGAGGTTACTGTGTTTCGGCTGTCCCAAGCGCCACTCGAACGGACTTATGACATCTTTGAGGACGTTTCTGGTGGTCATTACGTGTTGGCGAGAAAGCAACCGTCGACCGAGACTCTCGTTTTCGTCGCGAGCGGTGCCGACACTTCGTCTGTCCTTGGAGCCCTGAACACCCACGTGGAAGCGATGCGGAGAGAGCTAGAGCGCGAGACTAGCCTCGTGATCATGGCCTGGGCAGACGAAAAAAAGGGTCCGTGGGTGTGGGAGCCGCCTTCTTTTCCCTCCCAACGACAGTATACGGACGCCCGTTCCGCGGTGTGGGTAGCTCTGCCGGACTCTGTTCGGCTCACCGACCACGGTGACTGGGGCCTGACGATAGACCACATTGATCACGTCGTCACCAGAACCAGGCACTAAAATTCGTAGTTTTTTTTTTTTTTGGTTTATGGGAGAAGAAACCCATCGGTTCATGAATTTATAGGGTTGGGTTGGGTACGTCCGGGTGTTATTGGGTAAGTCCTGGCATACTTTCAACTCTTGGTGACCATGGGCCTGTGTATATCGCCTCTGTCGGGACCCGAAGCGAAGCACATTACTCTTTCACTGAGCTCTTTTTTGCTTCACCGGAAGGAGGCCGAGAAACAAGACTGCCAGGTCCAACACTTTCTCCTACCGCTCAGCGCCCAGGGAGTGGTGCGTGTGACCCTCGTCAACGACGCCAACAGCGCTTTACGAGTGGGACTTCGGTGGCGTCCGCCGCACCAGCAACCTAACCTGGGCACCAGCGTGTTTATGGGAGAGGACATAAGCGTGCCCGTTATCTACACCTTTAACGTCGAGGACGAAGACCTGGGCCTGATGACTCTCGGTCCGGGCGCCCACATTTCCCGCCGACTGATCTTGCCTGGCCACGACCACGTCCGCTACGGCTTGAATGTGTGGGTGGAAGACGCCACCCAAGAATAGAAAAATCCTTTCGCTTTTGAGAATAAACAGCTTGGTCAGAGCGCTGAACGAATAAAAGGCTGATGTCGCAGTCTGCCTTTCTCAACTTGCCAAGAGCGCCCATCCGGGAGCCCAGTCGTCCTCCTCCCACCACCAAACCGCCTTGCACTCCGGCGCAAACGGCCGCCAGCCAAGACATCACGGAACGCATCCGCGGCATCTACGCCGCCTTGCAAGAGTCCGGGCCCGAGATCGACCCGCGTCAAAAGACGGCACTGTTGCGTCAGGCCCAGGAGCTGGAAAAAAAACTGGAAAAAACGCGAGCGTCGTGCCTGGCCGACGCGCGCCACGGACCCGAGATGCGCGAGCTGCTGGCCACCTTGCGCGACGTCGTACAACCGTCGCTTCCGTCTTCCCCACCCCGCCTGCGCACCAAGGACACCCCGCCGGCTATTCAGCGCTTGCGTTCTATCGAGAAGCACATGGACCGGTGGGCGCAAGGCCCCGACGGACCGCCATATCCGGCCGCGGCGCAAGCGCTGGCGTCCAGCCAGACCCACGAAACGTACCGGCAACGGGCGGCGGCGAACCATGACCGGCTGCGCGTGATCAAGGGAGAGATGTGGGCCCAGCAGGCCAGCCACGACAGAAGCGAGCGCCAGGCCCAAGCCGAGCTCCGAGCCTTGCGGGACAAGGTGCGGACGACCCAGGAGCAGCTGCAAGACAACGAGAAGCTGGTGCAATCGCTGCGGCAACGGCTGGACCTTTGCCAGGGCAACAAGGTGCGGGTGGGCGGCGTGTACCAGAGCGTGCTGCAAAAAGCCGCCCAGGACAAGGCCCAAGTGGACCAGAAGGCGACGCAGTTGCAGGCGGAGCTCCTGCGCCTTCGCCAGAAGCTGCCCCAACTGGAGAAAAACATTGGCCAGCTGCGAGCCGCGGAACAGGCCCGAGAACAGCAGCACCAAGAGGAACTGAAAAAGCTGCGGCGCGAGTTTGCGGCGCGAAGCAAGGCCGGAGGGCGGACCCTGTCGCAACGGGAAGTCGAGCTGGGCGACGAAGTGCATCGGCTGGAGGCCTTGTTGCACCAAGCCAAGGACGACCTCAAGCACGCGGTGGAGACCACGCAGGGTGCCATGTCGCAACTGTCCGAAGCGCAACGTCCCCGCTCGGAGCTGGCGCGCATGCTGCAGAAGGCGAACGCCGACCTGCAGCGCAAGAACCGAGAGCTTCTCGAGCTCACGGCCGAAGCCGACGGGTTGCGCAACACCCTGACCAACATCGAACTGCAGCACGCGCAGAGCGTGGAGGCCGCCACCGAACGAGACCGGCGAGACCTGGAACAAGTGAGCCGCGAGCTGGCCGTGGCCCAGCAGAAACTGGCCCAGCACCAACAGAGCCACGCCCAGACCACGCGCCGCCACCAGGTGGCCTTTGAGCAAGCCCGAGGGCAGGTGGCGCGGCTGGAGGCGTCGCTGCGGGCGGCCGAGGGGCGATTGGGCCAGGAAGAGCAGGCGCGTCAGCAAGAAGCCCGACGCCGCAGCCAACAGGCCCAGCACGACCAGTCCGAACGGCAGGCCTGGCGGCGGCAGGCCGAGCAAGAGCTGCAACGCCAGCAGGAGAGACTCCGGGAGAAGCACCGTCGCCAGGCCGCGGAGCTGGAGGACCGCTTCCGCCTGGCCCAGCACGAGCTGGCGCAGGAGCGCCAAGCCCTGGCGGCGGTGCAGGCACAGATGCAGGCCGTGCGCCAGACCCAGAAAGCCAAGGAGGACCGCATCGCGCGGTACCAGGCCGAGTACGAGAAGAAGCAGGCGGCGTTTGTGCTGCAACAAGACGCCCTCAAGGCCGACCTGGCGCAAGCCCGCCAGCAGGCGGCGCAGTTCGCGTCGCTGGAGAACGACTACCGCCGGCGCGAAACGCTGAACCGCCAAGCCAAGCTGCAGCAAAGGGAGGAACACCAGCGCATCATGCAAGAGCTCCAACAGCGCTTGCGCCGGGCCGAAGTGGAGCGGGGCCGGATCCAGTCCGCCCTGGCCGAGTGCGCGGCCACCCGCGAAAGCCTGGTGGTCAGCACCCGGGCTCTGACGGAAGAGAACGCCCGGCTCAAGAGCGAGCGAGAGAAGCTGCAGGCCAAGCTCGTGCGCATGCGCGCCCGGTACGAAGCCCACGCCGACAAGATGCGCACGTACGCCACCAAGCTGCAAGGCGACGTGACCGAGTGTGCCCAACGCCTGCGCGACGCCTCCCAAGTGCACGACCACGTGCAGCGCATGACCGCCGAAGCGCGGGAGCACCGACAGCGCCTGCAGAAGACGCTGCGGCACGCCGAGGGCCAGGAACGGGCCTTGGCCCAGGCCCTCCAGGACCGGGAGGTGGAAAAGAGCCAGGTGCTGCGCCTTCAGGCCGCTTTGCAAGACTGCGCCAGCCAACGCCGGGTGGCGGAAACGCGGTTGCGGGCCAACGCCCGGCAACTCCAGGACACCAAGAAGATGGAGGCCCGGCTGGCGACGGAGATCCAGGACATTACCTCGGAGTTCCGGCAAGCCCTGCAGACCCGAGACGCCCAGCATGCCACGGAGCGCCTGGACCAGCGGGCGCGGGTGGAAGGGCTCGAACTCGACCTGCAGCGCGCCCAAGCCGAACACACCCAAGACCAGAAGCAGGCCGAGGCACTCGCCCGGGCCAGCCGACTGACCAACGCGTCCTTCGCCCAGACCGAACAGCAGCGCTCGGCCCAGGTGCAGACTTTGCTCGAGGCCCAACAAGCCCTGCTTCAAAATTCTTCGGCCTCGTCCTTGGCACCACAGAGTTCCAACTTGGATTAAACACGTATATTTATGGAAATAAAGAAAGACTGTATGAACCGAAAAGAAGTTAAAGCCGCAACTTGACCTTGCGGCGGCGCTTCGGACGGCGCCCCTTGAGGCAGTCGGGCGGAGGTCCCCTGCACAAGGCCCGGCGGGCCAAGACGGGATTGAATTTCCCGGGAGTCGAAGGAGGATGCGTGTGGCCGAAAGAATCTTGAGCATCACCCAGGCAGTCAGGCGGGGGTGTGTAGGGGGCAGTGCGAACCGGACCCTCTTCGCTCTCGAGGCAGGCGGGCGGTGGTGTAAAGGGGGCCATGCGGACAGGAGCGGCTTTGTTTTGAAGGCAGGCGGGCGGTGGTGTAAAGGGGGCCTTACGGACCGTGCAGAGATTGCCGGCCATCGGAAAATCACAAAGGTGCTTGGAGACGGATGGACTTGAAGGTTTGAGTTGTGTGTCCAAGTCGGTGTCAAAGGTTGGGTCAAAGAGGTCAACCTTTTCTCCGTCCGATTGCTTTCAACAATTCAACATTCAATGGGTTTGGCCCATGTGTGTAGAGAAAAAAATAAAAATGTAAACTTTATCGCGCGACGCCGTCCAAAAAAAAAAAAGACTAATGTTCGGAAAAGGGTGAGTCCCAACCCTCGGGCATGTCGTATCCGTACAGCGTGTAGTAATCTTCAGGAGTGAAGGGACGGGTTTGACCTGGGTCGGGATCGGGCTGCCACGTTTTTGAGTCGTCGTTGGTCTTGGACAGGGTGCATCCCATGGTGAGAAACTTGTAGGCTTGAAGAAGACTGGACGACAAATGAAAGTGTGCGCCGACTTCTGCCAAGTCAGCCAGTACGTGTTCTTTTCTCTTTATCTGATTGGTCCATGGAGAACAAAACTTTTGTGGAATAAAATATTTCGTCCAAACCAATGTAACGCTGTATTCCATGTTTGATTGGCTTGCCGCCTCTTATAGAGGCTGCCGACCCTCAGAGGGTTTGCCACACCTACAAAGCACAACTGCAATCTTCACGTCCAAGTCTCTTTTATCAACACTTCTCACCACTCTCAACATGGGAACCAACTCTTCTCGCGGAACCTACACTGTGATATCTCAGCCCTCGAACAAACGTCAGACCAGACACGCTTCCAAGACGCGGGTTCCTCTGCACACTGGCGATGTCCATACCACAACCTGGGCATGGGAGCTCATTGATGTTGTACACGAAAGGAACAACTTCTATGACGAGTTTGAACCTTCGGAAGTGTTCGTTCGTACGCTCGTCCCAAGAAAAGCCTGTCAACTAGTTCTTCGAGTCCAGAACCGCACTGACGATCCGGTCAAGTTCACGGTTGCACCCAATTCCTCTGACAACTACGACAGTCAAGATATGGACCGGGTGTCCATGGTGTTTACGGATTGCCGTTTCGAGTCAGCGTCATCCTACACCATCAAGCCCGGATCGCACAGGGACGTGGCCGTGCAAAACGGCCGCCACGGAATCAGCGTTTTGGCCGGGGAAAAGAACCAAGGCCTCGCAATCTCTATCTTCAAATACATTATAAGTAAATCTAGTTAACTTTTTGTATTTTGTTTGTTGTTGGAAGCCAGGATCCACAGCCTTTTAACCAAAAAGCAAAGCGCTGCCAACGCAGCGCCAAAAACGCAAGCCGTCAGAGGTAAATCGAAAACCTATCCAACGACGAGGCCCGACAGAGAAGACGCTGCTGGGATTCTGTATTGGATGGGTTTCATCGAATGGTCACGTGGTTTGTGTACCCACCCCCAAACCAACCATGTAGGGAAAAAAACCCATTGGCAACAAGACATTTTCCACAACAAGTTGGTTTGGGGTGGGGTGTGAGCGCTCGGTAAAGGGGACAAGGGGGGAATAAAACCATCAATAGTGAGACCTATGACTCGCGGAACTGTTTATGTATTTAAGGGAGTCGTCCTCCTTTCGAAATTCCACACACCCAACCGCCGCTCCTCTCCACTATGTCCAGCTACAGATTGCGCGACACTCCTTGCCGAAAGAGGCGCCGCTGGCAGCGCGAACAAGAAGAAGAGCTGGCTAAAAAGCGCAAGACTGGGGGATTTATTGCGGAAGTGGTGGAGACCAAGTCTCGCAAATTTCAAGACGTCGTGAAGGGGCTGGTAGAGACCGCACCTGAGGACGAAATTTTCTGGGATATCCAACGCGGAAGAGCCTGGCAACCGCTCGACAAACGCTACGTATTTCTGCTGTCCTCGCGCAGTGCTGTCATCATTCTTCAGCGGCGCCCGGCGGACTGCGCGGTTGCCGTTCAGGTGTCTCCGGAGGCCACGACACACACGGTGGAGGTCGAAAGATTATTTTCATTCGCGTCCGTGGGTCCAAGCCTAGCGCCAGTCCAAGCCGTGGTCCTGGTCAAGCAAGAGCAAGAGCCTTGTCAAGTTCTCCACCTACCCCCGTCCTCTTGCAAGGGCCAGGTCACGTTCGAGTTTACGAAGGGTCGGGTGACATTGAAGAGCGAGACGGCACGCGAAGGGTTTCAAGTGCCACAAGGAATATCTACGACGCTCGTCGTTTTTGTGGAGAATCACCCGGTGGCGCTGCACGTTTCTTCCCACACAAAGCCTTAATTAAAAAACAAAAAAAAAAAAATTCAGGGATTTGCCCAAGTTTTGTTCACCAACAGCTTAGGCATGGGGATGGCATCGGGCATGTATAAACTGCTCTGACATACCCATACATTTTTGATATTATCACGTTCCTATTATTGGGTGAACGATGCGGATGGATAGTTTTACCATACCCATCGATCGGCGAATTGAGATCCCTTTAAAGCCTGGGGCGAGTCAGGCCTTCACCACACACCTCCACTCTCTCTGACAATATGGCACCCAAGCGACCATCCACTGGCTCCGGATCTTCCTCCAAGCGTCTCCGACCCTCGAGTCAGCAGAGCATGAAGAAGCGTCCCCTGTCTTCCGCCACCTCTTCCGCCGCCGCCGCTACGGAGAAGCGCGCACGTCTCCAAACCAGCCCCCAGAGCTTAAAGAATGCCTTTCGGGGAGCCAGGCGCAACACCGTTGCTGATGTTCTTACCACCTATCCTTGGCTGCGGAGCTTTCGCTGCAGCTTGGACGAAACACCCGAAGAGCTTCACAACATGACTCTCGGGGACCTGATTGAGTGTACCTCGTACATTGTCATCGACAGCCCCAATGACGTGCCTCCCCCCGAGGCGATGGAGCTCCTTCCGAACCAAGTCAGAGTCGTCACCAACGGCGACTATCCCACCGGAAACAAGGTGTGGAAGCTGCACATCAAGGGGTCGACGGCCGCCGAGCTCAAGATCGCCGCATCGTCTCTTCCCTCCGATCTGAAAGAAATCACCGTCTCCGACTGCAAGAACCTGACAAGGTTGGACCTGGGAGGGGCCCCTGTCGACGACCTCGTAGTGCAAAGCTGCCAGAACTTCTGCCACTTGGCCGGATACGACAAGGCCCAGGGCGTCGACATCAAGGATTGCGACAAGTTTACGTACTTGGCAGTGCAGAGCGCTGTCGTGGAGGAGGTTTGTGTCTCCGAATGCCGGAACCTTCAGAATCTGGTGGTCGGAGGCGCCAAGTTGCTCATGGTTACGCTGTCCGACTGTCCCGAGCTCAAGACCGTGACGGCACGAGCCCACGCTTTGGAGGAACTTGACGTGCAAGGTTGCCCCGCGCTGGCTCAGTTGGATGTAGACCATAACATGAAGAAGGGGGCTCGAGAAGTGCGTATCGAAGGCAATCCTAGCGCTATCATTAAGTACTCGATATTAACTTAACAATGAAAACACCTGTAATTTCCGTACTCTGGGTATTTTTTTTATTTTATGTATGTCCGATTCTCTCCAGCGGTGCCAAGGTCCCAAGGTCTTTACTTTCGTTCCAGCCCAAGTGTTTGTTTCGGTGTCTCTGAAAATTTCGACAACTGATGGATTTGGCATTCCCATTCATTGTAGACCTATCAGACGAGTACACGCCTATCTATATAAGTCGAAACCGGACACAGCCCACACCACAACTTCATTCTATTCCCTTCCCAGCTTTCAAGTTCTGTGACTCGATATCCAACTCCATGTCTTCCTCCTTCTATGCCCAGTACGGTCCCTCTGCAAGATTTCTTGGCCAGGGGCTTACCCAAGTCGCGCCTGGTAAAGCCCAGTCCTCGCCGGCCAAGCGTCAAAAGAG
>ERZ1740068.493-NODE-493-length-18977-cov-6.117747_pt1 | contig 18977 bp, 18 predicted proteins | sample MGYA00581735_ERZ1740068 | MGnify/ENA primary metagenome ERZ1740068 (study PRJEB43018, sample SAMN04849740) | marine metagenome | isolation source: floating plastic debris | place: Pacific Ocean | collected 2008-08-30 | study: EMG produced TPA metagenomics assembly...
CACCACGACCAGCATCGCGTCGAAAAGGTCGCCGTCATGAACGAGGGCATCATCCAGTGCCTGCATGATGCGCGCCTCAAATGCCGCGATCATCTGCTCATGCAGGCCCAGTTCGCGGCCGTAGCGGACGGTTAACCGCGGGTTTTTCTCGCCATAGGTTGTCAGCACGGAAGGGATGTCATTCTTGGCGTGGGTGGCGGCAAAGAGCATGCCGGGCACCGCGACAATCTCGGTGACGCCCGCGTCGCGCAAACGATCCAGTCCCATGTGAATGTTGGGCGCGGAATACTCCAGAAAGCCGTACTCCACTTGCAAATCGGGATAGCGTGCGCGCAGGCCCTTGGCCAGCAGCGCAAACTCTTCTTCCGCTGATTTGGCGCGGCTGCCGTGGCCGCAAATCATAATGCCCGTTTTCGTCATGCTGGCCCCCTCCTGAGAACGCGTGAGAACTTGCCGGTTTGAAACGCGCCAATTGATAAGCTGCGCCCGCGCCTTAGATTGCAGGACGTAAAGGAGAGCACAATGGGTAAAGTTCTGATCGCTGCCGCCGTCGTTGTCACAGCCGCTGCTGTCGTCGGGGGCGCACGCGTCTGGGCGTCTCAGGATGTAGAGACACCAGCCTATCAGGTGGAGGCCGCCCAAGGGGCTTTTGAAGTGCGCCAGTATTCGGCGATGGTGGCTGCACAGGTGGATCGGCAGGGGGCTCGCGGAGCCGCCGTACGCGCTGCGTTTTCGCCGCTGGCGGGCTATATTTTCGCCAAAGATCGCCCAGGTGAGAAGATCGCCATGACTGCGCCGGTCACGCAGGAGCCTGATGACAACGGATGGACCGTGTCCTTTATCATGCCCGAGGGGCGGACCTTGGCGGATTTGCCGACGCCCGCAGGCGATGTGACACTCGTGGATATTCCTCCGCGACGCATGGCGGCGATGTCGTTTTCGGGCAGGTGGACCGATGCAAGGTTCCAACAGCATTCCGACCAGTTGCTGGCATGGGTCACGGCGCAAGGGCTGACCACCGTCGGCGATGTGGAGTTTGCCTATTACAATGACCCGTTCACGCCTGCCTTCATGCGCCGCAATGAGGTGATGGTGGAGATCGCTTCGCGCCAGTGAGTGCCCCATGAAGACTGCCGTTGGCGGGGTGAACCCCGCTCTACAGGCTCGCGTAGGCTGCGCGATACGCGTCGAGGTTTTCGCGGGTGTATTCAGAATAGTCGAAATCGAGCGTCGAGGTGATCTCGGACACCATGCTCCACATGGTTTCGCGCAGAAGAGAGGCGCATTTCATCGCGTCATAGCTTTGCCAGAGCGTGTCGGACGGCGGCGTCCCAAAATACTGAGACAGCATATCTGCTTCTGCGGCGCGTGGCAGCCCGGCATTGGTGGCCAGCCCCCCTAGGTCAAAGAGCGGCGAGCCAAGCCCGCCATATTCCCAGTCGATGAGCCAGAACCGATCCGTGCCACGCAGAATGTTGGCCGGCAGCAGATCATTATGGGTCAGCATGATGGAGACCGGACCGACACGCGCCTCCAAGGCTGCGGCCTCCTCGAGCAGCCCATCAAGCACCGCATGATGGGCTGAGCCGTTGGCCGAGATATACCCTGCATAGCTGCGCAGAATGTGAAACACCCAAAAGCTGAGCACCGGGCCTCGCAGCGCGGCCGTTCCTTGCGCGTGGAGCGTCTTGAGCATGTCCACCGCAGCGCGCAAGGTCGCGGGATCATGCAGGTCATCTCCGGTGAGCGGTGCGGCATCGACATACTCCAGCACCAAAACTCCGGGTTCTGCATGGATGACCGCGGGAGCCAGACCGATGTCATGGGCCGTGCGGCTAAGCGACAGTTCATTCCAGCGGGCGACCATGTGTTCGGGAATGTCATTGCCCAGCCGCACCACGTAGGCCTGACCCTGATCCGTCAGACGCACATTGTGATTGGTGATGCCGCCTTCGAGGATGCGGGCATCTTGGGGCGCGGTGAAACATGCAAGTGAGAGGGCTTTTTGCAGGGCTGCGTCGGGTGTTGTCATTGGGGGAGTGTAGTGCGGTGTCTTCGCGAGACGCAAGCGGCGGCTCGCCCCTCCCTCCGGTTGGGTCTCCCGGGTTTGCGGGACTGGCCCGGCGTCTGATGAAGGGGGCGCGCGGTCGAATCGCATTGTCACGACTTTATTTCGATAAATTCGAAACTGCGAAAACCCGTTGCGCTTCCAAACCCCGTCATAATAGGCTCCGCGCGGGAGAGTAACGCATTGGCCTCGTGCGACGAAAAATTCATTTGATCAAGATGCTCACGGGCCATTAACCTGCATGCGGGTGACAAAATGCGTCAACAACACCCAACACAACAGGGAGAAAACCAACATGGCACTTATCAAAGGCGGTATGCTTGACCGCCGTGGATTTCTGAAAACCACAGCGGCCACCGCCGTTGCAGCAACACTGCCTCTGGGCGGTGCAGCGATTGCCGCGCCAAAGCGCGGCGGCCATATTCGCGTGGGCAAGGCCCATGGCCAGACCACTGACACAATGAACCCGGGCACCTGGGAAAACGGATTCACCATCGACATGGCGTTTGCCATGCATGGCTATCTCGTAGAAGTGGGTCCCGACGGCTCCATGGTTCCAAACGTGGCGGAGAGCTGGGAGGCGTCGGCTGACGCGTCTGAATGGCGCTTCAAACTGCGCAAGGGCGTGACCTTCCACTCCGGCAAGGAAGTGACGGTCGAAGACGTGATTGCATCGGTGAACTTCCACCGCGGCGAGGAGTCCACATCGGCCGCTGGTCCGATTGTGGCGCCGATCACGGACATGAAGGCCGACGGCGAAGACACGATCGTCTTCACGCTTGATGGCGGCAATGCCGACTTCCCCTTCATCCTGACCGACTACCACATTCCGATCTGCAAAGCCGATGGCGACAGCATTGACTGGCAGTCCGGCGATGGCTGTGGTCCGTACATCCTGAAGAACGTCGATTTCGGCGTGCAGGCCACCTTTGAGCGCAACCCGAACCACTGGCGTGACGATGTGGCGTTCTTTGATTCCATCGAGATGATCTCTCTGGTGGACCTGAACGCGCGGACAACCGCACTCGTCTCCGGCGACGTGGATGTGATCGACCGCCTTGACCTCAAGACCGTAGGTCTTCTGGCCCGCAACAAGGGTGTCAACATCAAGTCAGTGTCGGGCAACGCCCACTACACCATTCCGATGGACACCAAGATCGCGCCGTTCAACGACAACAACATCCGTCGGGCGCTCAAATACGGCATCAACCGCGAGGAAATGGTCGAAAAGATCCTCTTTGGCTACGGTTCGGTCGGCAATGACCACCCGATCGGCGCTGGTCAGGCCTATTACAACACCGAGCTCGAGCAGATCTCCTACGATCCGGACAAGGCGAAGTTCTATCTCAAGGAAGCAGGCCTCGACAGCATCGACATCGACATCAGCGCCTCTGACGCGGCGTTCGGTGGCGCCGTGGACGCGGCGGTTCTTTACCAGAACTCTGCCAAAGCCGGCGGTGTCAACCTCAACGTGATCCGCGAGCCGAACGATGGTTACTGGTCCGACGTTTGGATGAAGAAGGGCATGGTGTTCTCGTATTGGGGCGGTCGCCCCGTGGAAGACCAGATGTTCGCCACCGCCTACAAGTGCGGAGCGTCCTGGAATGAGAGCTACTGGTGCAATGACCGTTTCGACGATCTGATGGTCAAAGCGCGGGCGGAGCTCGACCCTGCCAAGCGTCGCGAGATGTATTTCGAGATGCAGATGCTCTGCGCGACCGAAGGTGGTTCCGTGATCCCAATGTTCAACGACTTTGTCTTCGCTGTGAACGACAAGGTGATGACACCCGAGCAGATGGGCAGCAACTGGGACGTGGACGGCAGCCGTTGGTCCGAGCGCTGGTGGATGGCCTAAACAAAAAGCCTCTAAAATCTGAAACACCCCGGTGCGATTGCATCGGGGTTTTTCTTTGGGCGCCGAAATCCTGCCAAAATCACGCTTCAGCCAAGATTATGATGTGGACACCTGAAACAACGATCTGGAAACAGCGATCAAGGCGGCGATGGGTGCCCCGATGGGTACGATGGCCAAAAGGCTTTGTCTTGGTGACGCTGGGCGCGTGTTTGATGGTTGGCGCCTATCCGGCTTTGGGCCCTGCGCATACCCCCGAGCTGCAAACGATTGCCGTGTCTTTCGAGCACACTGTTGCGGGAACGGTCACCCATGTGCGCGACGGTGACACGATCGAAATGGGCCGGATCGCGATCCGCCTGAGCCGCCTTGACTGCGCCGAGCGAGGAACAGAGCAAGGTCAGCGCGCCACAGAGAAGATGCGCGCCCTCGTGCACCGGGCTGAGCTGACATGCGATCTGAGCGGGCACAAAAGCTATGATCGCCACATCGGGCAGTGCCATCTGGCCGATGGACGTGATCTGGCGCGGGTCATGATCACCACCAAAACCAGCAAAAGGTTCCGCTAAGCGCGCCCCGATTACGGCCTGCGGAAGCTCAGGATGTTGCCACGGCCGGGATTGACGAACTCAAGCCGATCCAAAGACATGCGATCCGGCAAAAGGCACTCTGTCTCGCGCGTCTCTGGCACTGTCTTGATGAGCGCGAGATCCGCCGTGGCCGGGGCTCCGTCGCAGGTCTCGTCGAAGCGCCAGTAAAAGAGATCGGTCCGGGTGCCGTCATAGCTTTCGTAAAGCTCACCGCCTGCGAACTCGATCTCGTAGAGCGGGTCATCTTCAGAGATCCAAGCTCCCTGAACAAGCGCAACTTCGCGACCATATGGCAAAGCGCCCGGGCGCACGGTGACCGCGCTGAGGGCGACCTCAATCGTGATGTCACCGTAGGTCAGGATGTCGCCTTCCAGTTCAACGGTGGTGGCCTGCGGCAAGCCGTTCAGTTGGTCCAAAAACGCCGAAGGTGTCGGACCTCCATAGGCGGCCACCCATTTCACACCGTCGGCAAAGAAGGCGCAGACGCTTTCGCCGAACTGGTGTTGGCATCCCTGAAAAAGCGCAACCTGCGTGACGGGCTCGCCCAAGCTTCCAAGGACAAAGCCGCTTTGCCACCGCGGGTTTCCGCCATCCGCACGAGGCGCCACCGCATCGGTGAGAGGGGCCTCTGATGGCGCAGGCTGCGGGCTTTGCTCAGAGACCTGAGGCTGATCGGCCAGGTCTTCCGGTGCAACCAGTGTAAGCCGAAACTCTGTCGCACTTTCGCCTGTGTCGATCACCGAGAAGGCGGCGGTTTCATATCCGCGTGCCTCACAGTCGTCCTGCCCAGGGACGGTGAAGACGTCATCGGTGATACAAAAATTGTACCCCTCCCCTTCGAACACGCCATCCGGGATTTCAGCGCGGTAATAGTAGTACCTGTTTTGCAGCGGTTCGGTGAGGATTACGGCGCATTCGTTTGCGGCAATGTTCCACCAGCCCTCAGATGTCCAGATGCCATCGACCATATGGCCGATGGCAACGCTTTGTTCCGTATCTGTTGAATTGCAGATCTCCAGGCTGGCCAGCGCAGGCGTGGCGAGACAGGTCAGCGAGGCAGAAATTAGGGTCACACGCAACATGGGTCAGTTCACCTTCCGATAGCTGATCAGCGCCTCATGCCCCATGAGGATCAGATCCAACCAGCCACCGGCGAGGTTATCAATCAGATAGCAGTACGCGTCGCCATAGGTCTCCGATGTTTGTACCATGACGGGCCCAGCACCCGCGCTGTCGGGGCAATCTGGTTGAATACTCAGGAAATAGGTGTCGGTGTGATCGGATTTGTAATAGCTGTGCATCTCCGAGCCGAAGATGAACATGGTGTTGTTGGGATCGTCGGCAGAAACCCAATCCCCTTGCAGGTTTTGGTTAAACTGCGCGTAAGGGTCCTGATGCCACATCGGTTCAAGCTCTGTGATGGCAAGTTGGGCTGTGCGCCCGGAATAGCTGATGAGATCGCCGGTCACGCTCACGGGCGTGTTGACCGGCACATCTTCGAATTGGCGCAAATAGGCCGACGGGGTGGGGTCATCGTAGAACGCATAGAATCGCCAGCCATTGCCGACAAAGCTGCAGGCCTCAAGCCCATCAAAAATATCGCAGCTCTGAAACATCAGCCGGTCTGAATACGGCTCACCATGTTGGCCGCGCGAGAGGCCACTGCCCGTTGCCTCAGGGGCGGTGGCGGTGGCGGCTGTCCGATCTTTAGAGGCACTGTTCTTGCCAGTCGCGGTGACAATCCGATGCGTGTGATGTTTGGCCGTTTCGCCCGTGTCGATCTGGAGAAAGTCAGACGCGATGTAGCCGCGTCGCTCACAGTTGTCATCGCCTACAATCGTGAAGACATCCGTGCGCGTGCAAAACGTGTACCCCTGCCCCTGAGCGGCGCGACCGGATGCCTTGGCATGGAGGTAGTAATAGCGCGAGGGCAGATCCCCTGTGACCGCTTCCTGACAGGCGCCGGAGGGGATGTTCCACCACCCCTCCGAGATCCATTGACCGTCTTTTTGATAGCCAATGGCAACGGAATGCTGCTCTGACGTCTCGTTGCAGATTTCCAGGCCGGCCCAGGCCGTGCCGGGCAGAAGGGCCGCGACGAAACCCAGCGCGAGCGTTTTCTTCATGGAGCTCTCCTCATTTCGTTTTGGAGCTTAGCGGCGATTGGGGCGCCTGCGAAGCTCAGACTTTGGTGGCTGTCACATTCGGTGTGATGGCCTTGCGTTTGAGCACGGCCTCGCGCCAGCTGATGAAACAGACAGACCCCACGATGATGGTGCCGCCCAGAATGACAAACGGGTCCAGCGGCTCGCCGAAGAGCGTGATGCCCAACGTCACGGCCCAAACCAGCTGAAGAAAAGTCACGGGCTGGGTGACGGTCAAGGGGGCGGCTCGGAAGGCCAAAGTCATGGTGTAGTGCCCCGCCGTTGCCGCAGTGGCGACACCCATGAGGATCAAAAGCTCCCACCAAGTTGGCGTGACCCAGTTCAGTGCCGCGAGCGGCAAAAGCCCGATGGTGCAGGAGATCGACAGCATCGCCACCACGACGCCGGCGCTGCAGCGCTCGGAAAGCATCTTTGCCATGAGATAGGACGCCCCCATAAGTATGGCGGTGAAAATCATTGCGATATGGCCCGGACCCACCTCTCTGATCCCGGGGCGCAGAATGATCAAGGCGCCTAGCAACGCGGCCAGAACCGCGATGATGCGGCGCAGCGCGAGGCGTTCGCCAAGAAACAGTGCCGCGCCGATGGTGACGTAGATGGGCGAGAGGTAGTTCATCGCCGTGACATCCGCGATCGGGATCCGCGCCATGGCAAAAAACCATAAGGAAACCGCCAAGGTATGGGCCAGCCCGCGCCAACCAAAGAGCTTCCACGTGGCGCGGTCAAGCTTGATGTCGCGCAGACTGCCCAGAAACGGGACCAGGAAGACCAGCCCCAGAATATAGCGCAGAAATGCCGCCTCGGGCGCCGGAATGCGCGTGCCCAGAACTTTGACCAAAGCGGTCACGGCGATAAAGCACAAACCCGTCAGGAGCATCCAGAAGACGCCGAGAAGGGGGTTTTGCTGAGCGGGGGTCATGCGGGCATTAACAGCCTCTGCACCGGGATTGTCGAGTGGGATTTTGCCGGATCAGAGCGGCGCCGGATCACTTGGTTTTATCCGGGTGGTCACGGTCTTGCAGGAAACCAAGGGTCACCTTCAGAAAGGCCTGCCAATCTGCGCTGCCGGGCATTGGCACGTGGTTGGCAGAATTCAGCACCAGCAATTCTGAGTTTGTGATCCCGGCGGCCAGTTTGCGCGCCTCCGTCAGGGGATGGATCGGATCCTCGCGGGCATGAACGATCAGCGTGGGGCACTGCACCTTTGGCAGCACGTCTATGACGGAGGCGTCGTTAAAGGCCTGGCGCATGCGCAGCATGTTCTCTTGAGGGCAGGATTTGTGCATAATCTCAACGATATCCTTGGCCAGATCGAGCGGTTCTTCGGGGAAGTACAGCAGCGCATAGGCCAAGAGAAAGCTGCTTTCGGGCTTGTCCCACGCCTCTGAGATCATGCCGAACATCGCCTGCGTGCCGGTGGTATCCGCGCGCAGGTTGCGCCCTTCTGCATAGCCACCGTTGAGGACCATGGCGGTGACACGCTCTGGGTAATGCGCGGCGAGATAGACACCGCTCAGAGCGGATCCAGATTGGCAAAAGAGCGCGAAACGCTCTAGCCCTGCTGCACCGGCTGCGCTGAGCATGTTGAGAGCCTCCGCTTCAATGCCAGCTGACGCCATGTCGAGATCAGACTGCCCGGTGCCGATGGAATCAAAGCGCAGCAGCTTGTTTTGCGCGCATATGGCATCAAAGAGCGGCCGAAAGAACGGAGAAGACCATTGCGCCTCAATACTGGTGCCTCCGAATGTGGTGTAAAGAAGCGGCGGCCCGGCGCCCGCGACAGCATAGGCGAGTGCTTTGGCATCGTGCGTCCTGGTGAACTGAATACTAGGGGGCGGCGCTTTATGACGCAGTGGCTTTTGGGAGACGATCTGTACCTCCGCAGAGCAGGTAAAACCCCGCCGAGCCACGGTTCTGATGATCGCTTGCTCTTGGCCCGTGTCGCCGACCGCGCGGCGCGCTGCGGCCACACAGGCGCTGATCGCGGCATCAGAGACAATACGCCCGTGCCAAATCTCCTTGATCAGCCGGTCTCGGGTGATCAGTTCGCCCGCGTTTTCCACCATGAGCCGCAAGAGATGGAACACCTTTGGTTCAACAGGCACAGGTATTCCTGACTTGGTCAGGCTGTGTTGGTCAGGATCGAGTGTGAACGCGCCAAACCGGTAAGTGGTGGCGCGGGACGTGGGATGTATGGGCTCAGGCGTTATCAGAAGGAAATCCTAAGCGTTTCCTCAAGCCGCCCTCAAGCGTATTTCCTCGCAGCATGCTAGGGTGCAGGCAGAACGACAAGGAGAAGCCGAAAGATGAACCCCATGAAGATCACTCAGATAGCACAGGATTACACCAAGGCGTGGAACTCAAAGTCCGCCGAGGCGGTGGCCTCATTTTACGCCGAAGACGGAGAGATCGTGATCAACCGGGGCGAGCCTTGGTCGGGCCGCGCGCGGGTGCAGGACATGGCGGCGGGCTTTTATCGGGAGGTGCCGGATCTGTCTTTGACATGCGATGACGTGCGCATATCGGAAAATCACGTGCTGTTTTTATGGACATTCACCGGGCACGATGCCGCCACAGGGAACGCGCTCAAGATCCATGGCTGGGAAGAATGGGATCTCAATGCTGATTTGAAGGTGCAGGCCTCACGCGGATGGTTTGATGCAGACGCCTATGCCAGGCAGGCCGGCGGCGGGGCGTGATCTGGCAAACAGCTAGCTGTGTCATCGCACGGTCGGGACATGTCGAGGGCGATTGGTTGCCTCTTCTCGACCCGCGTCGACCTTCAATTTTAGAGGTTTCCCGATTTGGCGAGCAGGCTGCGAGGACTGGTTGCGAGAGCAACGCACATCGGTATCAAACACGCGGCCCGACGGAGCACACCAGGCCATGCAGGGCAGGCCTAGGCTGTATCGGAACCATTTTTGAAGGCAACCCGAGCAAGCAGAACGCCCAAGGCAAGCCCTAGTAAAAGACCCACAGCATTTGATGCGAGATCCAACAGGCTTGCAGACCGGCCGACAAATGGTTGCACGAGCTCTATTGCGCCACTCCAGATCAGCACTCCTATCGCGAAGATCAACCGGGTCTGCGTTTTGTGCTGCGTCAGCGGAAGGATCGCCACAGCATAGGCCACAAGGTGCAAAACCTTATCTGCACTCCCAACATCGCCGCCACTCTCGCGCGGCACAAGGCTGCCTCCGGTGATGACCGCCAACGCGATGAGCGAGAGCACCACGCCATAGCGTTCAAATACCGATAAGAGATCGTTGCGAACTCGTTCAACATGCACGGTGAGTGGTCCCTTTGATGCCATCGCGAGGATGGAATAGCAGCCCTTGCTCCAGCGCTTCAACTCTCAATTGACGACCAAATCTGAAATGAGAACAGGACCGCCAAACGATCAAAAGGTTAAACCTGGTCGACAAACACTCCATGACCTGCCCAAACAAACGCCGCACTCTGCTTGCACGCACAGACGTTAAAATTGCGTGTTATCCCAACCAACAAATTCGCTGTGATTTTGACGGTCGAGGGACCGACGTATTTTCGCACGGAGTATCGGGAACGGCCCTGGGCATTCTCCTGGTGCTCGCTACTGCAAGTGAAACCCGGATGCTGCACGAGCGTTTGGAGGATTTGAGCCGTGCTCTTGCGAGTGACGCGACGCCCGTTTCAAATCAGGATTTGCCAACGCTCTTGGTTGCGTTGGTTGCAATATCCGTCTCGCCGATCGCGGTGAACGTCGTACAACACCTAAAAACGAGGGGTCTTTTTGACACGACAGACCGAGACGTTTTGGCAGCCAAACTCATTACGGCTGTGCGTGTTACATTTCTCGCGGCCGTGCTTTTGGACACGTTCGACGACATCGCGGCCGAGTTGGGTCAGGTTTTCGAACGACCGAGCTGAGGACGTCTATTGTAAAGAGACGTCTATCAGGCCCAAGCGTTAAAGAGCCGACAGAAAAATCTACTCTGCAGCCAGTTGCGCCATAACGTCGTCGGAGGCCTCAAAATTGGCGGTGACACGTTGCACGTCATCGTCATCTTCCAAGGCGTCAATCAGGCGCATGAGCTTTTGCATGGCCTCAAGACCAAGCTCGGTCGTCGTGGTGGGCTTCCAGATGAGTTGGGTGTTTTCACTTTCCCCCAAATCGCCTTCGAGCGCGTTTGACACCTCATTGAGATCGGTATCGGCGCACCAGATGATATGCCCGTCCTCAGAGCTTTCAACATCTTCGGCCCCGGCCTCGATCGCGGCCATCATCACAGTGTCCGCATCGCCCACATCAACAGGGTAAGTGACCTCGCCTTTGCGTTCGAACATGAAGCCAACAGAGCCCGTCTCCCCCAGATTGCCGCCGTTCTTGGTGAAGGTGGAGCGGACATTGGAGGCGGTGCGGTTGCGATTGTCTGTCATTGCTTCGACAATGACGGCGACACCGTCGGGCCCGTAGCCTTCATAGCGGATTTCCTCGTAATCCTCGCTGTCACCGCCTGCGGCCTTCTTGATCGCACGGTCGATATTGTCATTGGGCATCGACTGAGATTTGGCACTTTTCACGGCCAGACGCAGGCGCGGGTTTTTTTCGGGATCCGGGTCGCCCATCTTGGCCGCGACGGTAATCTCTTTGGACAGTTTCGAGAAGAGATTGGCGCGCACGGCGTCCTGACGCCCCTTGCGGTGCTGGATATTTGCCCATTTGGAATGGCCTGCCATGGTGCGCCTCTTCTTTTGTGCTTCCTTCCCGGATATAAATCACCGGGTGGTCCAGGTTCAATCCCGGTTTGCAAGTTCGCACCCTGGCCCGCCTATAAAGGACCAGCAAGATGGAGACCATGATGCCAAATGTTCGTCAAGTGACGCCCTTCGTTTTCACCCGAGATCTCAAGGCATCTTGCGCCTTCTTCAAAGGTTTGGGGATCATTCCCAGCTTTCTCCTCGAAGAACATGGCTACGCATATTGCACGGATGGCACCGTGGGCATCCGCCTCTTGGAGCTTGGTCAAGATCAGGACATCGCAGAACAATTGGTCTATTTCGATGTCGAGGATGTCGACGCGCTCTATCAGACCCACAAACCATTTTTGGATACGTTGCCGGAAGGCAGAGTGCGCGGCCCGGTCGATCAGACCTATGGGCAGCGAGAATTGCATGTCAAAGATCCTGACAATTGCCTTTTGATGTTCGGGCACAACGTTGCGCGGGCATAGGGCGGGCTTGCGAAGGTCGGGTTTGTCAAATCGACTCTCGTCCTGGTACGCAGAAACCCGTAAGAGACGCGCGTGACCCAAGAGCAGATCATCCTTTTCACACTCTTCGGGGCCGTCTTCGCGCTGCTATTATGGGGGCGTCTGCGCTATGACATCATCGCCTTCTCCGCACTGCTGATCGGTGTCGTGCTGGGCGTTGTTCCCAAGGAAGAGACATTTAGCGGCTTTGGACATCCCGCGACTATCATCGTGGCCCTCGTCCTGGTCGTCTCGGCCGGTTTGGTGCGATCAGGCGCGGTCTATCTGATCACGCGCACGCTCGTCGACAGCAGCCGCGCGCTCGGCACACATATCGTCATCATGGGCGGGATCGGCGGGGTGCTGTCTGCCTTCATGAACAATGTGGCGGCCCTTGCTCTGCTGATGCCCGTGGATATTCAGACAGCGCGCAAGGCCAACCGCGCGGTGGGGCTGTCCCTGATGCCGCTGAGCTTTGCGACGATCCTTGGGGGCATGGCCACGCTGATTGGCACACCACCCAACATCATCATTGCCGCCATTCGCGAAGATGCCATGGGCGCACCTTTTGCGATGTTCGATTTTGCCCCAGTGGGTGGGCTTACGGCGATCATCGGGTTGGTGTTCATCTCGCTCATAGGCTGGCGGCTCATTCCCCATAGCGCGGAGGACGGGGGAGCATCGGGAGACTTCGCTGAATACATCGCGGAGCTGACCGTGCCCGCCGGGTCAAAGGTGATCGGGCAACGGGTGATTGAGCTGGAGGAAGAGGCGGACAAGGCCGACGTATCAATAATCGGGGTCATTCGCGATGGCAAACGCCGCTACGGGGCCGCGATCAACACCGAACTTAAGGCCGATGACGCGCTTGTGCTGAAGGCCACTCCGGATGCTCTGGATGAGTTTCGCTCGGCCCTGAAGCTCGCCTTCTCGGAAGAAAAGCGCGAAGAGCTTTTGAAGGCGGAGGGGCGCGGCCTCGACATCATCGAGGTGGTCGTGCCGCAATCTTCGCGCCTCGTGAGGCGCACCGCAACGGATGTCGGGCTGCATTGGCGGCAATCCTCTGTCCTGATGGGCATCTCGCGCGAGGGGCGCAGGATCGCAAGCCGCATGCGCAAGACCAAGATCCGCGAAGGCGATATCCTGCTCTTGCTGGTGCCCAAGGATCGCGGGCCGGATGTCACCGAATGGTTGGGCTGTCTTCCCTTGGCTGACCGGGGCCTCGCGGTGACCCAAGACAACAAAACCTGGCTGGCGATTGGCCTTTTTGGGGCTGCTGTGGCGGCGGCGTCTTTTGGCGTGGTTTACCTGCCTGTGGCGCTCGGGTTGGTGGTCATGGCCTATGTGCTCACGCAGATCGTTCCGTTAAGTGAGCTCTATAGCCATATCGAATGGCCTGTGGTCGTGCTTTTGGGCTCAATGATCCCTCTGGGCGCGGCGCTGGAAGACGTGGGCGGCACAGAATTGATCGCCAATGCGCTTCTCAGCATGGCGGACGGGCTACCGGCCTGGGCCATCCTTACCCTTTTGATGGTGGTGACAATGACGCTCTCGGATGTGCTCAACAACACGGCCACGACCATCGTCGCGGCCCCCGTGGGCATTCAGATGGCCAACACGCTCAATGTCTCGCCCGATCCGTTTTTGATGGCGGTCGCCGTGGCGGCCTCAGCGGCCTTCTTGACACCCATCGGGCACAAAAATAATACGCTCATCCTGGGCCCCGGTGGGTACAAGTTTGGCGATTACTGGCGCATGGGTTTACCGCTTGAGATTTTGATCGTGGCAGTGTCGATCCCGCTGATTATGGTGTTCTGGTCATTCTAATGGCAAAGAAATTTGAGCGACTGATTGTGCATGTGGGAATGCACAAGACCGGGTCCACCACCCTGCAGCATATGCTCCATCAGATGAAATGGGGGCGCGTTGGCCCCATGGATATGATTGAAATCAACCACTCCCTTGCATGTATGCTCTGGTTTGGCTCGGCACTCAATCAAGAGCGGACATTGCTCAACTTGGGGCATGATCGTGCGTCTGCGGCACGCCACTTGGCCCAGGTCCAAGCGCGGGTGGAACGACAGTTGCAAAGATCAAAAAAACGAGAGTTGGTGATTTCATCAGAGTGGCTGTCGGATGGTCTATTCAAGGGCAAAGGCCGGCGCGGTGTCCTCAAGCGCCTTAAGGATACGTTTGAGCCTCACTTCGAAAAGATCGAGATTTTCGCCTATGTCAGGCCGCCGATTGCATTCACGACGAGCGCCGCACAAGAAATGCTGAAAATGCGCCAAGGGTTCTTCACGCCGTGGGCCAGCTACGAACAGCGATTTGGCCAGATGAATTTTTTGTTTGGGCGCAAGAACGTACATCTTCGCGTCTATGACCGCAGCAAATTGAGAAACGGCGATGTGGTCTCGGACTTTCAGGACTGGTTGGGATGGCCGCAAAAGTCAGCGAAAGTGCCTCACCCCAATCACAGCCTCTCTGCCCCCGCTGCGTCATTGATCTACTGCTTTCACAACAACAGGCCCCTGGCACAAACCATCGACGAAAACACATTCAAGATTAAATCCGTGGCGCAGATCGCCAAGCTCAAAGGTCCGAAATTTGCCCTCTCCAAAGGCCTAACAGGGCACTTGCTGGAAGAGAATGCAGCAGATCTGGCCTGGATCGAAGAGTGCATGCAGCAAAAGATCAGCGATGCGGACCTGGGCATCCCAGAAGATGCGATTGCGATATCGGGGGAAGATGACCTCAAGCGTCAGGCCGCTCGTTTTGCGCCGATGTTGCGCGGTCAGGCCCCCATCAAGCCCCCCGAAGATCCCGAAGAAGCCAACGCAATGGCCTGGGCCGCCCTGCAAAAGCACCTGAAGATCTAACACAAGTTTGTTTATGGTTGGGCGCGTGTGTGGTTTCGCTTGCTCTTGTTGGGCGGCGGCTCTAGTTCCGCCAGATGAAGATTTTATTTCTCGGCGATGTGATGGGGCGAGCCGGACGGCAAGCGATCATCGACACTCTTCCATCGCTGAAGGCGGATTGGGCCCTCGATTTTGTGGTCGTGAACGCCGAAAACGCGACCGGAGGCATGGGCCTTTCCGGACCGCATGCACAGCAAATCCTGGACGCGGGCGCCGATTGCATCACGTTGGGCGATCACGCGTTTGACCAAAAGGACATGATGCAATTCATCGAGCAAGAGCCGCGGATCTTGCGCCCCGTGAACTATGCCAGGGAAGCACCCGGCCTTGGTGCGCGCGTTTTTACCGCCAGCCGCGGGCGCAAAGTGCTTGTCGCGCAGATTCTGGGTCAGGTCTTCATGCGGCGCGCCTATGATGATCCATTCAGCGCCGTTGACGGTGTTTTGATGAAGCACACGCTGGGTGGCGCGGTGCACGCTGCCATTATCGATGTGCATTGCGAGGCGACATCGGAGAAAATGGCCATGGGTCATTTCTGCGACGGACGCGCCAGTATGGTTGTGGGCAGCCACACCCATGTCCCCACAGCGGACGCGCAAATCCTACCGGGCGGGACAGCCTTTCAGGCAGATGCCGGCATGTGTGGCGATTACCACAGCGTCATCGGCATGGAAAAAGAAGAGCCGTTGCGCCGCTTTGTGACAGGCATGACGAAAAGCAGGTTCACCCCAGCACTGGGCGAGGTGACACTCTGCGGGCTTTACATTGAAACCGATGATCGTACCGGCAAAGCGACGCGTGTGGAGATGATCCGAACTGGCGGACACCTCTCGATGGCGCATCCCTGATGACCGGGATCGCGCCTTTTTTGGTGCTTTTGGCTATGGGAGTGGGCTGGGGACTGACGCTGCCGCTGGCCAAAATCGCCGTCAGCACCGGGCATGAACCTTATGGATTGATCTTTTGGCAGTTGGTTGTTGTGGTGATGGTGCTGGGGCCGTTTTCCCTGCTGCGGCCATCGCGCCCCCGGATCAAGCTTGATCGTCGGCACGTCGCGCTTTTCGTGACAGTCGCGTTGACGGGGGCGATCCTGCCAGATGTGTTTTTCTACATGGGTGCGGCTGAGCTGCCGGGGGGCGTTCTCTCTATCGCGGCGGCAACAGCGCCGATGTTTGCCCTGCCGATTGCGCTCCTTTTGGGCAATGACACGTTTTCATGGGTGCGCATTGGCGGGCTCGCTCTTGGTATGGGCGGGATCCTCTTGATGGTCGGGCCGGAGGCGAGCTTGCCAGATCCGGGCATGGCTTTTTTTGTGCTTCTGGTTCTGCTGGCCCCTGCCCTATACGCGACGGAGGGCAACATCGTGGCCAAGATCGGCACCTTTGGCATTGATACGATGCAGACCATCGTCGGCGCCTCGACGCTGGGCATGGTCTTTGCCCTCCCCCTCGCCTTTTTGACAGATCAATGGGTCGATCCGTTCGCCAATTTCGGAGCAGCTGAGATTGCGCTGATCATCGCAGCCGCACTCCATGCGGTGGTTTACGCGACCTATGTCTGGCTGGTGGGGCAGGCCGGATCAGTTTTTGCATCCCAAGCGGCCTATATCGTCACGGCCACCGGCGTGGTCTCCTCGATGATCATGCTGAATGAGAGCTATTCGATGTTTATCTGGCTGGCGCTTGCCGTGATGATGCTGGGCATTTTCCTGGTGCAGCCCCGCCCCGGACGCGCCATGACCGCAATTTTAGAGACGGAAGACCGTCATGCCTAACCCCGCCTCCCGCACGGTGCTGCTGGTGAGCTTGATCATCATGGGCGCGGGTTGGGGCCTGAGCTTTACGCTGACCAAAATCGCAGTCAGCACAGGGTATCAGTATTTCGGGCTTATGGCGTGGCAATTCATCATCATGGCGGCGATCTCATGGGGCATTTGTCAGGTCCGTCGCAAGCCCCCGCCGTGGACCGTCAAGCATGTCGCCATCTATCTAATGATCTGCCTAACGGGCAGTCTGGTGCCAAACTCTATTTCATACTCTGTTGCCGTCCATCTTCCTGCGGGCATGATGTCTATCTTGATTGCCACGGTGCCGCTCTTTGCATTTCCGATAGCCATTTTGCTGGGCATCGACGGGTTTAGCTGGCGCCGCATTTTGGGGCTTTTATGCGGTTTGGGCTGCGTCATCATGATTGCTTGGCCGGAACTGAGCCTGCCGGAAGCCGGGGTGGCCATCTGGATCGTCCTCGCGCTCAGCACAGCGCTGCTCTATGCCACCGAAGGCAATATCATCGGCAAATGGGGTCCTTGGGGCCTGGATCCTATCCAGATGCTCACGGGCGCATCCATCCTGGGCATACCGCTTGCTTTCGTGCTGGCCATATCCACCGGCCAGTTCATTGACCCGATCAAACCGTGGGGCGCTGCGGAATGGGCTCTGGTCGGCAGCTCGTTGATCCATGTGGCGGCCTATAGCACCTATTTCTGGATGGTGACGCGCGCGGGCGTCGTGTTTGCCTCCCAGGTTGCCTATGTGGTCACGGCATTTGGCGTGATCAGCGCGATGATCATCCTGGGCGAGCGGTATTCGCTGCACATTTGGGCAGGATTTGCCCTGATGCTCGCTGGGCTCTTCCTTGTGCAACCGCGATCTAACGCTCAGTCCAAGTCCGGGGTTGTGCCAGAGCGCGGCATGCAAGAAGATACCCGCTAGGCCAAAACGAGCAGGACCTGAGGAATGGATTTTCTCGCGCTGAACGAGATGCACGCAGCCATGCTGTCTTTGGCCGTCGTTGGCGTGATGTTTCTGTTGTTCCTGAGAGAGATCTATCCGACCGAAGTCGTGGCCATCGCGGGCGTCGCATTTTTGCTGGCCACGGGGCTTTTGCCCTATGACGCAGCCCTTGAGGTGCTGGCCAACCCGGCCCCCTGGACCATTGTGACAATGTTCATCCTGATGGGGGCGCTGGTGCGCACTGGCGCGCTGGACTGGTTCACGCGGCTTGCAGAAGGCCAGGCTGACACGCGCCCTGCCCTGGCGATCGGCGCGCTCATGGCCTTTGTGATGCTGGCCTCGGCATTCGTGAACAACACACCCGTTGTGGTGGTGATGATCCCGGTCTTTATTCAACTCGCCCGACGGTTGGGCGTCTCGGGCAGCAAGCTTTTGATCCCGCTCAGCTATGCGGCCATCCTAGGCGGGTGTCTGACACTCATTGGCACTTCGACGAACCTACTGGTCGACGGCGTGGCGCGGGCGCAAGGACTGGACGCGTTTTCGATTTTCGAAGTGACGCCGCTGGCGTTGATCCTTGCGGTGTGGGGCGTGATCTATCTGCGCTTTATCGCGCCACGCCTACTGCCTGATCGCGCAAGCATGGCAACCATGCTGTCTGAACGCTCGTCGCGGAAGTTCTTCACCGAGGCGGTGATCCCGCCGGAATCGAACCTCATTGGCCGTGAGGTCAAAGGCGTACAGCTTTTCAAACGCGAGGGTGTACGCCTGGTCGACGTCATTCGGGGGGATCTCTCGCTCAGGCGCAACCTCGACGGTGTCACCCTGCAGGTGGGCGACCGCGTGGTTCTGCGCACGCAGGTGACCGAGCTTCTCAGCCTGCAACGCACGAAAAGCCTCAAGCGCGTGGATCAGGTCTCCGCCGTGGAAACCACCACTGTTGAAACGTTGATCACGCCAGATTCCAAAATGGTGGGGCGCAGATTGGGTGCCATGCGCCTGCGACGCCGCTTCGGGGTTTATCCGCTGGCCGTGCACCGGCGAGATCGCAATATCGGTCGGCAGTTGGACGATCTGGTGGTGCGCGTGGGCGATACGTTGTTGCTCGAAGGCGCGCCCGAAGACATTCAGCGTCTGGCCACGGAAATGAACATGGTCGACGTGACCAAACCGACCGAGCGCGCCTATCGCCGCTCGCACGCGCCGATTGCAATTGCTGCTCTGGCAGGGCTGGTGATCATGGCCGCCCTGGGTGTTGCGCCGATCCTAATGCTGGGGGTCCTGGCCATCGCAGTGCTCTTTCTCACGCGCTGCGTGGACGCAGACGAGGCGTTTTCCTTCATCGACGGACGGCTTTTGGCGCTGATCTTTGCGATGCTGGCGGTAGGCGCTGCGTTGGAGGCCACGGGTGCGGTGAAAAT
>ERZ1740068.495-NODE-495-length-18886-cov-8.387499_pt1 | contig 18886 bp, 13 predicted proteins | sample MGYA00581735_ERZ1740068 | MGnify/ENA primary metagenome ERZ1740068 (study PRJEB43018, sample SAMN04849740) | marine metagenome | isolation source: floating plastic debris | place: Pacific Ocean | collected 2008-08-30 | study: EMG produced TPA metagenomics assembly...
CAAACTGTCAGGCTATCCGTCGGCACCAGATGCACTGCGCTAATCTGGCGCCAGAGAGTCATGGAAAGCAGCTGTACACAACGTCTGCCATGATCAAACATCAGGCAACTATTGTCAATTTCTACTCATTATCAAATCAACTAACTACCTCTTTTCAGTATCTTCACGCTTGTAAAAAGGATCGACCGCACCTTACAAACTTTATCAAAATAAATGTCCAGCAAAACACGCTTTACTTACCCAACCTTTTCTTGTATTACCCTCATTTTTTCACTCCTACTCCCTGTTTTCACCCTACAGGCACAGGTCAGCGCATCGGACTCTACAAGGGCGAAGCAGCTTTATGAAACAGGCATGCTGATGGCCCGAAGGGGGCAACTCAAACAAAGTGCGGAGCGGTTGATAGCTGCCGCCGGGATATTTCATCAAATGCCAGACTATAACCTGGAGATCGAAACAAAAAGTGTGGCTATCAGGCTTTTGCTCAATATCGGATCACGTGAGCAAGCGATACAATTGATAGGAGAAATGGAATTACTGGCACAGCAACACCCTATTCAGGACAAAAAACTTAGCGAACTCTTGCGCTCGAAAGCCGATTACTATCAAAGTGGAAAACAATTGATCAAGGCGCAGGAGACACTAGACCGGGCCATCCAGCTAATCGAAGACGACACCAGCCAGATTCGTCAGCAGATCGGTCATCTGATCGTCAAAGGTAATCTGGAACACCGCCTGGGCTTCACTGTGGATGCAAAAGAAACTTACACCATGGCGACAGAGAAGATAGTGACACATTTTGGCGATCAGGATGAGTTTTTGCAATACACTTACAATGGCCTTGGCGTGTTACTGGCCGACGCAGCCGATTTTTTCAAAGCACAGCGCTATTACTTCAAAGCGCTCTACATCGCAGAGTTGGCAGGAAACAAACGCGGGATTGCTTTTTGTACCGGCAACCTGGCCAATGCACTCTTCAGGGCAGGGCGCTCTGAGGAAGCACTCAAATACCAACATCAGGCGCTGGCCTTACACAAGGAAATACACGGCCCCGGTCATATAGAAGTGGCAAGATCTCACTACAACATAGGTTCTGTCCACGAAGTAAGTGCGGACTATCCAAAAGCAATGGTCGCCTACAACAAGGCACTCCGTTTAATTGGAGGACAAAACAACGATGATGCCAATTTGCTCAAGGCACGATGTCTTGCAGGACAGGCCAGAATAGCACGCCAGCAAAAACAGGAAGCTGGCACCGTCATCCAACTTAATGAAGAGGTGTCGCGGCTGGTGGCTGGGGTAACACACGACCAGTCTGCCCGGTACCTGCTGGCGCAATATGAGTTGGCAGAAGCCTATGCATACAGTGGACAGTTTCTCAAAGCACTTGAGCTCAATGAAACGATTTTATCGGCATTGTTGCCTCAAAAAAGCAATACTATTTCTGTACAAAACCTTGACCTGGCAGCCTTCGATCTCATGACCGCCGACATCACACTGGACGCTTTATACCAACGATGCGACCTGTTAGTGTCTCTGGAAGCAACTGAAAGCGCCGACCATCGAGCCAGCATTCAGGAAACTGCTGTCATTGGGCTTAAGCTGCTGGACTACCTGAAGTCGAGTGACCTTTCTTTCAGCAAAAAGCAGCGGCTTATTGCGGACAACAGCGGCCTCTTCAGGCACCTGCTGTCCACTGCCTCCGCTACCCAGGATACAGCGGCTTTTTTCCAGGCACTCGAAGCCTACCGGCTTAATAGCATCCACAGCCAGTTGATAAATACCGATCAGGACCTGTTTCTCAGTATCCCGGCTGATATTCTCACCAGGGAACAAAACATCAAGGACCGGATTAGCTACCAACTGGATCAGTTAAATACAGCAGGAACAGACACGCTCAGGATACAATCTGCCATTTTTGACCTGGAAAGACAGCAGGATTCCCTCCGAGAGGTACTGGTCAGCCAATATCCCCAGTATCATCAGATCCAATATCAGAACAATGTCATCGACCAGGCAAGCCTGAAAGCAGTACTCAATGAGCAGGAGGCATTGATCAGTTATTACCTGGGCTCCACCAATGTCCGGATCATGGTCATTACAAAAAACGGCAGCCTTATCAAAAATACACCAATCGACAGCTCCTTCCATCAGGCAATTGACCTGGTGAGTCGGCTGGTTTCTTCCAACCCTTCTCTGAAACCTGATGACTTCACGGTCAATGCGCATTTACTCTATCAGCATCTCCTCTCGCCGGTACGAGAACTCATCAGCGGTAAAAGCCTCATCCTGATCCCGGATGGCCAACTTAACACCATCCCTTTTGAGATATTGCTACGAAACAAAGCTGCAGAAGATTATGATTACAGAACCCTTCCTTACCTCATCAAAGACCATGACATCAGCTATGCCATTTCGGCCAGTTTCCTAACCAGGCTAAGAAACCAGACACGTAATCAAAAAGAACAGGAGGTATCCGGGATTACCGCATTGGCTCCTTTCAGCAACATCCCAAAAACAACGGCAGCAGGAAGTCTGCAACCGCTATCCCACACACTGGAAGAAGTCATGCAGCTACAATCATTTTTCGATACGCCTGCCATACTCACCGGCGGAGAGGCCACAGAGAAAAGCTTCAGGGGCATTCCCGGTAACCACATCCTGCACATTGCCAGCCACGGCCTCATCGATTCGGAAGATCCACTGCGATCAAAAATCGTTTTGGCCAATGACCCACAAGACTCATTATATGATCAGTATTTGCATGTTTATGAATTGTACAATCATGATTTACCCAACCAGATGACTGTGCTCACGGCATGCCATTCTGCCTCAGGCACCGTCCTCACAGGTGAAGGAGTAATTGGTCTGACACATGGATTTTTCTACGCGGGAGCTGAAAGTGTCTTGTCCAGCCTGTGGTATGCCGATGACAGGAGTACAACGCAACTGATGGGGCTGTTTTATGAAGGAATTGATAGCGGACTGGACAAGGGGAAAGCACTGCGAGAGGCAAAGATCAAACATTTGGAACAAGTAGATTCCAATCTGGGACATCCCTACTTCTGGGCTTCATTGGTCCTTTCTGGTGATACACGGCCTCTGAAATTGCAAAAGGATGGTTTTCCTTACTACTCCCTGATTTTTGGTGGGCTGGGCATAGCCCTGATAGGTTTTTATATGAAAAGAGGGCGTTAAAGCCCTCTCTGAGTATGTTTAACAGGGTCTAATCTGATCGCAAACAGTTCCGTGATGGTTTGGATGAGGCGGAAATTGTGACCTGTTCATCATCGAAATGATGGACCACAGACACTGTTCACGACCAAAATAACTAACCGTTGGTGAAGGTACAGAATGCCGTAAAACAGTCTATCGTATATTGCCTGATGCAGTCGCCACCATTCATTTCCCATGTCTGATTACCTCCTTTGACAGTATGCTCTGCTACTTTATCCATTTTTGTAACGAAGCTTTTGACTTTGATTGATTGTAGATTCAGCTTTTGCTTTTTCATCTTGTTATAAATATTCGTTGGTTCTTACTCTGTTCAGACGCGGGAGATAGTGATGGTTCCCACTCCATGGATTTTCAGAATACTCCATGTATTTGATCATGATCTGGGGGTAGTTACAGGGAATCGGAAAAGGTTAACACGTTTTCAACAATTTTTTCGAAAAAAGTTAAAATCTGTTTTGGAGTCACTCTGAATGCTATTTATTTGCTGACAATGGCAGTGGATGTAGCGCAATTACGGATTGATTTTACAACAGGAAAAAATGACTTCCTGATTGAAATAACAGAGAAATACAGTCAATACTGTGTAGACTACATGCTCAAAAGACACCAGTGCTCCGAAGATGAAGCCAAGGATCTCTTTGCAGAGGCGATCTTGGTTTTCCGTGATGCAGTGATCAGAAAAAAGCTCACGAAAGTCAGGAAGGTACAAAACTACCTGCTGGGAACCTGTATCAAACTACATCAGCTGCAACTGCGCCAGGACTATCGAAAAGTGGATAAAGCGGCCGAAATCAAAGAACGACTTTATGGTGAAAACACCAATTTTCTGGACGCCACCGTCAGCGAAGAAACCAACAGTGAGCTGATCAGGATCACCATGACTTCCTTCCATCAACTGGGTGAAAAATGTCAGCAACTGCTGAGACTATATTATGTCCATCACTTTTCACTGAATGAGATTGCGGAGGAAATGGGTTTTGCTACGCATAATGTGGCGAAAACCACAAAATACCGATGCTATCAGCAGTGGATGAAATTTGCCCGGGAACTAAAGAATTAACAAATGTTACAGGACTCAGATCGAATATTGATAGAAAAGGCGGTCAACGACATGCTGACTGATGAGGAGCATGTAAAGCTTATGGACCGGATGCTGGAAGACCCGGAGGTGAAGGAGCACATGGAAGAACAGACCCGGATGGTGTCCATTCTGGCAAAAGAGGATCATGAAGCGCTGCGCAATGTCATCAGGCACACGATAGACCATGCCCCAAAGCAAATCGGGCATTTCCAACAGTACCGAACGTACTATGTAGCTGCGTGCGTAGCGATGGTTTTGGTAGCTGTCACCGCCCTGTTTCTACTCCTGAGCGCTTCAAAATCACCCAAAGAATTGGCGATAGCGGCCTTCATACCTTACCCCGCAGGAGGCACCAGCCGCAGTGAGGCTTCAGTGGATGAGGGACTCAAACTGTATGAAGCAGGAAATTACCCGGAGGCAATCGCTCAATTACACACCCAGGCCGATCTCAAGAACTCAGAAAACATTTACAACCTGATCATTGGCTCTGCCCATTTCCAGCAAGAACACTGGCCCATGGCAAGGATATTCTTTGCTCCTGGCACGCAATCCAAAGACGTGATTATACGCAATGAAGCACTGTGGCTGGAAGCATTGACCATGCTTGCCTCCGAAAATGTGCAAACCATCAATAAACTACGGGCAATCGCCAACAACGCAGGCCCCCACCAAAAGCAGGCGGCTAAATTGCTGAAAACATTAGAGGACCAGGCACAACTTCAGCAGTTTGGCCAATAAAATCACATTGCCTCTGTTGTGGACGTACTACCGCCCTCTGTGGATCAAGAACTGGACAAAAAGAGAGACATTCGCAATCAGTTAGTCACTTATCCTTACCCAACTACATCGTTTTTCAGCTATTTTGAGTATTTTCAGGTTGAAGGTTAACTGATGCATCAGCAACTCAATGAATGGCTGATGTCTTTTTATCGAATTATGCGCTGAATTGCCTCACGAGAGAGGCTCCACTTTTTGCGCTCACACGCTCACTTTTAAGACTCGTCGAAGACTCGTCAAAGACTTGTTGAAGTGAAAGTAGGCCTCTTGATTGAGTGTAGGAAATTTGCTTTATACAGCGTGTATAACTTCCTTAGGAATCATCAGCTTGACTGCGTTAGACCCAACTAAAAAGCTTTGTTATGTCAAATATCAACGGAAAAGCCTATGCGATGAACCTGATCACACCAGTCTATGTGCATACAGGCTGGCTGTTATTATTCTTCATTCCCGGACTGGTTCTATTGGTCAAATGCCTCAGTTATTTTCTGGGCTTCCCTTTTGGTGAAGGTCTCGGCGGCCTCTGGGCAGTACTGCTGGCCATTGCAGGCGTAGGACTGCTGCTGCTGGGCCTGGCCCGCTGGATCGGAATCGTCAACTGGCTCCATCAGTACTTGTTTTGGCTGGCAGCTGCTACATGCTTCTACTTCACCACACAAGCCAACCATCAACTCTGGTCGGCAGTAGTGATTGGCATCCTGGGGCTGGCGTTGCTGATTGTTGGGTTTCTGATGCTGAGAAATGGCATTACCTGGCTCAACAGGTTGATTTTCTGGCTGGCAGGTCTGCCCGCATTCCAGGCTACGTCTTTCGGCGGACTGCTGACCTTGTCGCTGATCCACTATGCGCGATGGGTCATTGTGAGAGACAAGGACTTCCCCTGTTTTGCAGCAGAAGGGCAACCGCGTGAAGAGCTGAAGTATGGCTACATGTTTTTCTTCAGTAACTTCAACGGTAGCTGGACCCAGTATGTCGATTCTTTTTCTGTCGCGATACCCGGTGGGCTCAATCTCCTCTGGAAATGGAACCTCGGTTGGCATGATGCCAAGGTAGAAACACCCTTTAACGGTTATGTGACCCGAAACCAGATCGATACAGAATTTTACTACAACTCCTATCCGCTGGCTTCTTCCAATGACGTAAAGTCAGCCAAGAAGGTCAAGCGTGCCATTACGGATGAATTGATGGCCAATTTGGATACCATCAGTCCTGAAGATTTCAAGAAGAAGTTTGACAAAGTAATTACCGAGCGACAGGCAGACCTGAGTAAAATGGAGCCTACGCCTGTGGTGAGCCTGGCACATGAAGCCATCGAAAGAAGGCAAAGCATCCAGGAGTTTGAGCAGAATGAATTAAGTACCGATAAGTCTAACTCATAAAATTACTACAATGCCAAATCAAGCAGGAAAAGCCTACGGACTTACGGTCTTATGTCCGCTGAAGCAAGTGGACGCAGAGGGCAAATCAGTTAGTATAAAGATCAAGAACACCTTATGGGACTTGCAAATGCCCGAAGACAAAATCACCAACGAAGACAGTGAAAAGTCAGTGGTTACTGTAAGAGCTCCGGATTTCTTTTTCAAGCATGTCCCCAACACCTATCTGGCCAGGTTCTATATCCTGGAGGATGTCTTCTACGAAGATTACCCCTATGAGCTGGAACACCTTAAATCCAAATACCTGGTGTTTACTTCCAACTTCTATGGTGACCTGGAGCCTTATCTCAAAGGTATGTTTGAAAATGCAGAGAAAGAGATCAAATCGATCTGGCAAGACTGCTATGGCTTTGATAGCAAAACAATCAACGCCAACTCATTTGCAGACTATATCAAAAAATGCCAGGTAGAGACTACTTTCTTCTTCAACGGGTCCGTAGAACCGGAGCCCAAAAATAGTCCAAATGCAAAAGCCCGCTCACTTCAGGAGCAACTCAAAAGCCTCTACCTGAAGCAGGAATTTTCCAGGTTCGTTTTTCAGAATGCGCACAAGAAGCCCGAAGAACTGCTCGATGCCTTCAGGAAATTTGTGCAGGAGACTCAGCCGGAAGCGGAATTCCCCAGGTGGAAAGCAGGTGGAAACGACCTCAAAACAATCGTAGAAAAGGGATAGCACCTCCAATGGTATAGATTCCTATCAAAAAATTAATTCACGGGATACCGATAAGCGAATAAAGATGGATAACGCTAAAAATATCATAGACTTACACGACGTGCAGGGAAATATCATGGTCAATTTCGCTGGCTATGGCTGCCATAAATCACGTTACTTTTTTCTTCACATCAGTAATGCGGCACATGGACGTATGTTTATCAAAAACATCACCGGCCTGGTCAGTACAGCCGCGTTTATGGCAGAAAAAGATGAAGACGGACTGATCATACCACCGCTGGTAACGACCAATATCGCCTTTACTTACAATGGCCTGAAAGAGCTGGGGATTCCCACGCTGACCTTACAGGATTTCCCCGATGAATTTGTAGTGGGCATCAGGAACCGCGCAAGCATCCTGGGTGATGACCTGACAAGCGCCCCGGAAAAATGGGATGCAGTTTACCGCAAAGACATTCACCTGTTCATCTCCATTGATGGTGCCAATGAAGCACTGATAGAAGAACGCTATCAGCAGATCAAAGACATCATCGATGATAGCCTGAAAGAATGCAAGGAGGAACACCTTGTACCAGCTGATCAAGCCTCAGGAATTAAAATACTGGATGGATGCAGAGACGATGAGTCAGACAACAAAGCGTATCAGGACGCCTCGGTTGTTTATGAAGAAGTTGACGGCCAGAAAATACCCACAGCAAAAGAGCATTTCGGCTATACAGATGGCATCAGCAACCCGTTTTTCAAGGGCATGACGCCTGAAATGGGTGAAGTCCTGGGTGGCGGAAAAAGGGTGGGCTATGGTTCTCCTAAATCACCTGCAAGTTGGGAACCCATAGAAACGGGTGAGTTCATTTTGGGTTATAAAGACGAAGCCAACGAATATCCCGCAGCCCCGATTCCAAAGCTTTTCTCTAAGAATGGCTCTTACCTGGTATTCAACAAGTTTCACGAAAACGTAGGAAAGTACCATGCTTACCTTGATGCGGCATCGCAGAAATATGACATTGAAAAAGAACTATTGGCCGCCAAATATGTAGGCAGGTGGCGCAATGGTGCCCCCCTCACTACTTACCCGAAAAAAGCAGATGCAGAAGACGCATGGAAAGTATGGAGTGCTGCGCAATGGCAGGTAGGCAAACTGTTCGCAGCCATCATGGAACTCAAAGGAAAGATCGCGACGGAACAAGACCCAGCAAAGAAAGACCTGCTCATACAAGAGAAGAAAAAGCTGCTGGCCGAGTACTTTGGCGCTGCTGCCAATTTCAAAGTAATCAATCAGACTTTTACCGCCTTTAACTATGACGATGACATACCTGGCAGTAAATGCCCGGTGGGAGCACACATGAGACGAGCCAACCCGAGGGGAGCGCTGGAGTTTGGTAACAAAAATGCATTTGCCAACCCTTCCGCGCTGGACAATAGAAGAAGAATCATCCGCAGAGGGCTACCTTATGGCGTACCTACCCTTGATAGTAATGATAAGGAACATGGCACCATCATCATGACCATCGTCTCCAACATCAAGCGTCAGTTTGAATTTGTGATACAGCAGTGGCTCAACTATGGAAATGACTTCAAACTGGCAAACGACAAAGATCCTATCACTGGTAACATGGGAGAAGAAGGAGGCCAAATGGTCATAGAAGGCAATCCAGCACTACCTGATGATCCGGCAAAATTCCTGTTGGAAATTCCAAGGTTTGTAGAAACCCGCGGCGGCGTCTACCTGTTTTTGCCCAGCATCACTTCTCTTAACATGATTGGCAAAGGGATTGTGGATCCTACCTAACAGAAGCCGCTGTTTTTAGATTGAAAGGAAATAACCTGGCTTCAGCCGATGATTTCATCTCGGCGTCAGATTCGTTATGGTTTTAACCCGAAAAATTCGGGACTTATTTGTACTTAGGCTATAATTGTCTGACTAACAGCGTAATTGATTTTTTCTGTCCAGAAATGCACATCCACTTTCTGAGTGTTTCCTTTTTTCTAAGTGTTCCAGTTTGGTCTGGAAATCAATCACTTGTGCGCAAGGGTCTGGTTCGTCATGAAAAATTGCGGTTAACAAACAAAATCCCGTTTAATAATTCTTAAACGGGATTTTGTCAAGGTTAAAAATTCAATTCAGTAACTGAAATAGCGCTTTTCTTATTCTTTAACAAATCTAAATTGTCTGCTATCACTACCCGAATTGATAGAGGCAATAAAAACACCGTTTTTAAAGCTACTGATATCAATGTCTTCTTTATTTGAATCGAGGTATATCTGCGTGACAAGCCTGCCACTTACATCATATATAGTTAACTGTTGATCGGCAAGTCCTCTGATCGTAAGCTTTTCTTTGGCAGGGTTTGGATATATGGCAACAGAAGGTTGTCCTGTTAATGCTTTTGTTTCCTGCGTCTCTACTGCTGTTCTTGCATTTGACGTCTGACCGGCTTCCTGATGCAAGACTACAAATTTGTAATCGTCACCATCAAACAAGGTCATGTAACCATACTTAGTACTATTGGTATTATTAGGCAATGCCTGAACCAGCACTGATTTGGAGCCTCTGCCTATGAAAAATTTATCTGTATCAAGGAAACCTGCTCCTGCAATTTTTGCCATCCAAACCTTTTCCTGATTTGCATTAGTGATCACAGGAACCATATCAGCACCACCACCTGCGGGCATGAATAAAGTATCAATGCCTGGTTGTACATCTGCAACTATGTGTACGGGCGGTTGCTGCACATTGATTACATGCTGAGAAAATTGATCATTAATGACAATAGTACCGGTTCTGTGTAAGCCAGTCAGGTTATCGTCAAATACTAAATCTATAAAATCTGCGCCGGTTCTGTGGTTGTCCCCAGTCAGATGGATCCAATTATCGGATACATTTACCTGCCAGGGAGTAGGCAAATTATCAGTAGTCTCTATGAATATTCTTCCACCATTGTTGTTAAAGTAATTCCTGATCCCCTGAATCCAGGAGTCAACAAAATATTGATTTCCAATAGGAATATCAACTAACATGTGCCCCACTTGTGCATCTACCCATAAATTGTTGGCTCCATTATAAGCTATTTGTCCGTTAACACCTGCGTCTACCCATAAGCTATACCCACCAACAGTAGTATCTACCCACAAACTCTGGCCTTCAACAAGTACATCTACCCACATACTGTCTGGATGCGGCCGGTGAGGAGTATTGCCATTTGAATTATTGGTATACGCACCCGGCTGAACATCTACCCAAAGCGGCAAACTATTGTCAATCCACATATCATAAAAGAAAGTAGAATTCATCCCATTATTTCCGGCATCTGCCCATAGATTACTCTGTTCATTAACAGATATAGTAAGCTGTTGATTTTGAGCTTTTACTGAGGTTGCCATCAATAAAATGGAAAATAATAAATAGGAATATTTGTTTTTCATTTTGATCTTTCGGTTAAGTGTAGAATCAAAGGCATTTTATGACTATCAATTACATTATAACTGAATACGTCTTTTATTTTAAGATGGGATGAACAGCACTTATTGTTATCTAAAGCTAATACAATTTAGGGTATCTGGTCAATGTAATTTAGTAAACACAGCTAATTTCAGAGGAAACTATGGCATTTCCTTAGTGAAAGTTTTGTAATCGTCCCACAGTTCTATATTGCAGGAGTCGGTAACGCATACTGTAGTATTACCTCTTCCCTGTCACAATCTCTATCAATTCTTCATTTCGCTTGTCTCCGTCCAGTAAGCCAAAATTGTCACTTTTGTAGTTCCAGTTAGCATAACCGATTCCACTCTCCTCAAAAAGACTCATCATGTCGCGATACCATGCCAGGCGGTCTTCTTCAGGAGTATCGGTGACTATCCCAAATTCCCCACAGTAAAGTGGCAGGCCCAGTTCCTTTGCTTTGGCGATTGGTTGTTTCCACATCTCGTAAAGCACAGACTTATTGAATTCCTTACCGGCCATCTCTTCTACTTCACCGGGTGCGTTTTTGGCAGCTTCCTTTGTGAGGATGACACCAGGATAGGAAACCGCCCCTGAATAATCTTTCATGAATGTCCAGGGTGCCTTGTAATGAGTCAGGGCGAAAGGTTCATAAAAATGGAAGCTTAACAGGATGTTGGGATCGTTAGACGGAACTTTCAATGCATCGAAGGTATTGACAGATTGCCATCGGTTGGAGCCAATCACAATCGTTCTTTCGGGTTCTAATGCACGAATGGCTGCATGTGCCCGCTCCACTAACTGGTTCCATGATTCGTGATCATCGGCGACAGCTTCATTCATCAACTCATAGGCCACCATGTGAGCCGGAAATTGAGACAACGCTTTTGACAAATCCCGCCACAAGTCAAAAAACTTTTCCTGCTCGGCAGGTACGGTCCACAGGGGCTTCTCTTTGGCATTGAAATAATGGGAGCGCAGGATATGCAAATCCACAACCACCCGCAGGTTAGCTTCCATGCACCAGGTGATGCAATCGTTCATCAGCGCAAACGCCTCCTCATGCCTGCTACCTGTCTCATCCCACATTTGCTCTTCATCGATGGGCAACCTGATGTGGTCAAACCCCATCTGTACGATATCCTGCACATCCTTTTGTGTGAAAAACTGCTTTCGCTCCTCCCCCCGGCGCTTACTTTGCGACAGCCAATGTGCAATGTTAGTCCCACGTTTTACCTTAAACTGCTCCTTCACTGTTTTTTCTGCAGCAGCAGAAGCTTCTGATGGATTATTGGTGGGCGAAGTGCACGCAACCAATGCGATGGCCCAAAAAAGCGCTGTTATAAATTGTTTCATATCAATGATTTTATACCAAGGTGGTGATTTCTTACTTCCAGTAAACCGTTTTGAGTCCGGGGCCAATCATGATGTCAAAATGGCCTTCTTCAAATACCGTTTTAAGCTGTTGATTAACAAAAGAGACATCTGCCTTTGTCAGCGTAAAATCTATTTCTCTCGTCTCCCCCGGCTTTAAATCTATTTTCACAAATCTTCGCAGCCGTCTGACTGAAGGAGTAATTGATGCATAATGGTCACGCGTATAAAGCGACACTACCTCCTGTCCCGCCCGATCTCCAGTATTCGTTATACTGATACTTACTTTCAGATCACTGGTGATGGTATCTGCATTGACGTTCACTTGACCATATTCAAAGGACGTATAGGATAGCCCATGCCCAAATTCATACTGTGGCTTGAACTCATAATAGTACTTGTACGGATCATCTATCTCTGCAGCCTCGTCCAGTCTTTTGTGATCGTAAGTGCTCAGGGTTCCACTGTACCTGGGATAGGTGATCGGTAGCTTTCCCGATGGATTGAAATCGCCATAAAGCACATCGGCCACTGCCTGTGCACCCTGCGACCCTGGCCAGAACCCGGCGACCAGGCCGTCCATCATCGGTTCTATTTCACGAATGATCCGTGGCCTTCCCTCCAGCAGGACTACCACAATGGGTTTCCCTGTTTGAGAAAGTTTCGCGATCAACTCCTTTTGATTTTCCGGGAAAGCCAGGTCAGGAATGTTTCCCGGCGTTTCAGCATAAGAGATTTCCCCGAGGCATAGCACAATGACATCACTATTTCTGGCAGCTCGCAAGACCTGATTGAGGTCAAAAACCTTTTCCTCTTTTTCGTGAAATTCAATCGATGGCACATATTGAGCGGCTGGCAAAGCGTCTTTGATGGTTTTGATCTCGTCTGGATACAGTGCCTCTTTGTAACCCTGCCAGGTGTAAGACCATGCACCGTGCAACGCAGTCACTGTATTGGCTGTAGGGCCAGTAAGCAACACTTTCTGGTTGCGTGACAATGGCAGTGTACCCTCTTCATTTTTCAATAATACCAGTGATTCTCTGGCTGCCTGCAGTGCTACTTCTTTGTATTCAGGGTTGGCGAAGTAAGTAGCCAAATCCAGCTCTACATTGGGATTTTCAAACAGTCCAACCTGTTTTTTCAATGTCAGGATTCGCCTCACAGACGCATCGATCCTTGACTCTGAAATGCGGCCTTCCTGTACCAGCTCAATCAAATCTTCGGTAAACCTGAAATCGAAAGGGACAATGCACATGTCAATCCCCGCTTCTACAGCCAGATAGACCGCCTCTTTGTGAGATGAAGCGACCAGGTGTCGCTCATGCATTTTCAGGATGTCCTGCCAGTCAGTGATGACCATGCCTTCAAACCCCAGTTCGCCCCTCAACACATCGGTGAGCAGGAACTTACTGGCATGAACCGGCACTCCGTTGACTTCTCCGGAATTGACCATCAGTGTCCTGGCTCCCATATTGACTGCATCCTGAAACTGTGGCAGAAAGTATTCCCTGAGCACGATCTCGGGAATGTAGGCAGGAGCCCTGTCCTTGCCGTTTTCAGGCACGGAATAGCCAATGTAGTGCTTCATACAGGCGGCCACATGGGCTGTATTGACCTGACTGTCTCCTTCATACCCTCTGATAGACGCTTTTCCAAATTCCCTTACCATGTAGGTATCTTCGCCAAAGGTCTCCCCCAGTCGCGACCACTGCTGGTTGCGTCCCACATCCAGTACCGGTGAAAAGTTGTAGCGAATGCCAGACGCCCGTGTCTCAGCGGCAGTAATTTTAGCTGCTGACTCTACCAGCCGTACGTTGCGAGTAGCTGCAAGGCCCAGGTTATGAGGAAATTGCGTTCCACCCAGCAGGTAATTGGCACCGTGTACGGCATCAATTGCATAGAGAAATGGAATTTTATGCCTCGTCTTCTGCAGGGTATAATCCTGCAAACTCTGAATCAGCGTACGCCATTGTTCAAAACCATAGGCGCCAGACATCACATTTTGAAGACTCCCTACATGGTATTTGATGAACACATCATGCATTTTAGCAGAGTCAAGTACAATGGCACGGTCAGGGTTGTCATCGCTGGCAATGGTAGTCAGTGTGAGGTTGGTCATTTGGCCTACCTTTTCTTCCAGCGACAAGCCCGATAGGATCTTTTCAATTTCATCGTCCTGTCCGGAAGAAGTGGAACGGGAGGTTTGTCCGCAAGCCCATACCATCATCACCAACGACAGTAGGAGCATTGTATGTTTATTCATCAGTATGGATTAAGATAGCAAAAAATCATTGTGACCAGGCAGTGGGCTGTCTGTCCCATCTGTGGTTTCTAAGTTCGGTATGTAAATCATGGCTCAGGCCTTTTCCATCACTGGTAGCGGTATTGGCCAGTACATTCTTTTGCTTTCGCATTCCGGGGATGATTGTTGACACTGTTTCGTTCATGAGGATAAACCTCAGCGCCATCTCGGCCATGGTCATACCCTCTGGAACGACCGGTCTGAGCAGGTCTGCCTTTTCAGCACTTGCCATCAGGTTTTCTGGTACAAAATAAGTACCTCTCCAGTCTCCTTCCGGGAAAGTGGTGTCTTTCGTAATATTCCCGGTCAGGGTGCCTTCGTCAAAAGGTACCCGTGCGATGATGGCGATGTTTTTTTCGTCACAAAGAGGAAATAAAACATCTTCAGGAGCCTGATCAAAAATGTTATAGATCACCTGAATGGCATCAATCAGATCGGTATGGATAGCAGCGATACAGTTTTCGGGCTCCCACCGGTTGGCACTGATACCCATGGCTGCAATCTTACCTGCCTTCTTCAAATCTTCTACGGCGCGCTTCCACTCATCGCTTTGTGTCCAGCCATCGTCCCATGTATGGAATTGCATGAGATCAATCTGTTCCAGCCCCAGGTTTTTAAGTGTCTTGTCTGTGTACTCAATGATGTGCGCATAGGGATAAGAATCTTCAAAGCGGTACTCAGGCTTTGCGGGCCACCGAAAGTTCTTTGGTGGTATTTTACTCGCAGTATAGAGCTTCGTGGACGGATGTCTCCTTACCAGCTGTCCCAGTAATTGCTCGCTGTGACCTTCACCATAGCCCCATGCAGTATCAAAGAAGTTGACTCCGTTTTCCACTGCCAGATCCAATGAAGTTGCCGATTGGATATCATCGGACTCAGTCCAGCCTCCCATGCCCCACATACCGTAGCCGATCTCGCTGATATCCCATTGCAATCTTCCAAACTTTCTGTATTTCATGTTTATAATGTTATGATAACTACCTTGTCAAATTGATGTCATTGCAGCCCTATTCAAACCGATAACTCACAAACGCAAACTGCCGGCTGTCCGGAGACCACGATGGTACGTTGATGGTACCCTGTCCTCCAAATAAATCCACCAGCGTCTCAGGGTTTGCCTGCAATTCACCCACCTGCATCATCCGGATTTTCACCTGTTTGTTGGGCGGGTGATCGCCAGGTGCCACTGTTTCATCATAGGAAATGAAGACCAGGTATTGGTGATCTGGTGATGGGTGGGCAAACCAGTCATTGTATGCATCGTCCGGGCTTACCTGAGTCTGATCAGTACCATCCGCATTCATTCTCCAGATTTTCATCTTGCCACTTCGCACAGAGTTAAAATAGATATACTTCCCGTCCGGACTGTATTCAGGGCCATCATCAAGGCCTTGTTCAAAAGTCAATTGGGTTTCTGCACCGCCACTGGCAGCAATGGTAAATATGTTGTAGTCACCGTTTCTTTCTGCGCAGTACGTCAATGTTTGGCCGTCAGGAGACCAGCCGTGCAGGTAGGATGGTCCTTTCTCTGTCACCAATGTTGGTTTGCCGCCCTCTATGGGTAAGGTATAAATTTTGGATAGCCCGCTACCTGCTTCATGGTGACTGATGGCAATGGACTTTCCGTCACTTGAAACAAGGTGGTCATTGTTGCAATTGACTGCAAAATCAGTGAAAATTTCTTCCGGGCTGGCTTCTCCGGATACTGGCAATCTGTAGAGTCTTCCTTTACTGTTGTAGATGAGGTATTTCCCATCCGGAGTCCAGTTGGGTGCTTCAAAATGTATATCGGCGCTGAATACCTCCCGACGTTCTTTGGTCGTGACATCAAATACTTCAAGGGTAGAAATCAACTTCCTCTCCATGGCAGGGGCTTGTTGTTGTGTTGCCTCCTGTGACCGGTCTTCCGAAATAGTTCCACATGAATTCAGTATCAGGCTGGCAAGTAGAAAAAATGTAAGTTTGTTCATAAAAACTGCTGTTACTGTTTATAGTACAATAAGAGTTTTTATCAAATTTAACAAACAACACATAGGTGTAGCCGTCTTTCTCCGGGACAATTCAGAAAATGCAGTATTTCTTTATAGCCGGTAAAAAAGTGATTTGAAGTGGGGAACGGATCAAACTAAATACAGGGCCAGAGCCGGTACCATGCTGGATTTACTACCCCAGCATCTCATCCACAGCCCTCCTCGCCGACCGGGCTGCGGCATGGACGCTACCCCAATCTTCTCCGGTAGTGTAAGCATCTCCGGCAAAGAACAGCTTATTGTCCACAGATTCGCCCAGCCTTCTGACTCTCCTCCAGTTCTCATGATCATAGACATAGGCACCGTTAGCATAGGGTTCTTCATTCCAGTTTTGAAAGAGATGCTTGACATAATTGGCAGAAGCCTTCCCATCGAAAATGGCATCCAATTCCGCCAGCATGTAGTCGATTAATTCTGTATCTGAAAGTTGTACATAAGGCAAGGTACCAGTGCCAACGGCGAAAAGGCCTAATATATTTTGATCGGTTTGCTGTCCGTAAGCTGCATCGTAATACAATTTTTGCCCTGCCGATTCAGGCACTATGTCAAAGGCAGTGAAGGCGGGATAGAACTTTTCGGAAAACTCAATGAAAGCCTTGCAACCATCCCATACCGTCACGTCGTTGATGGCAGCTGCCTTCTGGCCGGGAAGCGCTGGTGTAAAACTAATTGCGCCATTTTGCAGCATCTTGACAGGCACTGTCACGATGACCTTATCAGCGGTAAACTCCTCATCAGAGGTGCTGACCAACACTTGCTCACCAGCATAATCAACAGAAGTGATCACTTTGTTGTATGAAATGACGTCAGCCACCGAGGGTACAATGTACTGATCGAAAAAATTAAGCCAGCTTCCATTCACAAATTTCTGATCAATCGTAAACCCAACCTCTTCAATGCTAATCCTTGTTCCTTCAAACAACCCATAATCCACCGCTGGATTGTAAGGAGTAGTGTTAACATCTACTGATACAGCGTTGTCATTGATGATTTCATCCAGCACGGTCTTCTCTACATGCAGCCACTCTGCCCCTAATGGGATAGGGAAATCAGCAAAGTCGGTATTGGTTTTGACTCTGCCACCATGATATCCCGCTGCTTCCAGCACCTGCACTTCAATGCCTCGTTGCCGCAGCAAGTAGGCCGCTGAAAGCCCTGCTGGTCCTGCTCCTATCACGATCACCTTCCCGGGAGGGTCTTTGATATCATCGTCCTTTCCACAGGCAGCCAGACTCAGGTGCATGGGCAACCCAACTCCCAGAATGCCACACATTTTTATAAATTCTTTCCTTTTCATCGTTCATTCAATTATTTTATTCATTAGAAAAATTCTAAAGGTTTTGAAAAAACCGACCATTACAAACTATTGAAGTCGGTGAGCGTATTTGTCACATATTCATAAAGTGGTGTATAGTGATCGCCTCCGGGATACTCATAGAGCTTACTGGATGCCCCTTGAGAGGTAAAATATTCATGTGCGTTCACAGCGTTGTAATGTGGCACAATCATGTCATTGGTACCGGAGTGAAAAAATACGTTCCCTTTAGGCACCCAGCCATCCAATAAGGTATTCTGCTGAATAGCTACCATCCAGTCCTGATCTGCCTCATTGACAATCACTTCCAAAAAATCCGCCTTAAATATGCCCGAGGGCTTCAACGAAGCAACGTACAAAGCATCCATCTGATTGGCCACAGGATAAGTCCAGATACGATCAGGCGAACGATTCAAGCTGGAATAGTGGTTGTTTAGCGAATAAATGGACCAATTGTAAATAGACAGCTCATCATCACTTCTGTCTGGGTTGGACAGAACGTCCTCAATAAATCCGGCATAGTCATATGGACCTGCAAAAAGAGAACTCCCTTTTACCTCAAATTCTCCGGCATATTTCCCTTCCAGGTATTGATGGGTGGCTAGTCCGGCACCTCCTCCTTCAGACCATCCGGTGAGCAGTACCTCATTGGAAAAACTGACAGAGAGTGTTTCCATCAACTGCCGGGTGGCCCTGAGCATATCCACAGATACCTCGGCTAGTTCATGATGAACTGTGTAGGGATGTTCCAGTGCTGAAGCAGCTCCATATCCTACATAATCAGGCATGGAAACCACGTAGCCATTGGACGCCATAGTAGCCCCCACAAAGTACATTTCACTACTCCCTTTCCTGCCTCCCCTGTAAGAGGAGGGTACTTCCTCGTCATCGCCAGGAATAATCGTACCATGATGGTTCTGAATTATTTTTAGGGTGCCATCTATGGTCTTTGGGAAGAATACCAGGCCAGACACCTCCACCGACTCACTGCCATTAACAGAATTATAGACAATGGTATAAATATCCAGTCCATGTTTGGTGAAATCAGTTACATCTCCCTCCCCACGGGCATTTTGTGCTATTTCTTCGGCTGTCATGCTACCTGTATTGGAATAGGCCACTAAATAGCCGCGCTCACTGGATGGCGGGTTGGTGATAACCACAGGGTCATTGACAGCGCAACTACCGAGAAATATCAATAATATTCCCAGGCATAAAAATG
>ERZ1740068.496-NODE-496-length-18850-cov-11.196754_pt1 | contig 18850 bp, 16 predicted proteins | sample MGYA00581735_ERZ1740068 | MGnify/ENA primary metagenome ERZ1740068 (study PRJEB43018, sample SAMN04849740) | marine metagenome | isolation source: floating plastic debris | place: Pacific Ocean | collected 2008-08-30 | study: EMG produced TPA metagenomics...
TTTTTTGTTTCAGCTATCAGCTGAGAGTTGAGATTATGTTGCTGAGAGAAGAGTTTAAGAACACAATCGGATACATCAGTGAGCTGGTAGATACGGTTATTGTCACTGCTCAGGACATGATGGATTCAGAAGATCTGAAACAAATTCTATATATGGTGCTCGTTACTGGAAACTTCCTAAATGCTGTGAGTATTAATTGTGGTTGCTCAAGTTCTGCTGTCTTACAATAAATCCTCCCATCAAATTGTCCATTTTGCTTCTTTCACTTTACTTTTAGTACGACCCAATTTACCATCGTTCTAAAATTATTCACTGTGAAAGAGCATTTTACTGCAAACCAAAAACTATTCAGTAATTCATGTACAGTAAATTATTGAATGACTTTTTTTATTTTAGGGTGCATATGTTGGAGATGCAGCTGGTATCAAAATCACATCTCTACTAAAGCTGAGTGAGCTGCGAGCCAACAAGCCCAGAATGAACTTGCTGCATGTTGTTGTAGCTCAGGCTGAGAAGTACAATCCACAACTTCTGCAACTGCCTGAAACCATGAAGTACCTCAAAAACACTGCTGAGTAAGTGCTCTGTCTTGCGCTGACAATGATAGTTATAGGAGTAAGCCATCCTACCAAGTTGTCACATTTGCAGCAAAATACTAAATGTTATGTTATACATATCTCGTTGTGCAGGGGCAAAGAGATATGATATATATTTATCTCATTGACAGGTTGAGCAATCCCATTGGGCAATCCCTGGGTTGAGGGAGATTAAGTTAGGAGTTGTCCCATTGATAGACAAGAGAAGGCAATTCTGTTAATTGCCTTTAACATCAGTATTTCAATCTGGTAGTATCAAGAATTCAACCATAGTTTTTCAGTCTTTTTAAAAATCCATTAATAATACCCTACAGCTGATCGTTTCCACAGTAGGCATAGATATTTGGGAATCACATCCTTTTCCATTGTAGAGTGAACGTAGAAGCTCTGAAAGGAGACATCAACCAGCTGAGAGAAAAAGTCAAGAAACTCACCTCTCAGCTTGAGTCTTCTTCCACCGACCTCCAAAAACAATTTTCGACATTTTTAACGTCAGCAAGCAAAGAGGTGGCCTTAGTCGATGCAGACATTCAGGAAATAGAAGCAATCAGTAAAGATCTGGCCGAGTATTTCGCTGAAGATCCTAAGACTTTCAAAATGGAGGAATGCTTTGGTATTTTAAGGTAAACATCATGTGTTGCGACAGAGGTTTTACATGTTAGGACAATTGAGACACATTTTTGTTACCAGAATAGCTTGTTTTGCTGGTGGCGCAAAACCAGCATACACATTGACGTGAAGTCCTGAACTTTCATAAGTCACTCTTAAGTAATTATCTACATTATTTGTTATTGAGTTTGAAAGAGGTTGGATTAAAGTTTTATATCATGATTGCCCAATATAATTTTATATGCGGCGGAGTCCTCTTCTTAGAAAAGACATTTGTGAATCTAACATTACCCATTTATGCCACCAATTTATGTTTTAATTTTATTAATCTGCAGGACATTTTGCGACCGATTCAAAAAAGCGATCATTGAGAATAAGCAGCGAGAGTTAGTGGAGAAAAAGCAGCAACAGAGACTCAAACAGAAAGAGCAACAACAGCAGGCGCCAGTTGCAAGACGTCGAATAGATCAGATAGGTAAGACCTCCCTCAGCAAATTGTCATATCCACTTGCCGACCAGAGCCTATAGGCTCAGACAAATATCTTGTATAAAGCTGTGCTCCTACAAATCCTGAGTACTAAGCTCATATAGCTCATCTGTTGATGCTGTGTGACATTAGTAATATAATTAAATAAGAAAAATGACAATTTTAAACAAAACAGCTTAGGCTAATCGCTTGGGTCCCAATTGTAAATTACTGCGTATTAAGTGTGTAATCACCATAGCGGACAATAAATCTTGGTAAATGCCAATCAACAATTGAAAATAAAATTTCAATTTCGATATATTTGGCTAATACTTGTTAAGTATGGGTGGGAAGGAATTATCATTTGCTAATGACATTTTTTGTGGAATTAACGCAATGGATTGTCATATAGTAGCAATGAAATGTTGCATTCCAACCAACATTTAAAGAAACGAAATGTCATCACTCAGACTAGTAATTTAATTAAGGGGTTTAATAAGGTTCTGCTGACCTAAGGTGTGGGTAGATCATGTCTGGGTGGGCGTTTCTAATAATTTAATTTTTTTGCCACTTTTGATGATAGTCTTGAGTACTTAGTCATTAATCGATGTTGACAACTGCTGGTACTCCTCATATTCCCCAAGATTACATCCTGTTAGATATGTGTGTCAGTGGCAAATCTTTAGTCATTTTGATAGTAATCTGGTAATAATTAATGTTTAACTGCTTTGATCTATGCCACCAGGATGGATGTTCATGCTGGTACAGAAGTTCATGACATTCCTTGCCATCAGCTGCAAGTGTGCCGTTGAAGCCTATACATTTTCAACAGCATGTTTACTTCACTTTTTTAGGCACAAGCCCTGCTGACAGGAACAGCTCTGCCTCATCGGATGCGGATGATGAATCTCACATAGTCGATAACATACTCGGTGACATTAGGTGTGGGTTTATTCAAAAGAAAAGCTTTGGTGATACTGCATTTACAGTAACCAAGGTTAAAAAGGTGAGTATTTGACCTCTTTCAGGAAGAGATGGGGATAACATCCTGTTGCAATTATCTGTATAGTTTTTTTGGTAAGAGAAATCTATGACAGTCATGCGATGGCTTAGGTACATACGTGTATTAATATGGCCAGTTCGTACCAACTGTGATAAGAATTTGAAACATGATGTAAGATTTAATACTTTTTGTAGGTTAACTTGGATGAGGCAACAGTAATTACCGCCAGTGACTCAAAATCTGAAGCTCAACCTTCTGGAAAAGAATCTCAGCAGAACCTCTCTCTGCCAACTGCAAGTCAAGAGAAGAAAAGTGCTAATGTGCATCAACAGTTTCAATTCCTTGATCGTGCTGGGAGTCCTGTGTCTGGTATATCAACTGAACAAAACAACAACATTCCAGAGGTAGGCAAATGACACAACGTCTCAAGATGGTCAAGCCAGCAGAGATACACAAAACAATGTCTCCAGGAGAGATTTCGATTGTAGGTCACTTTATAACATCTACCCATGAAACTTCATTTGAGCTACTAGTCCCATGCTCCCTGAAATGATAAATATGGTCCATTCAAAAATCCTCACTTATTATTAAGAGTTATTAATGGATGAATGAATTACATTTTATCTTTCAGAAAACCATCGACATTCCCAATCCAAAGAGGACAAGACAGAGCCCTGGTGTTAAGGCAGCATCAAGTACCTCAGAAGCACTTTTCGATTTTCTTGTCAAATCTGAGGAAGCTGAGGATGAGAAGGTACTGTTTTTTACAACTGTGTTTTCATATGATAAGATTCCCTACTCATAACAAAATTAGCTGGATATAAGCTACAAAATGAACAAAGGTTGCACGACCATCATACAATGTTTGAATGTTGCTGAATGCTGAATGAAAATCTAGGACCTGCAGGTAGTAGGTGGTGAAATTGGGAAAGCCTCAAACATACACCCTTGATTACAGGATCTTGACCTGTCATATCTGATGTGGTTTTCCTAAAATTACTGGAATCAACAATCCTTCAAGTTAAGCACCAATCTTCTACTATTTTCATTGACATTTTGGCCTGTCAAGACATTCAATTTTGGCATATCCGCTTTCACGCTCTTACTCCTGTCTGTTCAATCGGTGCAGCAGAATACATCAAATTACTATGCAGTGTGTGAACTACTGACAAGTTTTGCTAGAGAAACAATTTTACATGTCACAAGAGTTTCCAAAACAATGAAAGTTTTGCGTCAAAAGTCAAATTAATAATGGATTTGTAGATATTAAGGCAAAATGAGCATTTTTTTATGTACCAAGAATTCATTCTTATCCACTACGCCTCAATTTATATCAATTTGTCACATAAGTGTAATCGTTTTCAGTTTTCCGCATGTGATCATGCATGTAAGAGCAACCCCTGTAATGCGCTCATAGACAGTATTGATGGGGGTCATTTTGAATAACCTTCTGGTAATTTTAGCCGTTTGAGAGGAAGAAGTCTCTGCGACGACGCCGGCAGCGTACAGACCCCGAGTCTTCTGCAGCTGATGAAGAGCGACTAGATAGAGATGCTTCACCAGCAGCCAGAAGCTCTGATAACGAGGCTGATGTTAGCGGTGAATCGGCTAACAACAGCCTGGAGAGACCCAACAACAAACCTCTATCAAACACAAACCTCAGCAGCCTACATGGCCTACAAGAGGTATTACAAATAGTACAAACAGTTCTATGTCGTTGTCCAGAGCTTCACCAGACAAGGATGTTTCACCACGCTGTTTTTAGAAGTTCCTGAATGTAACATAGCATAGTGGTATGTGCTATTTATAGCGCGTATAGGACACCAGGATATTATACTCAGCGAGGATATGCTGTAAGACAGATCATAATGCTGACATTATTTGAATAACCAGTGTTGCGTGGTGCTATTGACAAGGGTTTAAATACGGGTTCAATACAATCCAAATGTACAATGTACAATCTAGATATGTTGCTCATGATCTGGAATTTTACATTAATGTCTCTTTGCATTAATTTATACAATTCAATTTTAACCCTGGACACCAATCAAGAATGGCACATTCCTAAACACTATTGAAGGAAGAACAGTGCCTCATTAACAGGAAATAATGTCTTATTGCTTAATTAGCGGCGTAATAGCCAGCAGGTTGAGCACGCCTTTTTTATTCTTTTTGGTTGATCGAGCCAATCTACCTGCAGAGACCAGGCAAAAAGCTGGCTAAAAAGATTTACATTTCAATGGGCCTCAAGGAATTATGATCATGCGTATTTATGTGAATAAACACGATCATAGCTGTTCATAATATGTCATATATTGCAGGTTTCGCTGCCTGGTCAGGTGGAAACTGGCTCGTCAGAGTCTGATGTCAAGGTGATTGTTCCAAGTAAATACAAAGAAGATGAGAAAGAGGATGATTCTCCCTTCTCTCGAAAGGATAAAATGAGAGCGTCTTTCAAAGATCAGATGGCCAAGCGCTATAACAACAAAAAGGATGTCACTTCAATGCTCCAAAAACTGCAGCAGGCTACCACAGCCAGTATGTAATGTAGCCAATGCAAAATGTGATGGATAAATCAATGTCTACTCTTCATTTGTACAGCTCTGTAATACCATTATCGAAACATGATTGGGGAAGTTACACTGGAATTGAAGAATGTGACCACTCTTGAATTTTGATGTAATTAGAAAAAAATGCTAACTCATGCTCATTCATTGTTTGAACATTGTAACCTAATTACATGCATGTTAAACTTCCTTCATCCAAAAGATTTTTAGTAGCATAAGCTGTCATTGTCAAATGAATAGATTGCTAATTACACTCATAAATTATAATTGTAGGCAAAAAGGAAGAGACTGAAAAGAAAAAGTCGACGAAAGACCTAACAGCCACGAAGTGAGTGCCATTTGTTTTAACTCGCTTGAATAAAAAACCGGTCTCATCAGTAAATGGATGTATTGAAGGGAGTTTCTGTTATAACATCATGTCACTCATATTAATGTGTATCATTGGAATTCAGATCTTTTTGTTGTTGCGGTAATACAGTGTGGTTTCCAGTAACAGTCTCATTTCATTCAAACACTGCCAACAGATGCTTTTTGAGATGTTTATCATATTGTGCTAAGAATACCAGCATTCTGTCCGTGTTTCTCTTCATACAGTTGCAGATTTTTACCAAATTATCATTGCTGGAAAATTTGGTAGATATCTTCCGAGTCAACTGAGCACTTCCATTTTCCAATTTATCATTATATTTACAAGAAAAACTTTCAAATCTTCCCTCCCACCGCAGCTGACCAGTTCCCATCAAGAAATATGTTATATCAAGAGTTTATGTTTTGACTGAGAAATAGAGAGGTGTGTGTGTACTTAGCAAAATAAGTGATTTGGCAATTGTGATTCACTCTGTCAATGGGTTTTATCACATTGAGAAATTTCATTTGGACCCAATCCCATACCCCACTTCCAAAAAATAAATCACGCCAACCAATTCGGGATGTAAAGCTAACCTATTAAAAAGAGAATGTTCGTCTTAATAATGCATTGAAAGAATTTTATTGTTGTTTGAAAATAAAGCGAAACATATTTTGCAATGACAAGTTGTCACATAAATTATCATTAGTAGATACCTTTTTTGGCTTTGATAATGGAGTAATGTCATTAAAATAAAAATAAAACCTTCTTACTACTGACTATTATTTTAGAGTGACTGATTATCTCAGCCATAATCACCAGCTGATTGTATACAGCTCAGAACCTTTCTATATCAACATCAAGATTGAGAAACCTCATTACCCTTTTGCATTTCCTTCATTGGTATTTTGTAGAAGCAAAAAAGGTAAAGAGAAGGAAAACAAAACGCTTTCCAAGTCAAATGAGCCACAGGCAAAATCTAGTAAAGTGCTACAACGGGTCAACAGCATTTCAAGCGAGGCATCAAATGAAAGTAAGTTCTGTGCATGTCTAATTTTGTGTGTTTATTTACTCAACTGCTGGACTAAGTGACATTCTATTGTTAACCTACTGCCTACCTACTGCCGCTCATGATAACAGGAGACATTTGGTTGTGGTCATAGCTTGTGTGTAAGTGGTGCCTGCATTTGGTCCTGTACACTGTAGTACGACATGAAGTGTAATATTCTTATTATATGGTAATGCCAAATTGTTTTATATTAGGACAAAGGTTTACACATGTATTAGCAAGAGTAAGATTCCGCTTTTTTGTCCCTCCAAGTTGCGGTACATGATAATAAGCAAAATGCTTTTTGCAAACTGTTCACCTTTAGGCAGAGGAGCAGTATGAGTTTGTAATTAGGTATTTTATTTTTCTCTAATTGTTATGTCAGATCAATGCTCAAGGTTTTACCAAATATAAATCTTAGCTTATCTCAATATATCACCACATGCAAAGAACAATGGCCAAAATTTTACCCGACTTTGTCACTAACTAAGACTTTAATGTGTCTTCAGGAAATATATTTTGGGTGTGTTGCCTTGCAAGAAATGGTGGCGATGGCTCCATGCTTGTCGGGAGGACATAACAATTATACCACACTGCATGCATTTGATGAGAAGTAATGACCTTTATGCACTTACGTAACCATGAATATATACATCCAATTCTTTTATGTATTGAAAGACATAAATAAGACAATAGCTACCTAATCAGGTACTAAGCCAGTGCCATGGCCTCTGCTTTTCCTGTTTCACAAATATCTGGTAACATGAAGATGAAAATGTATTGCTTTCTTCATTAGCAGTATTTGTAAAAGGAATTATAATATAATATTTGCCAATTAACGAATTAAAATCCTCTGTACGAAGCAAAAAAAGTCATCGCCATGACAGAGACACCATCGGGATGGCGCGCAACAATGAGAAAATAACAATCATATGAACGCAAAAAACGGTATCAATGTACAGATGAAGCTAATAAATATACCATAAATAATCCACTACTCATTATATTAGTATATGTTTATATAATATAGCCTATCTACAAAATCTACTCCGAAGTTTATAAGCGTAGGATTGGATTTTGGTTCTGTGTTGTGTTGATCATTGGGGTGCGTTTGCCTTTTTTCATACTGTGGATAGTGAATGCGATGGCTATTGCTACTGTTACTAAGATTACAGCACCAATAGCACTTGCCACTGCAAGCATTGTTTTCTCTTTGGTGATGTTGTTGAAATTAATTTTGCCTGTTCGAGCGGCTGCTCTATAGCTCAGTTTGTTTGTTGTTGGCAACAAAATTGGTGGTAACGTTTGACAGCGGTAGAAGATGAATATGCAGTAAGGGTATTTCTTCCCAGAGTCATTGCTACCCCAATAATAGCCACCATTTATAGAGAAATCAGCATTCGTAGCGGAAAAGTAATTTCTTGCTGGTTTGATTGTGTTTAAGAAGTCATGTACCTGATTTACGAGCCGTTCGTTTGTGGCTTGTACCTGGTAGCGAAGATCTGGAGCTTGTTCAACCACGTAGTCGACGGCAATGGCCTGGTTCGATTGGCAATCTGTGTCTTCTCTACTGACTTTTATTGTAGATGATTGACTGTAGTAATATGAAAACACAGGCGCTTCTACGACCTGATACCTGTCACTAGTATGCGGCTCAAAAGTACATTGGAATTTAACATATAAGAACATGGTATTCAAAATTTGTTCCACTTTATGAGGATCAGTTTCTGATAAATATTCATCACATGGCCCTGGTCCATCTGTTGTGCGTTCACGTGTGCTATACTCACAATATCTGCATGCCCTATACTCCTGCTTTGCTAGACTTTTCCATTCCGAGACATCAATGACTTCTTCTGTACAATTGTGATTCACAATGCAGTTTCCATATTTTTCTTTGAGGATGTCACCAAAGTTTATGAGCCTTTCTACAGATCTTGTGAATTCCACTGGGATCAAAGGGTTGGCACTCAGAAGACAAAAAGCTCCTCGCTCATACGCAAACTCTGCATGCATGGAGACATTATTAATCTTACCATTGTGACAGTCCTGGTAGATCTTTGATATGTTTAATGTCATATTGCTCATAACTCTTGTGAATGTGCTGATATAAGCATGCGAGTGGCCAGACACTAATATCTGTACAGAGAAGAAGATGAAGGCTGAGTCAATACGAACCATGTTGTTTGTCTTCAGATTCTCTCAAGAAATTCAGAAGTACATTATGGTGGTTTCTTTTTTATCTGCTTTGCAACAATGTGTCCGGTGTGAGACCCAGGACCGCTTGGTTTGCTAGCTGCCTCAGCAAGTTCCAGTACTGTTCAGTTTTGATGCAATGAGTGGTCAAGTGTTCGTCGCATCAGTTCCAAATGAAAAGTAACCTGCAATACACAACAAATTGTGAAGATACATTGAGTAAGTGGATATTTAATTCATGTTGACAAAATTAATCCGGTTTCACAAAAATGAACATACCAAAAGTACTCGAAAAGTGAATTTATTTATTGATGGAAACATACCTTGCATAGATGCAGGTTTACGTAACAGCACACAAGCCCTAGAATAGAGTGTTTACTCCATGAATTTAGGAATCAAGTCAAGTGGTACCAGTGGGAACACAAGTGTAAAGCTCTCTCAAAACAATGGCACAAGTATTTGCATAAAAGTATGACCTGACCACTTTCCCATTGTTTTCCAAAGATATTATTTCCATTTATCTACTCAATGTTTCAGCGTATAGCAGGTAAAACAATACAGTGGCTTGTTGGTAATACTATTGTCTTCCATCGCAACCTATGTACATCTTTGCCAAAGCTGTGACGGAAATCTTAGACAAATAAAATCAATGTCAACGCACCAACTGGTTTTCTGTGGAACTATATGAACTGGTACCTGATCACCTAGGATAATCCCAGCTTACCGGTACCTGAATTCGAAAGTATTGTGCAGATGTGATGTGATTTCATCCACTTGTGCCCTTCAATGTTGTCTCTGTTGTGATCTGACGTGATTCAATCAAAGAGCAGGTTATATTTGATTTGTATGACCTTCTCATGCGATTCACTGCTAACGAATGGTGGAGCCAAAAGAAGATTCACCATATAAATATTAAGATTCCAGAGCAATAGTACCACAAATGTCAACCTAATCTGCTCTGATGATGTATGAGCTCACATTACTGCCATCTAGAAGTCAACTATAAAATATCATTCCAGAGATAATCGCAATTTAAAACACAAACTTGTGTTCCAAAAAAATTACCATTCAATCCACAAAATATCAATTTGTATTAAAAATTACCTAAGATGACAGATGGCTTTTTTCATCAGGCTTTCATTATCATTTCAATGTTGCATCAGTTATCATAATCACAGCTCAAATTTTAATCACACTAACTGCAAAAAAGTTACTGGATAAATCAAATGTTAATCAATTTCCATTACTTCCTGCTTAGAATAGTCAATGAGGAGATGACAATATTTGCTTGTGAAGTGTTAAAATGGAAGAAATTATTTTTTCAAGCAATTAATTGTGTATTCATATTACGATATTTAAACCATGTATTCTGACTCATCTATTGTCAAAGAATTAAATGTAGGCATAGCTGCATTAGTGCTCTAACCTCTGCACCTGGAAACCGATCCCTTCCTTTGACACAGATCCAGCATATGGTACTATCTATTTTCTAATGACCCTGATATTTGAATTTTTATACATATGTATTTAAGGAGTGCTTTATTGCTCAAAGATAATTATTATTAAACTGAAAACATTTTCTTCATTCTAGGTGATCTGACAGCTGGTTTGTTACACTCGCTGCGAACCAGACGTGAAGAAAAGGAGGAAAAGCAAGAACCGGTACTCCTTAAGAGAACTGACAGTGTGAAAGTTGGTAGCAGAATATCTAACAAATTCAAAAATCTATATAGCACTGACGATGAAGACAACGGCATGTTCTATCAACCACCAAGAAAAAGCAAATCTGCAGAGCAGAGGTAAATTCTTACATCAATGAAATAAATATACTGTAGCAACTGTTGGGCGCTCCAATATTGTTATTATATTACAATATTAGTAGTAAGAACTGTGTACATGAATATTATTCATAACCCCATAGAGGACTCTAGCTTTGTTGGATTGGGTATATTGCTGCATTCACTTGATTCAATCATTTTAAAATATTATATATATGCCGATAGATAATTACATTTACATTTTTAGAGCTGACGATCAAGGTTATGCTGACTCGGGTGTAGAGATGAATGGTGATACTGGCACAGCCAGCAACAGAACCTCTTATAGCAGCACAATTGATGCTATAGATCTTAAAGCCATTGCCAACAGCAACTTGGATGTCACGGACTCAAACCTCAAAGATCACAACACCAGTAGCAGTGAAACTATATCCCCTGAAAAGCCCAAAAAGAAACCAACTTCTAGTGTTAAAAAGACTGCTGCTGGCACTGGCATAAAGAAAAAGGTGCCAGCCTCATCTACTGAAAAGACAACTCCAAACAGAACAGGATCTGCCAAATCCAGAGCAGCCGCGTCAGGTGGTGTCAATAAAGCAGCTGGTGAGAAAACCACCAAAGCTGCTCCCTCTAAGACAGTAGCTGGTGGTGGTGTGTTTGATAGACTTTCTGGAGGATCTACAAGGTCTAGATCTAGTGCTGTGTCCAGAGCTACATCACGTGAGAGTGTCATGTCACAGGACGATGACAAAAGTAAACCCAAACGTAGTTCTATCAATGGTAAACCTAATATGAACAAAAGTGGTACTCTTCCAGGGGACAAAATAACCCACAAAAAAGTTGTTCGCAAGTCTGCTGCACCTTCAGCAGAGGAGTCTCCTTTAGCATCAGGTGGTGGGTCTGCCACACTCAGAAGATCTGCTTCATCAATAAATAAATCTGCAACTGCTGGTCGACCCAAATCACAACGAAGTTCGCTTCAACCTAAATCTAACACCGAAGCTACTGGTAATACAGACTCTGAGAAAGGTTCCTTTCTCAAAAAGATGCTAGCTGCCAAGGCTGCGGCTGTGAAAGCATCATCCTAGGTTTACCATTTACCTTAGCTGTTCATGTTCATACCCTTGACCTATCAGTGTAACAGAAAATGATAGCATAACTGTATTTGAACATATCCCAATTTCCCAAACTGTGATAACAAAATTTCTACATTATCTATTAGCGGTTTGAATCTTACGTATTCAATGATCTATGCATTTCACAAGTATTTTTACATTTCATATTTTTGTTAATGTCTTTGTTTCCTTTTACTGGAATTTAGGCTCTAGCCCTGCTCAAAAATACGAGTTATTGTGTATGGGATTTAGGCTACTTATTTATTTCACATTATCCACCGACTTTGAACACAATTCCCGTAATTGGGAAGACGTTCAACTCAACCCCATAAATAAACACAGCAGTGTATCCTCTGCAAAATATGTGTGTCAATTGGGTGCACTGGTTAGAGTGCCATAGTTTCTTTTTATCCTTCTTTTATAATTGCACCACCAGCATGTCCTGGAGACAGGTGAAGCTTGTGGTAGGACCCCAACTGATCTTGTACTGTTAGTTTCACCCGGATTTCTGAATGAGAATGATCCTAGGAGATTTATTTCTACTCTTTTGTACTTCTCAAAGGTTTTCGTGATATATAGCATTCTGGTCCTCATACCAAGAGCACATTAGGCTTGGAAACCACTAATATCGAACATAATTTTACTATTGTGAGTTGTCATAATTAATTTTTTATTGAATTGATGATTCTGATTCACTAAGTGCTACAAAAAAGCATAACAATGGTAATGCATACGCTACAAGTATTAATAAAATCATGTTACACCCAGGCAGTTTTTTGTTTACGCCTCATTTTATGCTTTTGTTTCCAATATAGGCTTAACTGTATAGAAATGTCAATGCATTATTATTTATCGAGTCTACCTGGACATTTTTTTCTATTTTTGCAAAGTCTCTACTTTCAATAAACTGATACAAGAAAATATTTTATATTGATCCAGCCGACCACATGAAGACCTATCTTGTTGACTATAATTTCATTTAGTACTAGACAGTAGACATGGCTTACCAGACTAATTTGAAAATAGTTCAAATCCACTGCAAGCTTTTATAAAATATCTTTTACGCTATACTCCATAGGTTGTGATCACACACTCAGTAGCAACTCGTCTGTGTCTGTGTTCACTTGAGAAAACATGAAGCATCCAGTGGCCACACTTTTTGCATTCTGAAGCAGGGCCGAAATTTAGTGTGGCTCCAAGTGACAAAACCTGTTACAGCAGGCTCATGAATAATTCGCAATGCTGCATAATGAATTATGGCGCTGCTGCAAAACTTCAACTTTAAATGACTGAATTACTTTAAGAAATAATGGTGCACTGGTTAAATTGCTTAGATTTATCTATTTCATATAAGTAGCCTCACTACATTGTAACAAAAAAATTTTAGCAGCCAGATATTGGCAGCTCACAAAACTAACATAATCATCTACATGATCGGAAATTGCAGTAATAAAACCATAGAGTCATCATCTCCGCTAACTCCCTGTTGTGATAAAATACAAGATTGTCAAATCGCCACCGCAACAACTTCTTATTCATAGGGTCGTAAGCGTGATCATAATAATAACCAAGGTCTAGCCTCTGTATTCCATGCACTCTATCAGCCGCGATGCCCACATATACATCATCTATCAAACAACAGCAAAACAAATCAATCATTTTTTTATATTTTTTGAGTTAAGTATTAGGGCAAATGATGAAGTTCAATTTAAAACACGACTACTAGAAGTATTGTGACTGGAACAACCAGCCTCATTATAAAATAGTGGTCTGGATTTCCAAAAGAGATAGAAAGTAATTAAATGTACACTGTACTTAGTAAAATCAAACTCCTTAAAAAATGGTCTGTTTGGGAAACAGTTTCATAAAGAAGGTACTTTTCTGATTGTCACTCACCTGTGAATATATAAGGTGTTGTGAATGATAGCTGATATATTTTATCTGCCAGTTGTGGCGTTAGAAAATATACCATACCCTGGAACCAGGGCGGAAATGTGTCGTATTTGAATACTTTATATGGAATGAACCATTTTGAGGCTGGCTCTCTTATTGGTCCTGTATCCATGAAAATATTGCCTGAAAGAAAAACAAATATAAATTATGTCATGTACGTAGACTTAATTATAATAAACTAAATAAATCAAATGAATGAATTACATGTATTATTAATTTTATGGTCATATGTAATAGATAATTCAGGCATATCAATGCAAACCTATCTGAACTGAACAGTTTGCTCTTTTATATCAGGGATAAACAAGCTTGCTTCAGCCCCTTCCTGAATCCCATTCACGAGTAAGAACGCACCCTTTGCGTTATTTTAGTTACCCGTGGACACTGCAATACAGTTAAATAAATAAACTAAACATGTTGGACTTGGTGGGCGCTTAAAATGATCGGCAAAATCCGAGAATCAAAGGGTCTCCAGTCCCCCTATCCCCTCATCTGGGGGCCTGCGATATGATTATTTTACTTTGCCACTCATACATACAAGCTTTAGTAGAGACCAGGAATTTGGATACACTCTTCATGAGATTAATTTATTTCCAATCCATCCATCTATTAATTTTTTTATATCATCGACACAGGGAGTCATGTTGCTACTGCTTTTTGGAGAGAAATGCCAAATGATAGTCAACAACTTTTTTACTTTTAAACTTCCTCTGCTTTGGGCATTATGGATTCAAGTCCTTACCTGTCTTATGCGCTCCTGGGTTCCAAATTGTGGTAAGAGAGAACACATTCCCATGCTGAAGTGTCCTAAATTTCGATTTTCACGTGGGAAAGAATTGAAATTCCCTGGGGGAGAATTGGTATTACCCCTCTGGTACATTTCATCTGACTCTCAGTGTGGGTGGAAATTGATATGATTGCTCTTATGAAAAAAATAATATTTGCCTTATGACTGGGTTGCGAAAAGTGAAATTTTAACACAGGTGACTCCTGAAATTACAGAAGCTGACTTTGATTGCGGATTTGTAAATTTACAAGTTAGTTGAAATTTTGGGGTCTACCGTTGTAACGTTTGCAATTGGTGGGGTTTCCAGAAAAGTCTCAACTTCAAAGTTTTCACCATAGACCTGATATTAAGTCTATGGTGGCAACATATATCAGTCATATCTAGCATGGAAAACTGTAGGCTTACAGTACCAGTTAGTTCCAACACCTACTCTCACACAATATCTACCTGCAATCATCAGATTTCCGTCCATTTTCGCAACCTGTTTGGTAAAGTTCTTCCAGAAACCAGGTATTTTGCGTACATTCAACATTATATCGTCATCTGACTTGAGTATCAGTGATACTTTTGGACAACCATCTGGTCCGGATGCCCATCTACAACGGAGCAGCAGTGAATTTGAGGGCAAAACAGTATAATGTTATATCGGGTATAATAGTAATAAACTCAATAAATATAATGATATAGAACTGTTTTATAGAAAGATATACCTGTTACTTACTTCATGTGGTATATGGCTTTGTAGGTGTTATTGTGGTAGTGATCGTGGAAATCAGCTTGGAGGATGTCACCAAACTCCTCAGACTCATACTCAATTAATGATTGATTTGTGTGGTTAGATGGTTGGCCGAGGATGAATATCAGCTTTGACTTATGTCCTTTTGGAAAGAATTCTCTGAGTATCCGATGATTTCCCCAGGTGTTTCGTATAACTTGTCTTTTTTGAGTGTTCTGAAATATCGTGTAATGTCATGTACATACATCGGAAATCAAACTACTATTCTCCTAGGAGTTATCAACTTCAAATTCAATCCAGAGCACCAAACAATAGAATTGATTCCCATTCGGATGTGCTGACAAAGAATGTTTCTCCTGCATTTAGAGTTTTCCCTCCACTAGTAAATCCATAGAATGGGCAACTTCAATTACAGGGAATATCAATCAAAATTAAAATACCCTAATGGTGTGAACGTTAACTTAAGATTGTCTACTGGAAGGGGTGACAATGCTATAACTTTTCCACTAGTTCATAATGATTCTTGGGTAATCGACACTTGATAAATCTTACCTGTGCTGCACTGTGTACAGATATCAGCATTGTATCTGCTGAGCTGCAAGGCTTTGGCTGCAGTATAAAAGTATAGTTGTGCGGGTTCACTATCTCATCAGTAAATTCTCTCACATACGGATTTACTACCTCTGACATCGAGGAACGCCTCCATGCTCTCTCGTAATCCTGCTGCTGTTTCTTGAGGGCAGCATGTAGCTCCTGGTACTGACAGAGCAGCAGTTCCCTCTGAAAATTATCCAGTGACGCTTCACCCACTATCATCTGTATGCGACGAATACATGAAGCTTTGGCTTTAGAGGCATCTTGCCTCTCTTTGCTAGACGTCTGACTGTTGCGTTTCAGATCTATATGTACGGGTTTGCCTTTGTTGGTATGACTCACAATGCCTATGGATCGCACATGGGAGCGTGCAATACCGTTTGTAGCAGCTGCAAGCTTCAACGTGAAGTGTAATACTATGTAGCACCAAGTCAACAGCAGACTCCTGTTTCAAAACAAAATACTAACTGTTTATTATAATACAAAGTACTCATGAGTCCTCCCTTCCAAGAGCAAATCAGAGTTTCAAGGTAGCCTAAAGTCACCAATGCCACGTAAAGTCACCAAAGAGGAGCGGCTTGAGTTCAAAGACAACTGAAAGCCCTATCCTGTAAAACAAAACTGTTGAGTAGTTTTTGAAAGGTTGTGAGTTTGGAAAATGGTATGCATAATACAGTTTCGACTTATTGAGCATTCTGATGTTTACCTAGTCAAACTCAATGTTAGTACACATCCAATAACCAGTAATTACCATGAAGGCTGCATCATGAGCACCAATAGACAGAGGCTGTTGATCCTTCTACATTCATTTGTCCATGGTGGTAAGCTGCAGCTGTCCAGTTAAACACTGATTATGATGAGCAGCAGAGCATACCATAACTATCACAATGAAACAAGGATAAGCAAATCCAAGGCCACAATACTGAACAATGGGTTATCGACAAGACTTTACCAATTCCAGCAGAAAACAATACAAACTAACCATTAATCGAGCTGTGTATATTTGAGGTTTTATTGTCATCACCTTGCAAAAACGTCAATGGGTATTGATGTCTGATCATTGTTATTCTCTTTTGTTCTAAATAGAAATCGATCAAGATAATATACAGGTCTGTGTGCTGAAACTTCAGAGTGATTATTGGGCACAATTCAGGCGATGTTTACATTATCAGGATTATCAGTATGTGGATTTTGCCTGCGTAACTAGCTGTCGATTTTTATTATGTCATCAATGCAAACATCTGATCAATGAACTCCCCCTCTTTTTTGTTGTTATGTTTTATCTGGTATGGCATGTTATGATGATTGACCACCATTTAGGGAAGGGACATCTGCGTAAGCTACATGTATTGAGATTCGGCGATTTTCTCTTGTTCCGGTTCCTGCTTGTATGAAAACGCATGATGCTCCTGCGGTCGTTACGTTATACAAATACAAACATATTCCATGTGCCAGTCGCGCCAGACAGTTATGTCAAAGCAAAGCCATGAGACAGGCTTCTTATTGACGAGCAGACCTGTTAACCAATGAGATAATTTATCATTTATCTCATAGAGTTAACTGCCCTACAATTTTAGGAGTTATCTTAACCTGTAGAGAATTCTTAAAATGACCTTCGTAAGTAAGTGATCTGATATCGGTGGGTTCTGTATCTAACTATACTGCAGTAACTCTCTGGTGCCTATGAGTTTGAAATAAAATAACGGTTCGCTTTATGTTGATTGCAACTGCTGATTGTTTAAGGTTACAGACTTAAAATTGTGTTCCTGCAGCAATCTTGATGTTAGGATCCTGTGGTGTGAAGTTGGGTGCAGTCAAGAGCATCTAACCTTTCTCTGGAGAGAGGAGCCACATCTGGTTAGTGGGGAATTCAAATTAAGTTAAGTTGATAACATTTTGTAATATCTCACTTTTGCGCTACTTTTTGGATGTAGGGATGTTCATTATGGTTCCGGCTATGCGTCAGGGAATGTTGTTGGTAACTAATGAACAACATGGTGTAAAGTAAATGTATATATGTGAGCCATCAATTATATCTATACATTTATATTGTATGTATATGTGCGTCATGGGCAACGTGTGGGCATTTAACAATTAGAATGTCAATTTTTTGCCTCAGTTAAAATTTTCCAAAACTGCTCCCATTTATTAGTCTGTTGGCTGTGAGTGGTTGTCGTAAACACATTCAACATTTTGCTTATTAGATGCAACTTGCTGATGACATTGTAGTCAAGTTTCATAAACAATGAAAACTTGAAAAAGTTGAGAGATTTTGACAGCACATATCCATAAAAAGACCCCCAAAATTCGTTAACAACATGCACCCTCACTGTTTAGGGCTCAGTTGAGCCTCAGAGCCACTAAATTTATGCAACAGCGCGTTTCCTCTGAAAGGGTTGCCCATCATGATCAACATGTACATGTATATATGCCCAGAGGAGAAAACTAATTATTTTTCTCTCTGATTCTTTATTGCAGCTTGTGGTTGCTTGTGGTGGTGAGGTCCAGAAGTGAGAATACTGGGAGCGACTTTGTATCCTCATACTCAAACAGGAAGTGTATAACAAACATATCCAACACAGCATCACGGTATTTCACCTGTATCTGAGACCAAAAATGATTACAAATGGCCTTTCCGCCGATACACATGTCAGGTGTTTCCATCAAAATTACATGTAGATGTTGATCTTGGACATGGAAACCGTTCAAAAATTTACAGTCCATCACAATAGATACATGTACTGTCACATAGATTCAATTCAAAAGGCTAAGTTAAATATAATATTATGTAGGTTTCAATTTTTTCTCATTGTTAGGAGTTGCTTTCTTTTCATGCAAGGGGTAACAACAGATCAAATACTGCGGAATACTGCTCCCAGTACACAGCAAATCCACAGGATCCGTCGAGACAAATAGATAGTGTATTTTCATTGCCACATATCGTGCGCTCAAGATTTTTACCCAAATGTCTGCTCTTGTTTTCCTTTATGATCAAACCGCGCTGGCATATTCAGTGTGTCAATGGCTGCAGGGAGGGCCCCCGCAGCTGTATCCTGTGG